>Ga0310810_10010530_pt1 | contig 10771 bp, 8 predicted proteins | sample NCmetagenome_FD_207641 | JGI IMG/M metagenome (GOLD analysis project Ga0310810, IMG submission 207641) | Soil microbial communities from experimental microcosm in Duke University, North Carolina, United States - NC | ecosystem: Engineered > Artificial ecosystem > Soil microcosm > Unclassified ... | reverse complement strand
TTTGCTTCCGCGGTGATCTTCTCTTTCTTCTGCAGTCGATCGAGACTTGTTGCGACGGCCGCGATACCGCGATCGAGCGCCGGTTGCGCAACGTCGATCATGACGGCGTCGACGCCAGCCATCGCGCATGCCTGGGCGATACCGTTGCCCATCGTTCCGGCGCCGATGACGCCTACGTGATCGATCGTTTGCATCCGCTTCCCGCTCTTTCGTTCGAAGCGGGAATTATGCCTTGGTGATGGATGCGCGTTCGGTGCTTCGCGCAGGCTTGGCACCGGCGCGCTTGCGCGGAGCAACGCGGGGCGGTGATGTCCGGAGTCCGTTGACGAAAACGTCGACCAGCACGCCGGCGGAGCTCGCGAGGTCGTGAGCCGCGGTATCGAGTACCCAGTTTTGCATGATGCCGCCGATGTACGCGTGCAATGCGAGCGCAGCGAGTGCCGTGTCAGTGTCGCGTGGCAACTGGTCCATCGTTACCGCCTGCTGCAGCACGCGCTCGACATGGGTCAGGCAGTGTCGGCGCTCGCGCTGCTTGCGCTGCGTCAGCGCCGCCATGTCGCCGTCGAATTCGGCTTCGTGCTGCATCACCTCGAACACGGCCTGCGACCGTGGGTCATCGGCAAGCCGCGTCAGCACGGTCACCGCCAGCATGCGGAGCGCACCGAGCGGGTCCTCGTGCGTTGCCGCACTCGCATCGCTCAGCATCGTCTCCATCGGCAGCAACGTCCGCTCGCACATCGCAGCGCAAAGGTCAGCCTTGTCGCGGAAATGCCAATACACGGCACCGCGTGTCACACCGGCGGCCGCCGCGACTTCGGCGAGCGAGCTCCGCGCGATGCCGCGCCGGCGGAAAACGCTTTCCGCCGCGTCGAGCAGTTGCTCGCGGGTGATTGCCGCCTCTTCTTTCGTCCTGCGTGCCATGCGGTGCGAAACCCTTCTTTCGTGCTGTTCGACCTCGGGCCATCGGCGCGCGGGCGCCACATTTGGACTCTCGTACCAAACCCTTTACAAACAGTCGCGATTGTATGTATTATTTCGCCCTCGCACAAGGCGCACCGCAACAATCCGCGCCATTCAGAAACCCTGGGAGTCGCCTGATGTCCGTCGCGCTGCGTTTGTTCGATCCCAAAACACTCGCGGCTCGCGCCGCTTCGCTGCCCCGTCGGGGCCAGATTTCGCACGCTGGCGCGGTGCTGCATCGCTTGCCTCGCCTGCTGCCGCTCGTGTTGGTCGCCGCGTTGGCTGCCTGCGGCCAGAAACCGCAGGGCGGCGGATTTCACGGCTTTCCGCCGGCCGAGGTGACCGTGCAGCCGGTGGCGCTGCAGACGTTTCCCGTCACGTTCGAATACGTCGGGCAGACGCAAGGCTCGAAGGACGTCGAGGTGCGCGCGCGCGTTACGGGCATCATCGAGAAGCGGCTCTTCGAGGAAGGCAGTCCGGTAAAGGCGGGACAGACGCTCTTCATCATCGACGCGCGCCAATACCAGGCGCAGGTTGCGGCCGCCAACGCCGACGTCGCTCGTGCGCAGGCGCAAAAGGCGCAGGCGGATCGCGAATCGGCGCGGTTGAAGCCGCTCGCCGAGCGCAAGGCAATCGGCCAGAAGGAGGCCGACGATGCGGCGTCCGCCGCCGATCTCGCCGCCGCCGCCGTCAAAGCGTCGCAGGCGAAAGTGAGCGAGCTCAGCGTCAATCTCGGCTACACGAAAGTTGTCGCGCCGATTTCCGGCTTGACGAGCCGCGCGCAGAAATCGGAAGGCAGCCTCGCAACGGCGAACGAGACGCTGCTGACCACGATCTCGCAGACGAATCCGATCTGGGTCATTTTCAACATCTCGGAGAACGAGCAGCTCCGGCTCAATCGCGCCGTCGCGGCCAACCAGTTGCAGTTGCCGAAGGACAACGCGTACGACGTGACAATCAAGCTCGCCGACGGCTCGACGCTGCCGCGCACCGGGCGGATCAACTTCGCCGACACGCGGATCAACCCGACGACGGGCACGTACGAAATGCGCGCCGAGGTCGCGAATCCGGACGGCGCGCTAAAGCCGGGCCAGTTCGTGCGTGTCGTGCTGAAGGGCGCTTCGCGACAGAACGTCGTCGCCGTGCCCCAGGTCGCGGTGCTCGACGGACCGCAAGGCAAGTTCGTCTACACGCTTGGCAAGGACAAGGACGGCAAGGATGTCGCCGTGCCGCGGCCTGTCGTAGTCGGCGACTGGGTCGATGCCAATGCAACGAACCAGTGGGTCATCGAATCGGGGTTGAAGCCAGGCGATCAGGTGCTCATCAACGGCATCGCCAAGCTGATGCCGGGTGGGCCGGTCAAGGTTGGCAGCGCGCCGGCCGCGGGCGCGCCAGGCGCAGGTGCACCGGGGGCTCCTGCTGCAGGTGGCTCTGCAGCTCCGAGCGCAAGTACTGCCGCGTCGAATCCGGCGAGCTCGCCCGCGTCCCCGGCACCCGCGAACGCCGATCCGAAGGCCGCTTCAGGGCCGGTGACAAGCAAGGCCGCCGCGCCCAATGACAAAGCGCCGGCCAAAGCGACGGAAGCCGCGCCGCCCAACAAGTCATAACGACCGGGAAACAAGTCCGATGCTCTCGCGCTTTTTCATCGATCGCCCGATCTTCGCGGCGGTCATCTCGCTGTTCCTCGTGCTCGCGGGCCTCGCCGCGATGCGCTCGCTGCCCATTGCGCAATACCCGGAAATCGCGCCGCCGGTCGTCACCGTTCAGGCGGTTTATCCGGGCGCATCGGCGCAGACGATCGAGCAGACCGTCGCGTCCCCGCTGGAGAACGCGATCAACGGCGTCCCCGGAATGATCTACATGAGCTCGTCGTCCGGAAGCAACGGCGTGCTGCAGATCTCGGTGACGTTCGACATCGGAACCAACGTCGACATCGCCGCGGTCAACGTCAACAACCGCGTCAACCAGGTCATCCCGCGACTGCCCGAGGAAGTGCGGCGCCAGGGCGTGTCGGTCGAGCGCGGCAGCTCGGCGTTCCTGCAGGTGCTGGCGTTCTATTCGCCGGACGATCGATTCGATGGCCTCTTCACGTCGAACTACGTGACGCTGAACGTGCTCGACCGTTTGAAGCGGCTGCCGGGCACGACGAACGTGCAGATCTTCGGCGCGCACGACTATGCGATGCGGATCTGGCTGAAGCCCGACCGGATGGCGCAGTTGCGATTGACGCCGGCCGACGTCATCCAGGCGGTCAACGAGCAGAACGCGCAGTTCGCGGCCGGCAAGGTCGGACAGTCGCCGTCGACGCAAGGCCAGGATCTCGTCTATACGGTGACAACGCGCGGTCGCTTAAGCGAGCCAAAGGAATTCGAGCAGATCATCGTGCGCTCCAATCCCGACGGGTCCGCGGTTCGCTTGTCGGACGTCGCGCGCGTCGAGCTCGGCTCGCGGGATTACGAGTTCATCGGCCGGATCAACGGCAAGTCGGCGACGCTCGTCGGCATCTTCCTGTCACCCGGCGCCAACGCGCTCGACGTCGCGAAGACGGTCAAGGCCGAAGTCGCCGAGCTCGCGACGCGGTTCCCCGAAGGCCTCGCCTATTCGGTGCCGTACGACACGACGCGATTCGTCGAGGTGTCGATTCGCGAGGTATTGAAGACGCTCGGCGAGGCGATGCTGCTCGTCTTCCTCGTCGTGTACCTGTTCCTGCAGAGCTGGCGCGCGGCAATCATTCCGTTCGCAGCCGTTCCGGTTTCGTTGATCGGCGCATTCGCGGGCATCTATGCGCTCGGCTACTCGATCAACACGCTGACGCTGTTCGCAATGGTGCTGGCGATCGGTATCGTCGTCGACGACGCGATCGTCGTGCTCGAGAACGTCGAGCGGCACATGCGCGAGGACAAGCTGCCGGCGCGCGACGCCGCGATCAAGGCGATGCGCGAAGTGACGGGTCCGATCATCGCGATCGTATTGACGCTGACCGCGGTGTTCGTGCCGATCGCATTCCTCGGCGGTCTCACTGGCGAGCTGTATCGGCAGTTCGCCGTGACGATCGCGATCTCCGTCGTCATCTCAGGCATCGTCGCGCTGACGTTGTCGCCGGCGCTTTGCGCGATCATCCTGAAGCCGCACGAGCCGCCGAATCGCTTCTTCGCGTGGTTCAACGACTGGTTCGAGCGCGTGACCGCGCGCTACAACGACGGCGTCGTGTGGATGCTGCGACGGGGTGTCATTGGCGCCATCCTCTTCATCGGCATGGTCGCGCTGACGGTATGGCTGTGGCGCGTCACCCCAGGCAGCCTCGTGCCGGACGAGGATCAGGGTTTCTACATCAGCGCGGTGATCCTGCCCGATGGCGCGACGCTCGAGCGTACGGACAAGGTCGTCACGAAGGTGACGGAAGCAATCCGCTCGAACCCGAACAACCAGGACATCATTGCGTTCACCGGCTTCGATTTCATCGGCGGTGGCTTCCGCAACAACGCGGCGACGATCTTCGTCACGCAAAAGCATTGGGACGAGCGGACCGTCACGGCGCCGCAACTCGTTGGCGAGCTCTATGCGAAGACAGCCGGCATCAAGGAAGCGCTGGTGCTCGCGTTCAATCCCCCGCCGATCTTCGGCCTAGGCACCGCGGGGGGGTTCGAGTTCTACATCCAGAATCGCGGCGATGGAGGTGCCAAGCGATTGTCGGAAGTTACGCAGCAATTCCTGGCGCGCGCGAACAAGGACCCGCAGCTTGCAGGCGCGCAGACGCTGTGGCGCGCAACGGTGCCGCAGCTCACCGTCGACGTCGACCGCGAGAAGGCGAAGACGCTTGGCGTCCCGATTTCCGACGTGTTTTCTGCACTGTCCGCAACGCTCGGCAACTTCTACGTCAACGACTTCAACAAGTATGGTCGCGCGTGGCAGGTGCTGATGTCCGCGGAGCCCAGCTATCGCAGTCGGCCCGACGATATCGGCTCCGTTTACGTTCGCTCGAACAAGGGGGAGATGATTCCATTGTCGTCCGTTGCGAGCGTTCGCTACTCGTCCGGCCCCGACGCGCTCGACCGCTTCAACAACCTGCCGTCGGTCAAGATCATCGGCCAGGGCGCGCCCGGCTTCAGCTCGGGCCAGGCGATTGCGCGCGTCGAGGAGATCGCGCGTGAGACGCTGCCGAGCGACTTCAGCTTCGACTGGGGCGGCACGTCGTATCAGGAAAAGAAATCGAGCGGCGCGGCGACGTTCTCGCTCGGGCTTGCCGTCGTCATGGTGTTCCTGATCCTCGCTGCGCAATACGAGCGGCTGTCGCTGCCGATCTCGGTGCTGCTGGCACTCCCGTTTGGAACGTTCGGTGCGTTGGCTGCCATCTGGCTGCGCGGATTGACGAACGACGTCTACTTCCAGATCGGCCTCGTCACGCTGCTCGGCCTTGCTGCGAAGAACGCGATCCTGATCGTCGAGTTCGCCGTGCTGAAGACGCACGAAGGGTTGTCCCCATCGGCGGCCGCGATCGAGGCATCGCGGTTGCGCTTCCGGCCGATCCTGATGACGTCGCTGGCGTTCATCCTCGGCGTCACGCCGCTCGCAATTTCAACGGGGGCCGGCGCCGGCGCGCGGCATTCGACCGGTACGGGTGTGATGGGCGGCATGCTCGCGGCGACGTTCCTCGCGATCTTTTTCGTGCCGCTGTTCTATCGCGTGATCACCGAGCGCCGCCTCATCGAGCGTCGCAGCCACGACGAATTGCTCGACGAGGTGAAGCACCTGCGCACGACATCGCATCACGTGCCGAGCACGCCGGGCCATCCGCCGGTGATCGCCCACGGAGACTGACCACGATGGTGCATTCGATTAAAAAGACCTTGCTGATCACCGCTCTCGCAGCGGCAATCGCCGGCTGCACGACGACGCCAACGGCGCCGCCGTTGGTCGAGTTGCCACAAGCGACACTGTCCGACGTGCATCTCGAGCGCTGGTGGACGACCTTCAACGAGCCGCCGCTGACGGCGTTGATCGACGAGGCGCTTGCCAACAACCTCGACCTGCAGGTTGCGATGGCGCGCATCGATGCGGCCCGCTCGCAAGTGACGTTGGCGCGGACCAACCTGTACCCGACTGTCAATGTCGGCGTCGATGCTGGTCGCGCACGCGTGTCACGCGTCGGCCCTTCCCCGATTCCGCAGGGATTTCCGGCAACGGGCGATGACTATCGGCTCGGGCTCAATGCATCGTACGAGATCGACCTTTGGGGCAAATACCGGGCGGCGTCGCAGGCCGCGCAAAACGAGGTGCTCGCAAGCGAGTACGCGCGCGAAACGGTGCGCACCGCCGTAGCGGCCGAGGTTGCCCGCGCTTACTTCCAGCTGCTCGCAGCCGATGCACAGCTGCGCCTCTTGCGCGACACGCTGACGCTGCGCGACGAGACCGTGCGACTGCAGACCGACCGCGCACAGGCCGGCATCATCGGCGATTATGATCTGGCGCAGGCGCGGGCCGAGCGCGCGGCGGTCGTGTCTGACATCGCGATTGCGGAGCAGGCGATCGCGCTGAACGAATCCGCGCTTGCGTTGCTGACCGGTCGCTCGCCGCGTGACGTATTTGCGCCGATGATTGCGCGCAACTCCACGCCTGCTGCGGTGCTCGACGTGCCGACGGTTCCGGCAGGGTTGCCTTCCGACATGCTCGAGCGGCGACCCGACATCCGGCAGCTGGAGAAATCACTCGCCGCTGCGAGCCTGCGGATCGATCGCGCACGGGCCGATTATTACCCGTCGATTGCATTGACGGGTGCGCTCGGCACCGAATCGACGGCGCTCGGCAACCTGTTCAGCGCGTCGTCGCTGTTCTGGTCGATCGGTGCGGGTCTTCTGCAGCCGCTCTTCAACCTGAACGCGATCGACGCCAACGTCGAGGCGGCAAACGCGCGTCGCGCGGAGCTCGTCGCCAACTATCGGCAGACGGTGCAGGCCGCGTTCAAGGACGTGCACGACGCCCTCTCCGCGAATCGAACGACGCGCGATGCGCTCGCGGCACAAACCGAGCGCAGCGCGAACCTGCAGCAGGCGTACAGCCTGTCCGACATCCGCTACAAGGCCGGGTACTCGCCGTATCTCGAAGTGCTCGATGCACAGCGCCAGTTGCTGCAGGCGCAGACGCTGCAGATCATCGCAGCGCGCGACGTTCGACTTGCGCTCGTCGATCTCGCGAAGGCGCTCGGCGGCGGCTGGGAATACCAGACGGCCGTCGAGCCGCTGTCGTCGGCGCCGAAACAGCCATGAATGTCATCGATACGCGGCTGCCACAACTGCTGCGGGGCTCGCGCGCTCTGCTTGGCATGTTCGTCGGCATTCCGTCGCCGTCGCTCGTCGAGATGTGCGGTCACGCCGGCGTGGATTTCGTCATCGTCGACAACGAGCACGGTCCCGCCGGCGTCGAATCGACCGAGCACATGCTGCGCGCGGCGCGGGCGAGCGGTGTCATCCCGGTGGTACGCACGCTCGAGCAGGACATCTTGCGCGTGCTCGATATCGGCGCATCGGCAATCCAGGTGCCGCAAGTGCACACGGCCGATCAGGCGAAGCGAATCGTCGCGGCCGCGAAATATCCACCGATCGGCACGCGCGGCGCGGCGTTCTCGACGCGCGCCGCAGGGTTCGGATTCTTTGGTGGGGAGCGGCACATCGCCGATTCGAACGCCGGCACTTCCGTCATCGTGATGGCGGAAACAAAGGAAGCGCTCGCCAATCTCGACGCGATCCTCGCGGTTCCGGGCATCGACGCAGTGTTCTTCGGGCCGAACGACCTGTCGTTCTCGCTCGGCTATCCGGGACAGATGAGTCATCCGGACGTCGTTGCGGCGATCGAGCACGGTATATCGCGCGCACTCGCGCACAACGTCGCGCCAGGCGTGCTCGCGTTGACGCCGGACGACTTCCATCGCTGGCGCAACGTTGGTGCGCGCTACCTGCCGATGGTGATGTCGGGACTCCTGGGCAATGCGCTCCGCGCGGCCGTAGCCGGCACCCGCGTCGCCGGCGCGTAACGCCGCATCGACAAAACGACTACTGCAGCTGCGGTTTTTTGAGCAGCGCGCTGCGGTCGACCGACTGCACGGTGACGTTGCGCACCTTGCCTTCGCGCAGCAGCGTCAGCGGCACCTCGGTGCCCGCGGCGCCGCGCTGCCAGACGCAACGATAAAAATCGGCAAGATCGTCGATCGGCTCGCCGTCGACATCGCGAACGACGTCCCCGAGCTGAACGCCGGCGCGTTCGGCCGGCCCATCCGTCGCGAGCCCCTGGATCGCGATGCCTTCGCCGGTTTCCGCCGTATAAAGCCCGAGCCATGGTCGCGGCGGACGATCGACGCGGCCAAGATGCAGCATGTCGTCGAGGATCGGATCGATGAGCTCGCTCGGCACGAACATGTTGCCTTTGACGGTTTCGTCGCCGTCGGCCTCCTGGACGAACAGCGACCCGACGCCGATCAGGCGGCCATTCGCGTCGAGAAGCGCGGCGCCGCTCCATTCCGGGTGCGGCGGCGTGGTGAACAGCGCCTCGTCGAGCAGATACTCCCAGTAACCGGCAAACTCGCGACGCGCGAACATCCTTGCCTGCAGCGCGTGACCGCGGCCGCCGTGACTGATGACGAACACGGTGTCGTCGACGTCGGCCGATGCGAGATCGGTCCGCGCGATTGGTTTGACGTCGAGCTTGCCGAGCGGCAGCACGAGGCCGAGCCCCGTCACTTGATCGTACGCAAGCGCATGCCCCGGGACGACCGTTCCAGCGTGCGTGGTCAGCCAGATCGTTTCGGCCTCGGTGATCAGATAGCCGATCGTCAGCACGAGCCCGTCGTCGTTGATGACGATGCCATTGCCCGTGCGCTCGGTACCGAGGATCGATGCGGTAAATGCGTCGTCGGGTACTTCGACGCGCAGCGCGACGACCGCATTCAGCGCCGCGGTGAGGTCGAACCGCAGCTCGCCGCTTTGCGGCTGAAGCTCGGACGGAAATGCCCAGTGCGTTTTGTCGGTCACGCTCGTGTAAGTTCAATTGCCTGACGGGCCGCAGTGCGGGATCTGATTCGTCCCGCTGCCCCCAGTCAGGGTGAAATGTGCGCTCGGCAGCCTTCCTTCAAGCGTCAGCGCGAAATATACGCGAACGGCGTGCTGCCGCCGCCAGCATTGGGCACCGCGACACGCCGGACGTTCCACGTAAACTGCTGTCCGTTCAAACCAATCCGCGAATCGTACGAAATGATGCGACCAACGCTGCTCTGCGCGCTGCTGATGTTCGTCGCAGGTCCGGTGGCGAGCCAGGTGCCGCCGACCGCCGCCGAGGCCGCGCAGTACACCGGCCTCCTGGCAGCAGCGGCGCGCGACGATGCCGCAACGATCACCCGGCTCTCTGCCGCCGGAAGCAACGTCGAGGTGCGCGACGGCCATGGCCGGACGCCGCTGCACGTGGCGGCCCACGCGAAGGCGCGCGCGGCGATGCGCAGTCTCGTCGCCGCTGGCGCAAACCCGAATGCGCTCGACGACGATCGCTACGATATCGTGACGATCGCCGCGGTGGCTGACGACGAGCCGACGCTCGAGCTTGCACTGGCACTCGGCTGCAGTCCGCGTAACGTCACGAGCCGCTATGACGGAACCGCGCTGATCGCCGCCGCGCACCTTGGTCACGACGGCGTCGTGCGCACGCTCGTCCACGCCGGCGCACCGCTCGACCACGTCAACAACTTGGGCTGGACGGCGCTGATCGAATCGATCGTCCTCGGCAACGGCGGTCCGCGCCACATTGCAACGATGAAGGCGCTGATCGACGGCGGCGCGAACGTCAATCTCGCCGATCGGAGTGGCGCAACGCCGCTGACACTCGCGCGCTCGCGCAATTTCGGATCGATGGGGGTGCTGCTCGAGCGCGCAGGCGCGCGCTAGGCACAGCGCGACCGATCATTTGACGAACGGTTGCGCGGGCGGGCGCAGCGGCCCGGTGTCGGACTTCGCGGCCGGCGCGGGCGTCGGTGCACGTGTCGTCGGTGGCGGGAGATCGGTTGAGCGCAGCGGATCCTGCAGGGTGGGCGCCGGCTTTGCGGATTCGTCCGCCTTGGCAGTCGCCTCGTCGGTGATGGCCGGTGCAGGACTGTCGGTTTCATCGTCCGAGACCGACACGACGATGAGCGCAACGAGCAGCGCAAGGCCCACGCCACATGCGACGGCGAGCGTCGCGGCGGTACGCGCTTTGCGGCTGACGACCCAGAAGCGCTCGTTGCACGCGCGGCACCGATACGGCGAGTGGAACTTGTGCTCCCTGACGTCGCGCTCGCGCTCACGAACCGTCGAGCGGCGCACATTGTCGCTGCCGCAGCTCGGGCAGCGATGAACCGTCATCCACGGGCGCGCAGCATCCTGCGGCGATTGCGGCGCGTTGCCCTGGGTCGGCGTCGTCATGCTCACTGCCAGTCGATCGCGAATTTCGCTGCGACGGAAAACGCCCATTCTAGCTGTGCAGCGACAGGCAGCATCGTCACGCCGAGAGACGCGCCGAGGATGTCAGCGCTACATGTTGCGCCGATATTGGCCGCCGACGTCGAACAGCGCGCGCGTGATCTGACCAAGCGAGCAGACGCGCACGGTGCTCATCAGCTCCTCGAACACGTTCGCCCCGTTCATCACCGTCTGCTGCAAGCGCTCGAGCGCCGCAGGCGCCTCCACGGCGTGGCGCGCGTGGAAATCGGCGAGACGCGTCAACTGCGACGCTTTTTCCTCATCGGTCGAGCGCGCGAGCTCGATCTTCTGCGGCACGGCGTCGCCGTGCGGATTGC
>Ga0310810_10010529_pt1 | contig 10772 bp, 5 predicted proteins | sample NCmetagenome_FD_207641 | JGI IMG/M metagenome (GOLD analysis project Ga0310810, IMG submission 207641) | Soil microbial communities from experimental microcosm in Duke University, North Carolina, United States - NC | ecosystem: Engineered > Artificial ecosystem > Soil microcosm > Unclassified ... | reverse complement strand
GTCGACCGAGCCACCTAGCGACTGCGGCGAGCCGCTATCGCTGGAACTCCACTTCCCGCGGCGTGGCATACGGAGCCACGTTCGGATCAATGCTTGAGTCCTGCACCCCCCAGCAGTACGCGATTCGCTCGACCGCGAGTCCGCACGTCTGGCCGTCGCCGGCATAGAGCGACTCGAATCGCAGCGCGGTCCTGATCGGGATCGGCGTCGGGCTGCCCGTAGTCGGCAGCGAGCCAAGCTGTGCCCTCCTATTATCGCCCCAGCAATAGCCGACCCCAGCCGAATCCACTGCACATGTGTGGCGTGTTCCAGCGGTGATGGAGCGCCAGCGATGGCCTCCCGCAACCAGCGCGGGCGCGGTCTCGTCCTGGTCGCGCCCGGAGCCGAGCTGACCAAGGTCGTTGCGCCCCCAACAGTAGGCGTCGCCGCCTTCCACGACCGCACAGGTGTGATAGGTACCCGCACTGATTGCGACGACGGCCGGGAGACTCACGCGCTGCAGCAGCGTTGGTGCGGTCTGCGGGCGTCTGTCGTGCCGTCCCAGCTGTCCTTGAGCGTTCTCCCCCCAGCACCAGAGGCTCCCCGCAGCATCGGCGGCGCAGTCATGGTCGCTCCCAGCCGCGAGCTTCACGATTCGGGACAGGCCAGGTATCGGCACCGATCGCCCCCCATCCGGCGAGAACTCGAGGCGCCCTGACGAGCCATCGAAGGCACCCCAGCACTCGACAGCGGCCCGGCTCGTGACCGCGCAGGCGTGACGCTTCCCGGCCCCGACCGCTACGAAGCTGCTGCGAGCTACGATGGGGTGGGCGTTCCATGTCGCCTGGTGCCAGCAATACGCGGCGCCGGCGGAGATCGCGCAGGAGTAGCTGCAATCGAGGTCCATGCCGAGTTCGTTGTAACAGGCGCTACGGTCCGACTTGCCTATGGAGATGGATTGCGCAGCAGCCGCCAGGCCAATTGGCCCGGGCAGATTCACATAGCCAATGCTGCCGCCCGGGACGTTGTCGATAAGCGATCCCTGGCAGTAGGTCCTTCCCACCGTCGCGCCGCAGTAAGGACCAGTTCCGACGGCGAATGACGTGAAACTGAGCCGGGTGACGGTGATCGTAGCCGTGCCGCTCTGGCCCCCGGCCGTCGCGGTGATCATGGCGGTACCTGGAGCACGCAGCCGGGCCAGCGCGTCCGGCTGTGGATCGGACTCATCGAGCCTGGCCACCGCGGTGTCCGACGATTGCCAGGTCGGCAGGTCACCTGTGATCAGGTTGCCGGCCGAATCGACCGGCGAAGCGGTGAGATGGACGAACTCACCGGGCTGCCGCTCCGCCATCGCCGGCCGAACGACGATTCCCGCCGGTTGTGCCGCCGCGAGCCCGGTCGTGAACTCGAGTTCCTCCGTGGCGCCGGCCGCCTCACCAGTCGCGTCCGTCACGCCGCCGCGGATGATCAGCCGATAGGTCGATGACGGTGAGAGCTCATGTGACGGAATGAATTCGACCGTGTAGCCATCGGGCCACACCACGACCTGGCCGGGCACGACCTGTTCACCCTGCATGACGCTGATTTGATCGGGCGTGAGGCTGCCACGATCCATCGGCTCGCTGAAGAGGGCGACGATCCGCGCGTTCAACGGGACGTCAGTCTTGCCGCGGGCCGGCCGAGTGCGAATGACGATCGGCGGCCGCCGCAGTGGGACCGTGGCGCGCATGAGGAGCGGCCGGCCGGCGTTGTCGACGACCGTCACGGCGATCGTGTCGCCCGCACTCGCCACGACGGCGACCGGGTCAAGTCCGCCGTCCGTGAGCTCGGCCGTGACGATAGCCCCCGATGTCGTGTTCCGGATCTCCGCGGTGGCGCCGTCCGGGACCGTGCCGGAAGGCAGCGACACCCAGGCGGCGGTCGGAACATCGATTGAGTGGACCGACAGTGCGGAACGGGTCGAGGCTGCCACCGGGAACGATGGGGCGCCGGGATCCGAGACCAGGAGGGAATTGTCATCGGCCGAGGGGCCACTCGCGTCGCCGTTACAGGCGCTCAGCAGGCCGAGCAGCAGGCACGTCGAAAGAGGTCGAAGCCGCCGCTTCATGTCGTCTCACGTCCTGCGGCAATCAGCAGAAAGGCAGCCCAGCGCGCGGGCGAGGCCAGTCGATTCTCACGAATCATCTCCCGCTGGGCAGCGGCGAGGGCGAACGCCGGCGCCGCGCCCTCGTGCAATGCCCTGTAAAAGCGATCCATCAGGTCGGCAGTCGCCGCATCCTGCACCGGCCACGCCGAGGCCAGTACGTCACCAGCGCCGGCCGCGAGGAGCGAGGAGACGAGGCCGACCCAATCTTCTCCAGGGGGGACGTCACGCAGGGCGCCGCTCGCGAGGCTCGTCTCGCAGGCACTCAGCACGATCAGCGATCCGCTGAGCCGGAGTGCGGGAATCTCTCGCGCCTCCAGGCGCCCATCCTCGCCGCCGCCCGGCGCCAGGTCGATGTACGAGAACAGCGGATGCCGGCGGTTGAGCACGCCATACGTGGCCAGATGAATGATCGAGTAGCTCGATGCGAGCCGGCGAAGCTGGGCTTCTGTCGCATCGCCGCCCACGAGAACGGTGACGCCTCCATTATGCAGTCGCCGGCCGATAGTCGTGACCTCGCGCCGGGTCGCGGGCAGCTCGGCCACTCGCGGCGCCAGAGCGAGGACGGAGCGGAACCCGGGACGCGGCACGGCTACGGCCCATGCGGCTGCCGATGGCGCATAGGATATGACGTATGACTCGATCAGAAACCGGCGCGATGCCCGATCAGTCACCAGCGCCTGGAACGGCAGAAAGTGCAGCTCGGCATGCGGCACGATCACCAGCGCCCTCTTGCCCTGGAGCAGGCCAGCCGCGGCGACGGGCCGGATCAGCAGTTCGTGCAGTCGGACGAGCGGCGGCAGCCAGCTGGCCTCACCGCCGCGCGAGTGCAGCATCATTTCACGGGCAAAGTCCACGAGGTGGGCGAGCTCGCGCTGGGACGTGCCGAGGTCGAACGCAACCAGGCGGTCACGCGTGATCGCAAAGAGCAGCGTGGTCGAGTCGTGGACCAGATATTCCAGCATGATCTGCTCGGGACGCAGCGTCGCGGCGACGGCGTGCCAGTCGGCCGGGGCGGTGGACACTCTGGTGGCCCCCCTGATGACTTCGCCGGCATCCGCAAGGAGCTGCGCGTACGCCTGTTGCTCGGCGGCCAGCTGCTCACGAAGTGCCGCGCCCCCGCCAGCGGCACGCTCCCGCTCCGGCCCAGGTGACGCAGTCTCGAGATCGATCCGGCGGGTGAGCTCCTCGATGCGCTGGCTGAGGTCACGGGCGCGCGTCATCAGAGCGGGATCGCCGGCGAGCGCCAGCACACGTTCATCGCCGGCAGCGAGCCGGCGCTCCCGGAGACGCATCCGCTCGCTCGTGGCAAACGCATCCGCCGGCCGCGACCACCGCTGCACGCTTGCGAGCCGCGCGTAGACGTCCCACTTGTCCTCGAGGTATGCCGAGCGGCGCTCGCCGGGATTGAAGCCCGACGCGGTGGATTCGATTTCAGCGGCGGCGAGCTCGTAGGCGCTGACGGCGGCGGATCGATCGCCCAGTGCCTCCCGTGCCGCGCCCGCCCCCGCGTGGAGGCGCCACGCGGCAGGGGCGTACGGATGCCGCCGGAGCTGGCCTAGTCCCAGGCGAAAGAATGAGTCTGCGCTTAGCGGAAGCCGAGCCGCGAGGGCCAGCGTGCCGAGCCCTTCCAGCGCGGCGGCCTGTCCCACGGGGTCATGGAGGGCCGTGAGTTCCGAAAGCGCGCTAGCGTACGCCTCGCGAGCCGCGGATGGATCACGCTCCGCGAGCGCAGCGCGGCCGACCATCACCCTCGCGAGCGCTGTCGCCCGACGGTCGCCATCAGCCTCATGCATCCCGAGCGCCGTCGTGAAGCCGGTGCGGGCTTCGGCGCCGCGCCCACGGAGGAGGTCGAGTATGCCCTTGCCTTCGATCGCCGCCGCGGCATTCGGTGTGTCGCCGATCTCACGAAAGAGGGTCGCGGCCCGCTGGTAATCACGCTCGGCGCCGGCATAGTCGCCAAATTCGAGCGCGAGGTCGGCGCGAGCAAGCACGACCGAGCCGGCGCCGCTCGTTCCGGTCAGCGAGGCGGAAGGCTGCAGCTCGGACAGAACCCGCCGGGCGTGGCCATACTCGCCGGTGGCGACGAGCGCATAGGCGAGGTTCACGAGGACCGGCGCCAGCACCGCGTGCGCCCGGCGCGTCATGGCCAACGCATGCTGCAGCGCGCGCACCGCGGCGGGGTAATCGCCGCGGCGCATGGCGAGGATGCCGAGGTTTTCCGCGACGAGCGCCTCGTCGGGCGTGGCGGCCAGACGCCGGTACGTCGCAAGCGCTTCGTGATAGCTGGTGTCCGCCTCCGCGTAGCGTCCTTCGAGGCTCGCAACGTTTCCGAGATTCACGAGATTCGTGGCGGCGGGGAGCTCCCGGCCGTAGGTGCGGTTGATGGCGAGCGCGCGCCGATAGGACTCGGTTGCGGCCGCGAGGTCGCCGCTCCGTTCGGCCACCATTCCCACGTTGTTGAGGTCGGCGGCGATGCCGCGCGTATCGCCGACCGCCTTCCGGAGACGGCTGGCGCGCGTGTAGAGGCGCGATGCGCGGGCCAGGTCCCCGGCGTCCTTGGCCACACTGCCGAGGGTGCCGAGCGCGTTTGCAGCTGTCCGGTAATCCCGGATGGACAGTGCCGCGGCTGCGGCGCGTTCGAGGTAGATCGTGGCGCTGTCGGGATCGCCCGCGAGGTAGAAGCCGGCGCCAAGATTGCCAAGCGCTGCTGCGATACCGGTCTGGTAGCGCACGCTCGCCGCGGTGCGCACGCTCGCGTGCCAGAGCGCCAGCGCCGGCGCCGCACCGCGCTGCTCGAGGACGCGATTGCCGGCGAGCCGTAGTGTATCGGCTCGCACCCGAGCTCTTCGCTCGAATGCGGATGCGGCCGCGAACTCGGCAACGCTGCGGGAGGGGATGGAGTCGCCCCACGCAGCGGCATACGCCGACGCGAGGGCGCGGGCGGTGTCGAGCCGCAGCGCCGGCGCGGCGATGAGGGACCGGGCCATCAGCGCCCCGATACGCTCGCGGACTTCATCAGGGTGACGCCGTGCGTCCCGCAGGTAGACGCTGTCGCCGCTGCCAGCCGCGTGGGCCGCCAGAACGCCAGGCACCTGGCCGGCGGTCAGCATTAGGAGCAGGCAAATCATGGCACAGGCTTCACCACGAAGGGCGTGAGCGCCGAAGGCGCCCAGCGTCCCCACTCCGCCTGGGCTTCGACCTTCCAGAAATACGATTGGCCCGGCGTGAATCGCACGGAGTCCGGCACGATTTCGACGGTATCCGGTGTCTCGGACTCGAAGACCGCGCGTCCGACGCTGTCGAAGACGGTCAACCGGTAGCTGAGGGCGTTGGGCACCGGTTGCCAGATCAGCCGGCGGGCGGTCAGGACTGTGCCGCGCGGCTCCTGCAGGCGCGGCACTGAGGCGGCGTCTCTGGCCGGCTCGCGGACGTGCACCGCGTCTCGACTCCGCCCGGCGCTGCCCCAGATCACTAACGTGAGCAGCGCAGCGGTCGCCAACGCCCCAGCCCATCGGCCCCACGCCGGGACCGGCGTCCGCACGAGCCTCCGCACCGCGCCGTACTCCTGGCGGCACTGGGAGCAGCCGAGCAGATGTTGCTCGATCGCCGACTGCTCAGCCGGGGGGAGCTGGCGGTCCACGTAGCCCGCCATCAGCTCGGCCGACGGATGGGAATCGGCGACGGGTGCCGCTGGCGGAGTCACGGCTTCCTCACAGTCGGGCCTCATGCAGGAGGTTACACGGCATTTCGCCGGCGCTTTCAGCCCGCATCGAAGGCATCCCGGCGAAGGAGCGAGCGAAGGGATGCGAGGATGCGGTCGAGGCGCCGATAGACCTGGAAGGGGCTGGCGAGCCCCATGATCTCGGCGATCTCGCGGGCGGCGAGGTCGTCCTCGAAGCGGAGCGTCAGCAGCATGCGATCGGAATACGGCAGTGCGCTCAGCACCGACTCCAGCCTCGAGTGCTGCGACTCAAGCTCGGCCAGCCTAGCCGGGTCATTCACCGCATCGGCGATATCACCCACGTCGGTATCCGAGCCAGTGAGGTCGGCTAGCGCCCGCCGCGCGCTGCGCCGGCGGCCGGCGTCGTCGTCACGGTTCCGACCCGACCTGCCATAGCGCTGGCGATACTCGTCGAGGCAGAGACGTCGCGCCGTAACTACGAGCCAGGTCACGAAGGTGGCCCTGCCGTTGTCCTGGAAGGCGCGGAGGCGCCGGCAGTCTTCGTCCCGGAGCCGCTCGATGACGTATGCGTATCGGTCCATCACGGCGTCGCGGGAGCCACCGAGGGATCGGGCCGTCTTGAGGAGGAGGGGACTGTAGCGGACGAGGAATCCCCGCCACGCCTCGTCAGCGGTGGCTGATTCGGGGCCAGCGGAAAGAAGGCGCTCCAGCTCCGCCGGGAGGGCCAACGTCCAATCCAGTCAGTTCGTGTGCAGCGTGCGGGCCGTCATGTCGGAATCCTCCCTCGCCATGTTCGCGCCCGGTTCGGCGGGGCGCAAGGCACTGGGCCTCGTCGCGTCAAAATGCGGGCGACGATGCCGTGAAACACCCGTGTCCGGGTGAGAACTCGCCCCTATCGCCATCAATTGAGGAGGTTCCATGCGGCAAACCGGCTATGGGCTGCTGCTCGCCGTGCTCGCAACGACAGTGGTGGCGTGCAACGAGGGGCCGACGGCTCCGGCGACCGCGGGGTCGGCGGCCTTTGCCACGGCAGCGACAATTCCGGTGCAGGTGCTGCCGTCGCCGCGGGCCACCCATGCCCTCGTCTCCGGTGTGAGCGGAGGTGGCTACGTGATGGGGACGTTCGCACTCGATGCCGGCGGGTTCGAGATCTACGCGTGGACGTCGCCGTACACCGGCGCACCGGTGCTCGTCGGGCCTGGCCCTGGCGCCGTGCCGAACCAGATGAACACGCTCGGCGATACGCCTGGCGGCAAGACAGGATTCCACGATGGCGTGTGGCTCAAGACCGCAGGCGGCTGGAATTTTCAGGTGCCGGACGCGGGTCCGGTGCAGATAGCCGAGGTGAGCGGGCTGAACGACTCCAGGGAAATGATCGGTTGGGGTTACACCACGACCGGAGCCGATCGCCGCGCATTCTTCTGGGACAATCCGGACGCCGCGGCAACCTCGCTGCCGCTTCCGGCCGTGCCGGGCAGGGCAGGACCCGGGAGAGGGCGCGTCGTCAACAATGTCGGGATCGTTGCGGGCGACATCTACGACACCGTCGGAACGGGTCGGCGGCTGCAGGTGCAGGACCATGGAGTTCTGTGGACACGGGTTGAGGGCGGCTGGACCGCTTCCCTGCTGCCGGACATGGCGCCAGTGAATATTCCCGTGGCGACCGACGACGCCGGCCACATCCTGGCCGTGCTCGGCAGTGCGCCCGGCTCCGCCTATGGCGCGGGCCTCTGGACGGCCACCAGCAGCGGATACACCGCCACCGTGCTCAGCACGGCGTGGGTTGCGAGCGGAATGGACCGCTGCGGGCGCGTCGTGGGTACGAAGACGGTGAACAACAGGCGCTCGGCCGTCCTGTGGGTGAACGGCGCCGAGACGCTACTTCCCACGCCCGCAGGCTATTCCGAGACCGATGCCAAGGGCATCGCGACGGACATCGCCACGGGGCAGGGGATCATCGCCGGGACGGCATATCCCAAGGGGAACACGCCGCGCGTAGCGGTGATTTGGACGATCGCGGGGTGTCCGTAGCGGGATCACGGAGGCGGCTTCTTGTCGTCCACGTGGCCGGTCGACAGCTGAAGCCGCCTCTCGGTCCAGGGCCCGAAAAGATGCATGAGGAAGCCCGCGCCGAAATCACCCTCCCAGCTCCACCTCGATCTCCCGCCGCACCCCGTCGTCCACCAGCTGGACCTTCCCGCCCTCCAGCGCCGCACCGCCCATCCGCACCGCGTGCACCCCGCGGCTCACGTGCGCCGGATTCTTCACCGTGATCGCGTACACCGTCTCCCCGTGCCGGTACTCGATGGCGAAGCCATCCCACCCCTTCGGAATGCAGGGCTCCAGCGTCAGCGTGTTCCCCGCCTTCCGGAATCCGAGAATCGACTCGACCGCTACGCGATACATCCAGCTGGCCGAGCCGGTGTACCAGGTCCAGCCGCCGCGGCCGAGGTGGCCCTCTGCCGTGTAGACGTCGGCGGCCACCACGTAGGGCTCGACCTTGTATGTGGCAACCTGGTCCGGCGTGGCCGAGTGGGTGAACGGGTTGATCAGCTGGAAGCGCTCGAACGCGCGGTCGCCGTCTCCGCGCATGGCGGTGGCGAGCACGGCCCAGAGCGCCGCGTGGGTGTACTGGGCACCATTCTCGCGGACGCCCGGCACGTAGCCCTTGATGTAGCCCGGGTCGTGCGTCATGTGATCGAACGGCGGCGTCAGCAGCATGATGAGCCGCGCGTCCTCCCGCACCAGATGTTCCTCCAGTGATGCCATCGCCTGGCCGGCCCGCTCGGCCGGCGCCGCCTCGGAGATGACGCCCCAGCTCTGTGCGATGGAATCGATGCGGCACTCCTCGTTCTCGTGCGAGCCGAGGGGCGTGCCGTCGTCGAAGTAGGCGCGGCGGTACCAGGCGCCGTCCCAGGCGCCGCTCTCCGCCGCCGCCGCATACCCGTCAGCCGCCGACCGGAACTCCGCGGCCGCGGCCGCGTCGCCCCGCGCGTCCGACACCGTCGCGAATTTCCGCAGCGTGTCGAGCAGGAACCACGCGAGCCACACGCTTTCGCCGCGTCCCTCGTGGCCCACCCGGTTCATGCCGTCGTTCCAGTCGCCCGAGCCGATGAGCGGGAGGCCGTGTGCGCCCCGCGTCACGGCCTTCCGGAGCGCGCGCAGGCAGTGCTCGTAGAGCGTACCCGTCTGGTCCGACTGCTGCGGCTTGTCGTAGATCTCGTCCTCACCTTCCGCCAGCTGGCGCATGGTGAGGAACGGCGCCGTCTCGTCGAGCACGCCGGTGTCGCCGGTGACGGTGACATAGTGCGACACGCAGTAGGGGAGCCACACGAGATCGTCCGAGAAGCGCGTGCGGATGCCACGGCCGCTCTCGGGATGCCACCAGTGCTGCACGTCCCCCTCGACGAACTGGCGCCCCGCCGAACGGATCAGGTGCTCGCGCGCCACCGCCGGCTCGGCGTACACGAACGACATGCCATCCTGCAGCTGGTCGCGGAAGCCGTACGCGCCGCTCGACTGGTACAGCGCCGAGCGCGCCCACATCCGGCACGCGAGCGCCTGATAGAGAGTCCAGCGGTTGGCCAGCGCGTCGAACTCGGGCGACGGCGTGTGCACCGTGATGGCCGAGAGCCGGCGGTCCCACGCATCCTCCGCATCTTCCACCGCCGCGGCCGCGCGGTCGCGGGCGCCGTAGCGCTCGACCAGCTCGCGGACGCGGGCCTCGCCCGCAGCGGCGCCCAGGAGCATGACGACCTCCGCCTTCGCGCCCGGAGCCAGCACGATCACCGACTGGATCGCGGCGCAGGGATCGAGCTCGACACCGGTGCACTCGCCCAGCCGCTGGCGGAGCATCGCCGCCGGATTGGCCACGCTCCGGTTCCGGCCGATGAACTCGCGGCGGTCGGCGGTGTGGCTCGACGGCGTGCCGCTCATCCAGCTGAACGCCACCTGCTCGGCAAAGAGCGGATCGAAGGTGTTGACGGCCAGGATCGCCCCGCTCGGGCGATCGAGGCGCGTCCGGATGTCGTGCTCCGTCCGCTCGCGGAACACGCCGAGGGTCCACTCGATGTAGCTGGTGACGCTGATGCGGCGGGTGCCGCTGCCGCGGTTCATGAGCTGGAGCCGGAAGACCTTGACCGGATCCTCGGGCGCCATGCCCAGGGTGAGCGTGCTCTCGATGCCGGTGTGCTCGTGCACGAAGACCGACGCGCCCGCTTCGTGGCGCACGGTGTACGGCGTCTCGTGGCGGATCGGTCCCGGCGTGGCGCTCCAGTGATCGCCGGTCTCCTCGTCGCGCAGGTAGATCACCTCGCCCGGCGTGTCGGTGACCGGATCGTTCTGCCACGGCGTGAGGCGGTAGAAGTGGCTGTTGCCGATCCAGGTGAAGCCGCCGCCGCGCTCGGTGATCACGAAGCCGGCGGCGGGGTTGGCGATGACGTTGATCCAGGGCGCGGGCGGGAGCGCGTCCTTGTCGAGGCGGATCTCGTAATCGAGCGCCGGTGTGAGCCCGCCGAGCCCGTTGAAGAGGGTGAGGGCGACGGGCGGGGCCGTCGGCTCCGCCGTGGCGGGCGTCAGCGCGCGCTTGAGGCGCCGCGCCGCCACGGCGGCCGCCTGCGGCTCCAGGTCCGGCGGATACTCGGCCGGCACGTCGGGCAGCTCGCGGAGTGCCGTGAGCCCCGGCTCGCCGCACTGGACGATCACGCGGGCCACCGCGCGGAGCATGGCGACGTCCGCGGGCCCGAGCAGGTCCGACCGCCGGAGGTACACGCCTCCCGGCTGGTCGATCTGACCCACCTCGGTGGAGCTCCGGACCGCCGTCAGGAGCTGATCATTGAGCTCCTGGAGATAGCTTGGCGGCAGCGTGTTGAGGATCACGAGGTCCACGCCGACGCCGTGAAGGCGCCAGTAGTAGTGGGCCCGGAGGAGCTGGGTCACCGTCGCGAGGCCTTCGACGGAGTCGAT
>Ga0310810_10010528_pt1 | contig 10772 bp, 30 predicted proteins | sample NCmetagenome_FD_207641 | JGI IMG/M metagenome (GOLD analysis project Ga0310810, IMG submission 207641) | Soil microbial communities from experimental microcosm in Duke University, North Carolina, United States - NC | ecosystem: Engineered > Artificial ecosystem > Soil microcosm > Unclassified ... | reverse complement strand
CCGGCCTAGTGCCGGCGACATTTCACGAGCTCACTAGAACGTTGGAAGGCTTGCAAACCTTGACAGTAGGCAGCGCTGACAATAGGCATAGACCAGGCGCAAGACTTGGCTCGACCGCAAGCCTTGCAGGGCTTGCATTCTTGCACGGCTTGCAGTACCATGGGGGTATGCCCCGGCCGCTTCAATCTGACCTTGCGCGCGCTGCAGAAGTCGCGCGGGAACAGAACATACAGAACATACAGAAGTGCCGGAAGCATGCGGAAGTCTCGCGAATGGCGGACGTTACAAAGAGCGTGACGCACTCTCCCGCTATGCCGGGGGATCGCACGAATAACGGCGCAGATATGCGCAAGCCGCACAAGTCGCGCGACAACCTTGCAAGGCATGCGCCGAACGTAGCGTATGTCCTGTCAGATACGACCGTTTACGACGGCGACAGGGTAATCGCGGTTCGGCGCAGTAGCAGTAAGCTCATCGTCCGCAACGCGGACGGTACGCCAAGCGATGCGGATACGCTCGCACTCGCATCCGCTTGGAACCTTCACCGTGCGAGCAAGTCACAGAAAGGACATCATGCCTAAGCAGATGTCAGAAGTCGCACAGTCGCAGTATGCCGCACTCATCGCGAAGAGCGGTCTTACGGCGCAGATTCGTTCACTCTCGGCGGACGTTGCGGAAGCGTGCGAGACGGTGAACGCGCTCGACTGGAGTGAGGATCTGTCGAATCTCGGTATCGCGATTCCGGCACCGGGGGAAGAGCGGGATTCGTTCTTGCGCTCCCTCGGCGCAGCGTTCGGCGCAGTCGCAACGCAGGCTACCGGCCAGAAGCGCGGTGCCACGGTGCGAGCGCTCGACTCCGGTGAAGTCGCCGTTACCTTCCGCACCGTGAAGGTTCGCGGGAAGTAGCAGGGCTGCTAGAGGGTTCCCCCCGCATTGCGGGGGGTTCCCTGTAGCAATCCCGCTACAGAACGGAGGTTAGCTATGCGGACGTTTCCAACAGTCGAGTCGCAGCGCGAGAGCGCAAGAGCGCTGCAAGAGCGGCTCTTCCTCGCACGGCTGCAGCGCAACGGCTGCAGTCTTGCGATGGCGCAAGCCTTCACCGCGCGGCGACTGCGGGAGGTTCACGGCTTGAAGTAGCAAGTCGACCGCAAGCCATAGGGTAGGCGCAAGCCTTCCCGGTAGTAGAAACCCCCGGCCATTGTGCCGGGGGTTTCTGTTTGTCTAACCTCGAGCTGCAAGTGTAGGCCAGGCGCAATGTCAACGCCGGCACGCAGAACACAAGAGCTGCAAGACTTCCAACACAATGCCTACTTTCCTACAGTCGCGAAATATTGCGACATTGCGCCGGCCCTACGGTTTCGGGCCGGCAAGCGGCAGGAGAGGAAAAGTAGGCAGAGGGCGAGGGCTTAAATATATCGAGCGTTGCGGCCAGCGCGCGCTACCACTCGGATGGGCGGACTTTCTGCCCCAAAATTTTCGAATCTTGGAGAGGAGGTCATAATGGACAAGATCATGCCTTCAGATGCACAAGTCGAGACGTTCGGCGAGTTCATCAAGATGAGTGCAGATGCACCCGCAAACCATCACTGCAAGGTTCAGGCAGAGATGGACGAGAGCGGCGCGATGTACGTCTATCTCACCGAAGACGAGATGACGATGTTTGCACTGTTCGGGCGCGACGGCAAGATGTACGGCGATTGGATCGTCTAGCCATCGTGGAGTGTACGGAAACGTACACTCTGCAATGTCTACGCGAGAAAGGAGGAACCGTGGACAAGTACGTTACGCTCAAACTGCTGGAAGAGCCTGCGCCGCGCAACTTTCAGAGTTGGTGCTGGCAGGCGATGATGGCAAGTTTCCCTCTGGACGAACAATTCCAGATTTGGGGAGACATTCTGGAGTATGTCGGTTGGCTCGATTCGCTGCCGACATGCGCGGGCCGGGATTCGTAACGACGACCACAGGAGGTTAGTACGATGGAGCAGATGGAAATCTTCGAGCCGATGCATCGCAAGGAAGCGGAGCAGGCAATCTACGACACCGTGCAGGCAACTCGCGAGGATTGCAAAGACTTTCGGGATCGCATGCACGATGCGTTTCTGATCGTCCGCAACGGAGCAACCATCCTCGACTGGAACTTCAGCCTAGCGCTGGAGAGGAGGTAAACATGCAGGGTCAGATCGTCGGCCATGTTTCCGTCGTTTCGCTTATCAAGCAGAACGAGCGGGACAAGATGACCATCGTCGGTCGCAAGATGCTGGAAGCTGCGAAGAAGATCGAAGCTTCGCAGTCGAAGTAGGTTTTAGGTTTCCCCCGCAGTAACAAAACGCGGGGGATTCCTAAGCTCTTCTTCGAATTCGGCAGGCTGTAAACGCCTAACAGCGATGTTCTTCCATATCGCATCCTCAGTAAACCAGGCAACAATACAGCCTTCCGAACATTGCGGAGCTTCGATAAGCTCCCTTCGTAGAAACTTTCGGGTTAGCGCATCGCCGTCCGTGTGCCAGTAGATAAGTAGCCTCATAGCTTAGTTCCCGAAATCAGAGGAACTTCCTCGGCATGCGGACCGCGATAGCGAGGCTCATCGATATCGAAGTCCCACGTTTCATCGGCTTCCGCTTCTGCAATGTAGAAGCCGCCGATTTCTTCGAAATCGATGCGAGCCATCTTTATTCGACCCTCGATAAAGTTCCATACCTTTCTGCGATCATCTCGGAACAAGACTTCGCGTTTAGCCGGAGTTCCTTGGATATTTAGCGTTGTTATCGCATACCAGGGCATGTCCGGGAGTATAGCAGGAGTACGTACGGAGGGTTCGATAGCGCTATACAGACGGGTACAAGTACTCAGGATAGTGCCTTAGCTCAGAAACCCGCTATTTGCGGGACTTTGCTATATAACTATACTAAGTACTACTACCTACTACTACTCTGTATATGAAACATAGGCAATATTGTTACGTACACATGTTTGCCGGGGTATATCCCTCACCCGCAAACCCTGTATCCATGCCATTTTCGTGCGAATATGCCCTGTCACAAACTATGGGCACCCCTTCGGATTTGGCATGCATAGAGGGTTTGCAGCATACTCACCACCATCATACCCCCACGGGGTATAAGCCCTCCAAGTCCGGCTTGACGTAGGCAACTAAGCCGGTATAGAATCGGAGAGTAGAACCATGCCAAAGGCAATAACTTTCGGGGATTTCGATCCCACAGATGCACCAGAGCTGGCAGAGTTCTCAGAAGCGGGGGAACGAATCAAAGCGCTGGCCGATAGACTTTTCACCGAGTTCCAGCTCGACGGGTGGAAGCTCGTTTTCGATAAGTCCAGGCGTAGGCTTGGAGAGTGCAGGTACACGCAGAAAGAAATCGGAATATCGGTGTACTACCTGCACAACATCGAAGAAACCGAGGATACGCTGCGTCACGAAGTTGCGCATGCGATCACTCCGGGGCACGGCCACGACGATACGTGGCGCATGGCCTGCTACAAGACAGGCGCGAAGCCCGCAAGACTTGCAGACCCACACGTCAAGTCTGCGGCTACCGCAAATTACACAATCGAGTGCCAGAAGTGCGGGACTCAGTTCGCGCGCTACAGATTGCGGCCGGCGTTGTTGAAGCGCTACCACTGCGCACGAATCATCAACGGTGAGCCGTGCAAGGGCGAGTTCATAGCGATGGACAAAGACGGCTACATTTACGGGAAGGGGGGTGAAAACAGATGAACGTTGCGATTTGCGGTGATTGGCACGCGGACGCAGACTACGCCAATGGCGTGTTGCTTTCGCTGAGTGCGCAGAAAATCACAGAGGTCGTGCATTGCGGAGACTTCGGGTACGGTTGGGACAAGAAGTTTGTCTTGAGCGTGCAGAAGTGCCTTGAGCGGCACGGCATGAATCTGCGTTGGGTTCCTGGCAACCATGAGAACTACGATGGTATCGACGTGCTGTATTACAAGGAACTACAGCAGCACACCGACAACATCTACGTTCTCAAGCGCGGCGAGAGATTCACGATCGGTTCTACGACGTTCGTGGGAATCGGCGGCGCATACTCCATCGACAAGCAGTGGCGGAAGCCACACGTTTCGTGGTGGCCGCAGGAGACGTTGCGTTACGGGGATATCCAGAAGATTCTGCAGGACGATCCGCACTGCGACGTAGTGATTTCGCACGACGCGCCACTCACGGCAGACTTGTGCCTGGAGAACGGTTACAAGGACGATCCAGAGACTACGAGCAATAGGCAGCTTTTGCAGGTTGCGGTAGATCATCTGCGTCCGACGTTTCTGTTCCACGGGCACTACCATCAGAGGCACAGCACGAAAGATCACAATGACGTGGTTGTTGTCGGCCTCGGAAGTAATCTGGATTCGAAGCCGGATAACTACGTGATCTTCGATACGGAAGCGAAGCGCATTCTCTGAGAAAGGAGGAAAGATGAGAGTCGCATACGTAGATCGTGATTACCAGGAGCTTGACTGCGTTGGTGTCGAGTGGACAAACCGCGAAGTTGCGAACTATCTAGACGATCCGCCTGGTCTAGAGGAATACCCGAAAGAGAAGACACGGTTTCGTTGCATGGACGATGACGATATCGTGTACCTCGGCGGTTGGCTTCTGAACGACGATTACTGCGCAGTGCAGTCCACCGTACTTTCATGGGCAACCTGGGATTCGGGTTGCACGACGATCGAAGTGAAAGTTGACGGCGAGTGGAAGCGAGAAATCGGATGAAACCCGTAAAACTTCACGCAGAACTACGGCACTGCGAGTGGGATGCCATCCCCTGCAGTTGTGGTGGGTTCCACGACAATGTTGTCGAAGAGATGCCGGTTTTCTACAGCGGTAGAAACTTCGACACCGTTGCCGATCCCGAATGGCGCGACAAGATGTGCGAGCTTTACTCGCCTGCGAGGTACATCGCAGACTGCATCGCGATGACCAGAAACATCGCAGCGATGTGGGATTTGGTATCGGTCACGTTGGACGGTATCGACGTCACACGGGAAGTGAACGAAGCGTGGCTCAGATGGTATGTCTGTCGCCGCGCAGAGTTCGCGACGATGTAACACAGAAGTTTGCCGCGTTCGTCTAACGGTTAGGACACTGGCCTTTCAAGCCGGAAACACGGGTTCGATTCCCGTACGCGGTATTTGCAAACAACAGGAGAAGGGAGGGAAGATGCGCTGGTTCGTGTACTTCGGAAACTTCTCAGTCGGCCCGTTCAGTACGCGGGAAGCTGCGGAGCATGCGAGGAAGATCGTGCTTATCGCAGGTGGGATCGAAGTCTGCGAGTAGCACGAACGTTCCAGGGTCGTCTAATGGTAGGACTCCGGACTTTGACTCCGGCTATCTAGGTTCGAATCCTAGCCCTGGAATTTTGAAAGACTTCCGAGAAAGGAGGGAAGAATGGAAGTTGAGTACACTGCAGGCTTGCCGACATACTACGACAGTGAGTACCAGAGGACGCAGATCGGGTATGACTGGCGGACCGAGGTTTCTTCGAGTTTCCGTTCATGGGAAATGCGTGAATCGCTCGTCAAGAAGTATTCGTGGGCGATCCCTACAGAAGAAGCTCTCGAGATGCTGGCAAGGTTTCGGCCCATCGTAGAGATTGGGGCCGGCACAGGGTATTGGGCGTACGAACTTCGGAAGCGTGGAGTAACAATCGAAGCGTACGATCAGTACCCACCGGACGGTTCCGATCTTACTAACGAAGAGCGAGAACTCTACGGCACGGAATACGAAGAGAAGGTGCGCAAGAACTGGTACCACCGAGGGCACACATCATGGACAGAGGTACAGCAGGGAACACCGGAAGTTCTAAAGACTTTCGGCCCTGAGTGGAATCTGTTTCTGTGCTGGCCTCCAATGTCAGACATGGCGATGTACAGTCTCGGCTATCACAGGGGCAAGTACATCATCTACGTCGGCGAGTCGAGCGGCGGATGCAATGCCGACCGCAAGTTTTTCAGGCTGTTGAATCGCTTCTACGATATCGTGGATGAGGTCAACATTCCGCAGTGGCCTGGAATCCACGACTACATGACCGTCTACAGGCACAAGACTAGATAGAGAGGAGGTAACGTGCCGAAATACAAGGCGGTGTTGTTCGCACCCGATGGAGACTGGGTAACAGACTTCAGAGAGTGCAAGACAATCGAGGAAGTGCAAGAGAACCTGTGCGATATGGGTTCGCGTTGGTATTTCTACCCGTTCCACGCTGTCATTCGTGACAATGGAGCGCTGACGACCAACAGGCAGCGCCTAGTCGATGTTGCGTATCCCTTCGCAGAGCAGAAGGGTATCGCGATAAAGACTTTCGCAAAATTCCTCAACGAATGTGACAGAGACTACCTCGCGGCAGTCTTGGAGGGATAGTGACACACGACGAAGCGTACCTAATGCGTGAAATGGCAAGACGCGCATGCACTACGCACTACAGAGACAGAATCCAGCAAGGCATCCTACTACGCAGTGCGCGTAATGAGTTCGAGAAGATTCAGATTCGCCGGATGATTCTCAATGCGCGTGCAGCATGGAAGATTTACGAGCAGCATCAGCAGCGAAATTGGGGATCGAAGGTTTCGCGGCGTCCGCAGCGTGGCAATCACCATGATTCGTGGGCAACGCGCGAAGCGTATGTTCGCTGTCATGGCGACTACTCAGACTACATCCATTACTCCAAGAAGTTCTGGGTGCGGGAAAATCTCAGTTGGAAGGTCGCAGCGTAATGTGCGTCTTCCGTGACTGGCACGAAACAACGACACGGACAATCCGCGAAGACAAGCCGCTCACAGTTTACAAGGTGCTGCGGTTTGAGAACGGAAGGCTTTACAGCCCGGTCCAGGATGACAATATCTGGAGAGAGGGCGAGTTCCATCTAAAGCGCGTAGATGGCGCAAGATGGGATTGGGGAAGCGGGTCTTGGAAGACTAGCCATTGGAGTCCAGGCATCCACTGCATGAAGAAGCAGCGAGATTGCGAGGAATGGGAGAGAAGTAACACAGTCGTCGTACAGATGAAGGTTTGGGGTATCGTCAAGCGCTACGAGGAATCGACGCTCAGCTACAACGTGCGGTATGGATATAAGAAGCCAATGATTGGGTATCTCGTACAGCATGCGCGTGTAGTTGGGATCGTGAAAGGCCCGCAGTACGAGAGATATCAAAGCTACTACTGGTCACCGGGCACTCTGCAGAAGCGCTTTGAAGCAAGACTTCAGAAACTTCTCGAAAAGCATCCGCACATCCAGGACATGCGATCTGGAAAGAAGGTGGCAGCATGAAGCCGTACACCGTTATCACGATGACAGCAGGCGCACTAGCAAAGATGACTCCTGCACAGTTGGAGTCGTTGCAGCAGAATGTTGTGGCCGAGGGACTGTGGGAGAATCTCGATCCGGACGAGCCGGTGAACATTTCCGGCGGCGATTACCTCGGAGTGTATCTTCCGAATATCTTCCTCGGTATCGAGAAGGACGGTTACTGCCACAGCTAGCTTTAGGTTGCAGCCTTCGGGCTGCTTCCTAAATCTATCGCAGGGAAAGGAGGGAAGATGCAAGCGAAGATTGAGATGTGGGTGGACATAGATACGAGAGAGCCGATGACAATTTTGGGATTGCGTGACACTCTCGTAAAGACTTCCAGGCTGCTTGAGTATGGCGGTACGGAAGTGTTCGTAGGCTCACGGCTTACGTTCGAAGCGATCACGTTCGAAGAGTACTGTGTTGTTGCGGAAGAGAGCTATCGCAAGTACCCGAACTACAGACGTGGACAGTCGTACTTCAACGTACTGTATGATTGCAAGCCTGCACTCGCAGACACGATTCGCGGTGGTGTCAACGATCCATTCTACCGTGATGAGATTCTGCCGAAATTTCTCACGCACGTCGCTGATCTGTGGGAGGAAGTATGAACGACCCACTGAAAACAACCACAAGCCACAGGGGGAGGTTGATAACGAAAGCTACGAAGTGGTGGTGGGAATACAGCAACATCAGTTACGACGAGTTGCGGTGCATCCATGACCAAAGACTGTCGGAAAAGTGCGACACCTGCAAAGAGGAGGCAAAGTGAAGGTATGGATCGATACTGCAACGGGTACGTGGGGTGCAGTCGATGAGCTAGTGATTGTCGATCTAGACGATCCGGAGCTACACGACCCTTACACCGATGCGGTGAGTCTGGAAATCTTCCTCGAAGAGGCGACGGATTCCGAAGTGAATGACTTCGGCCGTCGGCATGGAAAGAAGGTGAACGCATAATGAAGTACAAGGATCAGCGCGAGTTGGTCGAAGGCTTGCGCAAGCTCGCAGACTTCATCGAAGAGCATCCCGAGCTTCCAATCAGCGATCCAGAAATCTCAGTCGAGTACTGGATTCACGAACCGTACACTTTCGACGACGATCAGCGTTCGGTGAAGGAGCGCATGCAGGTCGCAGCGCGTGCATTGGGGCGTGCGAACAAGGAATACTACGGCAGCTACTTCAACCTCAGCAGAAAGTTCAGCGAGCATGTGAAGTTGGAGTTCACTTCAGATCGACAGGAAGTTTGCCGGCGAGTCGTGAAGGAGGTCGTTCACCATCCGGAGCAAATCGTACCGCAGAAAGTTTTGCCTGCCAGAACGGAGGAAGTCGTGGAATGGGTCTGCGATGACCCAATCCTCGCAGGATAACGATAAGCCATCGATGAGATTGCTTCTCGGAATCTACTCACTTGTCCTGTTCGCATGCCTGACTTTCTGGGCGCTACTGATTCTAGGAGGAATCTTCATAGTGCTATGGATGCTCTAAGAAAGACAGACTACGCCGCTCTCGCAATAGATGACATCGAGCGTGCGTACAACAACGAATCGAGCATGGCAAAGTTCTTCATGAGTCGTGCGCAGGTCTACGCATTGCTGAGCATCGCGCAGGAAATCAGCAAGGTTCCTGCGAACATGCCTGAGTACATCGTGACGAACAACAGCGACGACTAGCGTTAGGGTTGCGCCCGGAAACGGGTGCTTCCCTAACGTTATTCGAAAGGAGGTGAAAGATGGATAACTTCAAGGTTGTTGCACCAACGCTTCGTGCAGAATATCTCAGCAAGTGTGGCGGCTACGAGGATATCGCAGCTATTGCGCTTGCTCGCGATCTAATGCAGGGCGATCCGGAAAACTTCAAGGCTGGCTATTCGCGTGAGAACGCAATCATCGCTGCCGAGGAAGTCTTCCCGGATTCATTCGTGGACTGGGAAATGGAGTTGGCATAACATGTACTACATCCACAAGTACGAGATTGCACAGCAGTACGGTGGCCCGGAAGAGGGCGGCTGGTGGTACAAGATGGGCGAGCCGGTGAAAGACTGGAAACTCGTCATGATCGAAGACGAGGAGACAGCGTACGAAGTGTGTCGCGCGCTCAATTTCCATGAGAGCGATCGTGCGAAGAACGAAGAGGATTACGAGTACACGTCTGTCCTCTCGTACAAGTCGCAGCATTTCGAGTACGACCTGAGCGAGTCTCCCATTGCAGAGCATTTTCCTGCAACACGTCCTCATTATGAGTAAGGAGAATCCCTTCAGGCGTTTCGAGCTAACGATCAGCGTGTGGATTCCGAAAGACGCGGAGTTGCCGGAAACTTTCGGCGACTGGGTTTATGCAGCTTTCGGGATTCGCGTAGAGCATGCCTCTCCTACGCAGCTAGAGCGCGTTGTCGAAGCTAGGCACCCGCCAGCAAAAGATATCGTCGAGCGTAGAGAAGGGGAGCGAAAGAGGAAGCATAGTAGGAGCCTGTACCAATGAGTGAGAGCGTAAAGCTAACAGATCAGGATGCTGAGCAACTTCTGAAGTTGATTTGGATTGCGATCACCGAATTCGGTGGGACCGATCCACACATCAGCCTCAGAGATTTCGCGGAAGATATCGCGATGTCGATGGATCACACCACAGCCATCGCAGATTCGTACCGCGTCATGATCGCGGAGGTTATGAACTAATGGGTGACATGATGGATGCAACAACGCCCGTCACTGTTTCTGTGGACGGGCATCGTAGAACGGCGATTGTTATCGATGCGAACGATCGCGGCGGCTCTATCGATCTGGTGAATCCAGACGGCGAGATTCTCGCGAGAGTGAATGTCTTCACGAAGGAAGATTATTCGTGGCTCGCAGTCGATATCATCGACGTCAAGGATAACTTCAACGTTCGTCGCGCACTGACGTTCTTGAACGGACAGCGTTCTTCGCTGGATGCAGGAAAGATCGTCGGCGCAGACTTCCGAAAGGGCAAGTAATGCCACTAGAAGTGGAGGTACTCCGCAACGGCAAGATGGTCAAGCATACGTGGGACTATTTCACGTTGTCCTGCATGTACACCGCAGCGATCAAGGAAACGGCACCAGATACGCCGATCAACGGCAAGTGCAAAAACTTCGGTGAGTTGCCGGAAGGTGGTTGGGTCGATTTTTCTATGGCTCCGATCTACTACCTTGAGATTCCACAGTGCCCGCTAGTTTCGCGCGGGAAGCAAACGCTTACTCGCAGGCATGAGTTTCGCTATGACGAGGAGCGCACTGTAATTTTTGAGGCCGGCGATATACTCCGCGCATGGAGGTCGAGCAAGTGACACAGTATTCGGAGGAATACGTGTTCCAGGCAATCGAAGATGGGAGAGAGCATCCGCGCGATTACTTCGGAGACATCACTGATTATCAGGATCAGGGCTGGACGCTCTTCGTTGGTAGGCATCGCGATTCGGACAACCTCGAGAATTCCA
>Ga0310810_10010527_pt1 | contig 10772 bp, 8 predicted proteins | sample NCmetagenome_FD_207641 | JGI IMG/M metagenome (GOLD analysis project Ga0310810, IMG submission 207641) | Soil microbial communities from experimental microcosm in Duke University, North Carolina, United States - NC | ecosystem: Engineered > Artificial ecosystem > Soil microcosm > Unclassified ... | reverse complement strand
GCTGCGACGCCGAGCGCCGTCAGCAACTGGCGCCGCGACAACTTGCCACGATCGAAAGCGTCGAACACCATCGCAGGATCTGTCATCGCACCCTCCTCCTTCACGGCATGGGGACGCTAGTTTGCCACATCCGCGGCTCTCAGAAAGCCCTCACTGCCGCAACCCGGCGAGAGCGTTCTTGTCGATCTTTGCGACGACGTGGACCAAGGGATCGACGACCTCTGCGATGTGATATTGGATCGCCGTGCCGAGGACGATGCCGACTTCATTCGGAGTGGGCTTGTAGTCATCGGCGAGCCAGCGCGAGAGGTTCGTCGTGGCTTAGCTCCTCCGACCTTCAACCTGCGCCCTCCGATCCATGCTATCCTCCCATAAGGCGTTTATGGGAGACATCCTGCCGCGCCGCGACGACCGCGATCTGATCGCCGGCACCCTCGACATGCTGATCCTGCAGGCGCTCAGGCGCGGGCCGGCGCACGGCTATGCGATCGCGCGCGTTATCCAGCAGGCGTCGGACGAGCAGCTGCGGGTGGAAGAAGGGGCGCTGTATCCGGCGCTGCACCGGCTCGAGGTGCGTGGCGAGGTGAAAGCGCACTGGGGCGCGTCCGAGAACAACCGGCGCGCGAAGTTCTACCGCCTGACCGCGTTCGGCCGCCGCGCGCTCGAGACGGAAGCGTCGCAGTGGCGCCGACTCTCGGCCGCGGTGACCCGCGTGATGCAGACGGCATAGCGCCATGATTCAGCGGCTCCTCGCCGTCTGGCACCGGCTCCGCGCACTCGCGCTGCGGCGGCGCCTGGACCGCGATCTGGACGAGGAGATCGCGTTTCATCTCAGCATGCGCGAAGCGGACCTGCGCGCATCGGGCGCTCACGCGGACGAGGCGCAGTATGCGGCGCGGCGGCGATTCGGCAACGTCGCGTCGCTCAAGGAGCAGACCCGCGATATGTGGACCTTTCCTTCGTTCGAAAGCGTGCGACAGGACGTGCGATACGCGCTCCGGACGCTGCGGCGCGCGCCCGCGTTCACCGGGGTCGCCGTCCTCGCGCTGTCGCTCGGCATCGCCGGGAACACCGCCATGTTCAGCCTCGTCGACGCCGTCCGCTCGCGCGCGCTGCCGTACGCCGAATCTGATCGCCTCGTCGTGCTGTGGGGCAACGTGATGCGCGCCGCGCTCGAGCGCCGCGGCGCCTCGTACCCCGACTTCATCGACTGGCGCGCGCAGGCGACGGCATTCGAAGGAATGGCGGCAGCGGACGAAACGCGGATGACGCTGTCGGGCGTCGGGGAGGCCAGCCGCATTCTCGTCGAAACCGTCTCCGCGGCGTACTTTCCGCTCCTCCGCGTCGCCGCGGCGCAGGGCCGAACTTTCGCGCCCGACGAGGATGCCGTTGCGGAGAAGGTCGCCGTGGTCGTGCTGTCGGATGGATTCTGGCGGCGGCAGTTCGGCGCCGACTCCACGCTGATCGGACGCGCGATCCTGCTGGACGGCCGGCCCTACACGGTGATCGGCGTCATGCCGCCGTCGTTTCGCGGACTGGGCGATCGCGCGGACGCGTGGATTCCGTTCGTGATGAGCAGCACGGCGGAAGGCCTGGCGCAGCGGGGGAGCCGCGGCTTTCAGGTGCTCGCCCGTCTGAAGCCTGGAGTCTCGCACGCGCAGGCGCAGGCGGAAATGGACGCGATCTCCCGCCGCCTGGAGCGCGCGTATCCGGAGACGAACGAGAAGCGCGGCGTCGAGGTGGCCGCGCTCGACGAGGAGCTGCTCGGCGGGTTCCGGCCCGCGCTCCGCGCGCTGATGATCGCGGTCGCCTTCGTGCTGCTCATCGCCTGCGCGAACGTCGCGAACCTGCTCCTGGCGCGCGCCGAAGCGCGCCAGCGCGAGATCGCGGTGCGGACGGCGATCGGCGCCGGCTGGTCGCGGCTGCTGCGGCAGCTGGTGACGGAAAGCTGCGTGCTCACGGGGATCGCGGCGGTGCTCGGCGTCGCGCTCGCGGCCGCGCTGCTCGGTCTCGTGCTGCGCGCCGCTCCGATCGCGTTCCCGAGCTTCGTGCATCCGCACGTCAACCTCCGCGTCGCCGCGTTCACCGCGGCCGTGTCGGTCGTCTGCGGCCTCCTCCTAGGCCTCGCGCCCGCCATGCACGGCCGCATCGCGCGCCTCGCCGAAGCCCTGAAGGAATCCGCGCGCGGCAGCGACGGCGCCCGCGCGCGAAAGGTGCGCTCCGCGCTGATCGTCGCGGAAGTGACGCTCGCGGTGCTCCTGCTGGTCGGCGCCAGCCTCATGATCCGCAGCGTCCAGCAGCTCGTCGCGATCGATCCCGGCTTCGACGCCGACCGCGTGCTCATGGCCCGCGTGAGCATCCCGCGCCAGGCGACGGCCCCCGCGCCCGAGACGTCCGCGCCGCTCGTCGTCGCCGCGCGGACGCTGCTCGATCGCGTGCGCGCGCTGCCCGGCGTGTCGGCCGCGAGCCTCGCCTCCGATCCGCCGCTCTCGGGGCTCAGCTCCGCCGTGTTCTACACTGCCGAGGGACAGTCGGCGACGAACGCGCAGACGGCCCCGCGCGCGTACGTGCATCGCGTCACGCCGGAGTTCTTCTCGACGCTGAGGATCGCGCTGCGCAGCGGGCGCACGTTCCTGCCGTCTGAGCTGACGCCCTCGTCTGGGGTCGTCGTCGCGAGCGAACACGTGGTCACACGCTTCTGGCCGGGACGGGATCCGATCGGGAAGCGCATCAAGCTGGGCAACCTGGCGTCGCAGAATCCGTGGCTGACGATCGTCGGCGTCGCCGGCGAAGTGAAATACCGAGGGCTGCCGGAGAATCCGACTGCGGATCCCGACCTGTATTTCCCGTTCATCGACCGCGTGCAGCAGGTATCCCTCGTCGTGCGCACCACGCTGGATCCGGCGTCGCTCGCGCCGGGCCTCCGCTCGGCGATCCGCGAGGTCGACCCGGGCATTCCCGTCTTCGCAGTGACGACGATGGCGGAGCGGATTGGCGATCAAACGGCGCAGTCGCGCTTCACGACCTGGGTCATGGGCGCCTTCGCCGCGATGGCGCTGCTGCTGTCGGCGATCGGCATCTACGGCGTGATGTCGTATCTCGTGTCGCAGCGGACGCGCGAGGTCGGCATCCGCATGGCGCTCGGCGCGACGCCGCGCGAGATCGTGCGATTGATCGTCGGCCGCGGCGCACAGCTCATCGGCGCCGGCATCGTGCTGGGTGGCTTCGCCTCGATCGCGCTCGAGCGGCTGATGGCGACGCTCACTTACCGCGCCTCGATCCTGGACGGCGTGACCGCGGCCGCGATCGCGGTACTGGCGGGGGCCGGGCTGCTCGCGTGCTATCTCCCCGCGGTCCACGCCGCGCGCGTGGACCCACTCGTCGCGCTGCGCATCGAATGACTGATGATGCCCGTTTCGCGTTTCTCCGAGGCGCCTGAGATTCAGGGAACGAAACGCCCCAGGATGCGGCCCCCGCTGCTTGTGAGCCGAAAGACCAGCCGGCGGCCGTCCTCGAGGGTCAACGTCAGCGAGTCGGGACCGGTGAGCACCGCCGCTTCCGCGATCCCGGTGATGTCGATGTGACCATCAATCGAGGCGCCCGACGTGGGATCTGCATCCGTTGGCCGCCCCTGGTCCTCGGACCAGACGGAGAGTTCGTATCGTGCCACGCGGAGCAGTCGTTCGTCGGCATGAACGGCCCCGATCCCCCTCAACGTTTCCACCAGGCGTCTTCCCATCAACTCACCCACCAGGGATTCTATGCCTTGCAAACATCCGCGTTCGGCAAGCTTGTCAGCACGGCCGGAGCACGTGAGAGAGGACGCACCTGACATCAGCGCTGTTAGTCCCCGCGGCGGGAGAACTCGACGACGAGACCGGGCATCCCTCCGGCGGCGTCGAACGCCAGCAGTTGCGTGGAGCGAGCAGGATGCTGGCGCAGCCGCATGGTACGGTACAAAAAATGAGCGGCAGAACGTACGCAACTTACGTGACGCTGATCGGCGCGGTATGCGGCTACGTCGTTGCCAAGCGCTTCCTTTCTGCGGATTCACTGACTCTGCGCAATGCTCTCATTCAAGGCTGCTTCGTCGGGTTCGGGCATCGATACGCTTGGGACCGAACCTCAGGCGATCTTTGCGGACCCTCTTCACCCGCCAGCCTCTGCCACAAAGCTGGCAACGACTGGCGTGAACCACGACACTCTGCTCACCGTCGGCGTGTTAGACCTTAAGGACGGACCGCAGGTCCTGCATGTACCCGACATGGCGGAACGCTATTACAGCGTGCAGCTCACGGCTCCGAACAACACTGTTTTCGCCTACGTCGGCAAACGCACGACAGGTACGCGAGCGGGCGACTATTTGATCACGGGACCCGGTTGGAAAGGACAGGTGCCGGGCGGCGTGAAGCAGATCTCGTCGCGGCACAATTCGGTATTCGTCATCGGCCGCATCCTCGTATACAGCGACAGCGACCTGCCGGCCGCTTACGCGCTTACGAAACAGATTCAGGTCGTCCCGGGCTGATCCCGTCGGCGATCACGTGTAAGTGCGGGGGTGGATGCTCGTTGGGATGGATGACGGCGCGGCCGGCATCACTTTGCCGCGTTAGCCGCACGCCGCACGTCGTCGTGTGTGAAAACCGCAAAAATGAACGGCTGTGATTCGAGAAAGTGCGCCAGATCGCGCAACGTTAGATGAAGAGCCGACAGCCGGTCCTCATCGACGAACATTTGGCTGTTTTCCGGTTCGAAGGATGTAATCAGCTGCTTCGCCTCAGGATCAAACTTCTCGTGCAGTAGGTCGACGACCGACTGCGCAGAGTGTCGGCGGTCCGGCGACGACGGTTCCGACGGCATGCCATGGTCCGCGGTCACCGCGAGGAGATAGTTGTCACCAACCTTCGTCTTTAGCGCTCGCAGTATTCGCGTTAAGTGACGGTCCATCTCGCCGAGAGTGCCGCGGAGCTCACTCGAATCCGGACCGTACTTGTGGCCCACGAAATCCGCGCCCTTGTAGTTCAGCAGAATGAGATCCGCGACGTTGTCTGCGCCCAGTGGCTCGCGCTCGATCATCGCCGTCATCGCATCGGCTTCGAATGCCGGAAACAGAGCCGAATAGCGCACACCGGCAGCCGAGTCGATTCTGTGGCGCATCCACTCCCCGTCAGCCTGCCACAGTGTGCTCGAATTTCGATCCTTCAGGTACGCAGGCAGCCGGAAGCAATTGGGGTTCGTGGTCCAGTTGCCCGTCTGTTGATCGTAGCTTGCAAGCACGACTGGCGCCCCATTCAACTGACACGCTCCATGCCCGGCGAGCGGCGTCGCCGCTCGGTCGATGCTGCCCTGTGCCAGTACGATCGCGCGGCCAGCCGTCGCGAGCTGCCACACGTCTGCCAGCGTCAATGCCATCAGATCGTGCGGCTGTCCTCCAGCGAACAGGTCGTAGCGCCGGCCGTGCGTGCGGTCGTACACGCTTACGCCGGTGATTCCGTGCACGCGAGGATCAGCGCCCGTCGAGATCGTCGAGTGCCCCGCTGCGGTATTGGTCGGCAGGAAGTTCACCTCCGCCTGGGTGAACCAGGCACTCTGGTGACGAAGAGCAGTCAGCGTCGGCATGGACGCGGCGTAGCGATCGAAGTAATCCCGGCGCATGCCATCCAGCACGATCAGCATCACCACTCGAGGTCGCGCAAAGCCAGTCCGCAGGACTGGTAACACACGCCCTGTCGCCGTCGGCGGCATCTGGACGCCAAGCGATGCCGCAAGCGTAGGCGCGACGTCCTGCTGCGCCGCCGGGACCGAGAACAGACCGGTTTTCACCGCAGGGCCGACGAACATCAGCGGAATCGAGACGTCGTAGGGCCACGGCGAACCGTGCATGTACGCGACGTTCGGGTCCGCCCGCGTGATGAAGTCGCCTTCACGCGGGACGATCAGGAGTTGGCCCGTTCGTCCGGGAAAATATGCCCGGGCAAACATCTCGAGGAAGCGCTGTCGCGGTGCGGAAGCGAGTCGCGGCTGCTTGACCTGCCCGGCCGCAACGGTCCCGGCGATCGCGACCAGGCTCAGTGCGAGGAGGCTGGCACCGCAACTGGACAACTTTGAGATGACAACGGTTCGGCGTGTGGTCATGGCAGCTCCATCGTTTCAAACCGGATGACGGTGCCAGGTCGCCAAGACACCGCACTGATCGTTCGACTATTGTCTTCGACCGTGGCGTTCGCTGCTCCAAGTTGTTGATGCCGGGAGCGCGACCTGGTCTGATTCGATTCGTGTGTGCGGCAGGTCCAGTCGGCCCTCGCAAGTAGGGGCGTTCAGGGGTGAGCCTGAATCTCGTCAGTTGGAACCACGTTCACGGCTGGGCCGCGGCGATCGTGGCGATCGAGCCGACGATGGCGAGAAGAGTTTGCCTCATCGCAGGAAAACTCAATCGATCGTGCCTTTCTTGGGCCTCCGGCCATCACTGCGCTCCGTGGAGAATCCGCGCACGATTACTTGGGTCGCCGAGCCATCATTCGCGAAGGGACATCGCCGGATCGATGTGCGCGGCCCGGCGTGCGGGAATCCACGAAGCAAACGCTGCGACGAACGCGAGCACCGAGAGCGCCAGAGTCAGCGCCCATGGGTCGCCAGGCGAGACCTCGAAAAGCATCGCCGAGAGCACTCGGCGTGTCGGCCAGAAAATGACCAGGCCGATGAGCGCGCCGGCGCTGACGTAACCCAGACAACGCCGCGCGACCGCAGTCACCACGGCAGCGCGGTTCGCGCCGAGTGCGATGCGGAGACCGATTTCCCGACGGCGCTGCTCGACGACGGACGCGATCACACCGTAGATGCCGACGCCGGCCAACAGAACGGCGAAACCCGCGAAGGCGCTCACGAGCAGTGTTCGGAACCGCGGCTCGGCGACGGACCGACTCATCACGGCCGACAATGGCTCGACGGATGGCGCGAGCTGCGGCTCTTCGGCGACCACTACGCTGCGCAGCGTGTTCACCAGCTCGCGCGACGTTCCGCGGACGAGAAGGAGCGGCGTGCCGTCGGTGCCGGCCCGGCGCGGCAGGAGAACGGTCGGTTTCGGCGCGCGGTTGAGGCCGATCTCGCGGATGTCCGCCGCGACGCCGATCACGCGTGTCTGATACGCGAGACCCGGGTTGATCCAGCGATCCCTGAAGTGGCCGATTTGTATCTCGCGATCGAGCGGCGACGCATCCTTCCAGAAGTGACGCGCGAACGCTTCGTTGACGATTGCCACGGGCTCCGTGCGGGATACGTCGGCGTCGCCAAAATCACGGCCGCCGCGAAGCGGGACGCCGAGCGCGGCGAGATACCCCGGCGAGACGATCCGCAGCTCCACCGCGCCGATGGCGAGCTCGGGATGGTCCGCGACGTCGACCGGAAAATTTCGGCCGCGTTCAAACGGCAGGCTCGGTGCGACGGCCGCCTGCTCCACGCCGGGTAGTGCGCGGATGCGCTCGAGCAGACGGCTTATGAGGCGATCGCGCCGCGCGGAATCGTACTCGGGAGGCAGCCGTCCAAGTCGCACCGCGACGACGCGGTTCGGGTCGAAGCCGGCGTCCACCGCGACGAGACGCACAAAGCTCGCGCCTAACAACGCCGCGCCGCAGAGCAGCACGACGGCCACCGCCGTCTCCAGCAGCACGAACGCGTCGCGCGCGCGCGTGTGTCCCGACGTGGCGCCGCGCGTTCCGCCGAGCAGCGCGGCGTGCAGGCGGGCGCCCAACGCGGGGCCCGCCGCAATCAGTCCGAATACGACTCCGGTGACGACGGAGACGCAGATCGTGAAGCCAAGCACACGGATGTCGAGCCCGGTGTCGGTGCCGGGGGGCAGTGCGTTCGGCGACACCGCGAGAAACGCGCGAACGGCGCTGAGAGCGAGCGCAAGACCCAGAGCCGCCGCGATCAGCGACAGCATCAGACCCTCGGTGAGCAGCTGCTGAACGATGCGACGCGGGGTCGCACCGATGGACGCGCGAACCGCAATCTCGTGCTGGCGTGCAGACGCGCGGACGAGCAGCAGCATGGCGGTATTCGCGCAGCCGACCAGAAGCACGAGGAACACCGCGCCGAAAAGCACCCACAGCGCCTGACGGCGCGAGCTTTCCACGAACACTTCACCGTGCGTAAAGAGCCGGAAACCATCACCGGCCGCGGCGAGCGGCGGGTACGCCAATCGAAACGCGTCGCTGAGCGCGCGAACGTCGTCGGTGCGCTGCTCTTGCGTCAACCCGGAGCGCAACCGCCCTATCGCCTCGGTGTTATGCCCCTCGTCGGCCGGATTGACAGTGATCACCAGAGGCGTCAGATAGCCAACATTGCCCGGCGCCGGCGGAAACCGGAACTCGCGCGGGAGCACCCCGACGACGGTGTGCGGCTTGCCCCCGAGCCGGATCTGCCGGCCGAGAATGGCGGGATCGGCGGCAAAGCGAGTACGCCAAAGATCGTCTGAGAGCATCACGACGGGCTCCCCGCCCTGGAGCTCGCGCGCGTCGAAAAACCGGCCGAGTCGCGGCATGAATCCGACGGTGCCGAGAAAGTCGCCGGCGACGCGCAGGCCGCGAATAGGTTGCGCAGCCGATTCATCACCGACGAACGCTTCGTCGGTCCGATATGACGCCAGCGCCTCGAGACTGCGCACGTGCTCGCGTACGAACTCGTATTGGAAAGCCGACAGCGCCGGAATATCGCCACCCTTCGCCCAGACCCACCCGACGTAGACGAACTCGTCAGGCTCGGGGATCGGGAGCGGTCGCAGCAACACGGCATTCACGACGGTGAACATCGCCGTGCTGGCACCGATTCCGAGCGCCACGGTGACGATCGCGGCGACGGTGAACGCCGGCGCGCGTCGCATGCTGCACAGCGCAAACCGGACGTCGGCGGCGACATTCTCCGCGGTCCGGGCACGATATGCCTCGCGTCCGGACTCCTTGAACTGTTCCGTACTCCCGAAGGCGAGCTGCGCCTCGCGCTTCGCCATCTCGGGGCGCATTCCGCGCTCGGCGTTGCGCTGCGCGGCCATGTCGAGATGGAATTGCATCTCGCGATTCATCTCGCGTTCGAGCGCCTCACGGCGGATGGTGCCGCGGAACCGCGCCCACCGCTCGCGGAGCGTCACGCGTGCGCTCCGCCAAGGATGAGATTCACCCCCCGCGAGAGCTTCTCCCACTGAGCGCGCGCCGCCGCCAGGTGCTTCCGTCCGGCGCGAGTGATCGTGTAGTAGCGCGCCTGCCGATTGTTGTCTGATGTCTTCCACTCCGACGAGATCCAACCGCGCGCCACGAGACGATAGAGAGTCGGGTAAAGCGAGCCTTGATTGACGCTGAGCAGCTGGTCGGAGCGGCGCTCGATGAGCTCGGTGATGCCCCACCCATGCATAGAGCGCTGTTGCAGCACCTCGAGTACGATCATGTCGAGCGTTCCCTTGATGACTTCTCCGCCGCGTTCGTCGGACATCGGCCTCGCTTCCTTTCGATTCGCCTAAGGTAGGTCGATGCCTTTCGGTTTGTCAAGGAAGTCGGGCCAAGCGGCGCCCTAGGCAACGAGGAATTCCATGCCAGAGCAATCGACGCCTCGAGCCTTCCCCGCTCCTTCACGTTTCGCGTTACGGACTAATCCGCGCTCAATGCGACGAGCGGATCGACCAGCGCGGCACGCCGCGCGGGGATCCATGCGGCGACGCCGGCTACGACGGTCACGACGATGACGGCCGCCAGGAAGGCGGTCGGGTCCCAGGCGCTAATCCCGAACAAGAACGTCGTCAGGAGCCGGGTCGCCGCCAAGGCGGATATGAGGCCGCCGAGAACGCCGGCGAGCGAGTATCCCAGGCTGCTCATCACCACCATCCGTGTCACGTCGCGCGGCTCGGCGCCGATCGCCATGCGAATGCCGATTTCGCGCGTCCGCCGGCGGACGGCGTATGTCAGCACGCCATAGACACCGATCGCGCCGAGGAATAGCGCGATGACGGCGAATGCTGCCATGAGCCACATCCGGAAAGCCGCGTGCCCCGTTGATCGCGCGATGAGCGCGTCGACTGGGCAGCGTGAGAACGGCCACGAGAGTGAAACCGGGGTTCCGGCGGCAGGTTCGACCCGCGTACCGAAGATCCTGCGCGGCGAACTCCAACGGGAACAGCCGTCGGTCAGTCGCCATGACGCGCGTCAGAAGCCGTAGAGCCGCGCGGGGTTGTCGACGAGGATCGCCGCCCGCCGCGACGCATCCGGGACCCAGACGGCAAGCTGATTGAGCGTCGCAACGTCGTCGACGATCAGGTTCGGACTGATCTCCACGACGGCGTGCCCCTCGCGGCGGCGGGAATCCGGATGCGGCCAGTCGCTGCCCCACAGCACGCGCGCGGGATGGGCCTCGACAAGGGCGCCCGCGAGCGGACGTACGTCGGCGTAGTCCGGCGGTCCCGACGAGGAGGCGCGATACGCCGCGGACATCTTGACGTACGCGTTGCCGGAACGAACGAGCCGCACGAGCGACTGAAAACCTGGATCGTTGACGCCGCCTTCGGCCCGCGCGCCGCCGAAATGATCGAAGACGATCGGCAGCGGAGACTGCCGCACGGCCGGCTCCAGCGTCGGCACGATCGACGACCGCACGAACAGCTGGACATGCCACGGCCGATGTGCGAGCTGCGCCAGCGCGCGCTGCAAGCGCGCCGACGCCGCCGCCGGATCGGCGATGCCGAAGGTCTCGAGGTTGAGCCGGACGCCGCGGACGCCGCCGCGGTGGAGCGC
>Ga0310810_10010526_pt1 | contig 10773 bp, 7 predicted proteins | sample NCmetagenome_FD_207641 | JGI IMG/M metagenome (GOLD analysis project Ga0310810, IMG submission 207641) | Soil microbial communities from experimental microcosm in Duke University, North Carolina, United States - NC | ecosystem: Engineered > Artificial ecosystem > Soil microcosm > Unclassified ... | reverse complement strand
CGCATCGACCGCGACCGAGCAGGCGGATTTGGGTGACACGATCTACCTCGCGGCCGCCGATCGCTGGGGCAACATGGTGTCGTGGATCAACAGCAACTTCGCCGGATGGGGATCGGGCATCACGGTGCCGGGCTACGGCATCATGCTGCACAACCGCGGCGGGCTCTTCACGTTGGATCCGAACAGCCCGAACGTCATCGCACCCAACAAGCGCCCGTACAACACGCTGTCGGCCGTGCTCGTCACGCAAGGTGAGCATCCGCTGCTCGTCACCGGACAGCACGGCGGCGATCAACAGGGCCAGGGCAACATGCAGGTGCTCGTCAACCTGCTCGATCTGCACGCGAACGTCCAGGCCGCCGGCGACATGGCACGCTTCAGCCACAACCAGGTGACCAACAAGCTGCAGCTCGAGTCGGCGCTCTTCGGACTCGTCGGCACGCAGCTCACCGGGATGGGGCATCAGGTGGCGTCGTCGAACGGATCGCCGGTCGGCGGATTCGAAGCGATCTTGTTCACGCCGGATGCGCGGATGCCGGCAGGCTGCGGCGCGGCTGACGCCGCGTGCCGGCTGCCGATTGCCGGCTTCTACCGCGCGGGGTCGAACTTCAGAGAAGACGGTCTGGCGGCCGGCTGGTAACGCACGGGCGCCAGCCTACGGCAACTTCCAACTCGTCGCGGCGAGGTCCGTCGGTCGCCGCCCGCCGCGAGGAAACCGTCTCCGATCCGGAAGGCGGCGTCGATCCTCTTTGCGCTTGAGGAATACGCCTCCACTGTGCCGTGACGCATCGGTAGGAACCGCGCCGCCGTTTGCTGCCAATTCACTCGGCTTTCGTTCCTCGAAGACTATCGGCATCGATGCACCGCGCATTCTATCGACAGAGCGAGTACCGCGGAGAGGGCAGTCGTTTGGCCGCGCTGGACAGGAAGTTGCCCACGTCTGCCACACGGTCGACGGCGCACCCCCGGCCTGTTAACGACGAAATGGTGACTACCGAACAGCGCTTGTGTGAGAGTCGTAGTCGCCTTTCAAAGCCTACCGCCGCGATGTGACGTTCTATCGCACAAGCGTCGCAGGAACGCAGTGTGCGTGACGATTCGACAGGCGTTGAGGTGGCTTTTATGGTAGCGGTACGGGGAATCGAACCCCGATTTGATGGTTGAGAACCATCCGTCCTAACCGTTAGACGATACCGCCGTCCGGAATTCCAGATTTTAGCATCTTTGTGACGGCCGCAGGCTTTGTGGTTCAATGCGGCGGATGTTCCGGTGGCTCATCGGTTTGCTGCTCCTCGCCGCCGTCGCGGCGGGCGTCGTCTACGTCGTCGCCGGCCGCGGCGCTCCGCCGCAGATCGTCATCACCAAGCCCGACCGCGCGATCGGCCAGAGCGGATCGCTCGAGGTCAGCGTCGAAGCGCCGAATGCGCGCGTGACCGCCCTCGCGATCGCCCTCGAGCAGAACGGAAAAAGCACGCCGCTCTTCTCCCTCGACAACGCCGGCCCGGCCACGGTGACGCAGACCGACCGCAATCACCTGCAGATTTCTCGGGCAATCGGTAAGCAGACCATTCCCGAGCTGCAGTCGGGTGCTGCGCGCATCGTCGTCACCGCGACGCGGCCCTCATTGCTGAACCTGCGGAAACTGTCGTCGGCGGCGAGCCGCGACATCCGCGTCCGGCTCGAGCCGCCGCGGATCGCCGTCGTGTCGACGCACCACTACGTCAACCACGGCGGATCGGAGATCGTCGTGTATCGCGCGACGCCGCCCGACGTGGCGTCGGGCGTCCGCGTCGGGGACGTCGAGTATCCGGGCTTTCCGCTGAACGATCCGTCGCTCAAAGCCGCTTTCTTCGCCCTCCTGTGGGATCAGGATCTCCACACGCCGGTTCAGGCGTTCGCGCGCGACGAGGCGGGCAACGAAGCGAAGGCCACGTTCGTGGACAACGTGTTCGAGAAGCCGTTCAAGGCGAGCCGCATCGAGCTCGACGATCGTTTTCTCAATCGCGTCGTCCCGGAGATCCTCGAACACTCGCCCGAGCTGAAGATGGCCGCGCCGCCGCAGGGCGGCGACATGCTGCCGGCGTTCCTCAAGATCAACGGCGACCTCCGGCGCATAAACGCCGAGCAGATTGCCGCGTTCGCTGCGAAAACCTCGCCCACACGGCTGTGGCAAGGGCCGTTCGTGCAGCTCGGGAATTCGAAGGTCGAGGCGCACTTTGCCGATCACCGCACCTACTTCTACGGCGGCAAGGAGGTCGACCGCCAGGTCCACCTCGGCTTCGATCTCGCCGTCACGACGCGCATCGCCGTGGTCGCCGCGAATGCCGGCACGGTGCTCAACGCCAGCTGGCTCGGCATTTTCGGCAACTGCGTCGTCATCGACCACGGCATGGGCGTGCAGTCGCTCTACGGGCATCTGTCGTCGTTCGACGTCAAGGTCGGCGACCGCGTCGAGCGCGGCCAGACGATCGGCCGGAGCGGCATGACCGGGCTCGCGGGCGGCGATCATCTCCATTTCACGATGCTGGTCGGCGGCCGGATGGTGACGCCGGTCGAATGGTGGGATCCACACTGGATTACCGACCGCGTCGAGCGGAAGCTGAAGGAAGCAGAGTAGAATATCGGGTTGGCTGACAGCGGAAACCTGATCCTGGTCGCTCGGCTTTTGTCATAACGAGGAGAGAGAGCAAATGCGTCTACGAAATGGGTGGTTGGGTGTGCTTGGGATGACCCTGGCCGTCGGACTGATCGCGTGCGGCGGCGGCGAGAGCAAGCCGGCCGACGCCGGTGCCGCGGCCCCGGCGGCCGGCGCCGCGGGCGGCGGCGGGCAGAAGGTCGATCCGGCGACCGCCGGCGACGTGAAAGGCGCCATCACGCTCGACGGCACCGCGCCGAAGAACGAGCCGATCAAGATGAACGCCGACCCGGTCTGCGTGAAGGAGAACTCGACGCCGCAGTTCCAGGAAACCTATGCAGTGGGCAGCGACGGCAAGTCGCTCGCCAACGTGTTCGTGTACGTGAAGGACGGCCTCGGCAACTACTCGTTCGACCCACCGTCCGGCACGGCGCAGATCGATCAGAAGAGCTGCCGCTATCATCCGCACGTATTCGGCATGCGCGTCGGCCAGTCGCTCGAGATCGTCAACAGCGATCCGACGCTGCACAATATCCACGCGCAGCCGAAGGGCAACCAGGAGTTCAACACCGGCCAGCCGATCCAGGGGATGAAGACGACGCACACGTTCACGGCGAAGGAAGTGATGGTGCCGTTCAAGTGCGACGTGCACGGCTGGATGAACGCCTACGTCGGCGTGCTCGATCACCCGTACTTCGCGGTGTCGGACAAGGACGGCAAATTCGAGCTCAAGGGACTGCCGCCCGGCACCTACACGATCGAAGCGTGGCACGAAAAGATGGGCACGATGACGCAGAGCGTCACGATCGCCGCGAAGGACAGCAAGGAAGTCAATTTCACGTTCAAGGCGCCAGCCGCCACCGCAACGAACTAAGCGGCTGGCGCGTCGGGTAGGTCAGGTGGGTCTGGTAGGTCTGGTGGGTAGAACACTGAGCCGACAGTCCCACCCGACTCACCCGACCCACTAGACGTTCCTGGGCCCATGCTTCACCGCTTCGCGAAACTCCTCGCCGCCTGCACCGTCCTCCTCATCCTGGCGGGAAGTCTCGTCACCAGTCATGACGCGGGACTCTCGGTCCCCGACTGGCCGACGAGCTACGGCTGGAACATGTTCACGTTCCCGCCGTCGATGTGGGTCGCGAACATCTTCTACGAGCACGGCCACCGGCTGATCGCGTCCAGCGTCGGGTTCCTGACCATCGTGCTCGCGGTGTGGTTGTGGATCGCTGAACCGCGCCGCTGGCTGCGCTGGCTCGGCGTCGTCGCATTGGGCGCAGTGATTGCACAGGGCGCCCTCGGCGGATTGACCGTGCTGTTCTTTCTGCCGGCCGCGATTTCGACCGCCCATGCCGGTCTCGCCGAGATCTTTTTCTGTCTCACGGTTGCGATCGCGTTGTTCACGTCGCCGGGGTGGATCGAAGGCGGGGGCGGACACGCCGGTCCGCCCTTACGGCGTCTTGCAACAGTGACCACCGCGCTGGTCTTCACGCAGATCCTCATCGGCGCGACCATGCGGCACACGGGCGCCGGCCTCGCGATTCCCGACTTCCCGTGGATGTTCGGCCACGTCGTGCCGGATCACTGGGACGCGAGGATTGCCGTGCACTTCACCCACCGCGTGGGTGCGCTCGTCGTCGCATTCGCAATCGCGGCATCGTTCGCCGCGGCGAGAGCCTGCGGCCGACGCGATCTCACGCGGCCGGCCACGCTCATGCTGCTGCTCGTCGCCGTGCAGGTCACGCTCGGGGCCCTGACCGTGCTGAGCCGCCGCGACCCGTTGATCAACAGCCTGCACGTGGTGTGCGGCGCCCTGGTGCTGACGACGTCGCTGGTGCTGACGCTGCGCACGTGGCGGGATCGGTTCGCGTTCGGAGAGGTTCGCCTGGCCGCCTCCGCCGAGGCTCCGGCGGCCAAGAAGCCGGACGCGATGTCACCGGTTCGATCAGGAGCGCGCGCGCCATCGCGGTCGACACGCCCGCGGCGCGCGGCAGCCGCTCATTTTCCGACTACGTCGCGCTCACGAAACCGCGGCTCAACGGCCTCGTCGTCGCGTCGAGCGCCGCCGGCTATTACCTCGGTGCGGCGCAGATCGATCCGGCGGCAATGGCGGCGGCGGTGCTCGGCATCGCCTGTGTCGCCGGCGGCGCCGCGGCGCTGAACCAACTGCTCGAGCGCGACAAGGACGCGCTCATGCGGCGCACGCGGTCGCGGCCGCTGCCCGACGGCCGCGTGTCTCCCGCCGACGCCGCCGTCTTCGGCGGTGCGCTCTCGCTCGCCGGCCTCGGCCTGCTGATCGCGCGGACCAACGTGCAGGCGGCGCTCCTGGCGCTGCTCACATTGGCCGTCTATCTCGTCGTGTACACGCCGATGAAGCGCATGACGCCGCTGGCAATGCTCGTCGGCGCCGTGCCGGGCGCCCTGCCTCCGCTCATCGGGTGGACGGCGGCGCATGGCGGCGTGTCATCGGGAGGAGCGGCGCTCTTCGCCATCGTCTTCCTCTGGCAGATGCCGCACTTTCTCGCGATCTCGTGGCTCTACCGCGACGATTATGCGCTCGCCGGCTTTCCCATGCTCGCCGTCGTCGACAGCGACGGGCGCCGGGCGGGACGGCAGGCATTGGTCTACGCGGCGGCGCTCGTGCCCGTCAGCGTGCTGCCGGCGTACTTCGGCATCACCGGCCCGATGTCGCTCGCGGCCGCGCTCGCGCTCGGCGTTGCGTTCCTCGTCACCGCCGCCCGCTTTGCCCGGTCGCGCAGCAGCGAGTCGGCGCGTGTGCTGTTCTACGCGTCGATCGTGTATCTGCCGCTGTTGTGGGTGGCGATGCTCGCCGACAAGCTGTAAGAAGTCTCCTCAGTAATCTGAAATCTGAACCTGAAATCTGAAATGTCCGTTCACGACCTGCCGGCCGTCAACGCCACACTGAACGCCACATCGGGTTTGCTGCTGCTCGTCGGCTACGCGCTGATGCGCGCGCGGCGCATCGAGCAGCATCGGAAGGTGATGATCGCGGCGTTCGCGACCTCGTCGCTGTTCCTCGTCTGCTACGTCGTCTACCACGCGCAGGTCGGATCCGTACGCTTCACGCGGCAGGGTTTCGTGCGGCCGCTCTACTTCACGATTCTGATCACTCACGTCACGCTGGCCGCCGTCGTGCTGCCGATGGCGATCCTGACGCTCTCGCGCGGCCTGGCCCGGCGCTATCCCCAGCACCGCCGCATCGCGCGGTGGACATGGCCGATCTGGATGTACGTGTCGGTGACGGGCGTGCTCGTGTACGTGCTGCTCTATCAGCCGACCTGGCTGCTGTGAAGGCATCGCAGCGATGCCGAGGACCGGAAGGGCACGCGTGGAGTGGAACTGCATGAATTACCCGATTCAGTAGAGCAGATACTTCGCCCGCGTCAGCCGCCACTTTGCTTCGTCGGCGGCCCATGACGCCGCGATCGCGGTCGGATCGTCGCCGCTCCGAATCCTCGCCAGCGTCGCCTTCGATCCGAACAGCAGGGCCGCGTCTTCGAGCTGGAATTGCCCACCGTAGAGGCGCGACAGCGCCGACGCGATTTCCAGGCCGAGGCGCACCGGACGCAGGCGCTCACGGTCGGTGATGATGAGGAAGACGCCTTGACAGGTCTGGCCGCCGAATTTGGAGCTCGCCGCGGGCGTGAACGATACCGGATAGAAACGGATCCCGGGAATCGCGCGCGCGTTCAACGCCGCGGCCAGGTCGGCCCCCTTGATCCACGGCGCGCCGACCTGCTCGAACGGCGCGTCGGTGCCGCGCCCAACCGAGATGTTGGTGCCCTCAATCGCGCCAATCCCCGGATAGACGGTCGCCTGGACGAGATTCCGCATGTTGGGCGAGGGGTTCACCCACGGCACGCCGGTGTCGTCGAACCAGGCGTCGCGCCGCCAATGCTGCATCGGGATCACGGTCAGATCCGCGCCGATTGCCTTCTCTCCGTTGAACAGCCGCGCGAGCTCGCCAAGCGTCATGCCGTGGCGGATCGGCATCGGCAGGTAGCCGTTGAACCCAATCGCCGGCGGGTCCTGAAACGGGCCCTCGACGTCGAACCCGTCGATCGGATTGGGCCGGTCCAACACGACGACCGACAGCCTCCGCCGCGCGGCCTCCTCCATCGTGTACGCCAGCGTCGCCGGATACGTGTAAAAGCGCGCGCCGATGTCCTGCAGATCGACCACGACTGTGTCGATGTTCGCGAGCATGGCATCGGTGGGACGCCGCGTGTCGCCGTACAGCGAATGAATCGGCAGGCCGGTCGCATCGTCGCGTGACGAGGCGACTATTTCGTCGAGCTGACCGCGGATGCCGTGTTCCGGGCTGAACAGGGCCGCGAGCGTCACGCCGGGGGCGTGCGCCAGGACGTCGATCGTGCTGACGCCGTCGCGAGCGCGGCCGGTCTGGTTCGTGAGCAGCCCGACGCGCTTGCCGCGCAGGCGCGCGAAGCCGTCGGCGGCCAAAACGTCGACGCCTGTGAGGACCGGTTCGGAATGCGTCCGTCCCTCGAGAGGATCAGTGCGAGCGGGCGCAACGACGCGCGCGACGACGGAGCCTCCGCTGACGCCGAGCGCCGCTGCGGCGACCGTTGCCACCTTGCCGCGCAGCGGCGTCACGTCGCCCTTCCCGTCGGGATGCACGCGGTTCGACAGGAAGATCACGTAGCTTTTCGACTCGGGATCGAGCCACAGCGACGTGCCGGTGAATCCGGTGTGCCCGAACGATCCGATCGGGAACAGCTCGCCGCGATTCGCTGAATACGACGAGTCGATGTCCCAGCCGAGCCCGCGGACGTCGCGCATGCCGGCCGGCGTCGAGGGCGCGATCATGCGCGCCACCGTGGCGGCCGACAGCACACGGACCGAACCGAGCCGGCCGCCGGCGAGCAACATGCGGCAGTAGCGGGACAGATCCGACGCGGTGCTGAACAGCCCCGCATGACCGGCGACGCCGTCCATCCGGCGCGCCGTCGGATCGTGCACGATGCCGCGCAGGAACGGGATGTCGGCGGGACCGCACGGCCACGCCAAAGCCGCGCAGCGTTCGGTCGGCGCGATCCGCGATCGCAGCGAGGCCGGCGGCAGGAACGTCGTCTCGGTCATGCCGAGCGGCGCGAAGACGTGGCGCGACGCGTACTGGTTCAGCGGCTCGCCGCTCGCGCGGCGCACGATGTCGCCCAGCAGAAAAAAATTGATGTCGCTGTAGATGAACCGTTCGCCTGGCGGCGCAAGCGGAACTTCCTCGACCGCGCGCCGCACGGCTTCCTCCGCGCCGCTGAACTCGGCCTCGAGCTCCAGATCGGGCCGCAGCCCGGATGTGTGCGTCAACAAATGGCCGATCGTAATCGTGTCTTTTCTGTATCGGCCGAATTCAGGAATGAAGCGCGCCACCGGATCCGCCAGCCGAATCTTCCCGGCTTCGACGAGCTGCATCACGCTCGGCGTCGTGGCGACGACTTTCGTGAGCGACGCGAGATCGAAGATCGTATCCTCTGTCATCGCCTCGTTCGACGGCTCGATCGCGCGGCGGCCGAACGCGGCGTGAAACAGAATTTCGTCGCCGCGGCCGGCGAGCACGACGGCGCCTGGCAGCTCGCGGCGGGCGATCGCCTCGGTGACGAGCGTCGCGATCGGCGAGAATCCCGACGGCGATTCGACCTGCGCAACCAGGCTCAGGGCGTGCGGAAACAGCAGCGCCGCGAGGACGATCCCGGAGCGCGGGCGGGTCACGCGATTCAATATATACTGAGCGTCGATTGGTCATTTGAGGGAGTTCTGCATGCGTTATCGCCTTTCGCTGCGCGGTGCCTGGGCCGCGCTCCTCTTCGTTGCGTTCGCGGCAACCGCCGCCGCGCAAACGGGCCGCGTCGGCGGCGTCGTGAAGGACGAAGCCGGTCAGCCGATCAAGGGCGCCACCGTGACCGCCGAAAATCCCGACGCATCACCGAACAGCTTTACGGCGACCACCGACGACAAAGGCCGCTTCTCGGTCATCGGCCTCCGGCAGGGACAGTGGACGTTCACGGCGCAGGCGCCTGGTTTCATGCCCGAGTCAGGACGGCTCCGCGTCCAGACGATCGGCACGCCAAACCCGCCGCTCACCTTCACGCTGAAGAAAGGCGGCGCCGGACCCGCGAGCGCGCTGGGCAACGCCGCGGCGAAGGACATCCAGGCCGATCTCGCGCTTGCCGAAGCCGACTACAACACCGGCAAGTTCGACGATGCGATCACGAAGTACCGCGCGATCATGGCGAAAGCGCCGGCCCTGTCGGTGATCAACCTGCAGATCGCGGCGGCGTACCGCAACAAGAAGGAATACGACAACGCGATCACCGCGTACAACGAGCTGCTGAAGACCGATCCGAACAACGAGAAGGCGAAGATCGGGATCGGCATGACGAACATGGAGAAGGGCGACCTCGCCGCGGCGGAAGAAACGCTGCAGAAGGCCGCCGAGAGCGCCAATCCGACGCGCGAGGTGTTCTACAACCTGGGCGAAGTGAAGTTCGCCCGCGGCCAGGCCGAGGATGCGGCCAAGGCGTTCCAGAAGGCCGCCGACATGGACCCGTCCTGGGGCAAGCCGGTCTTCAAGCTCGCGCTCGTCGCGCTGAACAAAGGCGACAAGGACGCGACGATCAAGATGATGGAAAAGGTGATCGCCGTCGATCCGACGTCGCAGGAAGCCGCACAAGCGAAGGCCGTCATCGAACAGCTGAAGAAGTAGGGGGCCGTGTCTCGCCCCATCCGCTTCACGTTCATCGTGGGCCTCGCGGCGCTCGCCACGGCGCTCGCCGCGCTCAGCGGGTGGCGGTTCGCGCGGGCGTCGGCTCCGCTCAGCGGACCCATCGTCATCATCTCGGTCGACTCGCTTCGCGCGGATCGTCTGCCCGCGTACCGCTACACGGGCGTCCGGACGCCGGCGATCGATGCGCTGGCGGCTGACGGCGTCCTGTTCGAACGCGCGTACGCGCACGCGCCCCAGACGCTGCCGGCGCACGCCGCCCTGCTCACCGGACGCCTGCCGTTCGAAACCGGCGTTCGCGACAATGTCGGATTCTCGCTGCGCCCATCGGAGCGGTCTCTCGCGCAGATGCTGCGCGATCGCGGGTACGCGACCGGCGCCGTCGTCTCCGGGTTCGCGCTCCGCAAGGCGACGGGGATCGGCCAGGGATTCGGGTTCTTCGACGGCGAGATGCCCGGCGGTGCCGCCGACGGCGTCGGCAACCTGAAACGCGACGGTGCCGCCTCGGAGGCGATCGCCGAAAAATGGCTCGCGTCGATCGGATCGTCGCGCGCGCTGCTGTGGCTGCACCTCGACGAACCACACCGGCCGTACGCGGTGCCGGAGCGCTTCACGAGCTATGCGCCGTACGACGGCGCCGTCGCCTACAGCGACGAAATCGTCGGGCGCCTGGTGCACTACCTGAAGTCGCATCAGCTGTACGACCGCTCCACCATCGTGCTGCTCTCCGACCACGGCGAAGGCCTCGGCGAACACGGCGAGCAGGGCCACGGTCTTTTCCTCTACGAGGAAGATCTGCACGTGCCGCTGATCATCAAGCAGGAAGGCAACGCCGGCGCCGGACGCCGCGTCGCGGATCTCGTGCAGCAGATCGATCTCATGCCGACGATTCTGGAACTGGTCAAGGCGCCCATTCCCGGCAGCCTCCGCGGCCGATCGTTGAAGCCGCTGCTCGACGGGACGGGACGGGTGCCTGCCACGCCGGTCTACTCGGAAGCGACCTACGGCCGGTACCACTTCGGCTGGAGCGACCTCGCCGCTGTCACCGAGGACCGTTATCGATATGTGAATGCGCCGGCCGCGGAGCTGTACGACCTGCAGGGCGATCCGCGTGAGCAGGAGAATGTGGCGGCCGGCCAGCCGAAGATCGTCGATCGGATGCGTGCGGCGCTGTCCCGGTTCGGCGCCGATGCGAAGCTCCCCATGCCGGACGCCGTAGCAGGGCCCGCGCGCGACCGGCTGCAGGCGCTCGGCTATTTCGGCGGCGTCGCGCCGGCCAACCTGGCGCCCGGCGTGCCGCTGCCGGATCCCAAGGAGACTAGGGAAGCCCTCGACCGGTATCGGGAGGCGATCGAGCTCGCCGGCAATCGCCGGTGGCGCG
>Ga0310810_10010525_pt1 | contig 10773 bp, 8 predicted proteins | sample NCmetagenome_FD_207641 | JGI IMG/M metagenome (GOLD analysis project Ga0310810, IMG submission 207641) | Soil microbial communities from experimental microcosm in Duke University, North Carolina, United States - NC | ecosystem: Engineered > Artificial ecosystem > Soil microcosm > Unclassified ... | reverse complement strand
CACTTCTTGGAGGTCGGCGTGTTTTCGCCGGTGGTGGGGCCGGCCGGCGTCGGCCGTGCCGTCGGAACCTCCGGGGACACCTTCAGCGACTTCACGTATTCGACGAGCTGCAGGAGCTGCTCCTCCGTCACGAGCCCCTGGAAGGTGGGCATGATCGGCTGGTACCCGGCCGCCACCTTCGCCGCCGGCAGCAGGATGGACTCGCGGATGTACGCTTCGTCCACCACGGCCTGGCCGCCGCCCTGGAGCGACACGCTCTGGCCGAAGAGCCCGTCGAGCACCGGCCCGCGCCCCTGGGAATCGGGGCGGTGGCAGGTGTTGCAGGCGAGATCGGCGAACAGCTTCGCGCCGGCGGAGGCGAGCGACCCTTCCGGCGCGCCGCCGCTCAGCCACGCCTGGTACTCGGTCGGCTCCATCACGACGACTTCGCCGGTCATCCCGGAGTGCCGCGTGCCGCAGTACTCGGCGCAGAACAGGTGGTACCGGCCCGGCTTGGTGGGCGTGAACCAGATCGAGGTATAGCGGCCCGGCAGCACGTCGGCCTTGACGCGGAACGCGGGCACGAAGACATCGTGGATGACGTCCTCGGACGTCATGATCAGCTTCACCGGCCGGCCCACCGGCACGTGGAGCTCGTCGATCTCACGCTGGCCGTCCAGGTGCTGAAACTTCCACATCCACTGCTTGCCGACGACGTAGATGTTCTCGGCGTCCTGTGGGGGAGCCGCCATCGCGAAGTACACGTTGGCGCCCCACACGAAGATGACCATCACGATGATGAACGGGATGACGGTCCAGGTGATCTCGAGCGCCATGCCGCCGTGGATGGGGGCGCCGACCTCGTCGGGCTTCCGCCGCCGGTACTTGACGGCGTAGTAGACGATCATGCCGGCGATCAGCACGGCGAAGAACGCGGCGATGCCGACGAGCGCGAAATACAGCGCGTCCACGCGACCGGCCATCGTGGAAGCGCTCTCGGGGAACAGGGGCGGACCGGACAACATACGCTAGTGCTTCATGCCTCCGGCATGGCGGCTGGCGGCGCGCTCGCGGCGCACCATGACCAGGATGAACGAGCCGAGCGCCAGCACCGTCCCCACGCCCGCCAGGCGGAGCGCGCGCATGACGACGAGGCCGTAGCCGCCCGTCATCGGGTTGTAGTGATAGCAGTAGAGGAGCAGCGAGTCGACGACCGTGCCGACGCGGCCGGCCGACGCCTCGACGATGGCGAACCGCAGATCGCGCGGGCCGTACTCGATCCCGAAGAGATACCGCGCCAGCCGGCCGTCCGGCGTCGCGACGATGACCCCGGTCGGATGCGCGAACTGCCCGGTCTGGGCGTCCCAGACGTAGCGGAACCCGGCCGCCTTCGTGACGCGGTCGATCGACGGCTGGCGCCCCGTGAGGAAATGCCACGCCGCGGCCGCGCCCGGCTTGTGGTACCGCTCGATGTAGCCGGCCTTCTTCGACGACGCCGACGCGGGCGTGTCGCGCGGATCGAAGCTGATGGTGACGATCTCGAAATCCTTGCCCGGCTCGAGCGAGAGCACCCCGAGAGCGCTCGCGAGCCCGTTGATCACCTGCGTGCAGAGCATCGGGCAGTCGTAGTAGGCGAACAGGAGGACGACGGGCCGATGGCCGAAGTAGTCGCCGAGCCGCACCGTCCGGCCCTGCTCATCGAAGAAGGTCGCGTCGAGCGGCAGCTTCTCGTCGATCTTCTGGTCGAATCCAATCTCGCGGAGCGGCGCCGGGATGGCCGACGCGGGCTGCCCGGCCTCGCGCTTGTAGCCCTGCGTCGGTGCGCCGGTCATCTGGGCGGAGACCACGGAGGGCACGGCGGCCAGGGAGACGGACAGGACGGCGAGAACGGAGCCACGCAACCACAGACCGTTCATTTCGCCACCCTCTGTTCCCTCGCCGGCAGGCCGCGCTCCAGCGTCAGCTTCATCGCGTCACCGATCGGGATCCGCACGATGCCGTTGTTCTTGTCCACCCACGCGTAGCTGTTGAGAATCGCGTCTTCGCTGTCGCGCAGCGTGCGCAGATCCTCGCGCGGGTTGGTCTGCAGCCGCGGCTCGGGCGGCACGCGGCCGGCCTGGTTGACGGCGAGCGGATACGTCGGCACGCCGCGGGCGGCAATGGCACGGCCGGCGAAATACGTGTAGAGGACCCACACCAGCACGTGGATCACCAGCGCCACCACGAACAGGCCGACGGCGAACGCCAGCACGCCGCCCAGGTTGATGTCGCGCGTCTCGTGCCGGACCGCGTGCGCGTGCGCCGCGCCGTGCCCCGCCGCGCCCGGATAGTGCGTTTCGGCCATGGCTACTGCGCCGTCGAGCGCGTCGGCCCCTTTCTCAGAATCGGCCCGAGAGCCTCGTCGAACTGCGGATCGTAGACCGGCAGGATCGCGCGCCCCCGCAGCTGCCACGTGAAGCAGCCGAGCCACACGAGGCCGAGCGCTGCCGGCAGCAGCAGGTCGAGCCAGCTCACCCAGGCGCCCTGGTGGAATTCCGGCGCGATCAGCCAGTACAGGTCGAGCCAGCGCGCCGCGAGCACGAAGATCGCGAGCTTGACGATCAGCGCCGCCTGCCGCTTCACCGTCCGCGACAGCAGCACGACGAACGGCACGGCGAAGTGAAACAGCATCAGCGCCGTGCCGACGAGCCACCAGGAGGTGCTCACCCGGTGCTGGTACCACGAGATTTCCGCCGGCAGGTTGCCCGCCCAGATGATCAGGTACTGCGAGAACGAGAAGTACGCCCACAGCATCGTGAAGGCGAGCATCAGGTTCCCGAGGTCGTGCAGGTGCGACGGCACCACGACGGCGTCCAGCGGCGGCCGCTCACCGAGCCAGACGAGCACGGCGACGAGGAACGCCAGCGCCGCGAGCCCCTGGCCGCCGATGATGATCGCGCCGTAGATCGTCGAGTACCAGTGCGGCTCGAGCGACATGAGCCAGTCGAACGACGCGAAGGTGATCGTCAGGCCGTACACGACGAGGCCGGCCGCGCTCAGCCGCTGCATCCGCCGCGGGATGCGCGCGTCGCCGGTGCGGTCCTGCTCGACCGACCAGGCGTTCAGGAAGTACGCGATGACGTTCCACGAAGCGAAGTAGATCGCCGCACGCACGATCCAGAACGTCACGTTCAAGTAGAGCTGCTTGTGGCGGAGCGCCTCGTCGTGCGCGACCAGATCCGCGTGCGTCCACGGATACAGCTGCCACATGCCGAAGACGATCGGCAGGAAGAGGACCGTCATCACCGGCAGCACGCGCGAGGCCGCGCCGATCGGCCGGCGGATGACGACGCCCCACGCGCCACCCGAGAGCTGGTGCACCATCCCGAGCGCGAGACAGCCCAGCGTGATGCCGAGGCACAGCATGTACGCCAGCAGGTACGACTGGTAGAACTGCCGCGGCTCGACGAGAAGGCCGATGAGGGAGATCGCGCCCAGGACGCCGCCCGCGATCAGGAAGCGACGCTGGTAGCCGGCGAGCTCCGGGATGGCGACGTCGGCGGTTTCGGTTAGACGCATGCTCGACCTTCCATCCCCTTCAGCGCAGCCGCTCCCGATCCGCCGGCGGCACGTCGGCCAGCGTGGCGTGCCCGCTCAGCTGCAGCGCGCGGATGTAGGCAGCGATCGCCCAGCGATCCTGCACCGTGACCTGCGCTGCGTAGTCGGGCATGGCGCCGAAGCCGTTGGTCATCACGTCGAAGAAATGCCCCACCGGCGCGCTCCTCAGACGATCGTCGTGAAACGACGGCGGGTGCCGGTAGCCGCGGCGGACCACCATGCCGTCGCCCATCCCCGTCCGGCCGTGGCACGGCGAGCAGTAGATGTTGAACCGCTCGCGGCCCCGCGCCATGACCCGCTCGTCGACCGGGAACGGGAATTCCGTCGCGTCGGCGCCGTTCTCCTTCCCGGTGTAGAGCAGCGTGTCGGCGTTCAGGTGGCCGCGCGCCACGGTGCCGGGCACGAGCGGCCGGGCCGACCGCTGGTCGCTGAAGAAGTCGGCCTGCCGCAGCGGCACGTACTTCGGCTGGTCGTGCATGTCCTGGCGGCATCCCGCCGCCGCCGCGCCCAGCGCACAGAGGATCAGGCCGATGCGGACGGCTCCCCGTCTGTCTCTGGCTGCCATCAATCCGCCACCGTCGTCACTTCGCGCGGGCTGAGCGTCTCGAGGAACCGGCGCGTGCCCTCCAGGTCGAATTTCCCGTCCTTCGCCTCGATGACGAGGAAGAAGCGGTTGCGGCTGGCGAGCGCGAACCGCGGTACGTTGAAGACCGGGTGGTACGGCGTGGGCAGCCCGTTGAGCGCGAGCATGCCGAGCACCGCCGAGATCGCCGCCGCCAGAATCGTGCACTCGAAGGTCACAGGGATGAACGCAGGCCAGCTGTGGAACGGCTTGCCGCCCACGTTCACGGGGTACGCGATGGCCGACACCCAGTACTCGAGGCCGTAGCCGCCGAAGCAGCCGACCAGGCCGCCGAGGAGCACGATGAGCGGCAGGCGCGAGTGATGCACGCCCAGCGCCTCGTGCAGGTCTTCGATCGGATACGGCGAGTACGCGTCCATCCGGCGGTACCCCTCCGCGTACGCGCGGTGGGTCGCCGCGACGAGGGTGTTCGGATCCTCGAATTCCGCCATCAGCCCGTAGACATCGGGGGGCGTCATTCTTCACTCACCTTCGCCTGCGGCAGGATCGTCCGCATCTCGAAGATCGAGATCATCGGCAGCAGCCGCAGGAACAGGAAGAACAGCGCGAGGAACAGGCCGATCGTGCCGACGAAGGTCGACCAGTCCCAGAACGTCGGCTTGTACATCCCCCACGACGAGGTGAGGAAGTCGCGGTGCAGGCTCGTGACGACGATCACGAACCGCTCCAGCCACATGCCGCAGTTGATGATGAAGGCGACGACGAACAGCACGATCGGGGTCGAGCGCACCTTCTTGAACCACAGCGTCTGCGCCATGAGGATGTTGCAGAAGATGAGGGCGTAGTACGAGTACCAGTACGGCCCCGTCACCCGGTTGAACGGCACGAACATCTCGAACTTGTCGGCGCTGTACCAGGCGATGAACGCTTCCGTCAGGTAGCCGTAGGCGACGACCAGGCCGGTCGCGAGCATCACCTTCGCCATGTTCTGGAGGTGGCGCAGCGTGATGAAGTCCTCGAGGCCGTACACGGCGCGGATCGGGATCGCCAGCGTCAGCACCATGGCGAAGCCCGAGTAGATGGCGCCCGCCACGAAGTAGGGCGGGAAGATCGTGGTGTGCCAGCCGGGCAGGATCGCGATCGCGAAGTCGAAGCTGACCACCGTGTGCACCGACACGACCAGCGGCGTCGCCAGGCCCGCCAGCAGCAGGTAAGCCGTCTCGTAGCGGTGCCAGTGCCTGGCCGAGCCGCGCCAGCCCATGGCCAGCATCCCGTAGATCACCTGGCCGACCTTCGACTGCGACCGGTCGCGCAGCGTCGCCAGGTCGGGGATGAGGCCGACGAACCAGAACAGGAACGACACGGTGGCGTAGGTCGACACCGCGAACACGTCCCAGATGAGCGGGCTGCGGAACTGCGGCCACACGCCCATCGTGTTGGGATACGGGAACAGCCAGTAGGCCGCGAGCCACGGGCGGCCGGTGTGGAGCAGGGGGAAGAGCGCGGCGCAGGCGACGGCGAAGAGCGTCATCGCCTCCGCGAAGCGGTTGATCGACGTGCGCCAGGTCTGCTTGAGGAGCAGGAGGATCGCCGAGATGAGCGTGCCGGCGTGGCCGATCCCGATCCACCAGACGAAGTTGACGATCGCGAAGCCCCAGCCGACCGGGATGTTGACGCCCCAGATGCCGACGCCCTTCACCACGAGGTAGGCGATCGTCCCGAACAGGAGGTTCGTGAGCGCGAACGCGATCAGGAAGCCGATCCACCAGCCGATCGGCGTCTTCCGCGCCAGCACGATCGAGCTGATCTTGTCGGTGACCGAGCCGAAGGTATAGCCCGGCGCGATGACAGCGGGCGTGCCGCTGGCCGTCATCGCGACGTTGGGGTCGTCCATCTCGGCCATCAGTCGCCCAGCTCCGGATTCACGTTGCGCACCGCCGCCAGATACGTCGTCCGCGGACGCGTGTTCAGCTCGCCGAGCAGCGAGTAGTTGCGGACCTCGGCCTGGAGCTGCGCCACGCGGCTCTTCGGATCGTTCAGATCGCCGAACACGATCGCGTCGGCCGGACAGGTCTGCTGGCAGGCCGTCTTGATCTCGCCGTCCGCGATCGGCCGGTCCTCACGCTCCGCGTCGATCTTCCGCTCGTTGATCCGCTGCACGCAGTAGGTGCACTTCTCCATCACGCCGCGGCTGCGCACCGTGACGTCGGGATTGCGCCCGAGCTTGAGGCTCGGCGTGTTCCAGTCCTGGTAGAGGAAGAAATTGAAGCGGCGGACCTTGTACGGACAGTTGTTCGAGCAGTACCGCGTGCCGACGCAGCGGTTGTACACCATGTCGTTCAGCCCTTCGTGGCTGTGCACGGTGGCGCCGACGGGGCAGACGACCTCGCACGGCGCGTTCTCGCACTGCATGCACGGCACGGGCTGGAAATACGTTTCAGGGTTCTCCATCGGCCCGCGGTAGTAGGTGTCCACGCGGATCCAGTGCATCTCGTGGCCGCGCAGCACCTCCGCCTTGCCCACCACCGGGATGTTGTTCTCCGCCTGGCAGCCGACGACGCACGCGTTGCAGCCGATGCAGGAGTTGACGTCGATGGCCATCCCCCACTTGTGCCCCTCGTACTTGTAGTCGGGGTACAGCGTGATCGTCCGGGGCGGCGTCTCGTCGCCCTCGTGCACGGCCTTGGGATCGCGGATGAACTCGTCGCGCGTCAGGGCCCGGATCTGGTTGCGTCCCTCCATCAGGTGGTGATACTGCGTGCACGCCAGCGGGTAGGTCTCGCCCGTGCGCACGATCTCGGCGCCGCCGGCGAAGGCGAGCGTCTCCGACGTCCGCAGCTGGTTCGCGTCGAAGCCGGCACCGTTGCCGAGCTGTCCCGCCCGCGTCCGTCCGTACCCGAGGTGGACCGTCACCGCGTCGTCGGGATGCCCGACCACGACGAAGGCGGCGCCCCGGACCGAACGGCCGTTGCACCGGATCTCGACGAGGTCGCTCGTGATCTGGCCGTGCTCGCCGCCCTCGGCTGCCGGCGAGCCGCCGACGTTGAGCCGCGACGCCGTGGCCGGGCTCATGAGCACCGCGTTGTCCCACGTGATCTTCGTGACCGGCTTCGGCAGCTCCTGCAGCCAGCCGTTGTTCGCGAAGCGGCCGTCGACGATGGACGGATCGTTGCGGAACGCGATCTCGAGGCCGGACGAAGCGGCGGCGGCGCGAGCCGCCGGCGGACGGGCCGTCACGCTGCGCGGGTCGTACGCGGTGCCGGCGATGACGCCGTCGTGCAGCCAGCGGCGCCAGTTCGCCTCGAACTCGGGCGTGGGCGCGCCCTTGCTCCAGTATTCGCGGACGATGTCGTACGGCCGGCGCTCGGGGCGCTCGGTGAGGGCGGCGAGAACTTCGTGCGGCGTCTTCCCGTCGTAGAGCGGCGCAATCAGCGGCTGGACGATCGATGCCGTCCCGTCGAACGCGCGCGCGTCGCTCCAGGATTCGAGGAAGTGGGCCTCGGGGATGTGCCACTGGCAGAGCGCCGAGGTCTCGTCGTCGTAGAGGCTCAGGTGGACGCGGAGCTGCGCCTTCATGAGCGCGTCGGCGAACTTCAGGTCGGGCGGGGCGGTGTAGACCGGGTTGCCCGAGAGCATGACGAGCAGGTCGACCTTGCCGGCGTTGAGATCGGCGACGAGATCGCGCAGCGAGTCGAGCTGCGCGACCGGCTCGACCTCGACCGGCTGGGTGTAGACGACCGTCTTGCCGGCGTTGCCGAGCGCCTGGTTGAGCGCGTGCGCCAGGGCGTGGACCGCCGGCGGCTGCTGCTCGCCCGCGATCACCAGGCTGGCGCCGCGGTGGGCCTTCAGGTCGGTGGCGACAGCGGCGATGAACTTGCGCGCGCGTTCCGCGGTGGTTCCGGTGAGCGCGCCGGCGGGCGCCTCCACGCCCGCGACGCCGACGGCGGCGGCGAGCTGGCGCGCGGCCGTTTCGACGTCGCTCGCGCGGAGCGGCAGCCGGTGGTCGGCGCGCGACCCGGTGGAGGTCGGCAGGCTCTCGATCGCGTAGAAGCGGTTCATGCGATCCGCCTGGTCCAGGCGGCGGCGCGAGGCGAATTCGCGCGCCAGCCGCAGCGACGCCGGTCCGCACGAGAGAAAATCGCTGTCGAGCGCGACGATGACGTCGGCCTGCTCCAGGCGGTATTGCGTGTCGACGAACTCGCCGAAGGCGAGCTTCGCCCCCACCCGCACGTTGTCGCGGCTGGCCGGATCCCACTGATGCCATTTCGCGGCGGGATAGCGCGTGAGCAGATCGCGGAGCTGCGCGCCGAGTGTTGGCGAGCCGATCGACTCGGTGAGAATCCTGAGGCCCGCGCCCTTGAGCGCCTGCTGCGCCGTCAGAGCCGCGTGCATCGCGCCGAGAAACGCGGACCATGGACGGATGTCGCCCGTGTCGGTGAGCGTCTGCGACCGGTCGGGATCGTACAGGCCGAGGACGGCGGCCTGCGCGAGCACGTCGGCGGCGCCCAGGCTGCCGGGATGGAGCGCGTTGCCCTCGACCTTGGTCGGGCGCCCTTCGTGGCTTTCCACGACGAGGCCCGTGGCCACGCCGCCGATCGGCATGACCGTGGCGAAGAAGAGGGGACGGCCCGGGATCAGCTCCTCGGGCTGCCGCACGTAGGGGACGATCTTCTCGGGCGGCTGCCGGGTGCAGGCCGTGAAGCCGGCCAGCGCGAGCGACGCCCCCATCAGCTTCAGGAAGGTGCGGCGCGCAACCGGATCGGTGACCGCCTCGATCTGCGACGGAAACTCGTTGTGCACGAACTCGAGAAACGCCGGATCGTCCGCGCGCTCGTCGAGCGTGCGCCAGAATCGCTTGCCCGACGCGTTCCCTTCGATTCCCACGACTGCTGCGCTCCTAATCCCTGATCACGACGAATCCCTGGCGCACCTGCCTACCGATGACACGTGGAACAGCTGGTGAGCTTCTGGATGTGGTACTCGGCGACGAGGCGCTCGCCCAGCTCGAGCTGGTTGGGCGGCGGCTCGTAGTCCACGCTGAACACCGCTTCGCGCGGGCGGACGAACTGCTCGGGGTGGCGGTGGCAGTTCACGCACCATCCCATCTGCAGCGACGCTTCCTGCCGCATCAGCGGCATGCGATCCACCGGGCCGTGGCACGTGGTGCAGCCGACGCCCTTGTTTACGTGGATGCTGTGGTTGAAGTACACGAAATCGGGCAGATCGTTGACGCGCACCCACTGGATCGAGCGGCCGGTCCGGAAGCTGTCGCGCACGGGCTCGAGGAAGGGGCTCGTCGAAAAGATCTGCGAGTGGCAGTTCATGCACGTCTTGGTCGGCGGGATGCCGGCGAACGACGAATTCTCGACCGACGTGTGGCAGTAGCGGCAGTCGATGCCGTTGCCCGCGACGTGCCGCTCGTGACTGAACTGGATCGGCTGTTCCTTGGCGACGTGCTCGGTGGTCACCCAGGGCGAGCGGTTGATCGCGTCGAAGAGGTACAGGAGGCCCGCGATGAAGAAGACCGCGCCGAAGATGCTCACTCGCGCGATCGTGTTCGAGCTGCGGTGGAAGATTTGCGACATCGGTCAGGAGCGACGCGCGTGACGTGCCCGAGGGAGGGATTCCAACGATAGAAAACGCACCGCCCGGAGACGAACGATTTCAGCTTACCCGTTTTTTCACGCCGCGAACAACCGGCTAATTTTGTGAAACTTTTCACGTGTCTGTCAAATCGCCTAGCAAAACGCCCCATCCGCGGCCCTTCCGCCGGGCTTGGCGCGCATCCGCTGGATGGGCTGCCGATCGTTGCGGCACACCGACTTACGGCGGCGCACGCGTGGACGAGCCGGCCATCGCCGCGCTTTGACGAGCTGGCGATGCCACGTTGAAAACCCGCGCGCGACGTCTCCGCGGCAAACGATCTCTTGCGCTTACGCGTGGAATAGCAGGCCCGCTGCCGCGGCCGCGGCGATGACGAGCGGTTCCGGCAGCCGGCGGAATCGTGCGAGCAGCGCGATGGCGGCGAGCGCCGCGCACACGCCGAACCCGTCGTGGATCGTCCGCCCCGCCAGCACGGCGGCCGCGCCGGCGATGCCGCCCGCGGCAGCCGACGTCACGCCGGCGACGAAGGCCCGCACCCGCGGGTTGTGCGAATGGCGCCGGAACACCGGGGCGAACACGACGACCATGAGGTAAACCGGCCCGAACATGCCGATCGCCGCCGCGGCGGCTCCGGGCGCACCCGACACGAGATACCCGATGAATGCCACCGTGATCACGACGGGGCCGGGCGTGATCATCGCGACGGCAATCGCATCGACGAACTGCGCGTCGGTCAGCCAGTGGTGCTCCTGCACGACGCCGCCGTAGAGGAACGGCACGACGGCAAGGCCGCTGCCGAAGACGAACAGGCTGGCTTTCGCGAAGTAGGTCAGGAGCAGCAGGCGTCCGGTCGCCGCGGGCAGCGCGAGCGCCATCGGCACGACCGCGGCAGCGGTAGTCAGCGTGCGGGGCCTCGGCCCGCGGAGGACGGCCGTCGCGATCCCCGCGACCACGAAAACGGCCATTGGCTCGCGCTGCATCGCCGTTGTCAGCAGCGCGGCAGCCGCCGC
>Ga0310810_10010523_pt1 | contig 10773 bp, 6 predicted proteins | sample NCmetagenome_FD_207641 | JGI IMG/M metagenome (GOLD analysis project Ga0310810, IMG submission 207641) | Soil microbial communities from experimental microcosm in Duke University, North Carolina, United States - NC | ecosystem: Engineered > Artificial ecosystem > Soil microcosm > Unclassified ... | reverse complement strand
GATCCAACCGCGCTCGTCGCCACGACGATCGTTCCAGTCCACGTACAGCATGCAGGCAGCGCCACCGCCACCGAACGCGTTGTCCTTCCAACGATCCGGAAGCACGCTGAACTCCTGCCAACGGTGCGCGTCGGTCGAACCTTCGAGTTCCTGCGGGAACACGATGGTCGTATCCGGGCACATGTCGACCTGACCGGCCGTGGGGCCCTTCAGGTTTTCGCGACGGAAGAAGTACTCGACGTGCGTGCCCGGCGTGAAGATGCCGTCCGGCAGGATCGAGGTGAGCTCCTTGGTCGTCGAGACACCGTTGTAACCGGTACGGCTCGCCGGAACCGTCGTCACCCACGCCGGAATCGACGTGCACGTGACGTTCGGATCGTTCAGCGAACCGAGCGTATCCACCACGAAGCAGATGTTCTTGGTGACGCCAAGCGTGCTGTAGTTCGGATCATTCTCATGGATCGTCGACTGCCACGCTGAGCCACCGATATCCACCGGAATGAACGCCTTCGCCATCACCGGGAAGAAGTTCGTCTCTTGCGTGTCGCAGCGAGCCGCGTTCCACACCAGAGAGTTCCAGCCGCTCGGAGCGCCAGCATGCGCCGCGACCGCACCGGACTGAGCCTTCTCACCAGGGCTGACCTCGTACGTACCCCAGAACGTTCCGTCGCCCGGCGTGACCGTCGCAAGACCAGTAGGCACCTTGCGCAGGCCGCTCGACGCGTTGCCGATCGTCAGGTAGTTACCGACGCCCGGCCGGATACGGAAGATCATGTCGATACGGAGCGAGTCGCCCGGAGCGATGACCGAAATCGAGTCACCCGGAACGTCGAAGCGCAGCGCCGTCGCACCCACCGTCTGGGTCGTGTTGAGACCCGTACGGACGAGAGCAGCCGCCGTGTCGAAGTTCGCGGTTCCCGGCAGCGTTCCGTCTTCATTCGCAGGGAACGAGTCGTTGAACCACTGCCAGATGTCGACGCTCATCGCCTGCGGGTTGCCGTCGACGATGACGAGAGCCATGTCATCCAGATAGCACCCATCGGTCGGTGAGCAACCGGCGGTGACGCCGAAGCGGTAGCAGGTCTGAATTCTGCGGAAGAAGATGCGGATCGAATCCGGAACACCACTGGCATTCGAGGTGCGCACCAGACCCTGCTGCTTCGACCCGTCCAGCACGTAGAAGCACTGCTTGTCCGGATTGAAGTTCAAGAAGCCCGGCGTACGGATGGCGCCCCATTCGGGCGTTCCGGGAGCCAGACCACCGAGCGGCTGGGTCGAGGGGTAGTTCTGCATACCGCTCTGCCAGGAGTCGCCGGTGGAGAAGATGTCGAAGATGCCGGCATAGATGGCGTACCAGATGTAGTAGTCCTGGGTCGCCGTCGCTTCTTCACCGGTCAGGTCCCAACCATTCTTCGTCTTCGAAAGAGCGACCAGGTTGACGGTGGGCGACACGATGCCCCACTGACCAGCCTCGTCCTCGCTGTGGTTCGTGTTGTCGATCGGGGCGCCAGCGCGCTCGAAGTTGTCGTGATCTCCCATCGAAATCACGGTGCCCTTCAGGTCGCAAATACGGTAGACGCTGTTCACGTCACCGCAGAGGTCCTCGAACGTGAGGTCCGACAACGCGTGCGGGTGAGCCATGATGCCCGGAGGCTTGCCAGTCGACTTCCACGCCTGCTCGGCCGTCAGGGACGAGCTGTTGTCGATGTCGTTGGCAGCAGTCGAGCCTTCGAAGTCACCGATGGTGACCGGGCCAGCGCCCTGGTTCACCGTCACGTTGTCCAGCTGAGCCGCGCCCGCGCCACCCGAATTGAACGCCGTTCCCTGATCGTCGAAGCCACGGTTCGTGTGCACACGGAACACGATACGCAGCTTGTTGCCCGACGACTTGAGAGCGTTGACGGCGGCATTCGGGATGATGATCGACTGCGCGACGTTGTTGTTGATGCTGTCCGCGCTGAACACCCACATCCGCTTGTCCTTGTTCAGGACTTCGTTGAACCAGCGGCGGAGGTTGTCGTAGATCGGACGCGTTACGTTGTCGGAGCCCTTCCACGTGCCTTCCACGGGCTCGCCGACATACACCTGGAACGAATCGACCGGCGCCTGCGCGTTGGCGGGTGATCCCGCTTCCGCGCTGATGAAGTTGCCGGCGGCCGTGCTCAGGTGGTCACCATCGAACCAGCCCACACGGGTCGAGGTCGTGGTGGTCTTGCCCAGCGACATGAACGTCGAGAAGTTGAAACCGAGCGTCAGGTTATTGGCGCCCAGCCCCGAAACGTCGATGTCGCGATACAGCATCTGATCCATCTGCGAGCCGTAGCCGGGGAACCGATCCGACGCGCCGTTGCCGACGGTCGTCGTGTTCGCCTGGTTTCCGGACATCTGCAGAACGTCCACGTTGAACGCGCTGTTCGTGAGCGGATCCGACACCGTCACGTCGCCGTGATTGCGCAGACCCATCCACGCCGACTTGGTCCCGGCGAGCGGCGTCCAAGCGACGCCCTTGCCGGCGCCAGCGCCCGTGTTGCCGGGATCGCTGTGCCACACGCCGACCACACCGAACGTACGATTGCCCGGCAGGTTCGTCGTGTAGTCGTGGCTCCGCCCCTCGTTGATCACGTAGTTCGCGGAGTTTCCGATTTCGATCGCCCACCACGGACGGTTCACGTCCACGCGGACGGCTCCCGACGCGTTAGCGTGGAAGCAGCGAATCGACCACCAACCCTGCATCGAGTCGCCATGCACCGGGGTCTCCCACGACCAGACGCCATCCGTACCAACTCCCGGACCCTGCGTCGGGCGGTTCGGCCCCTTTCCAACCTTCCAATAATTCGTTGCGCCCGGCAGCCCGGAATAGCCGACCCACACCGTGTCATTCGGACTCGGCGTGGACGAAACTCCGAGATTGGCGGCACGCGAACGCAGCTGGGCGGAGATGTTGGCGTTCGTCAGGCGAGGCTGAACCTGGTCGCCAATTCCGCTTTCCTGCGCGATCGCGAGATTCGCCGTGAGCGCAGCCGCTCCCACCATCAGAAGCAGCGCGACGTACGACTTTCTCATGTGACTACCTCCATCGTCGCAATGCATGGGCAATGCGAAGTCTTCCAAGTAACGGATTGCGAGCGAGGCGTCGCGAAAAAACTCGACCGGCGGATTCGGGGTCACCGTTGAATCCGATCGGACGATCGCTGCTCGAAGAGCCCATCCCCCCTTTCCGCTGCCGCGCGCCGACCTTTAGGCAGTTCAGGTCAGGCCCGGCACTATTGATTGCGCGAACTCGTTGTCGAGTTGATGAGCGCACGCGACCGCTGCCAGCCGCCGCCACTCAACAACCGCGGAACTTGAGGTGCATCTGGGGGTTTCTAGAGGACGCACCACTTCCCCAGCACGACGAGAAGGCTAGAACTCCTGACACGGTTGTGTCAATCCGTTTTTTTGCTGAGACTTGGCGTCTTCATCCAGGGCCCGGGGCCCAGTTCGACGACTTCGCCCGCCCAGCGGCCGACCCAATCCACATCCTGACTGGCGATGAGAACGGGGATGTCCTTCGATCGCAGGGAGATCTGGCGGCCGATCGCCTCACGGCGCATAGCATCCAGCCCGGCCGTCGGCTCGTCCAGGCACAGCACGCCCGCGGGAGCGATGAGGGCCCCGACCAGTTGCACGAGGCGTCGTTCGCCCCCGGAGAGCGACCAGGTGCGGCGCGGGAGCAGCAGGCTTGGTTCCATCCCCAATTGCCGCAACAGATGCGCCGCCTTCGCACGGGCAGCATCGGGGGGCAGGCCGCGACTCGTCGCGGTGAAGATGAGCTCGCGGTCCACGGTCTCCTCGAACATCTCGTGCTCGGGGTATTGCGAGGCGAGCAGAGGCGGCGCCCCGATTGCGAACGACGTGAACGCGACGTCGATCTGAGTCGAACGCTCGAGTCCGGCGACGGCGCGCAGCGCGAGACTCTTGCCTGAGGCGTTTGGTCCCACGAGCGCGACGAGGTGTCGCGCCTCGAGACGGAATTCCACGTCGGTCGCAACGGTGACGCGCGGGCCGGCTTCGGCGGGCGGACCGCTCCGCAGCCGGACCACCGCGATGCACGACGACGCGGCGCCCTTCGCTTCGTCCGTCGGTTCTCCGGCTCCTTGCGAAGCGTTCTCGGTTCCGCTTCGCGGGCCATCGCGGTCGATCTCTCGCGCGCGATCCGCCGCGTTCAATTCGGATGGGTCCTGCGTGACCCACACGACGGCCATTCCGTCGCGCACGCGCTCGCGAATCAGACTCAGGAGGTTCGCGCGCGCCTGCGGGTCGAGGTGCGCGGTGGGTTCATCGGCGATGAGCAAGGCAGGGTTCGCGGCGAGCGCCGCCGCCATGACGACGAGTTGCTGGCGTCCGGCCGATCGCGTCGCGGTGGGGCATCCCAGTTCGCTCTCGAGGCCAAGGCGCTCCGCGACCGCCACGACGCGCCGGTTCAGCTCGTCGTCGGGCACGTCCAGGTTGCGCGCGGTCAGAGCGATCTCGTCGGCAACGCGCTGCTCGAGCAGCTGGCTCGCCGGATCCTGGAGCACGACGGCGACCGAGGCGCGCTGGCGCGGATCGCCCCCCGGCCCGAACGGGCGCCCTGCGAGTTCCAGCGTGCCGCCACGCGCCGGCCACAGACCGGCCAGCGTCAGCGCGAGCGTCGTCTTGCCGCCGCCGTTGGGACCCGACAACGCGAGCCACTCACCGCGATCCAGCTCGAGGTGGATGCCGCGAAGGACGGCGTCGGTCGCGCCCGGCGGCGCGACGTCCAGATGGCGCGCGCTGAGCAGCGGCACGCTCTCGAGATCCTCAGGCGCCGGGGCGCCGATTCCAGGCGGCCACCGCCGCCTCGGAAACTTCGCGCAAGGGTCGACCGTGGCGCTCGGCGGCCTGGCGCACCGACTCGAATTCCGGGACGGCGCGCTCGCCGCCCTCGGGCAGCGAAGCCACCTTGATCGCGACCGGCCCGAACGCGGTCTCGACCTCGGCCATGCGCCGCGGCAGCTCGATGCGCTCGTCGATGCGCACGCGAACGCCGAGCGACGAGGTCTCCTCGAGCATGATCGCCGCCAGGGCGTCCGCGGCCTCGGGCTCGGCGATCACCACGAGCCACATGCCCGGGCGCCCCTTCTTCATGACGGTGGGCACGAGCATGGCGTCCAGGGCTCCCGCGGCCAGCAGCCGGGGAATCAGCGCGCCCACGAACTGCGGGTTGTCGTCGTCGACCGCGGTCTCGAGCACGGCCACCCGGCGCCGCGCGGCCGCGCCCTCCCGCTCGCCGACCAGGATGCGCAGGACGTTGGGCTGCGCCTCGAGGTCCCGGCCTCCCGCGCCGAGCCCGACGCGCTCGAGGCGATAGGCCGGCGGATCGCCCCAGCGCGTGACCAGCGTCGTGATGAGGGCGGCGCCCGTCGGCGTCACGAGTTCGAAGTCGACCGGCCCCGGGCGCACTGGAGCGCCGCGCAGCAGGAGGGCGGTGGCCGGCGCCGGGACCGGGATGCGCCCGTGCTCGCACTCGACCGTGCCGCCACCCAGGGGCAGTGTCGACGCGTACACCTCGCTCACCCCGAGGTCGTGCAGACCCTGCACGGCGCCGACGACGTCGATCAGCGCGTCCACCGCGCCCACTTCGTGGAAGTGCACCTTCTCGATGGTGGTGCCGTGCACTTCGGCCTCCGCGGCCGCGAGGCGCGCGAACACGGCGCGCGACCGGTCACGCACGCCGGGGTCGAGATCCGCGGCGGCCAGGATCGACTCGATGTGATGGAGGTGGCGATGCGGCTGTCGGCCTTCCGCGGTCACGTCGACCTTCGTCGCGGCCAGCGCGCCGCGCCGAACGCCGCCGACGGTGACGCGCGCGCCCGCCAGGCGCAGTCGCTCGGGCAACGCCGTGAGGCGTTCGGCCGGCCAGCCGGCCGCGACCAGGGCGCCGAGCGTCATGTCGCCGCTCAGCCCCGAGAAGCAGTCGAAATACGCGATGCGCAAGGGGTCGCTCCTAGCCGCGCCGCGCCGGCGCGGCGGCGTTGATGTTGATGAGATGAGCGGCGTAGCCCGCTCCAAAGCCGTTGTCCACGTTCACCACGGTCACACCGGCGGCGCACGAGTTCATCATGGCCAGCAGCGGCGCGAGGCCCGAGAAGTGCGCGCCGTAGCCGACGCTCGTCGGCACCGCGATCAGCGGCCGGTCCACGAGCCCGCCGACCACGCTCGGCAACGCGCCTTCCATCCCGGCCACCACGACGACCACGCGGGCCCCGCGCAGTTTCGCACGGTGCGCCAGCAGCCGGTGCAGGCCGGCAACGCCGACGTCGGCCACGAGCTCGGCCCGGCTGCCCATGACGCGCGCCGTGACCAGCGCCTCCTCGGCGACCGGCAGGTCCGCGGTCCCCGCGCACAGCACGAGCACGCGCCCACGACCGCGCGGAGCCGGGCCGCGACGCAGCACCACGGCGCGCGCGCGCTCGAAACGCTGGGCCTTGGGCAGCGCGCGCGCCACCTCCGCCAGTCCGGCCTCGCTGACGCGGGTCGCGAGCACGACGCCGTGCCGGGCGTGCAGGCGCGACAGGATCGCCACGAGCTGGGCCGGCGTCTTGCCCTGTCCGAACACGACCTCGGGGAAACCCACGCGCAATCCGCGCTGGTGGTCGAGCGTCGCGAACTCGAGCCGCTCGAAAGGCGCCTCGCGCACGCGGCGCTCGGCCGCGAGAGGAGTGATCGTGCCGCGCCGCACGCTCTCGAGCAGCCGGCGCAGCTCAGCCGGACGCAACCATGCCCCCCATGCCCGCGCGCGTCCGGTCGTCGGGCACGAACGTGCCGAGCCCGTCGTTCTCCAGCTCGACCAGATACTGGCGCAGCAGCTCGACCATTTCCTCGACGGACTTCGTGCGATTCACCTGCTCGCGCACCCGCGCGCTGTTCGGCAGTCCGCGCACGTACCAGGCGACGTGCTTGCGCATCTCGCGCGCGGCGGACGCCTCGCCGACGGACGCGACCATCATGCCGAGGTGGCGCACGCCGGCTTCCAACCGTTCGGCCGCCGTCGGCGGCGGCAGCTGCTCGCCGCGCTCGTGGAACGCGCGCAGCCGCTTGAACACCCACGGATCGCCGAACGCGGCGCGGCCGAGCATGACCGCGTCGCACCCCGTGGTCTCGAGCATGCGCACGGCGTCGGCGGCATCGCGCACGTCGCCGTTGCCGATGACCGGGATGCCGACGGCGCGCTTGGCCTCGCCGATCATGTCCCAGTGGGCGTGCCCTTCGAACTTTTCGGCGCGTGTGCGGGCGTGGATGGCCACGGCCTGGGCCCCCGCCTGCTCCAGCGCCTTCGAGACGTCGACCACGTTGCGCGACTGCCCGTCCCAGCCGAGCCGGATTTTCGCGGTCACCGGGATGCGGCTGACGTCGGACATGCGCCGCACGATCTCCTCGATGAGCGGCACGTTCGTGAGCAGGGCCGCGCCCGCGCAACGGTTCACCACCTTGCGCACCGGGCAGCCCATGTTGATGTCGACCACGTCCGGACGCTGCGCGTCCGGCAGGTCGTTCAGCACGCGCGTTGCCTCGGCCATCGTGCCGGGATCGGATCCGAACAGCTGGATGCCGATCGGGCGCTCGCTGGGATCGAACGCGCAATAGTCGAACGTCGCCTGGTTGCCGCGCGTCAGTCCGTCGGCGGACACCATCTCCGTGTAGACCGCGGCCGCTCCCTGCTCGCGGGCCAGCCGGCGGAACGGCGAATCGCTCACGCCGGCCAGGGGCGCGAGCAGGAACGGCGCATCGATCTGGACGTCGCCGATGCGCATGGCGTCAGGACCCCGCGGCCGCGGCCGCGCCGGGCCCGGTGGCGTCGTTCATCGCGACGAAATCCGCGAACGAATCGAACGCGCGCGCCGCCACGCCCTCGGCGCGGCACCACTCGAGCAGGCTGCGCCGCGCGACGACCGCGTCGGCTTCGCGCGCGCCGCAGCGGTCCGACAGCCCGTCGCCGACCATGACGGTGCGGTAGCCGCGCGCGCGCCACGCGCGCACGTGCTGCGCCTTGCAATTCCCGCAGCGCCCGCACGACGCGTCCGCGTACGGGAATTCGGGAACGGCGCCGCCCGCCACGAAACGCAGGCGATTCGCGGCGACCGGCAGGCGCGACAACCCCGCGGCCTCGAGCAGCGGCGCGATGTAGAAGTCGAACCCCTCGCTCACCACGTGCACGGCGTCGCCGCGCGCCTCGGCCCGCTCCACGAACGCGGCGAACGCGGGATCCACGGCGAAACGCCGGACGAACGCGTGCGCCTCGCGCTCGTCCACGCGCAGCACGCGACACTCGGCCTCGGTCAGCTCGCGATGCCCGAGCGTGCCGTCGCGCCATCCGGCCTCGAGTGCGTGGAACGCGGCCCCGCCGTCGGCCGCGAACGCGCGGGCGAACCGGGCCCCGACGTCGGAAGGGGCGATGGTGCCGTCGAAGTCGCAGAGGTACGCGGTGCGGAACGTCACGGGGTGGCGCTCTCCGCCTTCGACGGCCGGGCCGCCACGAACACGTCGCGCGGGGCGCGCGCCTTCGTCAGCGCGTCGAGCGCGCGGCGCACGACCGGATCCTTCTCAAATGCCACGCGCGCCGCGGCCGCGTCGCCCGCGGTGCGCCGCGCGAGTTCGCGGCGCACGGCGCGCTCGAGGCGCGGTCGCTCGGCTTCGAGCGCGGCCTGGCTCACGACCGGTCTCTCGGCGTGGACGAACGCCACGAAGCCGCTCCATACCGCCGGCGCGAGCGGCGCGTCCCATGCGGTGGCCGCGGCCGAACCCTTCGCGGTCCGCGGCGCCTTTGTGCCCGCGTCCTCCGGCGCGTTCGGGTGCGCGTTCGACCAGCGATTCGCGAAGCGGAACGGCAGCGCACCGCGCTCGAGATCGAGCACGAGCGGCGGCAGCGAATCGACCGGCACCTCGGCGTCGGGCGTGACACCACCGCCGCCGTACACGACCCGTCCCGCGGCGGTGTGGAAACGCGGACGGGCCGGCGCCGCCGGCGCAACCGCCACCGTGTCGGCATCGGGGTTGTCGTCCTCTTCGCCCGAGTCGTCCGCCGCGGCCAGCGCGGCGCCGTGCAGTTTGTGGATCGAGCGACCGCTCGGCGTGTAGTACAACGCCGTCGTCAGCTTGAGCGCCTCGGTTCCGCCGACCAGCGGATACACCTTCTGCACGGAGCCCTTGCCGAACGAGGTCTGGCCCACGAGCACCGCGCGATCCAGATCCTGCAGCGCGCCGGCCACGATCTCGGACGCCGAGGCGCTGCCCGCGTCGACGAGCACCGCCATCGGCCAGTCGAGGTTCGGGCGCGTGCCGGACGCGTAGTAACGCGCGTCTTGGCCCGCGGCCCGGCCGCGCTTCGACACCACGAGCGCGCCCTTGGGCAGGAACTGCTCGGAGACGTTGACGGCCTGCTCCAGCACGCCGCCCGGGTTGCCGCGCAGGTCGAGGATCAGGCTGTGCGCGCCCTCGCCGGCGAGACGCGCGACCGCGGCGCGCACCTCCGAGCCCGAGGTCTCCGAGAAGTTCGAGAGCCGCACGTAGCCGACGCCGCGGTCCAGCAGGAACGCGTACGGCACGCTGCGCGTCACGATGTCGCGCCGCTCGAGGACGAACGTGCGTGTCGAGTCTTCGCCCTCAGCGCGCACGCCCAGGCGCACGCGGGTCCCGGCGTCGCCGCGCAGCCGATCGGCGACCTCGTCGAGCGAGAGGCCCGCGGAGGACTTGCCGTCGATCTCGACGATCACGTCGCCGGGGCGGACGCCGGCCTCCCACGCGGAACCGCCTTCGATCGGCGAGATGACGGACGGCCAGCGATCGCGCACCGTGACCATGAGCCCGACGCCGCCGTAGTGGCCGTCGGTCACGGCGACCAGGTTCTGGAACGCGTGGCGATCCATGAACTGAGAATAGGGATCGAGGCTCGCGAGCATGCCCTTGAGGGCGCCGTCGATCAGCTTCGTCGCGTCCACCGGGTCCACGTAGTTGTCCTGGACCTTGTGGATCACCTCGACGAACACGTCGAGGTTCGAATACAGATCGCTGGAAGCGCCGCCGCGCCCCGCCCACCAGCCCAGACCGAACGGCAACACGAGCAGAGCGGCCCACAACACTCGTCGACGAATCAAGCGCCCTCCAGAGGACCCGGGACGGAGCCCGGACAGCGGCGCAGACGGTGCGCGCGGCTCACGCGAAAGGACCGAAACTATACCAGCCGGGCGGCATGCGGGCGAAGTGCGTGCCCGACCGTTCGCCTAGCGGGCTCGCGCGCCCTCGAGGCGCGCCTCGACGTGACGGGCCACTTCGCCGGCCAGCCGCTCCGGGTCGGTGGCGGCGTCGAGCACGACCCAGCGCCCGGCATCGGCCGCGGCCAGCGCCAGGTAGCGCTCGCGCACGCGGGCGTGGAACGCGGCGGGCTCCTGATCCAGGCGGTTCGTGCCCTCGGCCGCGCCGCCGCGCCGCGCCAGCCCGAGCCCCGGGTCCAGATCGAACAACAGCGTCAGGTCGGGCGTCAGCCCGCCCGTCGCCACCCGGTTCCACTCGGCCAGCAGGGCTTCGTCGAGGCCGCGTCCGGCGCCCTGGTAGGCCAGCGTCGAGTCCGCGTAGCGGTCGCACAGCACGACGCGTCCTTCGGCGAGCGCGGGTCCGATCACGCGCTTCACGAGATCGGCGCGCGCCGCCTCCATGAGCAGCGCCTCGGTGAGCGGGTTCGGTGCGACCGCGGGGTCGAGCAGCACGTCGCGGATG
>Ga0310810_10010520_pt1 | contig 10774 bp, 13 predicted proteins | sample NCmetagenome_FD_207641 | JGI IMG/M metagenome (GOLD analysis project Ga0310810, IMG submission 207641) | Soil microbial communities from experimental microcosm in Duke University, North Carolina, United States - NC | ecosystem: Engineered > Artificial ecosystem > Soil microcosm > Unclassified ... | reverse complement strand
GCCGCCGGGTTCGGCGCCAGGGCGAAGACCGATTTCCGCGTCATCTTCCCGCCGACCATCAACGATGCGCGCGAGGCCGACTACGCGGCCGGCATCTGCGCCGAGATCGTCGGCACCGAGAGCGTCAAGCGCGACCCTGCGCTCATCATGGCCTCGGAGGACTTCTCGTTCATGCTGAACGAGGTGCCGGGCTGCTACATCAACATAGGCAACGGGGATGGCGAAGGGGCGTGCGAAGTGCACAACCCCGCCTACGACTTCAACGACAAGGCCCTGCCCTACGGCGCGAGCTTCTTCGCGCGCCTGGTCGAAAAGCGGCTTTCGAAGTAAGACCTGAACTTCTAGTCTTTGAGGCTCACGTGCGCAGCGACAATGCGCCAGCCCTCGGCAAAGCGCACCCAGGTTTGCATCTGCCGACCGCGCCGCCCGGTGGCCAGGCGGCGGAACTCGCACGAGGCGGTGGCGAAGTCGGCGCCATAGGTGGTGATCACGGTGCGCAGCAACTCGCGGCGCGTGTCGCCCGTGCGCGCGGCGCGGAATGCGGCGATGGCTGCGTGGCCGTAGAGCTCCTCGGCGATCCCGTAGCGCACCGTCTGCGGCGTGCGCCAGAAGAGCTCGTCCAGCGTCGCCACGTCGTTCTCGTTTAGCGCCGCCTCGTAGCGCGCGAAGGCGGCGCTGACCTCGCGCAGCGCCTCCGGCCGGTTGATCTCCATCTAGAACACGATGACCCCGCGCGCGTTCTTTCCGGATTCGAGATCCGCGAACGCCTGCGGCGCCTCGTCGATCTTGTAGCGCTTCGTGATCAGCTCATCGAGCTTGAGCTTGCCCGCCATGTAGAGCTGCAGCATGCGCGGGAAGTCGACGCGCGGCACGCAGGAACCGAAGTAGCTGCCCTGGATCGTCTTTTCCTCGAACACCATGCCCATCGGGCGGATGCCGGCCGAGTCGGTCGGCTTTGCCACGCCGACGATGACCGCCTTGCCGCCGCGCCGGATCGCCTTGTAGGCGGCTTCCGCGAGCGCGCCCGAGCCCACGCATTCGAAGGCGTACTCGGGCCCGCCGTTCGTTCGCTTCTTGATCTCCTTGGTCGCGTCCTCGCCCGGCTTGATGAGCAGCGTGTCGGTCGCGCCGAACTTTTTCGCCATGTCGAGCTTGCCCTGCATCGTGTCGATGGCGAGGATCTTCTCGGCCCCCGCGATGACCGCGCCCTGGATCGCGTTCAAGCCGACGCCGCCGCAACCGAACACGGCGACCGTGGACCCGGGCTCGACGCGCGCGGTGTTGAACACGGCGCCGACGCCGGTGGTCACCGCGCAGCCGACCAGCGCGGCGCGATCGAGCGGCATCTTGGGATCGATTCTCACCACGTTGTCGACCGAAAGCGTCGCGTACTCGGCCATGACGCCGCAGCCGGAGAAGATGTTGAGCGGCTTGTTGGCGTGGTCGAAGGTGCGCGGAGTGCCCTCGGGCGGCGTGGTGAGCGCCTTGCCCTGCTCGACGCAGAGCACAGGCCGGCCCCCCGAGCAGAAGCGGCACTTGCCGCACATGTAGATGAACGAGCTGACCACGTGGTCGCCCACGGCCAGGCTGGTGACGCCTTCGCCCACCTCGATCACCTCGCCGGCGGCCTCATGGCCGAGCACCAGCGGGGGCGGCAGCGGGATGGTGCCGTTGGTCGCCGACAGGTCCGAATGGCATACGCCGCACGCCGCGATCCGGATCATGATTTCCCCTCTTTTCGGACCATCGACGCGGATCGTTTCGACCACGACCGGCTTGCCGATCTCGCGGCAAATGGCCGCCTTGCCCGTGCGCTGCATGCGAAGGTGCTCCTCGGGAATCAATCGAGGGCGAAGTATACGAGGCCGGACGCGCCTTTCGGCGCATGGCGCCCTAGAGCGTTTCGGTATGGCCTTTGCTATGACTGAAGGTACTCGCTTTCGGCAGAGAGCCGGGAGCGTTCGTAAATTCAACCGGAAAGGAACGAAACATGAGAAGCAACGAGTGGCGGCGCCGCGCCGCATGGCTGGCGCTGGCGACAGTAATCGGCATAGCGGGTTGCGCGAGCAACGGCAAGCCTGGCCAGACCGCGGGCGCCTATGTGGACGACAGCATGATCACGGCCAAGGTGAAGACGGCCTTCGTCGAGGACAGGGACGTGAGCGCTCTGAACATCGGCGTGACCACCACCCAGGGCGTGGTCCAGCTGACCGGCACCGGCACGCCCGAGGAAGCGCGCAAGGCCTCGGACATCGCGCGGCGTGTCGAGGGCGTGAAGGCTGTGCAGAACAACATCCGGGCGAAGTAAAGCCCGGAAAGAAAACCGGCACCGGGCTCTCGCCCGGCGCCGGCGGGGGCTTACGACGTACTGCTAAACGCGGGGACCGCGTCCTCTCAGCAGGCCGATCACCAGCGAGACGGCGAAGAGAACCACGAAGATCAGGAACAGGATCTTCGCGACCTCGGCCGCGCCCGCAGCGATTCCGGTAAAACCGAAGACCGCGGCGATCAATGCAATGACGAAAAAGACGGCAGCGTAGTACAGCATGTATATCTCCTTGACCTGACCTCAGGCCTGTCTAGCTAGGCAGGAAAAAACTCCGCGAGTTTCCCGCCGTGCGCCATCCTGCCGTAGCCCGGCCGACGCAGTCGTGACGGCGCGCCATCGGATGCTGCCGCGCGATGACGCTCAAGCGGGACAAGACGCGCATCGCGCGCGACGCCAAGTCCTTGAAGCAGCGCGACACCGGTGGTGGCACGGCGATTGCAACAACGTTTTCAATTCCCGCGAACGGAAAAAGGAGAATCCATGAATTGGGATCGAATTGAAGGAAACTGGAAGCAACTGAAGGGCAAGGCCAAGCAACAGTGGGGCAAGCTGACCGACGATCAGCTGGACGTGATCGCCGGCAACCGCGACCGCCTGGCCGGCAAGATACAGGAGCAGTACGGCTGCTCGAAGGACGAGGCCGAGCGCCAGCTGGACGACTTCGAGAACCAGTGGCGCGACTGGAACCCGAGGAGCTGACCATGACACTCAAACCCATGGCCGCGCTCGCCGCGGCAGCCAGTCTCGCGCTCGCGCAAGGCGCGTTCGCGGCCGACAAGGTCTCCAACGACGCCTACAAGGCCGAGAAGGACAAGATCGACGCCGAATACAAGGCCGCGGTGGAGCGCTGCGACTCGCAGACCGGCAACGCGAAGGACATCTGCAAGGCCCAGGCCAAAGGCCATCAGAAAGCCGCCAAGGCGGACGTCGAGGCGCAGCACAAAGGCACGGCGAAAGCCCAGGCCGACGCTCGCATCGCGCACGCCGACGCGGACTACGAGGTCGCCAAGGAGAAATGCGACGAGCTCACCGGCAACAAGAAGGACGTGTGCGTGAAGGACGCGAAGGCCGCGCATGCCAAGGCGAAGGCCGACGCGAAAGTGGCGCGTTCTGCGAACGAGCCGCGTAACGCGGGCACCCGGCCCGGCCGCTCATAACCCTCCAAAGGAGATCGAAATGAAAAACCTCGTGAGAATTGCAGCAGTGATGCTCGCCGTCGGCTCGCTCGGCGCCTGCGGCCATATGTCCCGGACGGATGCCGGCACCGCCATCGGTGCGGTCGGCGGCGGCGTGGTCGGGAGTGCGGTGACGGGCGGCAGCACGCTCGGCACGGTCGCCGGCGCGGTGGGCGGCGGCGTCCTCGGCCACGAGATCGGCGAAGACCGCGACAAGCGTCGCCGCTAAGGCGATCTAGGGGGCGGTCCCAGCCGCTCCAGTTTCGCGTCGCGCAGCTGGGCGAGCAGAAGCTCGCCCGACGGCGCGACGCGAAATTCTCCGTACCGGGCCTGCTGGTAGTAGCGCGCGTGGCCCTCCTGGAAGAAGTAGGCGTTGGTCGCAAACTTCACGCGCTCGTCGCGGATGCGATAGCGCAGCGCCACTTCGCCTTCGCCGAGCGGCTCGCCGCCGTCCCGGCGCACGAAACTTCCCACGCCTCGAGCATCCAGCTTGACCACGAGCCGGCCATCGGCCACGTCCTTTACGCGGCCAAAGCGTCCGAAGGCATCGTCGGCGGCCTTGAAACGCAGCGCCATGTAGTCGCCCTGCATGAGCGAGCGCGGATCCACCGGCGCGAGCTCCAGGAGCACGACGCGTCCTTCGGTGAGCTGCTGCTCGCGCTCGAAGACCGCCCAGTTCGCTAGCACGAGGAGAAGGACGCCTGCGCCGATTGCGATCGCTTTACGCATGGCTCGTCTCCTTGGCTTCCGGCCACCAGCGGTGCATCACCAGCCGCGCACCCAGCAGCGCCAGGCCTGTCGCCGCGAGCAGCGCCGACTTGAAGAGCAGCGTCGTCTGCATCGAGTAGTAGTAGTGAGAGAGGTAGCCGAGAAGCGCCGCGATGCCCAATCCCGCGAGCACGCGGTTGCCGTTCGCATAGCCGACGACGAGGATCGCAGCGGCCGGCGCGACGCCGGGCGCCTTCAGCGATGCGAGGCCGAGGATCAGCGCCGCGCACAATCCCACGCGCCCCTGCCCCGAGCCGAGCTCGAGCCCTTCGCGGCGCAGGAGGGCGATCACGGCGCCGACGAGCACGAGCACGCTCGCGCCATGACCCAGCCATTGGACCGCCTCCCCGCCCGCGGGCTGGCCGTGGCCGCGGCTGACCAGCCAGCCGAGCCATAGACCGCCGTGCAGCACCGAAGTCAGCACCGCCGCGATCGCGAGGCCGTAACCGCCCGCGCGCAGCAGCGGACCGTGCCGCTCGAACTTGAATTCGACCAGCCACAGGACAAGGAACGCGGCGGTGATCGCCGCCGGCGCGAAGGCAAAGAGGCCCGCATCGATGATCAGCCAGACGGCTGCGAGCGCCGCGCCAAGCGCGCTCAGCACGCGGTGCAGATAATTCGGCACCAGCACGAAGAGCACCGCTTCCAGCAACATGAAGCAGACGGCGAATTGCGTCGGGTTGAAGCGCTTGAACACATCGGCGAGCCCGACGAGGATCATCGCCTGCCCGGCGAAGCTCACCGCCAGCCCGAACTGCGCCATGAAGTCGCTCTTCGGCGCTACGCGGTAGATCGCAACCGCCGCAGCGCAGGCTAGACCGCCAAGGACGAGCATCGAGGAGGCGTCCCGGAAGATCGCCACGAAGGCGGCGCCGACGAAGCCCAGCAGAAAGAGCGCCCCCAGCCAGCCTGCGAAGCCGAGCATCACGCGGATGAACCAGGGCGATGCTGCCTCGCCCGCCTCGGGCAGGGCGCCTTCGACCAAGGACGCCTTGGCGAGGCGGTCCCACAGCATTGCGCGCGTAGTCGAGCTCATGCCGCACCTCCATCCTGCTCGTTGATGACGCTCTTCAGCCACCAGCCGCCTGCAGCCGAGAGCCCGATGATGACCAGGCCCATGAAGAGAAAGCCGCCGGCATCGCTGTGCGACAGGCTTTTGCCAAAAAGCGCGGCGATCACCACGATCGCCGAGAGCACGCCGCCCGCGAGTACATAGACGTCTTTCAGCCAGCGGCGGTAGGCCGCGTAGGCCGCCGCCATCCAGCCGAGCCAGAGCGGCAGGCCCCAGTGGCTGGAGCTGCGCCAGTCGAAGACGTCCGTGAGCGCGAGCCAGGTGATCAGGGTGCCGCTCGCCGTGGCGACGACGCGGGCCGACCAGCGCTCGCGCAGCCACTCGAGTCCGGCCGCCGCGCACGCTTCCCAGGCGACGAGCGCGCCGGTATTCAAGCCGAAGAGCATCCACATCAGGCGCTGCGGCGCGAACACGAATCCCCAGAGGAACCCGAAGGTGAGGTAGTAGAGCGACACCGCGAGATTGAGAAGCGCGAGCCAGAGCACCCAGAGCGGCGCGAGGCGCCCCACGAGCGTCCAGGGAAGAATCGCCGCCGCCCAGACGGCGAAGAGCTCCCAGGTGTCGGCGCCGGTCTGGTAGATCTGGCCGATGAGCGCGAGCAGGCCGCCCGTCAGCAGCGCCGCCGCGAAAAGCACCGCCCTGCCCGAGGCACGCTCAAGTCCCAGGCGCCAGAGCAGGAAAAGCGCGCCGAGGATCGGCGCTTCCACGAGGCCGATCTTGGCGAGTCGGCCCATCTCTGCCCAGTTGAAGGCGAAGAAAAAGATCGCCGAGCACGCGAGCATCACCGTGCCCATCCAGAGCAGCAGCCGGTCGAGGAACCGCCGCCAATCGTTCGCATCGGGCAACGCGCCGCCCGCCTCCAGCGCCGCGCGCAGCCTGCCCGGCGCGATACGGCCCTGCTCGGACCAGTCGAGGATTTCGTCGCGAGGATTTGCCATGGCGATTTCCTTCTTTCCATGTTGGTTGTTGGGCGTCAAGGGCCTTTGCTACAGTAGCGGTCCCGCAGCTTTCCTTCCCGGACCAAACTCCATGATTCTCAGAGACAAATTCTTCATCGGCGGCCAATGGGTCGCGCCCTCCTCGAAGGAGATGATCGACGTCCACAACGCCGGCACGGGCGAAGTCATGGGCAAGGTGCCCGCCGGCGGCGAAAAGGACATCGCCGCGGCCGTTGCCGCCGCGCACGGCGCGCTGGAAGGCTGGAGCGCGACGCCGGCGGCGAAGCGCGCCGAATACCTCCAGAAGATCTCCGATGGCCTCAAGGGGCGCACCGCCGAGCTCAGCTCGACGATCTCGCAGGAAGTCGGCATGCCGATCAAGATGTCGGGCCGCATGCAGGCCGGCCTGCCGATCGCGAATTTCGCCAACTACGCGAAGATCGCGAAGGAGTTCAAGTTCGAGGACCGCGTCGGCAATTCGCTCGTCGTGCGCGAGCCGGTCGGGGTCGTGGGCGCGATCACGCCCTGGAACTATCCCCTCAACCAGATCGCGCTCAAGGTCGCACCGGCGCTCGCTGCGGGCTGCACGGTGGTGCTCAAGCCCTCCGAAGTGGCGCCTTTCAACGCCTTCATCCTGGCAGAAGAAATCGAGAAGGCCGGACTGCCTAAAGGCGTGTTCAATCTGGTCACGGGTCTCGGACCGACCGCGGGCGAAGCGCTCGTCAAGCACCCGCAGGTCGACATGATCTCCTTCACCGGCTCGACGCGCGCCGGCAAGCGCATCTCGGAAGTGGCCGCGCAGGGCGTCAAGCGCGTGGCGCTCGAACTGGGCGGCAAGAGCGCCTCCGTGATTCTCGAGGACGCCGACCTCGCCGCCGCCGTGAAGACCACGGTGAGCTATTGCTACCTGAATTCTGGCCAGACCTGCACGGCGCTCACGCGCATGCTGGTCCCGGCTTCCAGATATGAGGAGGCCGCGAAGCTCGCGGTCGACACGGCGAACAGCTTCAAACCGGGCGATCCGCTCCAGGAAACCACGCGCCTGGGGCCGCTCTCCTCGCAGATGCAGCTCGAGCGCGTGCGCGGCTACATCAAGAAGGGCGTCGAGGAAGGCGCCGAGCTCCTCGCGGGCGGCGCCGACAAGCCCGAGGGCGTGGCGGGCGGCTACTTCGTCAAGCCGACGGTCTTCGGCAAGGTGAAGAACTCGATGACCATCGCCCAGGAAGAGATCTTCGGGCCGGTGCTCTCGATCATTCCCTACAAGGACGAGGAAGAGGCGGTGAAAATCGCCAACGACACGCCCTACGGGCTCGCCGGCGCCGTGTGGTCGGCCGACGAGGCGCGCGCGCAGAAAGTGGCGCGCCGCATCCGCGCCGGGCAGATCGACATCAACGGCGGGGCGTTCAACATGAACGCGCCCTTCGGCGGCTTCAAGCAGTCGGGCCACGGCCGCGAGGCCGGCGTCTACGGCCTGGAAGAATTCCTCGAATACAAATCGCTCCAGCTCAAGGTCTAGCCATGAAAAAACTCCTGCTCGTCCTCGGCCTCGGCGTCGCCTCGGCGGCGCTCGCGCAATCGTGCCCGGAGAAGAACGTCATGTACTGGCAGGCCTTCCCGGCGGGCGGCGAATCCGACCTGTCGGCACGGCACCAGCAGGTGGTGCTGAAAAAGAAGTGCCCCTCGATCGAAACCGTGATCCAGTACAAGCCGGGCGCGGGCGGCAGCCTCATGTGGTCGCAGATGAACGGGCTGCCCCCGGATGGCTCGAACATCATCGGCATCAACCTGCCGCACATCGTGTTCCAGCCGATCGAAGGCCAGGTGCAGTACAAGACCGAGGACGTGACGCCGGTGTTCTGGTTCCACTACACCCCGGACGCGCTCGTCGTCACCGAGTCGAGCCCGTACAAGACGTTCCAGGATTTCGTGAAGGCGGCGAAAGCGAATCCCACCAAGATCTCTCTGGGCGGCTCGGGCCTCAATTCGGCCAACCATGCGGCGCACGAGCGCATGAACGCCGCGTTCGGCTTCAAGACGACTTACGTGCCGTTCAAGGGCACGGGCGACATGACCACCGCCGTCATCGGCGGACATGTCGGCGGCGCAATGTCCTATACCGCGTTCGCGATCAACAACAAGGGCAAGGTGCGCGCGCTCGCGGTGGCGATGGACAAGCGCCATCCGCTCCTGCCCGAGACGCCGACCTTCAAGGAGCTCGGCGTGGACTGGGTCGACGGCGCCTACCGCGGCATCGGCGTGCCGAAATCGACTTCGCCCGAGGCGAAAAAGCGCATGTCCGACCTGTGGCGCGCGCTCAACGCCGATCCCGAAATGAAGGAGCTCGCCGCGAAGAGCGGCTTCGAGCTGGTGAGCGTCGGCGCCGAGGAGATGGACGCCTTCATGAAGGAGAAAACGAAGCTCTATACCGAGGGCGCCAAGCGGCTGGGACTGGGAAGCAAATAAGGCGGCGCGAACTCGTGCTATACTGCGCGCCGCAGTATCTCTCGCGTCATCCGGTTAGCGTTCCCAATGTAATTTCAATTGCCTGAACCGGTTGGAGGCAGGTCCTCCCAGGCCGATTGTTCAGGAGAGTTTCATTAGCACGTCGTTCACTACGCTCGGGCTCGCGCCCGAGCTGCTCCGCGCTGTCGCGGAGCAAGGCTATACCCACCCCACCCCGATCCAGGCGCAAGCGATCCCGGTCGTGCTCGCCGGCAAGGACCTTCTCGCCGCCGCGCAGACCGGCACGGGCAAGACCGCCGGCTTCACGCTGCCCCTGCTCCAGCTGCTGCATTCGAGAGGGCCTTCGCGGGCGATCCGCGCCCTGATCCTCGTGCCGACACGCGAGCTCGCCGCGCAGGTGCAGGAAAGCGTGCGCGTCTACGGCAAATACAAGCCGCTGCGCTCGACCACGATCTTCGGCGGGGTCAACATCAATCCGCAGATCCAGGAGCTGCGCCGCGGCGTCGACATCGTCGTCGCTACGCCGGGCCGGCTGCTCGACCACGTGCAGCAGAAAACCATCGACCTGCGCGCGATCGAGATCCTCGTGCTCGACGAGGCCGACCGCATGCTCGACATGGGCTTCATCCACGACATCCGGCGCATCATCGGCCTGCTGCCCCGTCAGCGGCAGAACCTGATGTTCTCGGCGACGTTTCCCGAGGAGATCCGCAAGCTCGCCGCGAGCTTCATGCGCAGCCCCGCGACGGTCGAAGTCGCGCGCCGCAACACGCCGGCCGAGCTGGTGGCGCAGGTGCAGCACCCCGTCCCCGCTTCGCGCAAGCGCGAATTGCTCGCGCACCTCGTCAAGGAGGGCAACTGGCATCAGGTGCTCGTCTTCACGCGCACCAAGCACGGCGCCAATCGCCTCGCCAAGCAGCTGAACGCCTCGGGCATCGACGCCGACGCGATCCACGGCAACAAGAGCCAGCCGCAGCGCACGCGCGTGCTCCGGCGCTTCAAGGACAACGAGCTCCAGGTGCTGGTGGCGACCGACATCGCCGCGCGCGGCATCGACATCGAGGAGCTGCCGCACGTGGTGAACTTCGACCTGCCGCACGTCGCCGAGGACTATGTGCACCGCATCGGCCGCACCGGCCGCGCGGGCGCCTCGGGCGAGGCTGTGTCGCTGGTAAGCCCCGAGGAGCGCAGCCTGATGGCCGCGATCGAGAAGCTGATGAACCGCAAGGTGGAGCAGCGAGCCGTGAGCGGCTTCGAGTCGGCGGGGGCGCCGGAGCAACGGCATCCCCAGCCCGGCCACGGGCGTCACCGACCCCAGCAGCAGCGCCGGGGACAACCGCAGGCGCGCCGGGCGCAACCGCAGCGCCGATCGCAACAACCGCACCGCGCGCCGCAGCCGGCCGCGCCGGCGCCGCAGCAGAAAGCGCAGCGGATCGAGTACCCGCGCTCGGTCAGCCGCGGCTAGCGGCTACTTGCCGTCCTTGACGGCCTGCATGTACTTCGTCATGACGAAGTCGTCGACGTTGATCGCGTCCTTGATCAGCCCCGCTTCCTTGCCAAAGGCCTGGAAGTCCTGCAGCACGCGCGCCAGCTTGGAGCCTTTCGCCCAGTAAACGCTGCTTTTCGGGTCGAGGGCGGCGGTGGCATCGAAGTGGCCCAGGCCCTTCATGATGGCCCGCGCCTGCGGCTCGCCCATGCCGGTGAATTCGAGCGTCAGCCGGATCGCCAGGTCGGGGTCCGCCTTCATCTTGGCGAGTCCCATGTTCCAGCCCTTGAGGATCTTCACCACCACGTCGCCGTTCGCTTCCAGCCACGCGCGCTTGCCCGCCCAGCTGAGGAACGCCGGGCCGGGGTCGAGCTCGCTGTTGCGGGCCAGCAGCCGGCCGCCTTTGTCGAGGATCGGCGTCAGGAACGGCTCCCAGGAAAACATCGCGTCGACGTCGCCTTTCTCGAGGGCCGCGATCTGCTGCGGCGGCGCCATGCCGACGATGCTGACGGACTTCGGGTCGACGCCGTGCTTCGCGAGCGT
>Ga0310810_10010519_pt1 | contig 10775 bp, 11 predicted proteins | sample NCmetagenome_FD_207641 | JGI IMG/M metagenome (GOLD analysis project Ga0310810, IMG submission 207641) | Soil microbial communities from experimental microcosm in Duke University, North Carolina, United States - NC | ecosystem: Engineered > Artificial ecosystem > Soil microcosm > Unclassified ... | reverse complement strand
GGTTTAGAGGGCCGGAGGTGCAGCTACTACCGAGGCTGCGGCAATTCTCGACATCAGCCAATGGAAGCTTCGCCTACCTCAACACGAATCAATCAGCGCCGCACTGGTCGAGTATCGTCGCGGTGCGCGACGATGGTCTTGAGCAGTCACTCGCTCGCACCGGCTCAGCGGACCTCGCCGGCAAGAGTGGCACTCGGCTCGACTCGATAGACTTTGCTTGGCCGCATCTGTCACCGGACGGAAAGCGCGTCGCGCTCGAGCTTGCTGGTCGGGAAGCGCTGTCCTGGGACGTCGGGGTGTACGAGTTTTCCTCGCGCCGGCTGACGCGACTCACGAACCACACGTCTGGTCTGCGCCCCGCGGGTTGGACCGCGGACGGACGCAATCTCATCTATCTCTCGACGGACAGCGCGACGTCGACATCGACGTATGGCGTCGTTATGCAGCCGTGGGACGGAAGTGCTCCGTCGCGTGCGTTGATGCGGTTCCGGGTGCCGGTACACACCTTCAGTATGGGCCAGGCGCACGGGTACGCTGCCTTCAGCGTTTTTGATCCGGCCTATCGTAAAGGGGACATCTGGATCGTGCCACTCGACACGCCGACCGCTGCCCGCCCCTTCATTACCACGCTGGCTGGTGTACCGGAACCTCGTCTGTCTCACGACGGGAAACTGCTCGCGTACACGAGCACAGAAACGGGTCGGAGCGAGGTTTTTCTCCGCCCGTTAGGCAGCGACAAGAGCATCCAAGTTTCAGAGGGCGGCGGCGGTCAGCCGGTATGGAGCAAGGACGATCGGCACCTCTATTATCGAGGGCCGTCGAACGTCATGCGTGCGACGATCGCGCGCGACGGGCGCATCAGCATTCGGCGGCGTGACACGCTCTTCCGCGACGTCTACGAGCGGAAGGACGCGACCGACTATGACGTGTTTCCGGACGACAAGGCGTTATTGATGATTCGCCAACATCTGGTCGACATGCAGCTTGGAATCGTGATGAACTGGCCGGCCCTGCTCGGTCAACAGACGCCGCGTCGCTGACGGAGTCATGCTGCGTGATGTCGCTGACGCCGGCGCAAGAACGTTAGCAAATCCAGAAGAAGTTGCAGCGTCCACCCCAGCGTGCAGCCCTGGATCGGACATGCCGAACGCCATTAGCCGTGGCACGCGATCGGCTTCAGCGCGATCGGCGAGATGATCGAATGCGGCGCGGTCAATCCATCGTGAGCGATCCACGATTAGCGAAGGGGTTCGCCTTGTAGCTCGAGCGCCAGCCACGCACGCGCTGAGCGCAGCTCTCGCTTCACCGTGGCCAAAGAGACGGCCAGGACCGCGGCGGTCTCCTTCAACGTTAGGCCTCCGAAGTAGCGATGCTCGAGCATCTCGCTTTGCCGCGGGTTCAGCTTCTTGAGACGGGCAAGCGCACCGTCGAGCTCCTCGACGTTGTCAAGGACATCCTCGGACACCCAGAGCGCCTCCTCCAGCTCGACCGGTGCCGCGCCTCCACCACGCTTTCCGGCGGACCGCGCCCTGGCGTGGTCTACCAAAAGGTTCCTCATCACATGCCCGGCGAGCGCGAGAAAGTGCGCACGATCGACGAGATCAATGTGGGCGGCATCCGCTAGCCGCAAGTAGGTCTCGTGAACGAGGGCCGTCGTGTTCAACGAATGTGCGGGCCCCAGTTGCAACCGCCGCTGATGCGCGAGCTCACGAAGTCGGTCGTACACGAGGGGAATGAGCTGGTCGCGCGCCAGGGTGTCGCCGGCGCTCCACCGCTTCAACAAGCCGCTGATCTCCGTTCGCTGCACAGGCATCGGCACGAAGGCCGCTCCGAGATGAGCCGTTTGGTCGAGCGATTCCGTTCTGGAATGGTGAGACACGCGACTCGCGCTGCATCTCTCTCACCAGGAACTCCGATGTCACGCTCGCTCATTGCAAGGCGGCACGCGCCGGGGTGTTGGGCACTCATCTGCGCTTTCACGCTGGCGCCGATGGGAGCTTGCCACCAACAATCGTCCATGCCGGGACGCCCGTCCAGCCCCGACACGGTGCCTGTCGGCTATGGGCAGCAATCGAGAGCCAAGACTGGGGGCGCCGTGCAGTCAGCCACGGCCGAAGATTTGAAGAACGCGCGGGCGCAGCGCGTCGAAGAGCTCCTCGTTGGGCGCTTCGCGGGTGTTCGCGTGATGCCCACGGCGACTGGTGGGTTCTCGATACGGATCCGGAGCGGCGCTTCGTTTACCAACAGCGAGCCCCTTTATGTCATTGACGGGCTGCCGGTCGAAGTCGTGGTAGGACGAGGGGTCGACTTTCTAAACCCTGCGGACATCGCTCGAATCGACATCCTGCGAGACCCCGCCGAAACCAGCATGTTCGGTGGCCGCGGCGCGAACGGCGTCGTGTTGATCACCACGAAGTTGAATTCCAGGCCTTGAACTCTGACGTCCTCTTCGAACCCAGGGTCCGGAGTCTCGGTCCGCCAGTATGGTGGGAGGACTAATGCGGAAGAGCCTCAGTGAACGATGCGCGCGTCGGCGCCGCAGTTGGCCAGCTCGACGCCGCTGTGTTTCCATCCTTTGTCCTGCCGTTCTCGCCAGGCATGGATGATCGCGCAGCGTACCAAGCCCGATCCGGACAAAACGGACATGCAACGGACTCGGGCTCGCAGTCTAGCGTGAGACTCGCGAAGTCCTTGCTCTAATGTGTTCTATCGCATTCTTCAATGCGAAGCGTCCCCTCACTGCGTGAACGACCAGGCACTCCAGTTGGCGTGTCCCAGATCTCGTCCGGCCGCGCGCCAACCGCGCACCTCGAGCCGCCGAGCCAAGATGCGGCGAAAGCCACCGTGTGTGACCGCCACAACGCTCACGGCGTTCTTCGCACGCTCCACGAGCCAATCGGAAGCCGCGTCAGCGCGACGCACGAACTCGTGGTCGGCGTCGACACCGAGTCGAAAGCTCCATTGCGCGAAGCTGAGCGCATCCCAGGCGGCAATCGGAAGTGACATCGGAATCCAACGTGGCGGCTCGAGATCGATCTCGCGCAGCAACGGCAGGATGACCAGATCACGTCCGGGTGCGAGACGCCGGGCTGACTCGATCGCGCGGCGCAGGTCACTGGCGACGAGCGTATCTGAACGAGTTGCAGTGTCGACCAGGTGCGTCGGTGGTGCGTCCTCGCTCAGAATTCCCGCAGCGTTGTAGCCGCGCTCATAGTCGCGCACGCGATTGGCAGGCATCCAAGCACCGTCGTGCACATGTGCCGAGCGACCGTGCCGGACGAGAAGAATGCGCTTGGTCACGATGCTGTCAAAGCTACCGCCTCGTCCGTGCACCGCCTCGCCCAATCAGAGCTTCGCCACTGCCGCCTTGGCGAGATCCGCCTCTTTTGCCTTCTCTTGCTCGCGCGTGAACGCCTTGAGCTTCAGACCGTTCAGAATTCGAACGCTGAACCCAGTGTTGCCCTTGCGAACGAAAAGGAACGGGCTGTCACTCTTGACCATCTCATAATACGCCTCGTCGCCGATGCCCGTGATCGGCTCGATCGTGATTTTCGGACTGCGCGTGGATTTCCCGACCTGAAATCCGGCGACTGACATGATCGACAGTGTGATACGACGGTGCGTGATCTCGCCGGTCGAATCGTCCGACCACATACACACCTTCGGGCTCGAAGCCACGAGGCGCTTGCCCGGCAGGCTCGTGACCTCGAGCGCTTTGCTCGCATCGGCCACGGTGAGAAGGCTGCACGCGTCGACGTCCCTTCCCACCGGCGGCCGAACCGGGCTTGCGGCGGTCAAGCGTGGGACAGACGTCCAAGAGAGGAGCAATCCAGAAATAGTGATCGAGATGATTCTGCGTTGGGCGCTCATGATCAGCCGCGTGTCGGAGGCTAAGGTTGTCGCAAGAATATGATTGTGACCAACCACCATCAAGCGAACGCGGCTATCCAGTCTTCGCCCCGAGTGCCCCCGTCGGTCACCGACACGATCGCGCCGCGAGGAACCAGCATTGTGTCGCCGGCGACGATTTAAAGAACTGTAACAGCATCGCGCCGATCTTTTGGCGGGCCGCGGCGGCAGGGTGGGTCCCGTCGCTCGGATTGAAATCGCTGCTGACCCACGTGAGACCGTCCGATCGCGCGGTCGTTCCGGCGGCCCACGGGTATGGTCCCCACGCCATCCACGGCGCGGCGCCAGCGTCGTACCGCAACGAACCCGCGCGTCCATCCGGCGCACGGCCGGCCATCTCGTCGATTTGGGATTCGATCGCCCACTTCACGCTGAACGCGCTCTCGTACGCGTACGGCTCGGGGTTGAGCGTCGACGTCGCGTAGCCCGCGTAAATGCGGCTGGTCAGAAAGATCTGCTGCAGATTGGGGTAGCGAGTCTTGAGCGCGCGCGCGATCTGGCCGATCTGGCGCTCGAGCATATAGGCGTCAGCCGCTGTGTCGGGCAACGAGATATGCGGCTGTGGATTCGCGACTTTGAGCCACACGATCTCGACCTGCTTCTCGTTCAGACCGAGTGGCGCGAGCCACTCACTTCGGATGCGGTCGTAGTCGGGGAGCGAAGGGCTCGTCCAAAATTCCGCTGATTTGCCGCCCGCGGCTCCGTTCACGAGAACCAGCGTCGAGTGATTCACGGCCGCGTCGTTGGTCGCCTGGGCGATGAAGCTCGTCGACTCACACGTGCCGGGCTGACCGCCGGTCGAACAGAATTCCTGCGTCGTGTTCGACATCCCGATCGAGAGTAAGACGTATTTGCCATTTGGGTCGGGCACGCCGTTGACGTTGAGCGGTTGAATTCGAGCCGCCGCGGCGACGCCGGCGCCAAGGTGCGAAGCCGGAAGCTGATTGCTACCGCTCGGATACAACCCACCCTGAAAACTCAAATAGCAGTCGGCGCCGAGGTCGTTGATCGGCACCTTGGTGGCCTCCGTCTTCCCGGCGCAGCTGACCGCGAGATCCTCATTCGGTGCGGTGGATCCGCCGCAAGACGCGGCCACAAAGGCGACCGCCATAATGGCTATTCCCGGAAATCGCATTGCTCCCCCAGATGCACGCTGACTGAGCTACCCGCGATTGGAAGACGCCGGCAGCCTGCCGGATGTTAGGGGCCGACCCGGCATCCCGTGCGGACCATGAATCCGGAGAGTTCTGGTTGGACCCCGGGAAAGGAAAACAAAAGCGAGTCAAACCGGTTTGGCTGACTCGCTTTCAGGTCTCACAGTCGCCCATGTCACCGGGCTCGCTCGAGCCTATTTCTGCCGAACCCACTTGATCGTCGTTCGCACACGCTTGCTCGTATCTGCCGCCCAAGGTGTCACCGATGTGTTCCACAGTGTATCGCCGACCAGACGGTAATGCTGCGAGAACGTGGTGCCGACTGCCGCGGGATTCTTCGCGTAGTCATATCGGGCTGTGACCGTCGAGTCGCGCACCGTGAACGTTCCCTCATTCGCCGTCAGAACGTCGTAGCGCGCCGCCTTTTCCTCGACGGTCGTCGGACGCGAGGCCTGTTGAACACCCGTCGGTCCCGACGCAATCGCGAAATTGCTAAAGTGGCCGTCGAACAAAATGCTTACGGCCTGCGGGTTGGGCGGGCGCATGTAGGTGCTGTCGGGCCTCACCACACGCACCTCGAACTGGTGCCAGACTCCATTGAATGCGGAAACGGGTTGCTGCGCGATTGATTCCGACGTGAGCAGGGACAACACGACGAAGGGAAGCGTCTTCGCTGCGAGTGCGCGCATTGCACTCTCCTTGTGTGGGTGGGGATTTCATGTTACGGGCCAAAAGCGACCGCCGCAACAACATCAAATCGCCTATCAGCGCGCCGCTAATCGCGTTCCGCCCCCGAACACTCGCGATTACCGCCCCGACAATGCGAAGGCCCCCATCGATCCGCGCAATTCCCCCAGCAACAGATGCGATCAGCGCTCCGACAATCCAAAGGCCCCCACCAATCCGCGCCATTCCTGCAGCCACACGTCAGACCACCGCCCCGACACTTCACTTTCCCTCGAGGACAATCGCGACGACCGCCGCAGCATTTGCAAATCGCGGCGCGCCAATGTCGAGCCGGACGACTGTCCGAGACAAAAACGAAGTCGACAATCGCGAGTACGGCGCCGACACGTGCGACCCCCACACCCACACCGACGTGCACCGGTCCGACAATCGACTTTTCCGCCCCGACACTCCGGATTCCCCGGACGACAATCGTCTCTGACCCTCCCACAACGACAACCAACGCGCCGATACGGCAGACAACCACACGAGTAATCGAAAAACCGACGTTCAATACCCAGCCGTCGCATCGACAACGTTCAACAGCGGCTGACCCGACATGAACCGCCGGAGATTCTCCGCGAACAGCGCGGTCACTTCATCCCAATGCGACGCCCGAAACCCCGACGAATGCGGCGTGATCACGACGTTCGGAAAACCCCAGAGCCGACTCGTCGGATCGAGTGGTTCCTGGTCGAACACATCGAGCACCGCGCCGCCGAGTCGTCCCGATTCGAGCGCGTGAATCATCGCTGTCTCGTCGACGATCTGCGCGCGGGCGACGTTCACGATTACCGCGCCGGGATTCAACAGCGCGATGTGCTCGGCCCTGATCATCTTCGTCGTCGACGCCAGCCCGGGCGCGGCGATGACGAGCACGTCGCACCCGCGAAGCGCCGCGTCGATGTCGCTCGGCCCGACGACCCGCTCGACGCATGGCGGCACCGCATCATGCGTCCGTCGCCGCACACCGGTGATCCGCATGCCGAATGCGCTCGCGCGCTTCGCGACCTCGAGTCCGATCGTCCCGAGTCCGACGATCGTCATGGTCCGGCCGTCGAGCAACCACGGCCAGTCATGAGCCAGGTCGTTCTGAATCCAGCGGCGCTCGCGCTGCGCCTCGAGCGTACGGTTGAACTTGTGCGAGAGCACGAGCAGCCCACCCATTACGTGCTCCGCGATTGGGACCGCTTGAACGCCGCGCGAATTCGTGAGCGTGATCCCGCGCTCGGCGACGGTGGTCAGCGGGAGCAGTCCCTCCACAGCCGCGGCTGACGAGTGAATCCACGTGAGACGCGGGGCGGATTGCACCATCTCCCGGCCCATGATCGGCGCGAATGCGACGTCCGCGTCGCGGATCAGCTCCTGCGCCTGTGCGGCCGAACATGCATGCAGGAACTCCGTGTCTCGAAACGCCGTTCGTAGCGCGACGACGTGGGAATCGGGGATTTCCCACGCCTTCACCTGCGACGACGCGTAGATCAGCACTTTCATTCACCAGTCCCGGAATTCGGCCTGATGCATAATACGCCAGCCGCGAAGTGGATCTCCAATGGTGCCGCCATCCAGAACGAGCGGCCCGCTACACTTGCGTCATGAACGATTCGAGTGAATCATAGCGTGGCTGCTGCAACCCCTTCAACGCAGTCATCGACAGCCACGTGCCCCGTTCAACGATTCTCATCTCGCGCGCGTCCGTTCGACGTCTACTTCCGATGCGCGATTGCATCGCCGCCGTCGAGGCGGCGTTTGTCGCCGCGGCCACGGGTCGCACCATTGCCGCGGGTGTTTTAGGTAGTCACGTCGACGGCGGAGGATTTCACGTCAAGACCGCCGGCTTGGTCGGCGAGCCGGCATACTTCGCCGCGAAGATCAACGCCAACTTTCCCCAGAATCCACTGCGTTCGGGCCGACCGACGATTCAGGGAATCCTCGTGCTGTACGACGCGACGAACGGTGATCCACTCGCTGTGATGGACTCTGCTGAGATCACTCGGCTACGAACCGCCGCCGCGACCGCCGTCGCGGCGAAATATCTCTCACGCGTCGACGCATCTGCGGTCACAATCTGTGGATGCGGCCTCCAGGCCGCCGCGCAACTCGAGGCGCTTTGTGCGGTGCGACCAATCGCGCGCGTCTTCGCCTACGACGTCGACCAGGCGCGCGCTCACGCCTTCGCGGCCGACACGAGCGACGCGCTGCGCCTCGATGCGCGCCCGGTGTCGACGATCGCCGAAGGATCTAAACGCTGCGATATCGTCGTGACCTGCACGCCGTCGACTCGGCCCATTCTTGGCGTCGATGAAGTCGCCGCCGGAACCTTCATCGCCGCCGTCGGTGCCGACTCGGAGAACAAGCAAGAGATCGACGTGCACCTGATGGCGCGCGCTACGGTGGTTGCCGACGTGTTGTCGCAATGCGCCGCGATCGGCGATCTGCACCATGCGATCGAGGCCGGCGTCATGAGTGCGAACGACGCTCGCGCGGAACTGGCCGATGTCGTTACCGGAACCGCACGCTGGTCGCGATCGGACAATGAGATCGTCGTCTTCGACAGCACGGGTACCGCGCTCGAGGACGTTGCCGCCGCGGCGATGGTTTACGAGCGCGCCGTCGCCGAACGCATCAGCACGACGTTCGACTTCGCTGGTTAGATGCCCCACGGCGCTTACTCGCGCGCGAAATTAGCGTACAGGTCGTCGAGGATTGCGGCACCGCGCTCGATTCGAGTTTCGTCATCGGGCGATGACCGAACGAGACCACGAATCAGGCTTTCGACGCCCGACGTCTCCGGGCGCGCGAACAACTCGTCCTTGCAGTCGATGTCGTGCACGATCTCACCGATCGTCCGCAGCGATCGCTTCTTGAGCCCGAAGCGGCGAACGAGCGTCTGGAACGTGCAGTCGTCGCCGACATGCGTGTACTCGGCATCCGCCATATCGAACCGGATCTCGCCCTTACGCGGAACGTAGCCGCGACTCGGCACGAACTTGAAGCGCGCTTGCGGATCGACGAAGCGTCGAATGAGCCACGCACTCGCGATGCGATCGACGTGCACTCCCTCGCGCGTCACCCATGTTCTGCCGGCGACGACTTGGTCCGGCTTGTCGCCGCTCGATGCGACGCCGGGGTCGCGCTCGGCCGCGAGCATTGCCGCGATCTCTTCGTCGGCGATGCCTTCGACGAAATGCACCGCCGCGATAACCGCGGTGCCGCGGTCGGTCTCGATCTCCTGTCGCAACCACTGCAGATCCTCGAGTGCTTCCTCGGTGTTCGGAAGCAAATAGACGGTGTGCTTCAACGCGACCGCGCCGAGTCGTTTGAGGCGGCGGCGGACTTTGACGCGAAGGTAATCGGGTTTTGGTGGAAGCTGATGAATCAGCAGCAGCCATCGCGCGCTCGGCGCCGGCGATGCGCTTGGTCGGCTCGGCTTCATTTGGTCGGGCATCGGGTCAACCGTATTGGCTACCCAGGCGTGAGTCAAGCACGCTGACTCGACGCATCACTCCGCCGAGAATGAAAAATCGCCTCGGCATCGAGGCGATCGCATTCGTCTATGGAATCGCGACGTTGATCATGTCGCTCAGCGTAAAGGCTCCGCCGGTGCCGAGCGTTGGCTTCCAGCCGGGTGCGACGCTGAAGAACGAATTCGGATCCTTCGACAGCAGCGCGAGGAAGACTTCAGCGACGATACGGCCTCCGACGCTGCCAAGTTGCGCCTGACCATGATCGTAGAAATTCTTGCGCGCCTCGGCGAGAATGTAGACCCACAGCGGGCATTTTTTCGCGAACGCTTTGCCGATGTCTCGAATCTTCTTTCCGTCCGTTTCGGGCTGCGATCCGTCCTCCGCCGGCCCGATGAGAATGTCGTCATCGTCGAGCGGTGTCACGCCCATCTTCTTTGCGGCTTCTTGGCCGGTAGGGAGGCCCAGCTTCTGTCCTCGCAGCAGATTCCGGAACGCCAAGCTCGCCAAGCGTCGGTCGCTCTCGGCTTCCGATCCCGCGACTGATTTCGGAAGACTCGACAGCGGCTCGACGAGTGAGGTGTCGAGCTTGTAGGCTCGTTGGATTCGATCCGTCGGCGTCTCGGGATTCGGCCCCTTGCCGAGGTCGATGAATCGCTGCCAATCGATCGTCCAGACTTTCGGGAAATCGCCGAATGCGTTCAGACCGGCTTGCGGATTCTGCGCGTTGAAGATCGGCAGCGGCGAAATGTTTTCGTTGACGCGATACCCGGGGCGGACCATCGAGTGGCCAAGCCGATAGGCCGCAACCGAGAACTCGATCGGCAGCTTTGCCTCTTTCTCCTTATAGATGGAAAAACGCGGCGGACTGGTCTCGAATGATTCAGTCAGGTCCAGAATCGCCGGCGAGATGTCGTCGAGCACGTGATTGCGCACGATGCGTGGCAGAAAATCGTGAATCACGATCCACTGATAGTGCCAGCGCACCAACTCCTGCACTTCGTCGAAGGTTTTGTTGGGGTTAAGGTCGACGAGCCGGTTGTGGAAGCGGATGAAGACGCCCTGGAGCTGCGAGACGATTGCGTTTTCGTCGTTTCGCGGATCTCCGATGATCGCGCGGTGCGCATCGCCGTTGACGGTCTTGGCCCGAGGTAAATCATGCGCATTCTTGGTGCGCGCGACGTCGACCATTGGATCGCCCTCGGCCAACTTGATCAGGTCGTACAGGTATGGCTGGTCACTCGGACCGCGGCCGTAGAGATTGTCGAGGTCGAATCGTGGCGAGCGGAAGTCGATAATCCCTTTGGGATCACTCTTCTGTTGCGCAAACGTCTCGGGATCGAAGGTGATATCGTGATCGACGAACTGGCCGAAATAGGTGTACGCCGACGGAATATGACTTTCTTCGGCGTCGGCTCCGTCTTTCACATCGCCGTCGCCCTTCATCGCGCCGGCCAATCGCTCGAGATCGCTCTCCTCGAACTGATGCTTTCCTTTCGGAAACAGTCTGGTGAATTTGCCG
>Ga0310810_10010518_pt1 | contig 10775 bp, 5 predicted proteins | sample NCmetagenome_FD_207641 | JGI IMG/M metagenome (GOLD analysis project Ga0310810, IMG submission 207641) | Soil microbial communities from experimental microcosm in Duke University, North Carolina, United States - NC | ecosystem: Engineered > Artificial ecosystem > Soil microcosm > Unclassified ... | reverse complement strand
CCGATTTACGATCTCTTCAACGTTCTCAGATGTCGTGTGGAGCGTAATCTCGCCAGGAATGACGTAGCGTTGCGCGGTCAAATCGTGAGCACGCCTTACGACTTTCGCCAGCCTCTCGTCCGACGGGGCCTTTCTCGACACGGCCCTCTCGACTTCGCACTCAAGTGTGACCGTCAGTACATTTGGTGACTTGACGGCAAGCCCCGTCGGTTCGAGGAACAGACTAACGTAGGGCTCCCAGTTGAAGAACTCCTCCGCGATCACATTGGCGCCCGCGTCAAGTGCACTGCGTGCTTGACGGCCGCTCCCCAGGAAATCCTCACGGTCGGATATCTCCGGCGTCCCATGCCTCTCGCGCTTTGTAGCGTCCACTTCGACGAAGGTCCAACCGTAGCGCTTGGCAAACAATGTCGCCACGGCAGTCTTTCCACACCCCGGACCACCGCGGAGCAGGATCAAGTGGGGCATGCGCGCTACGGCAGCAAGACCATCTTCTTCTGATCTCTGAATCTCTCTGCCTGGATCCGATACAGGTAGACGCCAGGGCCGACTAGGCGGCCGCCGCGATCCTGCCGGTCCCACTGGACGTTCCAATGCCCTGGTGTGAACGAGCGCTCAACGACTCGGCGAACCAACCGACCCTGAAGATCAAAGATGTCGAGCGTCACACGCGACGCAGTCGGCAGGTCAAACCCGATCGTTGTTGCGTGGCTGAAAGGGTTGGGCCAGTTCTGCCGGAGCGCAAAGCGGACAGGTAGGTCCTCTGTGGTCGGGTGCTGTGATGCGGGCAGGTTCGACGTGTACATGCCGCGCGAAAGCAGGAACAATTCGCGGACCTGGCCGTCGGGAACGGTCGACGCGCCGAACGACAACGTCAGCGTGTCTTGGGGAGCCAAAGACGTCGTGACGTTCCCCTCCGACTGAACTGCCGCAAGCACGTCGCCGAACCTTGAGTGATTCGCGGCAAGCAGCGCGAGCTTCTGACTGGGTACGCTGTCCGCCGCGACGTCAATCGCCCCAACAAAGCGAACCTTGTGGCGGTCGAGGAAGACGAGCCGCACGCTGAGCGCGGAGCCGAGATCCACAGCAGCCGCGTCAAAGTTCTCGCGCGGATAATGGTGCTCGACGGTCGTCCAGGCCCCCTCCCCGTCCATCGTCTGAATCAGCACCCCGGTGTCCGTCAATACGACTTCGTCGGCATTGGCGGGCCTCACGGTGGGCTGCATGGCCGCCTGCGGCGAACCGCCTCCCCCCTTGCCACCGTCGTCGATGATGAAGCCGTTGCCCTCTTCGGCTCGTTGAAGCCTCGTGGCCCGAAAGCCCGCTTGGCTTCCAAGTTCGACGCGCAGGGTTTCCCCCGCCTCCGCGACGAAGTAGCCACCAGATCCGCTCGTCAGGGCACTGACGTTGTCACCAGCGTTGTCCACGACGGTCTGCGCGGGGATTCGATGACCGAGGACAAGGCGATCGCCGAGCGCGAAGGACTCGAGCCCCGGATCATGGTCTAGTGCAACGAGACGTACCTCGTCCAGTGTCGAGTACTCAGCCTCGTCTTCCCTGATCCGCAGCTGATAGGTGCTATCAATCAGGTCAGGCATTGCCTTGATCCGGTAGTCGTCGAGCAAGGCCGCGCCGGCCAGCGACCGGCCGAGGATCGTGTTCTCAGAAATCCACCCGTCGACTTGCCTGACATCCACGACGGGACAGCCGCCCCCCGCGGACACAGTGAACGTCGCATCTGACGTGTCTCGCCCGACGGCGTTATTGCTCGCCCACACCCCGGCCTGGTGACGCACGATGACCTTGTAATCACTGTGGGGGCCCGGTGACGGATTCACGGTCCACGGCACCTTGCCGTTGTCCGGCACGTTGAGCGCAAGCGTTTCGATGTAGTTGGGGTTCCCTGTCCGGATGATGAACAGGCTCGCTCGCGCGGAGTCACCGAGCCCAGCTCGCCAACGGAGAGTGTCCGTGGCTCCCACGTAGAACGTCTCGCCGCCGTTTGGGTAGGTCAGCCGGCGCGGGATGCTGTGGCCGGCGTGAGCCGCTAGAGCAATCGCGTCCTGGACATCAGTCGTGCCGGAGTTGTTCAGGTCGGTGCACCAGCTCGACGTCGAGCCGAGTGCGGCTCCGATGCGTGCGCTGTCGTACGGATCGACTCCGCCGTTTGCGAGGATGTCCATGTCCGCGCTGCGAATCTGACACTGGACGTTTCCGCCTAACTGACCGCCCTCCACGACGACCCTGAGCAACAGCGTTCCGCAGCCGGACGCCCTCGCGATGCGTATGTGGGCGACTCCCGAAGCGGCGTCGTAGCCAGTCGCCCAGACAGTATCCCTAGGCTGCCAATCTTGCCCCTGCTTACCCCATAGCCGCACGGCCGGACTGCCCGCGGAATCACGAACTACGCATGTCATTGCGGAGCCAGCAAGATCTCCCAACCACCCTATCCCTCTTGTGCTCACGTCAATCGACACCGAGTCCGCGTCACCCGCGGGACACAGGAAACCAGTTGGCGCGGCTAAGCCAACTCGCGCTGGCTCGCACGTGTCCAGCACACCGTCGGCGTCCAAGTCGAGCCCATTGTTGGCCGCTATCTCTTCCCCGTCGGCGACACCGTTCTCGTTGCAGTCCATGAACTCGGCGACCATGTCCGCCGTCTGCAGCTCTGACAACTCGTCCATACCCGACGCCCCTTCCATCCTCCCCGTTCGCTGCGGCGTTAGGTTAATCAAAGGAGGATCTGCGTAGCTGATCAGCGTCGGCCATCCCGTGAACACGCTGTCAATCTCGCTGAGCCTGCGCGGCACCCATGCGGTCAAGATCATCCCGTCGCAATCCCAGTCGACCGGCCCACTCTCTGGTACAATTTCCAAGCCGAGCAGCCCAAGCCTTGGGTCCTCACATTTCTTGTCATAGTGTCGCGGTCCAACAATGACTGAGTCTCCAGGCGTACCGCCGATGCCTGCCGGTTCACTCAGATTGGTCTCGATAAGAGTGTTAAATGGTGTTGGCGAGTAGGCCAGACGCCAGTAGTCCTTAAGAAGCAACTTTGGCGCTTGCCACATATAGTTCATCACGCTGTGATAGTTCGGCTTGTTAACGATGTCGTCCGCTCCGCCGTGTCGCAGACCAATGGAGTGTCCAAGCTCATGCATGAATGTGCCGGCGAAGAAGTCATCCCTCTTGACCTCCAGCCTGTGGGGCTTATACGTGTAGCCAAGCGCCGTGAAGAAATCTGGAGACCCGTTGAAGCGGGCTGTGCCCGTCCTGCCCTTGGCCCACGCATCGGCAAACAGGCAATAGCGCCACACCCTGCTTCTCGCGGCTCTGAGACGCGGGCCGGCTCCTTTCGCAAAGTACGTGGCCTTGATGGCGTCGAACTGGGGCCACGGCAGCGAATCCAACGTCGCCTGCTGGATTCCCGTGTCGCTTAGGGAATCCACAAGGGTGATCCCGGGCGCCAGGTCTGGATTCGGCGGGATCATTGACGCGCTCGGAATGGCCGCGAACGCGGCTGCAACGCGAGTGAGCACGGACGTAGACGGGGCGCGGCCCTGCATCGCGTCCACTTCGACGTAGCAGTTCTTATGGTTCGGGTCTGCCTGCGGGGGCAAGTAGTTCGCAACGCCGTATCCAACTTGGAGCCCATCCTGCTCCCAACTGTCGCAGAGGCCATCTCCGTCCGCATCGAGCCTGTAGCGCGCGACGCGGCCATCACCGAGCGTAACAAAGACGCGGCAGCTATCATCGAGTGCGACGGCCCCGATAGGCCTGTACCCACTGACGTCGTATGGGTACGCGCTCTGCCCTGGGAGCGCCACTGTCGCCGCCAGTCCGTGCACTGGCGAATAGATGCGGAGTTCACCGGGGTTCCCGAGTAGCGCGTACACGCAGCCGGACGCATCCACCGCCAAGTCCGCAGCGCGCAATGGCAGGTCTGAGCTATCCCAGTTGTTGATCAGAGTGCCGTCGGGACGCGCTATGCGAATACTGTGCCATGAGTAATGCCATGCATATGTAGTGTCACGCCACCAGCCGAAACTAAATAGTACCGTGTTGTCGTTGTGATCGACGGTCCCAGCGGCCAGCATTGCGGCCCCGCCGCTGTCCGTCGGGGCGATAGCGTAGTAGATTGCATCGAGATAGGCCGTAATCTCACCCGTGTGGCGATCGACGCGCTCGGCAAAGGTAGGATAGTCGTACATGAGTATGCTGCCGTCAGCTCCCATGCGAGCGCTCACCGGCCTGTCTTGGGTCCACACTGGCCCTAGCGAAGAGCCCATGAGGTCGTACTTGTGAAAACAGCCCATCGGCGGTGTGTTGTCATTACTGGCTGCGACAATGTCCGACACATACACAATATCGTCTGAGTCGATCATCACATCCCTGACATCAACCCAACTGCTGCTTGTCCATGATCGCACGAGAGCGCCGGCCATATTGAAGCACCTAATCTCGCCGTGCGGCGGCCCTGGATAGCGGTCTGGCAGTCGACTCAGTACGTAGAGATCGCCAGTTGAGGCGACGGCGAACGACCAAGCATTGTCCGTAGCGTAGATGCGATCGAGCACCGGAGCGGGTAGAGCCCGGCAAGGCGGGGAGAATGAGCACGCAGCCAAACAGGTCGTCGCAGCAAGACTCACGAGTCGCGGCCAGACTCGCATCTTGACCCATCCTTTCGGGTGCGGATCGCTTGCCTTGATCTGAGGTTGGTCCGAATCTAGTCGGTCGAGCGATCCACGGGAGCTCGGGGCCCGTCAGGCGGACGAGCGTTCAACAGGGTTGACGCAAAGGACCAGCGGCTATCGACTCGTGCAACGTTGCCAATTTGACTACGACTTGGACCGCGACGTATCGCGACCTCAACGTCGTACAGCCCAGCCGCCGCGACGTATGCCAATGCCTCGGTAGGAGTGACCGACGCGCCTTCATGAGCGCACTCCATCGGGTGATCCAGGATGGAGGGGTTGAGGCGGATAGCGATATCGGTTCTGGTCGCACGATGGCGTCGGACGATCCAGCCACGCCTGGCGTAGTCCGATGCATCCCTCTTGAGGATCCGTCGCGTCTCCGCTAGCGGGTCGGATGGGTCCCGCTCGGCCCACAGCACCCAGGGGTCCGAGTGGCTCCGCACGACTGTCCGCGCAAGCTCGTTCGTGGTCGCGAGAGCCCAATCGAAGGAGAACGCCCATGAGACGAGCTCGTCCCCGATTGTGAACGAGACTGGAAGAGTATCCGCAAAAGTGACTGCATTGACGGACGCGTTGGCCCGATCGAAATGGAGTGAGATTGCGCTCCTTCCCCTCATCTTGGGGATTGCATCGTAGACGCGTGCCAACGCATCACGCAGGCATTTTGATCTATCGAATTCGGAGAGCTGCGAGGCGCGGCGTACAGTCGAGTTCGGAGACGTGCAGGCCGAATCGGGGCACCGCACCTCGTGAGTCGCCACGCGGTCGGAAGTCGCCTTTGCAGTCGCGGGTGCACCGCCGACGAGAAGCATCGCGGCGAAGGCGAGGCAACGGACTGGACGCCACTCCCGTCCCCTCGGGGATGGACTGGGTTCCGGGCAGCGGTCGAGCCTACTCAAGACTGCCCCGGTGAATCAGGAGAAAGCAATCGCCCTCCGAATACGCGGAGTTAGCCCGTTTCGCTTGCAGGGGGAGAAGACTCATCCCATCTCCGTGATGCATCATGGCGGATTTTGCCTGCCATCGGCAAGCATCAATGAGAGACGGCCGTCGCAAGTAAGTGAGCTGGCATTCGCGTCAAGGGGCAGTCTGTGAGGGCTTGAGCCTCTCTGTACCACTTCTGTGCCAGAACCTTCGGGCGAGTAGCGAGACTATCGGTTCGAATCGGTCTCGTGGGCCGGTGTGGAAGGCGCGGATTGCGCTGGCTGTTCCTCGCTCATGTTCCCTCGTCCTTCACCCTCGCTAGAACTCAAAATCCGGTTCGGCTCAAACCGAGTGCGGGTTCGACCCCCGCCTCCGGCACCAATGCCCTCAGCGAGTTTGTGCGGCTTCAGTGTCTGCGGTGAAGGTGGCCAACTCCTCAATTTGTGCCAGGACTGTGGGACGGCCCTCCCTATTCCAGGCGTCTCCGAAGTGCGCCGCCGTGCGTGTTCTGAACGTCTAGTGGATGGGAGGCTTCCACTCCTGGAGCCCTGAACGCGTGACGCGCCGCGCCAGACACCAGGTTGAGTCTTCAGATCGGCTTCGGCCGGCATCCTTCGAACGAAGCATTTGGCCAACACGGCTGTCGACGTGACCTAGTGCATGGAGAATTACGTAGCTCAGGGCAGTGGTCGCAGATGTGGAGTCAGTTGAGTCAGTGGGAATTGGTAGAGGTAGGGCGCAGTTAATGGCGATCTTTGCCGTGACGCGCCGCACGTCAAACTTTGAGATGGTCCAGCCTCCCTCTCGCAGAAGACGCGCACCGCGTCGGGTGACTAGCGTTTCGGGCGCGTAGACAGCAGGCGGCCAGGGTGGACGCGCAAGGTATCCGCCCGACTCCTCCAAGCACTCAAACGAAGTCCGAATCAGGACCGAGGATGCCGAGTCCGAGTAGATTGTCGGCGACAATGTGACGAACACGCCATTCCCGTACAACGTGATTGGCAGAGTCATGGGTCCGATGACTTGCCGCATGGGAAGGCCGACGGGTGGCGCGATGGAATGGAGCGCCGGGTAGAACGCGCCTCGTGTGAGCGCGACGTATGCATCAGTCGTCGCCATGGGGAGCAACGAGTCGGCCAGCGCACGAGAGAGATTCATGGCCGCCGGGCTTCGACCGACTTCGCATGAAGGCCGCGCCCTCCCCGCTCGGCGCTCCGGACAAATGACTGGAGGCCATGAAGACGTGCGAGTGCGCATCATTGGGTCGGTGGCAGACCCCGAGGGATGACCCACACTGTCAGCTTGGGGGGCGGCGGACGTTGCGACGAGGAGTACTGCGAGCTGCGCCAGCCCCGCTCGGAGCCTGTGCGCGCAACCAATATGAATCAGTCGATTTGTGCTCGGCATCTTGGCACGGTGCGCTTGACGTGCGGCAGGGGCAACGCGTTTCGCTAGAGTCGGCTGTTCCTCCCTCCCGTTCTCCAGTCCATCCCCCTCGCTAGAACTCAAGATCCGGTTCGGCTCAAACCGAGTGCCTCGGGCTCGGCGCTCACGACGTTGGCCCTGGCCAGCCAGAAGCCCAGCGCCAGCACGACCGGAGTCCACAGGATCGCGACGGGCCCCGCTCCGTGACCGAGGTCACTCGAGCCGACGCGGGCCCCCGCGACGAGGAGCGTCGCCAGGACCGCGCCGATGGCGAGAGGCCGGCGCGCCAGGATGACGAAGATCGGGAAGGTCGCGGCCAGAATGCGATCGAAGCTCGCGTCCGGACCCAACGCGAGCGTCGACCAGAACGCGATCAACGTCGCGGTGCCCCAGTCCCGCATCCTCCACCACCACACGTACCCGAAGACGACGCCGGCAAGCGTCAAGACGCTGGGCAAGGCGGACGTGTAGGCACCGGCCGCCTTGAACAGGACGAACACGGACTCGTGGACCGGATCCGTGAACGTCTGTCGAGCGAAGCGATGCGCGTATCCCGAGAGCCAGTGCGGGAAGAAAGGCAGGTGCCCGAGAAGCACGATGCCGAACGCGATCACCGCACATTCGATGAGGCGGGACGCGGACTGGCGGTGCCGGCGCAATTCGAGCAGTAGCAGCGGCAACAGGACGATCGTCACGCCCGAGTACGCGGCGAGCAGACCGAGCGCGACGGCCACGGCGCGCGTGCGCCCGGGCTCGCGCGCCCAGTCGGGCGGGCGCGCAACGACCAGGGCGCCGAGGATCAGCAGGGCGTAGACCCACTTGTCTTCGAACGGGTCGACCCAGTTGTGGTAGACGAGCGGCTGAAAGCACAGCACGAGCACGGCGAGTCGCGGCCAAGAGCGATTGCCGGCCGCGAGCGCCAGCGACGTGGCGACCAGCGCGGCAAACCCGATCGTGCGGAAGATCGCCCAGGCGCGCCAGCGCTCGAGAAGCACGATCATCGCCATCTTGAGCGGCGGAAAATCCGCGTAGCGGTCTGAATAAGGATAGCCGCCGGCCAGCGCGACCTGGGCCATGTGCCGATACAGCGTGAGATCGGCGCCCCCTCGCGCCGGCACCATCGTGAAGGCGATGGCCCCGAGCAGACCGAGGATGAGCCAGCGGGAGTTCTCGCCTCCTCTCACGAGTCCTCGCGGGGATGCGCTCAGTGGGCCAGCACGAGCTTGCGCGCTTCGACCCCGTGCGGCGTCTGGACGCGCAGCACGTAGAGCCCCGCTGAGTGTCCGGTGAGGTCCACGTCGAGGCTGTGGCGACCCTCGGCGACCATCTGGCGGTCGAGCAGCGTGAGCACCTTCCGGCCGGTGATGTCGAAGACCGTGGCGCTGACGCGGCCGGCGGACGGCATGACCAGCGCGACGCGAGCCCGCGCGCTGATCGGATTGGGCACGACCGGCCCCAGCAGGCGCGACGAGACGCCGGCCAGGGACACGCCGGCGCTCGGCGACACATCGAAGCGCAGCGTGCGATAACTGAAGATCCCCGCTGCCAGGTTCATCTCCATGAGCACGCTGCCGTCGGGCGCGACCTCGCTGACATCAGGCTTCCCCGCACCCCACGCGATCAGCGTGTTGCCGTTGTCGAAGCGCTCGACGTAACCGAGCGCCAGTCCGTACGTGTCGGGCTGATGGCGATATTCCCAGACGGCCGTCGCCGTGTGGGCCGTCGGATCCACGTCGTACTCCATGGCTCTCGAGAACGACGGGTCGTGAAAATTCCCGTTGTCGAACAGCGTGAAATGCCCGTTCGCGATCCGGCGGATGGCGTGCTGATGCGAAAACTGCAGCGTGTCCCCGAGGAACGTGAACTCGTTGTGCTTGCCACCCCACCGCCAGAGGATGTCCCCCGTCTCACGGCTGATCTTGGTGATCTCGTCCATGTGGCGCGAGGAAATGATGAGATCGCCGTCGGCGTCGACTTCGATGGCGTTGCCGTGCACGTAGTCGATCCTCGCGGACGTCAGATTCTCGTGAGTCGCGTCGGTGATCTGAAAGTGGTCCCAACTGCGCCACTCGAAGACGACCTGCTTGTCGGTATCGATCTCCTGGACGATCAGACCGAGGACGGTCGCCGACGGATTGCCGCCCTCGACGATCGCGCTCATGTCCACGGGCTCGGCGTCATAGCTCAGCATCAGCGCGTGGCCGTTTGGCAGCAGTCGGAGTTCGTGGAGGTCGGTGATGTATCCGTTCCCCGTCGCAAAGCTGTCGACGATCGTGTACGAGGCATCCATCGCGAAGAAGTGATCGACCGTGCCATCGAAATACGTCATGAGGCCGTTCGGCTGCATCTTGAAGTCGAAGCAGTTCCCGGGCATTCGCCGGAAGAAGATCGGGGTCCCGAAATTGTCGACGATGAGCAGATAGGGATCGTTCGGCGGCCCGAAACTGATGTTGCTGAGGAACAGCGCACCCGGGCTCGTCGGCTCGTAGACGGTAGAGGCGAGAACCGGGAAATCGGGCGGCAGCGAATCGTCGAGCGGATACGTGCCAGGACGATACGACATCACCGCCGGTCCGAACGTCGAGCCGGCTGATTCCAGGCCGAGTTCGTCGAGATCTTGCGAGCGCAGGTCTCCGGCCACCGGAGCGGAGGCGACACGGAAGTCGTACGCGAACGCAAAGGTCGCGTCGCCGGTCGCTGGAGCGATCGTCGCCGTCACCGACTCTCCCCACGCGAACGGCTGGTCCGGCGTGAACACCCAGGTTCGCCCGTCGTCGGACAAGCGGAGTCGCCCGGCATGCGGCCCACTCAGAGAACCGGTCACGCGAATGAACGACGCGCCGCGCCCGAGTGCCGGATCGGAGCGGCTCGCGAAGCGCGCGATGATGCCCGTCGCAGGTGAAACCAGGCGCGAATCGGGCAAGGGCGAAACGTAGTGGAGCGCGGCCGGCCAGGCGGCATGGGCCGATGCGGGTTCGGTCGCGACCACGGAACCGACGATCGCGCAGACCGCCGTCGTGAGGGTGGTGAACAGGACCACTCGTGACGCACGAGACATGGGGCTCGGACTCCTTTCCCTGGAATTCCGAAGACTCGCGGGACCTAAGAACTACGGTGAATTCGATCCTGACGGACGATCGAGACCTCCTCGGGTCACTTCAACCTCTCGGACGTGCCTCGCCCGCCCCGGTTGCGGCGACGTCCTTGGCCGGGATCGAGTGCGGCGTGGCGCGGCCCGATCCAACGCCACTTTCCACACGACACGACGTCCGATTGTGGCCCCCGCCCCCGGCCCGCATCGGCGGCGGCGCGGAGGTCCGATTGGAACGGGGTCAGGGCGGCCCGCGTGCTAGGCTCCGCCGCACAAATGCTTGGAATCGGATCGCACTCGGGCGCTCGTGGATCGAGTGTCCCCCGCTTGATCGCGTCGGCGCTCGCCGCCGTCGCCCTTGTGTGCCCGCTCGCCGGCTGCGCGCCGCGCCGCACCGCCATCGCCTATCCCGCGGGCAGCGAAGGCGGACCGCCCAAGCGCGGCGGCCACGCCATCTTCGTACGCGAGGAGGATCCCGACTACCTGGACCCGGCGCTCTCCTACGGCACGTACTCGGCGGCAGTCGATGAAGCGCTGTTTCACACGCTCCTCGACTACGACGGTGTGCCGGGCCCGGCCGGCGCGGCGCTCCATGCGGATCTCGCGGTGTCCCTGCCCGAGGTGCGCGAGGGCGGAACGCT
>Ga0310810_10010517_pt1 | contig 10776 bp, 8 predicted proteins | sample NCmetagenome_FD_207641 | JGI IMG/M metagenome (GOLD analysis project Ga0310810, IMG submission 207641) | Soil microbial communities from experimental microcosm in Duke University, North Carolina, United States - NC | ecosystem: Engineered > Artificial ecosystem > Soil microcosm > Unclassified ... | reverse complement strand
GAAACGTTTACTCTTACGTTAATAAACGCGACTATCAAACCCGGGTATCCTACCGGTTGGCGGATGAACCTGCGGCTAATCTCGCAGCAGACATGGCGCTGGCAGTTTGGAACGGATTGGGATGTCGTGATGCGGGCCGGCTGGACTTGCGATGTGATGGCGATGGGCGTCTGAATTTTCTGGAGATCAACCCTCTTGCCGGCCTCCATCCAGTGGATTCCGACCTGGTCATCCTAAGTAGATTATCGGGAATCGGTCACGGCCAACTGATTGAAATGATTGTGACTTCAGCTCTAGAGCGTGTACGCAACCGAACGCACGAAGGAACCGCATGAGAACCCGCCGGCAAACGGCGACCTATTTCGGCACGCTGCTCTTCTTCCTCTTTATTGGAGACCCTACGGGTTTAGTCAGTGTGCCGGTTCTGTTCATCCTGAAAGACCAACTCCATGCGAGTCCGGAGGCGGTGGCTTGGTTCGAAGCCTTCACGATGATACCGGCTTATGGAGCTGTGCTGTTCGGGCTCCTAAGAGACCGGGTGAGCCCATTTGGCTGGGGGGACCGGGGATACTTCGCGCTCGCGGCGCCGTTCGCGATCGGCTGCTATCTTTGGCTGGCAGCCGCTCCCCTGAGCTATGCGCAATTGCTGGGCGGGATTACGGCGGCCATGATCGCGTACCAGATGCTGGATTCCACAGCGACCGCGCTTATGACTGTTGTCGGACAACGCGAGGCCGCGACCGGGAAACTGAGCGCGTTCTCTGAGACGGTTGAAAATATAGTGAGCATCCTATCGGTGCTAGTGGGCGGCTGGATGGTCAGTCACTTGTCTTCCAGAACGGTCTTCCTGTTGGCAGCGGTCGTCACGCTTCCCGTTTTCCTGCAGGCCTTTTGGGGTCCGACGGAGGTTTTTCCTCGAATTCCACAGCCCGGGCCGGAGAAGGAATCAGGGAGCTTGAGAGAATTGCTCCGGAGGCTGGGCCCCCATGGCCGGCAACTATGGCCGGTAGGCATAATCCTGTTACTCTACAATTTTTCTCCAGGCTGGGGCACGCCTCTTTTCTACTATCTTACTGACAAGGTCGAACTCTCGAGCGAGGCGTTCGGTCTGTGCCGCGCCATCCAGTACGGAGGCATCTTGTTAGCGACCATCGTCTATGGCGCCCTATGTCACCGCTTGACGCTACGCCGTTTGTTGTGGCTCGCCATCTCGATTAACATCCTGCCGGGGTTTCTCTACTTGCTAATCGGCGGCACGCTGGGTGCAGTTGCCGTGTCCGCCGTGGCTGGGCTGGTTTCGGGCTTTGCGACGGTGGCTGTGTTCGACCTTATGATGCGGTGTTGCCCGCCCGGCATGGAAGGCGCCGGAATGGCGTTGGGCCATTCCGCCTTCGGCATCGCGGGTGCTTTCGGAGACGTACTCGGCGCTACCGTGTATTCACATGGCGGCTTCGCCCTGTGTCTGGCAATGGATGCGCTGGCGACAGCCTTGATCCTGCCCCTGTTACGACGGTTGCCGGAAGCTGTAATGTCGGCCACGGACCGGGAGCATGCTTCTCTCGCGGCCAGTGCTTGATCGAAGACTGCTATGCGCGTCGCCATCGTGTACAACCAACCGAACCCCTGTTCCCCAAGGAATCACTGGCTTTCCCGCTCCCGCTCGGAGGGGACGATCATAGCCGAAACTTTCCAGGATGCTTCTGAGTACGACGTGCTTCTAGAGGTGCAACTGATCGAAGGTTTCCTGCGCGAGAGCGGACATGAAGTGGTGCTGCATGGCGTGGACGATCCGGGAGGCCTTTGGACGTTCCTTGAGCGACAGCGACCGGCGCTGATCTTCAATTGTTGCGAATCGCTCCGAGGTAATGCGCGGCTGGAAATGAATGTCGCCGCCATCTTTGAAATTCTAGATATCCCTTTTACCGGCTCCCCTGCTCTCACTCTGGGCATGGCGTTAAATAAGGGCATCGCCAAAGCGCTTTTTGCGGCTCACGGTGTTCCGACACCACCTTGGACCGTGGTTTCCCCGACGAGCGGCGCGGACCGCGCGGACTGTTTGAGCTATCCCTTGATCGTCAAACCCGTCGAAGAAGATGCGAGCATCGGCATCGATACCCATTCCGTAGTCCACAGCCGGTCGAGCCTAATGGAACGGGTCCACTTCGTCTGGACTGAATTCCACCAGCCAGCTCTGGTCGAGGAGTACATCGACGGGCGGGAGTTGAACGTGGCGATGCTGGCGACTTCTCCGGACCAGTTCGTGACGCTGCCAATTTCCGAGATTGACTTCGAAGGTTTTCCAGGCGGGAACTATCCCATCCTGACCTATGAAGCGAAATGGATGGCGGACTCTCCCTATTACATCTCGACCGTGCCCCAATGCCCCGCAAACCTTGCCCCGCAGCTCGAAGAGCAGGTTCGAAGTACCGCACTGCAGGCAGCCGCGGCTTTACGATTGCGCGATTACGGGCGAATTGATTTCCGTGTCCGCGCTTCTGATAACGCAGTGTTCGTGCTGGAGGCGAACCCCAACCCCGCAATCACGGCCGATTCAGGCTTCATCCGTGCGGCTCGAGCCAGCGGACGAACCCACGCTGGCGTCATCTGCGAAATCGCTGAACGTGCGTTGGAGCGTAAGCGAGGGAGTACATGATCCGCTCTCTTATGGGGAAGGACCGCGAGCCCGTAACGGACCTTCTTCGCGCCGCCGGTAACTTTAGCCCGGCCGAGCTTGCGATCGCAGACGAATTGATGGAAATCGTGCTCACTCAACCAGGCCAGGCCGATTACTACTCCTTCGTTACTGAGGTCATGCGGGATGACCGACTGGGGATCGGCGGTTTTTTGGTTCTTGGGCCAGTCCCGGCTACGGTCGGGTCATGGCACATGTATTGGCTGGCCGTACACCCCAACCATTACGGGACCGGAATCGCCCAAGCTCTTGAGCGGCACGCCGAGACCTTCGTGCGCGACCGCGGAGGCTACTGGTTGCTGGCGGAGACCAGTAGCCAGCCCAGTTATCAGCGCGCTCGTGCCTTTTACCGCAAGCAGGGATACCGCGAGCTCGCAAGAGTCGCCGATTATTACAAGCTCTCCGACGATCTTTTCCTTTTCGGGAAGCGGCTCGGGAACAGCGCACCAACGCAGGAAGTTATTTAGAACACTTCACTCTCATGGGAGGTCGGAAAGGTGCAGTGTTCAAGCGTGGAAGGCCAAGCCACGACTGGACGGATCGATCTATCGCCGACCATGACCGGCCCCGGCAGCATGTTGCGGGACATGAAGTCACGGAAGAACGACTTGGTGAAGAAACAGGGGCGACTAAAACTCTTGTTATCCAAGCCCACCTGCTGGCCGGATTCGTCTGCAACTACATTGTTATCAATAGGAAAGGAATCCGGATTCTGTTTGGAAGCGGTTCATGGATTCTTAGAGGAAGAGGGGTGATCATACTCGGCAATGCATATCGGGGTTTCTTTGGCAGGGTCCGCGTTCCTCATTTCCCTTGCCTTGGTATCGGCTTTAGCCGCTGAAAGACCCCCGATCATAGGTATTGCCAACTTCGTCGTTAAAACGGACAACCTCGAAGAGGTCCGGAAGTTCTACACGGGGGTACTTGGTTACGAAGAAGTATTCAAGCACCGGCGCCCCGGGGTATCTGCAGAAATCGCCGTGTTCAAAGTGAACGACCGGCAGTATATCGAAGTGGCCCAGACGCTAACCAATGAAGCAGACGACAAACTAATCCAAATCGGCTTCGAGACCAAGGACGCACGTAAGCTCCGAGCCTATCTGGCCGAGCAGGGCTGGGCCGTGCCGGCCAAAGTCGGCAAAGATAGCGACGGGAACTACAGCTTCACTGTCAAGGATCCTGAGGACCACACAGTCGAATTTGTCGAGTACGTGAAAGGTTCGGTGCACTCGCAAAACTTTGGAAGGGCGATCTCGCCGCACCGGATTTCGGATCATATGCTGCACGTCGGCGTGCACGTCAGAAGCCCAGAAGCGCAAGATAAGTTCTACAAGGACACTCTCGGATTCCGCTTCCAGTGGAAGGGTGGGCCGCAGGACGACCGGATCGATTGGATTTCGCTGATGGTCCCCGACGGAGACAACTGGATCGAATATATGGTGTCGCGTGGCACGCCCAGTCCGCAGCAGCTGGGCGTGTGGCACCATGTGGCGGTGGGTACTCTTGATATCCAAGGTTTGTACAAGACTGTGGTCTCGCGCGGTTACACGCCGCCGCGCGAACCCAATATCGCCCGCGACGGGCGATGGCTGCTGCACCTCTTTGACAAGCACAACACACGGACGGAAGTGATGGTCCGCAAACCTGTGCAGAAACCATGTTGCTCGGAAAACCTTGATCCCTATGTCAAGTAAAAAACGAACGTTGCGACCGCTCGACCTGGGAGTGTTCTTTGCGCCTCCGCAAAGTGTTTCGCACCCGCTGGCCATCGCGCAGTTCCGCGCCTGGCGGCTGAAGGAGCCGGTGTCCGGCAGGCGTTACACCGTTGTCAAGCTGCAATCCCAGAGTGGGGCTTCGGGGTACGGCGAAGGAGGGCCGGCGACCTCGGCCGAAATCGTCGAGGCCCGCACGATCGTGGCGGGGCGGCGGGCGACGGAATCCGAGTTCGTCCGCGCACGGCTGGCCGCCCTTTCTGCGATGGAAGCCGCCGTCAGCAACGCGATGCTCGACTTAGTCAGCAGGTCGAAGCAGATTCCCATCTATCAATACCTGGGGGGGCCGACCCGCTTCAAAGCGAGATTGCTGGCGCAGCTCGAGGGATCGGACGAGGCCTCGATTGCCGGGCCGCTCGAACGCGCCCGGCGGCTCGGGTTCCAGGCGTTCACGATGCCCGCGCTCCAGCGCGACGGAATGATTCCCTTGCAGGAATATGTCAATCGCCTGCGCCAGCGGGTCGATGCCATTCGCGCCAAGGGAGGAGCCGATGCCGAGTGGGTGCTCGACGGTGCTGGCCTTATGACGCCCGGCGACGCCGCGACGGTTGCGACGGCACTCGAGCGCACTCACTTGATGTGGTTCGACGAGCCGACCAGCGTGCTCACCACGGACGGCATCGCCAAAGTCGCCGACGAAAGCGTGATGCCGATCGGATTTGGCCGCAAGATTACCGATATCGGAACATTTCAGAACATGCTTCGAAACGGCTCTGTGAACGTTGTCCGGCCCAGTCTGGGCCTGAATAGCCTGGTAAAGATCAAGCGCATCGCGGCGATTGCCGAGACCCACTACGTCGCAGTCGCGCCGTACCACTCCGGCGGCCCGATCGGCACGCTTGCGGGCCTGCATCTCAACGCGGCATTGCCGAATTCGTTTGTCCAGGAAGTGCCGGTACCGGCGTCGGATCGTGACGCGGCCATGCGCGCCGAGCTGACATCGGGAAACAAAGAAGTGGCGGAAAAGGGGTTCGCCGCGCTCATCAATCGACCAGGCCTGGGTTTTGATGTCAACGAACGGGCGCTCGATACCTACAGCGAGGAACGCATATGAGACGCAGGGACATGCTCGGCGCTTTTGCCGCTGCGGGAGTATTGAGCGGCGCGACTCCGCGGCGCGCCCTGCTGCAGGATTGCGGCTGCGCCCCTCAGATTCGAACCGCTACCGACAAGCCGCCGGGCGGGACGGCGTTCCGCGACGTTGGCTCGAAGCTGCGGATTACGAACATGCAGGTGTTCGGTGTCACGCTGGATGAACGGATCGCGCAAGCGGACCGCCCCTACATTTTCGTGAAAATCGAGACGAATCAGGGGGTAGTCGGCTGGGGGGAAGCCACGCTCGAAGGCAAGGCTTCGGCCGCGATGGCCTGCGTGATGGACCTGAAGGATTTGATTATCGGCAGCGATCCGATGCAGGTGGAGCATCTGTGGCAGTTGATGTATGTCGGCAGCTTTTACCGGGGTGGCCCGGTGCTCGGCTCGGCGATCTCCGGAATCGATCAGGCGCTATGGGACATTCGCGGCAAAGTAATGAATCTTCCCGTGTACGAGTTACTCGGGGGACCCGTCGATCCGCGGGGCATCCGGGGCTATTACCACGCCTCGGCATGGTCGCTCGCAGAGGCGCGGGAATTGCGCGACCAAACCAAGGCCGCGGGCGTAACGGCTCTCAAGTTCCAGCTTCCCGACCTTCTGGAGTGGGTGGAAACGGGCGCCAAGCTCACGCGCGCGGTGAAGCATATGGAGATGCTGCGTGAGGGACTGGGACCGGATCTGGATTTCGCCGTCGACTTCCATGCGCGTCCAAGCCCGACCGTAGCGGCCATCATCCTGCGCGAAATCGAGCCGCTGCATTTGCTGTTTGCGGAGGAGATCTGCCCGCCGGAAAACGTTCGCGCCATGGCGCGAGCGGTGCGGTATTCGGCGACGCCCATTGCGACCGGAGAGCGGCTCATTGCCTCCTATGGCTGCGCCGAGCTGATCGACCTGGGGGTCGTTGATATTCTCCAGCCTGATATTGCACACATCGGAGGCGTGACCGCGTTATGGAAGGTTTCGGCGGCGGCGGAGGCATCTGGCATACGGATGGCGCCGCACGCTTGCGAGGGACCGATCGGCGGCATCGCGAGCCTTCACGTGGACGCGGCTGGTCCGAACTTCCTCGCGCAGGAGATCTGCGGCTTCGTCGACGGCGGTGAGAAGGCTAAGGTTTGGGAGGATCTCATGGGCTTTCCGGCGATGCGTATGGTGGACGGCCGCTATCCTCTTCCTACGCGCCCTGGCCTCGGTATTGATATCAGCGAGGCGGCGCTCAAGCGTTATCCCTTCCAAGGGACGCGGCCGTTCCAAACCGTCTTTCATGAAGATGGTTCGGTGGGTTCCATTTAAGCATCCGAAAGGAGCTGTTCTCATGTCTAAGCATGCCTTCGCGGCCTTGTTCTTCGTGATGGCCCCCGCAATCTTCGCACAGGTTGAGCGCGCGTCGATCATTGGCAATGTCACCGATGCAACGGGCGCTGTGGCGCCTGGTGTGACTGTGACCGTCACCAATGAGGCAACCAACACCAGTGTTGCCCTGACTACGGACGATGTAGGCGCGTACACCGCGGTCAACCTTATTCCCGGGTCCTACAGCGTGAATGCGTCCCGAAGCGGGTTCAAACCCATGGTCTTCCGCAATTTCGTGCTCCAGGTGGGTCAGAGCGCGCGTCTCGACATCCGTCTCGAAGTGGGCAATATCGAGCAGACGGTAGAGGTCTCCGGCACCATTCCGCTGCTCCAAACCGAAAACGCCTCGGTCGGGCAGGTCATTGGACGTGAGGCCGTCAATGCCCTGCCGCTGAATGGACGGAACTTCGTGCAACTGGCGATTCTGGCGCCCGGGGTCTCCGGCCTGGACTATTCGCAGCCAAACACAATCAACACGGGCAAACGCCCGGACGAGTTACGCCCTGGGGGGACCGCGATCCAGGTCAATGGAGGCGTGAGCTTTTCCAATCAAGTGTTGCTCGACGGAATCGATAACACGGAGATGATTTCGCAGACGTTCATCGTCCGGCCCGCGGTCGAAGGTATACAGGAATTCAAAGTATTGACCAACAACGCCGGTGCCGAGTATGGACGGACGATCGGCGCGGTGGTTGTGGTCACCACAAAATCCGGCAGTAACCAGTTCCACGGCTCGCTCTTCGAGTTCCTGCGCAACGACAGGCTGGACGCGCGCAACTTCTTCGCCCGCCCAGACGCCTCCAAGCCGCCGTTTAAGCTCAACCAGTATGGCGCTAGCCTTGGGGGTCCGGTCATCCGGAACAAGACCTTCTTCTTTGCCAATTATGAGGGCTACCGGGAGGTATTCGGCGACACGCAAGTGGTGACCGTGCCGACAGCTCAGATTCGTACCGGCGATTTCCGGGGCGTGACGCAGAACGGTATCTACGATCCGCTGACGACAGTCCCCAATCCGGCCGGCGGTGCGGCGATCCGCACGCGTTTTCTAAACGATACGATTCCGGTATCCCGCTTCGACGCGATCGGAGCGGGTCTGGTCAACCTGTGGCCGTTGCCGCAGCGAGCCGGCTTGGCGAACAACTGGGTGGCCAACCCAATCAAACGCAGCGACGTGCACCGCGCCGACGGACGGCTCGACCATCAGCTCTCCTCGAAGGATTCGCTCTTCTTCCGATATTCGGCGGACTGGAGCGACCTCAGCATTCCGGACACGTTCGACGGCAACATTGGCGGAAACGAGGCAAGCTTCGCTGGCGACGACGGAGTAAAAGCGAGAAGCGCCGTTGGCTCCTGGACCCACACCTTCACCTCGACCACTATCGGCGACTTCCGTTACGGCTACACGCAGTACAACATGGCCCTGTTGCCTACCAGTCTCAGCAACCCTCTCTGGAAGACCATTCCCGGCCGCCAGACGGATGACCCGTTCCAGCCCTCGGCCCCCATCGTCGGCACCTCGGGATACGCCGGGCTCGGAAACTCCCGATCGAGCCCGCTGATTCGCGATCAGAAAACGCATGAGCTGGTGGCGAATTTTTCGATGCTGAGCAGTAATCACAACATTAAATACGGCGTCAATCTCCGGCTCCGAACCGCTGGTGAAACGGCCAGCCCTCCGGGGGAGAGCGCCTTCGGCCGCTGGGTTTTCGATCCGGCGTACTCGCGCAATCCGGCGTCGCCCACCGGAACGGGTGAGACGATCGCAACGATGCTGCTGGGCTTTCCCTCCGCCATCCGGCGCGACGTCTTCCTGCCGCGCACCGCTACGCTCCATACCAATGAGTGGAACTTTTTCGTGCGCGACGAGTGGCGCATCAACAGCAAGTTGACTCTAAACTTCGGCATTCACTACGAAGTAAATACGCCCTTTACGGAAGTGAGCGATCAATGGGTCAATTTCGACCCGGCCACCGGAAAACAATTGATCGCCGGCCGCGAGGGGGTGAGTCGAAGCGGCAACATCAACACCGACTTCAATGCCTGGGCGCCCCGCGTCAGCTTCGCCTATCAGCCATCCAAGAAAACAGTGGTTCGCGGCGGCTATGGGCTCTTCTATTTTCCGCAGGGAAACGCCGGAACCAATATTCGGCAGTTCCGCCAGCCCCCGTTCGACTTCGTTGTGAATCTACCCTTCTCGGGTAATGACATTCCCACCACGACCACTTCGCAGGGCTTTCCCATTGTGACCACGGTTCCCGACTTGCGCCGCGGCCCGGCGTTTTTCGCGCTACGCGGCGTGACGCCCGACTATCGCAACGGCCAAATGCAGCAGTTCAACCTCAGCGTCCAGCGGGAACTGGGTAAGCAGTTGGTGGCAACCGTAGGTTTCGTAGGCTCGGCCGGCGCCAAACTGTATTGGGCGCGAAACATCAATCAGCCGGATCCCGGACCGGGCCCTGTTGATCCACGGCGCCCGTACGCATCGCTGCTCCCGGGGGTAACCAGCATCACGTGGCTGGAAAGCTCGGCCAATTCGTTCTTCTCCTCGATGCAAGCAACGCTCGAAAAGCGTTTCAGCAACGGCTTCTATTTCCTGGGAAACTGGACGTGGTCACACTCGCTCGATAATTTCGGCGGCGATGGTGGCGCTAATGGTCCGCTCCCGCAGGATCCCCGCAATCGCCGTGCTGACTGGGCCAGTTCAAACAGCGACACGCGTCACCGCGTGAATCTGGCTTCGACTTATCTGCTGCCGTTTGGACCGGGCCGCAGGCACCTCAGCGCCGGCGGCGCGGTGGGCCAGATCGTGGGAGGCTGGGAAATCGGTGGAATCGCCGTCCTGCAAAGTGGCTTGCCATTCACCGTCACGGTTTCCGGTTCTCCTTCGAACACGGGGGCGGGCAGCCGCGCCAATCCTGTCTCCGGAGTGAATCCGTATCCAGCAAATCAAAGCATCAACCAGTGGTTTGACCCGGCTGCATTCACCACTCCGGCGGCCTTCACATGGGGCACTCTTGGCCGCAACTCCTTGAACGCGCCGTCGCTCTACAACTTGGATTTCTCAATTGCCAAGAAGATGCGGTTTTCGGAAGGGCGTGATCTCCAATTCCGGACCGAATTTTTCAACGGCCTGAATCATCCGCAATTCGCCTTGCCGAATTCCACCCTCGGCGCGGGAGGCGTTGGGACGATCACGAGCACCCAACGATCCAACCGGCAGATACAGTTCGCGCTTCGCTTCGCATTTTAACGTCGATCGTCAGCCTTACATCGCGGGTTGCCACGGCCCGGCCGGTTCAGTATCATGGCGTCCATGTTGGTTGGACGTTCCGCCCCCGTTCCGAGCACCGTCGCGCCAAACTCTGCCGCCGTTTGCCGGTTCGGCATCTTCGAGGTCGACTTCAGCTCGAGGCAGATTCTAAAAGCCGGCCGCGAGGTTCATCTTCAGGAGCAACCGCTTCGCTTGCTGTTACTGTTGCTGGAACGGCCCGCGGAGCTCCGGACGCGGGAGGAGCTGCAGAAGCGCCTCTGGCCGAACGACACCTTCGTCGAGTTCGATGACGGCCTGAATACCGCGATCCAGAAGATCCGGCAGGTGCTTGGAGACGAAGCGCGAAACCCTCGGTTTGTCGAAACTGTGCCTCGGCAGGGATACAGGTTCATTGCGCCGGTTCAATACAATCGGAGACACCAAACCAGTCCAGCTGTTGAGGACATAGCGACTCCGCTGATTGTCCCTATCCGCGCTGAATCATCCAGACCGATCTGGCCTCACGCGCGCGCCGCTCGCTGGGTCGCCTTGTTGTTAGCGATGGGTGGGGTTGTCCTCGGATGGATCGTTCTGCGGCCGAAAACGGCCGGCAC
>Ga0310810_10010515_pt1 | contig 10777 bp, 6 predicted proteins | sample NCmetagenome_FD_207641 | JGI IMG/M metagenome (GOLD analysis project Ga0310810, IMG submission 207641) | Soil microbial communities from experimental microcosm in Duke University, North Carolina, United States - NC | ecosystem: Engineered > Artificial ecosystem > Soil microcosm > Unclassified ... | reverse complement strand
AGAGCCGCAAGGGAGGCGCCTCCTTCTGGCGCGGCACTCACGCCCTCGGCCGATCCGATGGCAATCATCCCGTCGACCATTTCCGAATCCGGAACGGCCAGCGCCGTGCCCCCGCTCTCGCGGACCGCCCTCAGGATCAGGAAGTCGCCGATGGCACGCGGCACGCGCAGCCCGTCTGCGACCGTCGTTGCGTTCTCCCACATCGGTGCCTTTTCGAGGCCCTGGTCGAACGCCCTCGCAATTGGCGCACATCCCTCCGCCTGCACCGACACCATCCGCGGCCGGCGCTGCGGAGCGACCCAGCCAATCGCCTCCATTTCTTCGAACGCCTTCCACATGCCGACCATGCCGGTTCCGCCGCCGGTGGGATAGATGATCCAGTCCGGATACCGCCAGTTCATCTGCTCACCCAGTTCGTACCCCATCGTCTTCTTGCCCTCGATGCGGTACGGCTCCTTCAGCGTCGACACGTCGTACCAACCGAGCGGTCCGCCGCGTTCGGCCGCGACACGGGCCGCGTCCGTGATGAGGCCGTCGACCAGCGTCACGCCGGCGCCGTAGAGAATGCATTCGCGAGCGAATGGTGTCTTGACGTCTTTGGGCAGGAACACTTCGGCGCGGAGTCCCGCTCGAGCCGCATAGGCGGCCATGGCGTTGCCCGCATTTCCAGCCGACGGCACCGACACGGTGGTCACGCCCAGTCCGCGCGCCCGTGTGACAGCGGCAGACTGTCCGCGGGCTTTGAAGGAATTGGTCGGATTGAGGGATTCGTCCTTGATGAACAACCGATCCATTCCGAGCTGGGCACCAAGCCGCGATGCGTGAATGAGCGGCGTGAACCCTTCGCCGAGCGTGACCGGTGCCTCTTCGGGAAAGATGGGCATCAGATCCCGATAGCGCCACATGGAAGGCTCGCGATCCTTCAGGCTGTCGCGGCTCCACGTTCGCGCCGCTGCAAGGTCGTAGCGCGCGAGCAGCGGCGCGCCACACTGGCACAGGTTATGGCGACCGTGAGGATCGAGAGGCGGCGCTCCGCAGGGAACGGAGCATTCGAGGCTGGTAAACCAGGAGTTGGGCACGGAATGACCATCCTCCGGGTTCAACGGCGCTGTCAAGCCGCTCACGAGCACTGCCAGGCATCCGTGCTGCGTTATCTTTCATACTGCAGGTGGAAGATGCGCCGGAGATCCGGCGCTGGAGAGCGTGTCGATGATCAAACGGATCGTGCTGGCTGTTATCGTGGTGCTGCTTGTCGCGGGCGTCGGCCTGTTTTTCTGGGCGCGAGCGATCCTGAGTACCGATGCAGTGCGGACCGCACTCGCGGACCAGTTGACGAAGGCGCTCGGACAGCCGGTCTCAGTGGAAGGCGTCAACACAGGGATCTACCCGCGGGTGACCGTTACGCTGACGGGCGTCTCGATCGGACAACCGGTGCGCATCACGGTGGCATCGTTGGACGTCGGCACCGACTTCATGGCGCTGCTCTCCCGGCGGATCGAGCACGCAGCGCTGCACGTCAACGAGGCGAAGTTCCAATTGCCGCTCCCGCCTTTGACCATCAGCGGAACCAGCTCGCCTGGCGGCTCATCGCCATCGGCAGCGGTGACGCTGGTGTCGATCGATGAGGTCGTGTTGAAGGACATCGAAGTCGTCAGCCGTGGGCGAACGCTGCGGGGCGACATCGAAGTGGCGCCACACGGCGCGTCCGCCGCCACCATTCGCCGAATTGCCCTGACTGCCGACACCGCGCACATCGAGGGCAAGGGAGAGATCACCGACCTCTCGGGCCCGGTCGGGACGATCGACCTCAAAGCGACCGCGCTCGACCTCGATCAGCTGACTGTCTTCGCTTCGGACTTCGCCGAGGGCAGTGCGGCGCGAGCTTCGTCTTCTGCGGGTGCTTCGACGACATCAGGAGCAGCACGCGACAGGACGCCGCGCGGGTCTTCCACCGTGGACCTCACGGTGACCCTCGCCGCCGACCGGGCAACGATGGCGGGCGTGACGCTCGACGCGCTGTCGGGGCAGGCACATCTGAAGGGTGATGCGTTGAATGTCGAGCCGATGACGTTCAACCTGTTTGGCGGCAGCTACAAAGGACAGATTGCTGCGGTGCTTGGCGATGCGCCAACCTTCAGTTGGAAAGCCTCGATCTCGAATGTGGACATGGCGGCCGTCACTGCCTTCGTCGGCAATCCCGGAGTCATCACTGGACGTCTTGCCGGGCAGGTAGACGTCACCGGCGCCGGAATCGACGCAGCGCGTGCAATGAAGACGGCGCGCGGGCGCGCCGCAGTGACCATCACCAACGGCGTCGTGAAGAACCTTGCGCTCGTGAGGAGCGCGGTGGCCGCCACATCGCTTGACCCGCAGGCTGTGATCGCCTCGAGCCAGGGACCGCACGATGAGCCGTTCTCCGAACTGGGTGCCTCGCTGTCCATTTTCAGCGGCACCGCAAGTACGCCGGACCTTCACTTTGTCTCGCCTGACCTGCGTCTCGATGCGGGCGGCGCTCTGCGGCTCGACGGCGCCGCGCTGAACCTCAAAGGCGTCATCCAGTTGTCGGAGGAACTTTCGCGGAAGGCAAACAATACCCTCTTGCGGGCCGCGGGGCAGGATGGACGAATTGTGCTGCCCGCGACGGTGACCGGTGTGGCTGGTAAGTACTCGATCCAAATCGACACGGCGGCGGTCGCCAAACGTGCGATCACGAACGAGGCAACCAGGCAGGGGCAGGACGCGGTCAAGAAAGGCCTGGAGAGGATACTTCGCTGAACGAGTGACGTATGATCTTCGCGCGATGTACGCCAACGTCCTGCTCATTCACTCCTGGTTGCGGTGGTTCACCCTCGTCATGTGCGTCGGGGCCATCGTCTATGCGGCACGTCCTCCTCTGTCCGGTTCGAGCGAACTCCCCGGAAAAAGGTGGGACGTGTACCTGATGCTCGCCGTCGATCTGCAGATGCTGACGGGCCTGATTCTCTACTTCGGGTTGAGCGATTACACAAGGGCTGCGATGGAGCACCCCTACGCGGCCTGGAATGAGCCGTTTGTGCGCTACTGGGGGATCATCCACGCCGGTGCGATGTTCGCGTCGCTCTTGACGGTGCGGGTGGCCAGGGTTCTTGCGCTGAACGCGCCGACGCCGGAACTTGCCCAGCGCCGGCGTCTCATATGGCACGTGATTTCTACCATCGTGATTCTCGCAGCCGTGCCCTGGCCAGGACTCTCGGTTGGACGACCTCTGTTCCGCTGGTAGTGGTGCTGCCGGCGGCCCGGTTACTTCAGCACATCGAACATGTGCGAGTACTTGATGATGAAGGTCCGGTTGACCGGTCCGAGCCCATCGAATCCTTCCGTATCGTTGTAGACGACGTAGAGGCCCGTCCCCGCGTCGCGCTGCCAGTTGAATCGCAGGTTCGTCGACCACCGGCGCGTCCGATCGTTGTACTGGATCAGCGTCGACGTGTTCACGCTGGTCGAGAAGTTGTACGTGAGCCGCCCCACCCACAGGTTCGTCACGAAGGACCCTTCCGGCAGGTCGATGTCGTTACGCGTCAGGCGGAGCGACGACGTGAGGCGGCCTTCCTGGCGCAGATTGATCTGCGGTGAGAGGCTCACCTGGCTGCCCGAGAGGAAGCCGCCGATGTTCGCGGCCATACTGGCGGAAATCCATTTGCGCCGGTCGGTGTTGCCCATCGTGAGGAAGTAGGGGCTCGTGTACTGGCCGGGCGGCACGATGACGCCCGGATATACCTGGAACGGTTCGCGCAGGCCCTCGACCTGGACGTTCAGCGCGGTGGATGTCAGCGAGTAGCCGTTCTCGAAGTCCAGGCGGCTGTCGAGATGCAGCGTGGCCGTCTCCTGCATGCCGTCGAAGCCCCAGTAGCTCTCATAACTGGCGTGCGGTTCCCATTCCCGCAACCCGTGTTCGGCAAGCCACGAGGTGCGCACGTGCCTGCGCAGCGCGCTCTGCACCTGCCGATATTCATCGGGCCGTTCCAGGAAGCCGACCTGCGGATCGAAGTCGTTGCCGACCTCGGCGTAGCCGACCTGCGTTTCCCACTTGCGCGTGCGGTAATCGAAGCCTGTGCTGTACGCGTGCTCGGCGTCGGTGGCACCTGGCGTTTCAGTGCGCGCCGCGAATCCGCTGAAAGTGATGGCTTCCTTGATGCCGAGGCGTCCGTCCACGCCCCACGTACGATTCCAGTTGTCGTCGCCAGCCTTGTCGCCGGTGCCGATGCGGCTCACGGCAATGCCACCGAGGCTCGAGCGGTTGCCAAGGTCTTTGCTGACACGGGCCGCCGCGAAGTTGTTCGCCCACAGCGGGCCCACATCGTCGGTCTGCATGTCCATGAAGCCGATGTTCAGGCCGCGCGCCTTACCTGTCAGGCGCGCACCGCCGACGATCGGCAAGAGCGTGCCGTTGTCGGCGATGCCGATGCGGCGGCTGAAGAACAGGTCGATCTCGCCGGGACGCCCGACGGCGAAGAGTCCGCGATTCTCGAGGAAGAACGGACGCTTCTCGGGGAACAGCAGGTTGAAGCGGGTCAGGTTGATCTGCTGTTCGTCGACCTCCACCTGCGCGAAGTCCGTGTTGTATGTGAGGTCGAGGGTGGTGCTCGAGGTCACGCCGATCTTGGAGTCGATGCCCCAGTCACCGCCATGGTCGTATTCCAGTTCGCTCGCGCTCAGGAAATTGCGATTCGCCGATCCGATGACGTACGGCATCAGCTTGAAATCACGCGGCGTCGCCATGTTCAACCCGCCGAGTTCGCCGGCAGACGAGAGGCGCGTCAGCGTGTAGATGCGCGACAGTGGCGACCAGTAGACCGCTTCGCGCTTGCGCTCAATCGAGCGTGCGAAGTTCAGTCCCCATGTCTGAGGCGCCGAACCGTAGCGGAGTGTGCGCAGCGGAATCCGGAACTCCGCCGTCCACCCCTTGTCAGTGACCTTCGTCTTCACTTCCCAGGAACCGTCCCAGTTGGTGTTCACGCCGGCGCCTGCACCCGTGTTGTTGCCGCCGGTGCCGCCGGTGGGCGGACCGCCACGAATCGTTTCGCCTTCATTCCGGACCTGCGCGTCGTACAGAAGTCCGACCGGCGTGGTCCCGAAGAGGTAACCGTTCTGCTTGTCGTGATACGTGTCCAGGATGATCTGGAACGCGTCCTGGCCCGACAGCGATGAGTCGCGCCTGGAGTCGGTCGTGACCAGGTGATCCGGTTCGCTGTCGAAGCAGTAGACCCCGATGTAGAGCGCCCTGTCGTCGTACAGGATGCGGACCTCGGTCGGCTCGCTCGCCGGCAGACCTTCCGTCGGCTCCGCCTGGATGAAGTCGCCGAGCGGAGCGGCAGCCTCCCACGCGCGCTCGTCGAGCACGCCATCGATGACCGGCACTTCGGTCGTGCGCGTCGCGCTCGCACGCTTCGTCGGCGCTGGCGTCGGACTCTGTCTGGCTGGCTGGGCGGTGACAGTGGCGGCAATGGCGAGTGCGAGCGTGCCGAAACCTGAGAGACGTACAAGACGAGCGATGCTCACGCGGACCTTTCGAAACAGAAATGGAATGGAAAATATATCGTCAGAAAGCCGAAATGAAAACGGAAACAGGGGCGGATAGGGGCATAAAAAAACTGGAAGCAGGCGGGGCCTGCTTCCAGTGTCCGATCGGGGCGAGCTCGAGTTCAGCGGCTGGTTGATGTCGGCCAGACCACGCCCATCTCCTTGCGCGGCACCGAGCCGATGCCCTTCGACACGAACTTCTGCACGCGGCGGCCCTGGTAGGTCTCCGTCGTGTAGAGATTGCCCTTCGAGTCGATGGCGATGCTGTGAATCGAATAGAACTGGCCCGGGTAGTGTCCGCCCTCGCCGAAGTTGTAGATCTCCTGCAGCGACTGGCGGTCGATGATCCGGATCTTCGAGTTGCGGCCGTCCGACATGAAGAGGTACTTCTGCTGCGGATCCTTCGAGAAGGCCACATCCCACACGGAGCCGTCACCGAGTGAGTCCTTCTGGTACTGCTGTTCCTTGACGAACTTTCCGTCCTTCGTGAAGACCTGCATGCGGTCGTTCACGCGGTCGCACACATACACGAAGCCGTCGCTGGACAGATCCGCGCAGTGGACCGGGTTGCGGAACTGCTGCGCCAATGGTGCAGTCGGGTTGTAGCGTCCGAGATCCTTGTCGTCCGGCTTGTTGCCGTAGGCGCCCCAGAAACGCTTGAACTGGCCGGTGTCGGCGTCCATGACGACAACGCGCTTGTTGCCGTAGCCGTCGGCCACGTACACTTCGTTGGCCTTTTCGTCGACGAACACCTTGGCAACCTGGAAGAAGTGATCGGTGGCGTTGCTGTCAGCCTTGACGCCCTTCTTTCCGAACTGCTTCACGAATTTGCCGTCGCGGGTGAACTTCAGCACGAGGCCGTCAGTACCGCCGTTGCCGCCGATCCAGACGAAGCCCTTGGTGTCCGCGTAGATCCCGTGATTCGAATCAGGCCAGTCGTAGCCCTGGCCCGGACCACCCCACGCGTGGACCACGTTGCCGGCCTGGTCGAACTCGATGATCGGCGGCGCCTTCTTGCAGCACTCGCCTGTCGGCGGGTTCTGGTCGGCCGCGGCTTCCACCGGATCGAGCGAGTCGTTGCGATGGATGATCCAGATGTGGTCCTGGTTGTCGGCCCAGACACCGATTGTCTGCCCGATGTACCAGCCGTTTGGCAGCGGCTTGGGCCACATCGGATCGACTTCGAACCGCGGCGCGGAGATGCCGCTGCCGCCCTGCGCAAGTGCCTTCTTCTCGAGCACGCTCTGGCTCACGCCGAGCGCCGCGAGGAGGGCGATGAATCCTGCCCCGATGAAAACGTTTCGTCGCTTCATCACGTTGTTCTCCTCATGCGCACCATGAGTGCGCGGCTACCCTGCGGCCGTTAGCGAATGAACTTCTGAACGCGCTTGCCGTGGTGCTGTTCGCCCGTGTAGACATTGCCCTTCGAGTCGACGGCGATGCTGCCAACCGCGAGGAAGCGTCCGGGCTGCCGGCCGCCCTGTCCGATGGTGCCGACAGGCGCGAGCGTGCTGCGATTGAGAATGACGACCTTCTTGTCCTGGCCGTCGGCGACAAACAGATACTGCTGCTGCGCATCATTCGAGAAGGCGACGTCCCACGCAGAGCCGAACGAGGACACGGCGCCGAACTGTCCGGGCACCACGGCCCCGAGCGTGTTCTTCGAGACGATCCCTTCCTTCACGAACTTGCCATCCTTCTGGAAGACCTGGATGCGATTGCTCGTGCGATCGCAGACGTACACCATTCCGTCCTTCGCGATGTCGATGCAGGTGACGTCGCGGAACTGGCGCGCCGCGGGAGCATTCGGGTCGTACGCACCCGGATCGGCGCCCGGCTTCTCGCCATACGCGCCCCAGGCACGCTTGAACTTGCCGGACTCGCTGTCGAAGACCGCGATGCGGCGGTGACCGGTATCGGCGATGAAGACTTCATTCGCCGCGGAGTCCACAGCGACGGCCGCCGGCTTGTCCAGGCCGTCGTCGCCGGTCGACTGGCCGGGTTTGCCGATTTGCAGCTGGAACTGGCCGGTCTTCGAGAACTTCAGCACCTGGCCATCCGCCGGACCTGCGGGCGCGGCGGGCGCTCCGCCTCGTCCGCCCGCTGCGGGCGGTGGCGTCACGAGGCCGGCTGCCGTGATCCAGACATTTCCCTTTGCATCGATTGCGATGCTGCCCGGCGACTGCGGCCAGTTGTAGCCCTGGCCCGGACCACCGAAGCTCGACACCACCTTGCCAGCGGCATCGAACTCGAGAACGAAGGGTGCTGCCGTGCAGCACACGCTCGAGGTCGGCGGCGTCAGCATCATCCCCTTCTCGTTGGCTTCGAGCGAGTCGCCTCCACGATGGACAACCCAGAGATGGTCCTGCGCGTCAACAGCGACCCCCGTGATTGAGCCGAACACCCAGTGATTGGGCAGCGGCTGGGGCCAGAGTGGATCGACCTTGTATGCGGGCGCTGCGCCGCGTCCCTGCGCGAAGACCGTCGGACCGATGGCCGTCAGCGTGAACGCACCAGCGACGGCGAGCGCACTGACCGTGACGCTGACACTAGAGATACGCTTCATACCCCTCCTCCTCATAGGTGACCGGGTCTCCCGGCGCGGGGGCCTCGAACGCAGGAAACGGGGTCTGTGGATCCGGCTCGGACGGCTGGTCCGGCCACCCGGACACTGCGCAAGGACGAGGAAGTATATAGAAAAAAAAGGTGCCGACCCTTTCGGATCGGCACCCTTTTTCAGGTAGACGACGGAGGCGGTGGGCGGTCGGCGACGGGCCTGTGCGGCCTATCGCCCAACGCCTATGGCCAAAAGCCCGCGCGTTAGCGAGTAGTCGGCCAGACGACGCCCTGATCCATCTGCGTGACGGGCTTGAGGCCCTTGTAGACGAACTTCTGGACGCGCTTGCCCTCGTAGGTTTCCGTCGTGTAGAGGTTGCCCTTTGAGTCGGCCGCGATGCTGTGCACGGCGTAGAACCCGCCGGGCTGACGGCTGCCGTCGCCGAAGCTCGTGAGGATCTCGAGCGACTGACGATCCATCACGTAGACCTTTTCGTTCGAGCCATCGGCCAGGAACATGTACTTCTGGGCGGCGTCCTTCGAGAAGGCGATGTCCCACACCGCGCCGTCGCCGAGGGTCTTCGGCTTGATGCGCATTTCCTTGACGTACTTTCCGTCCTTCTGGAAGACCTGGATGCGGTCGTTCACGCGGTCACACACGTAGACGAAGCCGTCGTTGGACGGTTCGGCGCAGTGGACCGGGTTGCGGAACTGGCGGATGAGCGGTGCGTCCGGGTTGTAGCGGCCGGTGTTGGTGTCGTCCGGCTTCTCGCCGTAGGCACCCCAGTAGCGCTTGATCTTGCCAGTGTCCATGTCCATCACGGCGACGCGCTTGTTGCCGTAGCCGTCAGCCACGTACGCCTCGTTCGCCTTCTCGTCGAGCGAGACCTTGGCGACCTTGTTGAACGCCCACATGTCGTTGCTGCCGGCGCTGGCGTAGGCAAAACCGAACTGCTTGATGAACTTGCCGTCCTGGGTGAACTTCAGGATCTGGCCGTCGTTGCCGCCGTTGCCGCCGATGAAGACGTTGCCCTTCGAGTCGGGCGTGATGCCATGGTTCGACTCAGGCCACTCGTAGCCCTGGCCGGGCCCGCCCCAGGCGGTGACGAGATTGCCGGTCGGTCCGTCGAACACCACCACGGGAGGTGCGGCGATGCAGCATTCGGACATGGGAGGATTCTGGAGCGCGTAGATTTCCTTGCGATCCAGCGTGGCCGCGCCGCGATGAATGATGTAGACGCGGTCCTTGTTATCAACGCCAACGCCGATGACGTTGCCGTACAGCCAATGCTTCTGAGTCGGCTTCGGCCACATCGGGTCGACTTCGAAGTGCGGCGCCTGCACGGCAGCCTTACCCTGCGCGGCAGCAGCCTTTTCCATCATGCTCTGCGCAACGCCGAGCGTCGCAAGCGCGCCAACAAAGGACACGCCTACGATCAGATTTTTCCTGCTCATTCCCCTCATCCTTTAGCCTCCGGCTCTCCCCAAGCTACGCGGTGGAGGGCGCAAGTATACACAACTCGCTCGAAGCCTTGCGAACCGATTGCAGCCCCTTTATCCTTGTTTGGTTTAGGACCATGATGCACGGTAGTAACGCTATGGTGCGGCGATTCGCCGCCGCCTGTCTGTTCGCGGTAGGGCTCGCCCTTCCTTCCATCCTCTCGGCGCACGACATCCCCAACGACGTCACGATCCAGACCTTCGTGAAGGCAGAGGGCCAGCAGGTCCATCTTCTTGTGCGGGTCCCGATCATCGCGATGCGGGACATCATCTTCCCGCAGAAGGATGCCGACAACATCGACCTGAGCCGTGCCGACAGCCAGCTGCACGACGCGGCCACGCTCTGGCTGGGCGACGACGTCACGATGTACGAGGGGGAGAACCAGCTCGGCCCGAAAGCGGTTCTCGCGGTCCGCGCGACGCCGGTCGATGACCGGTCGTTCGAAACGTTCGAAAGTGCAAATGCCCTACTGACATCGCCACAGCGCCCGGTAGACGTTGCCGTCAAGACCGGTTTCCTCGACGTGCTCTTCACCTTCCCCATCCAGTCGCCGGCCTCGCGCTTCTCGATCGATCCGAAATGGGCCCGCCTCGGCGTCCGGACGATCACGGTGGTCAGGCTGGTCCTGCCCGACGGCGGCATCCGCGCGTTCGAGCTCGAAGGCAACCCTGGTCTCGTGCAGCTCGATCCGCGCTGGTTCCAGGCGTCGTGGCGGTTCGTGAAGCTCGGCTTCCGCCACATCCTCGACGGCACCGATCACCTGCTGTTCCTGTTCTGCCTGGTGATCCCGTTCCGCAAATTCCGATCGCTGGTGACGATCGTCACGGCCTTCACGGTCGCGCACTCGATTACGCTCATCGCCTCGGCGTACAACCTCGGACCCGACTCACTCTGGTTCCCGCCGCTCATCGAGACGCTCATCGCCACCTCGATCGTCTACATGGCCCTCGAGAACATCGTCGGCGCGAACCTGCACCGCCGGTGGCTCATCACCTTCGGGTTCGGTCTCGTGCACGGCTTCGGGTTCTCGTTCGCACTGAAGCAGACACTCCAGTTCGCAGGCTCGCACCTGCTCACCTCGCTGCTCTCGTTCAACATCGGCGTTGAGCTCGGACAGCTGCTCGTGCTGAGCCTGCTCATTCCGGCGCTCGACATCCTGTT
>Ga0310810_10010510_pt1 | contig 10778 bp, 9 predicted proteins | sample NCmetagenome_FD_207641 | JGI IMG/M metagenome (GOLD analysis project Ga0310810, IMG submission 207641) | Soil microbial communities from experimental microcosm in Duke University, North Carolina, United States - NC | ecosystem: Engineered > Artificial ecosystem > Soil microcosm > Unclassified ... | reverse complement strand
ATCGTTCACAACTCTATAATCACACGCTATGAAGACGCGTCTCCTGCTCGTCGCGGTCATCCTGCTGCTCGGTTGCGCGAAGAAACCCGATGCGCAGCAGATGCTGCTGTCGCAGATGCCGCCGGTCAATCCGCAGGCGATCCTTGCGCACACGCGCGTCCTGTCGTCCGACGAATACGAGGGCCGCGGGCCCGGAACGAAGGGTGAAGAGCTGACGGTTGGCTACCTCGTCGATCAGTTCAAGAAGCTCGGCCTGAAGCCCGGCAACACCGACGGCACGTATGTGCAGAAGGTGCCGCTTGTCGGCATCACGCCCACCCCAACCTCACTCGTGTTCGAGAAGGGCGGTCGCCGCCAGACGCTCAAATGGAAAGACGACGTCGTTGCGTGGACCAAGCATGTGGCCAAGTCGGCGAGCATGAGCAAGTCCGAACTCGTGTTCGTTGGCTACGGAATTGTGGCGCCCGAATACAACTGGGATGACTACAAAGGGATGGACATGACGGGTAAGACGCTCGTCATGCTCGTCAACGATCCGCCGGTTGCAGACGATGCGAAGGCATTCGGCGGCAAGGCGATGACCTACTACGGCCGCTGGACCTACAAGTACGAAATCGGCGCGATGCAGCACGCGGCTGCCGTTCTCATCGTCCACGAGACGGAGCCGGCCGGTTATCCGTTCGAAGTAGTCCAGGCAAAAACGACCGAGCAGTTCGACCTCGTCACGCCGGACAAGAACATGGGCCGCGTCAACATCGAGGGTTGGATAACGCTCGACCGGGCACGCGATCTGATGCAGCTTGCCGGGCAGGACTTCGACGCGTTGAAGAAGCAGGCCGCAACGCGCGACTTCAAGCCGGTGCCGCTCGGCGTCGCCGCGTCGATGACGATCACCAACACGCTGCGCACGATCGATTCGCAGAACGTCGTCGCCAAGCTTGAAGGGAGCGACCCGGCGCTGAAGGACGAATACGTCGTCTACACGGCGCACTGGGATCACCTTGGAATCGGACCCGAGCAGAACGGCGATCGCATCTACAACGGGGCAAAGGACAATGCGATCGGTGTTGCGGGACTCCTCGAGCTGGCGCGCGCGTTCACGAAGGTTGCACCTGCGCCGAAGCGATCGATTCTGTTTCTGTCCGTGACCGCGGAAGAGCAGGGGCTGCTCGGATCGCAGTATTACTCGGTCACGCCTCTCTATCCGCTCCGCAAGACGCTCGCGAATGTCAACATGGATGGCCTGAACGTCCACGGCAAGACGAAAGATCTGACGTTGATCGGATACGGCGCCTCCGATCTCGACGACTACGCCAAGACGGCGGCCGCCGAGCAGGGGCGAGTGATTCGGCCGGATCCCGAAACCGAGAAGGGGTTCTACTACCGTTCAGATCACTTCAACTTCGCCAAGCAGGGCGTGCCGGCGCTCGATCCCGACGAAGGAACCGATTTCGTCGGTAAACCTGCGGAGTACGGCAAGCAGGTACGGGACGACTACACCGAGCACGATTACCACAAACCGAGCGACGTGATTAAGGCCGATTGGGATCTCAGCGGCGCGGTCGAGGACCTGCAGGTGTTCTTCGCGGTCGGGTATCGTGTCGCGCAGGCGGACAAGTATCCGGAGTGGAAACCTGGAAATGAGTTCCGCGCCACGCGTGAGCGAAGTCTGAAAAATGGGGTCTGACCCCATTTCACCTTTTGAGTACGCCCGCCCAGAATGAGACGAGCTTCACGGTCTCCGTCGCCGCAGCGCTGCGATCGACCTCGGCGTGCGTGATCAATTCACTGATCAACAGGTCTACATCTGTACCTTTCTTGCGAAGGTAATCCGCGAGCAGGACGGATTCCGCCGTTGGGATGACCGTGTCTCCGGATCCGTGCAGGAGAAACACAGGCGCCGTGGGCGGCGACGGCGCGCGGTCGGCTGACAGCGCCGGCGAATCCGCGCCAAGCGCGCCGAGATAGGGAACGAGCGCGGGCCCCAGCTTGTTCACGTTGCGATCGTTGACGTAGGTCATGTACGTCGCCGCGGGTTCCGGCAGCGTCTTCACGTAATCGCGTGCCTTTTGAAACGTCGCGTTCGCCTCGTTCATGTCGACGAGCGTTAGCTGTGATGCGAGGAGAAACGTCTCGATGCCTTTGCGGAGCGGTTCGACCTGTTCCGGCGGAACGATCCCCTGATCTGCGAGACCGTACAGGATCACCGCGACGCCGTAATCATGCGGTGGATGGAGTTCGACGCCCGGCAGATGCACCTCTTCGCCGGTCGCGAGGTAGCGCATCACGCGCGGAAGATCCGCGTGCCCGCCGAACGACAGCACGTACGCCAGCTTGTCGCGCATCGACTCTCGTCCGGCGGCAACCACCGACAATCCACCCGCGAAGCTGATGCCGATGATCCCGATGCGTCCGTCGGGTGCGAACTCGTGCTGCTTCGTCAGCCACAGCGTCGCATCCTCGATGACATCCGTAGAGTCAGGCGTGATCTTGTAGCGCTGCAGATCCGGCAGCGCGAGCGTCATCACCATGACGCCGCTGCCCGCCATGTCGTGCGCGAGCGCGGTCAGCCGCGGCTCCTTGATGCCCATCGAATGGATGCCGGGAATCAGCAGCGCCGTACGCGTGAATCGTCCGTCGGGTCGATAGAACTGTGCGGGCACGGGACCGTGGCGCGTCGGCACGGTGTGAGGCGACATGATCGTGACAGCGTGCGCCTGGTTGTTGGCGATCGCTTCGATCCGACCGCCGACGTGCGCCACCCTGATGAACAACGATGCCGCCCGCACGTACGGCGCTGCGACATACCCCAGAACGGCTGCGATCAGAATGACGGCCGCCAGAATTCTCCAGCGGCGCGGCGCGCGCATCGCTGGCATTTTAATTGCCAAATCCGATGCTCAAATCGAAAATTGAAGATTGCAGATGCCGAACAGACTGATTATTGCCATAGACGGACCGTCGGGCGCGGGTAAGGGAACGATCGCGAGGACTATTGCGGAGCGACTGAAATACCGTCATGTCGACACGGGCGCGATGTACCGCGCAGTCGGCTGGAAGGCGCTGCACGACCGCATCCCGCTCGATGATGAACCGGCCGTCACCGCACTCGCCGAGCGCTCCAATATCGTCGTGGAGAATGGCCGCGCGTCGATCGACGGTCACGACGTGACGCAGGAAATCCGCACACCGGAAATCGACAAGGCTGCGTCGTCGGTTGCACGGATGCCACGCGTCCGCGAAGTGCTCGTCGGACGTCAGCGGCGAATGGCTGCAGACGGCGGCATCGTCATGGAGGGACGCGACATCGGGACCGTTGTGTTCCCGAGTGCGGATTTGAAAATCTACCTGGATGCGTCAGCCGAAGAACGGGCGCGCCGGCGGATGAACGATCCTGCGCATAGCGGCGGACAGGCGGGACAGGCCGCGGTCGCGGCGTCGATTGAAGCGCGCGACCGTTCCGACACCACGCGCACCGCATCGCCGCTGACGATCGCGTCCGATGCAGTGCGCATCGACACGACCGATATGCCGATCTCTGACGTGGTCGAGCGCGTTATGACGCTGGTGGACGCGAAGATCGGAACTCAGCGCTCGTCGTAGTCCTCCGATGAAGCGGGATCCAGCTCCCACCGGTGTTTGTCGCGCTTGATAATTTTCTCCTCGCCTTTGAGCTCCTCGTTGTCTTCGTACTGCACCCCGACCGCACGGCCGATATCGTCGACGATGTCCTGATCCGGCGTCGGGTTATCGCCTCCAGGTGCTTCGTCGCCGACTGTCGCCGCAGATTCCCAATCCGCATCCACGTCGCCAGCGGTGAGTGCCGGGCTCGTCTCGTGATGTTCGGCAAGACGATCATGCATTTGCTTACGACCGGTGCGGATGGCGGACGCATTACGGTCGAGGTCGAGTGACGAAGGCGGGGTCGGGACGATGTCGTCGCCTTGCATCGTTCGCCGTTCGCGATCGAGGGCAGGCGCCTTGCGGACGACAGCGGTCGCCGCGCGGCGAGCGGTCTTACGAACCGACGGACGCGCAGCCTTGCGCGTCGATGCACGGACCGCTTTGCGCGGCGCTGATTTGCGGGCGGCCTTCTTTTTGGCTCGAGCGCGTGCCGGGTTCCTCGCCTTTTGAGCCTTGCTCGCCCGAGCCGTTTTACGGGCCGCTGCGCGCGCCTGGGCCTTTTTCACGACCTTCTTTGATTTCCGCGCCCGTTTAGCGGTCCGTGCGGCCTTCCGTTTGGCCATTGCCGTCGTCCTTTCGTCTACCGGCTTACCTTGACTGTTTCCGGGTAAGTGTCGTAAAGTCTAGTGCTTATCGGCGAAGGAAGCTGCTGACATCCCAGCTCCATCCAACTCCCAGCAATCGTCTCGCCGTTATAGCCGCGGGGGGCCGGTCCCCGCAACAGAAACCGGTAATCCGATCAGGAGGACGCGCAAGGAATGGCGAATGAAGTTAACGGGTTAGTCTCGCCCGACAAGCCGGGCGAACAGCCCGGAGCACCGGCACGCACACGGGCTGGCAAGCCCGCCGGTCCGGCGTTCAAGCCGATGCATCACGAGGACATGGATCCGCAGGAATTTGCGACCATGCTCGACATCTACGACGACAGCTTCCGCAACATGGCTGAAGGCGAGGTCGTGAAGGGAACCGTTCTCAAGGTTACCGACACGGCGGTCGTTGTCGACGTCGGCTACAAGTCCGAAGGTCTCATTCCCATCCACGAGTTCCTCGACGAGAACGGTCAGGTCACCGTGCAGGGCGGTGACATGGTCGACGTGCTGCTCGAGCGCACGGAGGATCGTGAAGGCCACATCGTGCTGTCGCGCGAGAAGGCCGAGAAGATGAAGATTTGGGACGAGGTCGAGAAGGCCTACGCCGAGCGCAAGGTCGTCATCGGCCGCGTCATCGAGCGGATCAAGGGCGGCCTCGCCGTGGACATCGGCGTGCGCGCGTTCCTGCCCGGCTCGCAGATTGACGTTCGTCCCGTTCGCAACCTCGATGCGCTGAAGGGGCAGGAGCTCCGCATGCGCGTCATCAAAGTCAACAAGAAGCGCGGCAACATCGTCCTGTCGCGCAAGGCGCTGCTCGAAGAAGAGAACGCCGAGAAAAAGAAGACGACGCTCGAGACGCTGACCGAAGGCAAGGTGCTGCGCGGCACGGTGAAGAACATCACCGACTACGGCGCGTTCATCGACCTCGGCGGCATCGACGGCCTGCTGCACATCACCGACATGTCGTGGGGCCGCGTCGGGCATCCGTCCGAGCTGTTCAAGGTGAACGACGAAGTCGATGTGATCGTCCTCAAGTACGACCCCGCGACGGAGCGCGTGTCGCTGGGACACAAGCAGCTGGTCCAGGATCCCTGGGCGACCGTGCAGGAGCGCTATCCGGTTGGCGCGCGCATGAGCGGCAAGGTCGTCAGCCTGACCGACTACGGCGCGTTCGTCGAGCTCGAGGCCGGCGTCGAGGGCCTGATCCACGTCTCCGAGATGTCGTGGAGCAAGCGGGTCAAGCATCCGTCGAAGATCCTCAACGTTGGCGACAGCGTCGATGCGATGGTCCTCGGGGTCGATCCCGCAGCGCGGCGCATCTCGCTCGGTCTGAAGCAGGTCGAGACCAACCCCTGGCACGAGCTGACCGAGAAGTATCCGGTCGGGACGCGCATCAAAGGGAAGGTGCGCAACCTCACCGAGTTCGGCGCGTTCGTCGAGGTCGAGGAAGACATCGACGGCCTGATTCACATCTCCGACATGTCATGGAGCAAGCGGATCAAGCATCCGTCCGAGGTGCTGAAGAAAGGCGACGTCGTCGAGGCAATGGTGCTGAGCATCGACGCCGAGAATCAGCGGCTGTCGCTCGGCCTGAAGCAGCTCGCGACCGACATCTGGGATGACTTCTTCTCACGCCATCACGTCGGCGACGCGATCGAGGGGAAGGTCACGCGCATGACCAACTTCGGCGCGTTCGTGGAACTCGACGAGGGCATCGAAGGTCTTATCCATGTGTCGGAGTTCGACGACACCCATGGCGGCGAAAAGATCGATCTGCAGGTTGGTAACAGCTACCAGATGAAGATCATCAAGCTGAGCCCGCAGGAGCGGAAGATCGGCTTGAGCATTCGCGCGCTGAAGTCGGACGACTATCGATCGGACTGGGAAGCGTACTCGGAGAGCGAGGGAACGGGGACGGCAACCCTCGGCGATCACTTCAGAAATCGGTAAGGAGCCACATGAATACTCCTGGCGGCAGCATGACCAAGGCGGAACTCGTCGAGGAAGTGTCGCGCGTGTCGGATCTCACGAAGAAGCACTCGGAAGTCATCGTCGACACGGTGTTCAGGAGCATCATCGAAGCGCTCCATCGAGGCGAGAAGATCGAGCTGCGGGGTTTCGGCAGTTTCCGGCTGCGCAAGCGCGAGCCGCGCAAAGGGCGCAATCCGAAGACGGGCGACAAAGTGGACGTGCCGCCGAAGAAAGTGCCCTACTTCAAGCCCGGCAAGGAGCTGAAGGAGCTGATCAACCGCGAAGCGGAAGCGGAAGAAGCGGCATCGATCACGGGCAATGTCAGCGGCGCGGTAGCGGAAGTTTGAAGTTGGAAGTTAGAGGTTGGAAGTAAGCTACTTCCGACTTCGACCTTCAAGCTTCATGAACTTCTTATGGTCGCCGTGGCGACTCGAGTACGTGACCAGCAGTAAGCCAGATGAGGGGTGCGTCTTCTGCGACGCGCCCCGACTTCCCAACCCAGATTCCCTCATCGTCTACGAGCGCAAGACCTGCTACGTCATCCTGAACAAGTATCCGTATAACAACGGACACGTCATGGTCGTGCCGTACCGCCATACGCCGTCACTCGGCGCGCTGACGGCCGAGGAGCGGTACGAAATAGCAGATCTGCAGGCGCTGTGCGAGCAGGCGCTCGTCGAGGCGTACACTCCGCACGGCATCAATGTCGGGGTGAATCTCGGCAAACCGGCCGGCGCCGGCGTCCTCGAACACGTGCACGTTCACCTCGTGCCGCGGTGGAACGGCGACACCAACTTCATGACGGTCGTGGGGACAACGCGCGTGTTGCCGGAGGATCTGCACGAGAGCGCCGCGCGCCTCAAACCCATCTTCGCCAGACTCGGAAATTCCTCATAGTCACGAACCACGGGGGCACGGAGATGAACCATGTCTCGATGGCCCGTGGTAGGTTGTCAACGAATGGATTTCGATTTCACCGAGGTCCAGCGCTCGTGGCGCGAAAAGGCGCAGACGCTTGGGCGCGAGTTGGCGGAGGGTGCGGCCGCATCCGACGTCATCATGGGCGCAGCGCGCGTTGGCCTGATCGATGCAACCGCGGATCTCGTGGCAGCATCGCTGGCCGTCGAAGCGTTGGCATGCGAGTCGGCGGCTGCCGGGATGACGCTGGCGCTGCATACGACAACGCTCCAAGCATTTCCGCATGACGAACGATTCACGGCCCTCGCGCGCGGTGAGATCGTCGGTGCCATCGCGTTGACATCGGAAGATGTTCCAAGCATCGACAACGGCAAGCTGGGCGGCCGGGCCGCGTGGGTCGGTCCCATCACCGACCATGGCATTGCCATCGTCGGCGCGCGCAACGGTTCGCAGATGACGGCGTGTGCTGTTGCTCTCGACAGTCCTGGTGTCCAGCTGAGCGAGGTGCGCACGTCGGCACTGAGCGGCTTCGTGTGGGCGTACGTGATGTTTGCGGGGACGCCGTGCTTGGCATCAACGGAGACGACGCGCATCATGGCGCTGGCGAGAACGCTGATCGCATCGGTCGCACTCGGCATCGGCAACCGGGCGCTGCGCGAGTCGCTGTCGGTGGCGACGCGCGAGCATGGCGCCGGCGGCGAGCAGACGGTTCAAGGATTACTTGCGGACACCGCGACGGATCTCGAAGCGGCACGCATGCTCACGTGGCAGGCGGCGGCGCACGGCGCGAATGTGCCGCTGGCGGCAGCGTCGATGGCGAAGCTGGCCGCGACGACGGCCGCGCAGGCGGCGGTCGTGCGTGCAACGCAAGCGGTTGGCGTGGATAGCTTCCGCCGCGGACACGTCATCGAACGGCTGACGCAGGACGTGCGCGCGATCGAGCTCTTCGCCGGGCGGACCGAAGCACTGCGAGAAGCGGTCGCCGATGTGGAGCTGCCGAAGGGTTAGCCGAGTATCTGCTTGGCGATCGTCTGCAGCTGCAGATTGGACGTGCCTTCGTAGATCTGACCGATCTTCGCGTCGCGGAAGAATTTCTCGACCGGATAATCCTTGACGAAGCCGTAGCCGCCGTACAGATTCACCGCCAGCGAGCTGCCGCGCTCCGCGACTTCCGATGAAAAGATCTTGCACATTGCCGCTTCCTTGAGGAACGGCATCCCCGCGTCGCGTAGACGCGCGGCGTTATAGACCATCAGCCGCGCCGCCTCGAGCTCCGTCGCTGCGCGTGCGATCTGAAACTGCACGCCCTGGAAGTCGGCGATCGCCTTGCCAAACTGTTTGCGCTCTTTGGTGTATTTCATTGTCGCGTCGAGCGCACCCTGCGCGAGTCCCACCATTTGCGCGCCGATGCCGATGCGCCCTTCGTTCAGCGTCTCGATGGCGACCTTGTAGCCCTTGCCCACCTCGCCGAGCACATTGGCGCGCGGCACGTGGCAATCCTCGAGCAGGAGCTCGCACGTGCTGCTGGCACGGATGCCGAGCTTGTCTTCCTTCTTGCCAACGGTGAAGCCGGGAAAGCCGCGCTCCACGAGAAACGCGGTGATGCCGCGATACCCGGCCGCGGGATCGATGTTCGCGAAGATGATGAACAACCCCGCCTCACTGCCGTTCGTGATCCAGAGCTTGCGGCCGTTCAACACAAATCCATCGTCATGCTGGACGGCTCGCGTTGCCATCGCGAAGGCGTCGCTGCCCGAGCCCGATTCGGAGAGCGCGTAGGCGCCAATCGTGCCGGACGCCAGCTTCGGCAGGTAGGCCGACTTCTGCGCGTCGGACGCCCAGCGCACGAGAGCGTTGATGACGAGCGTGTTCTGGACGTCAACGAGAACCCCGATCGAGGGGTCGACGCGCGAGAGTGCTTCAACCGCCAACACGGAGTGAAAAAAGGTGGCGCCGGCTCCGCCGTAGCTCTCGGGTACCTCGATGCCCATCACACCCAGGTCGAAAAGCCTGCGAAGCAGGTCCGGCGGGATCTTTGCGTGCTCGTCCATCTCGCGGACGAGCGGCCGGATTTCGCGGTCGGCGAACTCGTAAACGCTGTCGCGAAAGAGCGTTTCGTCCTGGCTGAGCTGAGTAAGAGCTATCGGAAGGCTGTCAGTTTGTTGCATGCGTCCAACTCGTTAACAGGATTATCATGACTGGAATGCGCCTCCGTACCCCACCGCACAAGCGTGCGCGGCGGGGACCCCGCTTGTTAGCCGCGTTTTTCGTAGCCCTGATTCTGGCACTTTCGGGCAGCCTGGCGGTGCGTGCCCAGCAGGCCGCCGGCCAGACCCAGCCGCCCGCCGGCCAGCCGCAGCCTGCCGACCAGACGCAGCTGACCTTCCGGTCGGGCATCAACTTCGTCACGGTCGACGCATATGTAGCGGATTCGAAGGGACAGCCGGTCACCGACCTGAAGCAGTCCGACTTCGAGATCATCGAGGACAACAAGCCACAGAAGATCGAGCAGTTCCGGTTCATCAAGGTTGACGGCAATCCGAAGCCGGGCGAGCCGCCGCCGCAGCAGATCAAGAATCGCGACGACGAGGAGCGCGAGGCGGCGCGCGACGACACGCGCGTGTTCGTCATCTTCCTCGACGACTACCACACGCGCCTCGGCAGCTCGCTGGCGGTGCGGCAGCCGTTGAGCGACTGGGTGCAGAACAACCTGCGGCCGCTCGACATGGTGGCCATCATGTATCCGCTGACGCCGGTCAGCGACATCGACTTCACGCGCGACCACAACAAGATCATCAACGCCGTTCAGCATTTCGAGGGTCGCAAGTACAAGTACGAGCCTCGCAACCTCTTCGAAGAACAGTATCAACGCGCGCCGACCGAGGTCGTCGAGCAGATCCGCAATCAGGTGGTAATGACCGCGCTGCGTGGTCTGTCCACACGCCTCGGCTCGATCCGTGAAGGCCGCAAGTCGATCATCTACGTCAGCGAAGGGTTGCAGGCGATGCTGCCGCCGCAGCTGCGCAGCGCGGATGCCTCGCAGCCGAACCTCGGTAACCCGAACGCATTCAATCCGTTCGCTGGTGAGAACGATCCGCGCGAGCAGACGGCGCAGGCGTTTTCCACGGCCGACCTCTACTCGCAGTTGAAGGATGTCTTCATCGCAGCGACGCGGAACAATACGGCGATCTACACGCTCGATCCGCGCGGTCTGGCGACCAACGAATTCGATATCGACGAGAACGTCGGCCCGCAGCAGGATCGCAACATGCTGCAGGCGTCCACGGACACGCTGCGCTCGATCGCCGAGGAAACCGACGGCCGTGCGATTGTCGGCCGCAACGACCTCGCCAAGGGGCTCGCGCAGGCTTTGCAGGATTCCACCGCCTACTACCTTCTGGGCTACACCTCGTCGCAGGCGCCAGTCGATGGCAAGTTCCATCAGATCAAGGTGCAGTTGAGCGCGGCCGCGAAGAAGCGTGGCCTGCAGATCCGTGCGCGTCGTGGTTACTGGGCGGCGACGACCGAGGACGTGAAGAAGGCCGAGAAGGCGACGGGTCCCGCGGTGCCCGATTCCGCCAAGCCGGTCATGCAGGCGCTCGCGTCGATCGCGGT
>Ga0310810_10010509_pt1 | contig 10779 bp, 8 predicted proteins | sample NCmetagenome_FD_207641 | JGI IMG/M metagenome (GOLD analysis project Ga0310810, IMG submission 207641) | Soil microbial communities from experimental microcosm in Duke University, North Carolina, United States - NC | ecosystem: Engineered > Artificial ecosystem > Soil microcosm > Unclassified ... | reverse complement strand
GGCCCGACGCCCTTCATGGCATAGGGCGCATTCGGCACCGCCGCGTCGGTGCCGTCGTATTCGTAGTCCTTGCCGCGGACCGACAGCGTCAGGCGGTAGCCTTTCGGCACCACGATCGAGGTCGGCCAGATTTCGATGTCGAGCTCGACCGGTTCGCCGGGTTTCAGCGGCTGGATCTCGTCGTGGGTGTGCCAGGGCCGATACGGTTTGCTCTCCTTGGGGTCAAGCTTGCGGTGCGAGGCGCGCAGCCAGCCGAGACCCACCGGCACGCGCGGATCGTTCGAGCCCACGAACACCACCTCCTTGCCCTGCGGGTCGAACACCCGCAGCACCACGAACAGATCGGCGTCGGTGGTGTCGGAGGAGACGAACAGCTTGGCAGCGACCGGCCCGGTGATCTCCAGCTCCTCGGCCATCGGCTCGGTCGAAAAGCTCACGCCGTCGCTTTGCGTGTCGTAGGTGATCGTCGCCGGATCGGTGGGTGGCACCAGATCAAGCTCGCGGTCGGAGTGTAGATAGAGCTTGGTCCATTGCGTGCGCGCCAGCGGCCATTCGTTCTCGGCGCGCGGCACGAACTTCTCGCCCGGATGGCGGATGTTGAGCAGCACCTTGGGTTGCTTGTCCCAGCCGTTGTCGACGCCCTTGAGGAAATGATCGAAGAACTTCTTTTGCAGCTCCTGGCCGTATTTGGCGTAGAATAAGGTGAAGTGAGTATCGCCGTGCACCTCCAGCCACTTCTGTTTGGAGCCCGAGCGCAGATAGCCCTCGAAGTTGCCGCGCGGATGCAGGCCCATGCCGCCCCAATTGGCCGAAGAGAACAGCGGCGCCTCGATGTCCTCGAACTTCGGCAGCCGCGCCTGGTGGTAATCGTCGAGCAGGCGGTGACGCAGCGCGTCGCCGTCGCAATCGGCGCGATTTTTTTTCAATTGCTCATCGGTCATGGTCTCGGGACCGGCAACGGGCTCGCCGGTCACGACGCTTTTCGGCCCGCGCGTGCCGACGCCGTACTGCACGGCGGTGACCTGGCGCGGGTACCAGCTCGAATAGAAGTCGGACAGGATGCCGCCATGCCGGCATAGCTCGCGGTAGTAATCCGACGAGCCCTCCCAGATGCACAGCGCCGCGAGGTGCTTCGGCCGAAGCGGCGCCGCCTGCCATTGATTCATCGAATAGTACGAGATGCCGTGCAGGCCGACCTTGCCGTTCGACCACGGCTGGACGCCGGCCCAGTCGACGCAGACCGCAATGTCCTTGGCTTCGCGCGGCGACCAGGTTTCCAGAAAGCCCGGCGATCGGCCGGCGCCGCGTGAATCGACACGCACCAGCACATAGCCGTCCGGAACCCACTTCTCCGGGTCGAACAGCTCCCAGTTCTGGTACTTGTTGGTCGAGCCCTCCAGCACCTCGGGCGCCGCCTTGATGATGCGCTGCCAGGCGTGCTTGTAGCCCTCCTGCAAGGACAGGCCCTTGGCATAGGGCCCGTAGCTCAGGATCACCGGGTGCTTGGCCTCGGCGATCGGCCGAAAAATGTCGGCGCGCAGCACCACGCCGTCGTCCATCTCGATCGGGGCGTCCCAATCGATCTTCATTCCATCGCGGATTTCGGATTTCATGGCGAACGGCTGATACTTTCGGCGGCGGGGCCGAAACGCTACCGCGAAGGTGGGAGCAACGAAAGAGCATGTTCGAGAACGTCGCCATTATCGGCGTCGGGCAATCGGCCTACACGCGGCGGCCGGAACCGGGCCAGTCGGTGCTGACCTTCATGCGCGACGCCACAATGGCGGTGCTGAAGGATGCGGAACTCAGCGCTGGCGACGTCAACGGCATGGCGGTGGCGTCGTTCTCGCTTGCGCCCGACGCCGCGGTCGACCTGGCCTGGAAGCTCGGCCTGTCGCTGAGTTGGCTCAGCCAGGACACCAACGGCGGCTGCTCGGCCATGAGCATGCTCGGCAACGCGCTGCGCGCGGTCGAAACCGGCGCGGCCGAGGTCGTGCTGATCCTCGGCGGCGACGCCACCGGGCTCGCCGGCTACGCCAAGGTCGCGGCCAACTTCAACACCGTGACGCAGAAGCATCTGGCGCCGCTCGGCCATGGCGGCCCGAATGGTGTCTACGCGTTGGTGGCCTCGCGCCAGATGAAGAAATACGGCCTTGAGAAATCCGACTATGGCCACATCGCCGTCGCCCAGCGGGAATGGGCGGCGAAGAATCCGTTCGCGGTCTATCGCACGCCGATGACCATGGCCGAATATCTGGCGGCGCCGCTAGTTGCCGATCCGCTGTCGCGCTACGACTGCGTGCCGGTGGTGGCGGGCGCGCAGGCGATCGTCGTGGCGCGGCCCGACCGCGCGCCGAAGGGCCGGCCCAAGGTGCGCGTGCGCGCGCATCGCGCGAGCTACAATTACGACAACCAGGAGGGTGACGGGCTTGCGACCGGTATCAGCACGTTTGCCGATCAGTTGTGGCGGGAGGCCGGTGCTAGTCCGCAGGACATCGACGTCGCCAGTATCTACGACGACTATCCCACCATGGTGCTGGCGCAGGCCAACGATCTCGGCCTGGTCGACGGCCACGACCTGGCGCGCTTCTGCCGCGTGACCATCGGCGAGCGACGGTTTCCGATCAACACCTGGGGCGGCATGCTGTCGGCCGGTCAGCCCGGCGGTCATGCCGGCGGCATGAACGGCATCTCCGAAGCGGTGCTGCAATTGCAGCAGCGCGCCGGCCCACGCCAGGTCAAGGGCGCGCGTTTGGCGGTCGCGACCGGCTACGGCATGACCATGTACCGCTATGGCGGCACGGCCGCGGCCGCCGTGCTGGAGCGCGTCGAATGATTTCTGGCGTCACCATCTGGCGCTGCTCGAATTGCGGTGCCGGGTTTTTTCCCGAACCGCTGCTGTGCCGGCGCTGCCGCGCCGGCGCATTCACGATTGATCGCGTGCATGAGGCGGTGGTGGAGGAGGTTTCCGTCATCCACCACATGCTCGGCCAGGAGAACTGGCAGCCGCGCCGGATCGCCAGCGTGCGCACCACAGACGGCCAGCGCATCACGGTCGGCTTGCGCGATCAATCCGAGCCGGGCACCCGCATTGAACTGTTCGAGGACGTCGGCGCGCCGTTCGGAGAGGGCAAGAAATAGGCGGAACCCGCCGGAAATTGCTTGGCCGGCGAGGTTTGTTGTACTCAAGCGCCATGGCCGACGATCGAACCGGCACGGTGGCGCCGCCGCGGCGCATTTTGGTGATCACGCTGCGGCGGCTCGGCGACGTGCTGCTGACCACGCCGCTGGTGCGCACGCTGCGCTCAGGTTTTCCGGGCGCGCGGATCGACATGCTGGTGAACAGCGGCACCGAGGGCATTCTCGCCGGCAATCCCGACGTGTCCGAGGTCATTGTCATCCCGGAAAAGATCACGGCTGGCTCGCTTGCGCTGGTGGTGTGCCGGATCTGGCGCGATTACGACCTTGCGATCTCGACGCAGTCGGGCGACCGGCCGACCTTTCTGGCCTGGGCCGCGGGACGGCGGCGTCATGGCATCGTGCGTGAGCACGGCTTGGCCGACCGGCTCAAGCGCAAGCTTCTGCATCGCGGCGTGCCCAGCGATCTCACCGTGCATCGCGTGATCGAGCAGCTGCGCCTTGCCGATGGCCTCGGCATCGCCTTGCGCCACGAGCTGGTGTGCCCGAGCGGAGGACAGCCAAGCGATCGCGCGCCGCGCGGCCGCTACGCGGTGCTGCATCCGAATCCGAAGTACCGCTACAAGCGCTGGAACGCGGCCGGCTGGCGCGAGCTGGCGGTGGCCCTCAAGGCGCGCGGGCTCGAGGTTGCAGTCACCGGCGCGCCCGACCCGGACGAGCGCCGCTATCTCGACGAGCTGTGGCCGGACCGGTCCGTGCTGCGGCTCGACGGCGCACTGAACTGGCCTGAGCTTGCAGCGCTCGTTCGCGGCGCGGCGGTGTTCGTCGGAGCCGACACCTCGATGACTCACCTTGCGGCCGGAACCGGTGCGCCGACGGTTGCGATCTACGGGCCAGTCGATCCGGCGATCATGGGGCCGTGGCCGGTCGGCTGTGCGACCCAACCCTGGCGGCCCGCCGGGACGGTCCAGCACCGCGGCAACGTTTGGGTTGTGCAAAACCCGCTGCCGTGCCTGCCGTGCGAGCGGCTCGGCTGCGATGGTCATCTCGACAGCCGCGCCCAATGCCTGGACGAGCTTTCCGCGCGCCAGGTGCTGGTCGCGGTCGACCAGGCGTTGACTGGGGATGGTGGATCGCGGACGGCAGAGGCTGACCGCAGTGCGTAATTGTGGCATGGCCGCGCCACACGCTCGCCCAGGTCCAAAAGCATGCGATAGTGTTTCGCATTCGGGGGATGTCCGATGAGGCCATGGCTGGCATGGCTGGTGACCATTGCGGGGGGCCTCGGGGCCGTGCTGGCGTTTGGCGCCATGATCCCCGACGTCCGCGGCACCCTTGGCGACATCGTTGCGGATTTGCGGGATCGCTCGGCCGACACTGTTGGCCGCGCGATGCCGACACCCGATGCGGCGACGCTAAAGGGTGAGCAAGGCGAGCCTGGTGCTCGCGGGCTGCAGGGTCCGCCCGGCCCCCCGGGGATCAAGGGAGAGCCTGGGCCGGTTGGTCCCAAAGGCGACACCGGCCCGCCTGGGCCGAAAGGCGAAGCGGGTATCGCGGGACCACAAGGCGAGAATGGACCGCCCGGCCCGAAGGGCGATCCCGGTCCGCCGGGCGCCAAGGGCGAGGCTGGCCTGCCAGGACCCAAGGGTGAACCGGGACTCAAGGGTGAACCGGGCCCGCCCGGACCTCGGGGCGAGGTCGCGCCTGCGGGCCCCAAGGGCGAGTCCGGTGCGCTTGGTGCAGCCGGTGCTTCCGGAGCGGCAGGCGGCACGACCTTGCGCGTGCTGACCGGCCGCATCTCCAACACCTGCGAGGCCGACGAAACCCTGATCAGCGCCTATTGCGTGAGCGCGGCGAACGAGATGAGCGCGTCGCCATTCATCATCCCGCCCCGCGGCGCGCGCTGCGTCGGCGTGCTCAACCCGACCGTGGTCATCGTCTGCGGCAAGCTCTGAAAAGTCAGCTGACCTTCTTCCACGCCGCGGCCTGATCGAGCGCGCGGCGCGCGGCGTTCGCCATGGCGACGTCGATCATCTTGCCGTCCACCGTGGTCGAGGCGCTGCCCTGCGCCAGCGACTTGTCGAACGCCTCCAGCACGCGCGTGTAATAATCGAGCTCGGCCTGCGTCGGCGCATAGAGCCGGTTGCACGGCTCGATCTGCGAAGGATGGATGAGCTTGCGTCCGCGATAGCCAAGCCGGCGCGACAGCGCCGTATCCTTTTCAAAGCCCTCGGGGTCGCGCACATTGGCGAACACGCCATCGAGCGGGCTGTCAAACCGCGCCGCACGCGCGCACAGCAACGTGTGGCAACGGGCGTGCATCATCTCCGGGCCGTCGATCGACCAAACGCAACCGAGGTCGGTGTTGAGGTCGCCGTCCCGCGCGCCGCCAAACGTCAGCGAGGCGACGCGGGCGGCGCCGAGCGCCATGGCATAGGCGTTAAGCACCCCGCGCGCGCTTTCGATCGAGAGCACAAGCCGCGTCGTGCCGACGGCGAGCGCGCGCGCCTGTTCCAGCGCGGCGATCATGCGGTCCCAGCGCACCACCTCGTCGTGGCTTTCGACCTTGGGCAGGAAAATGCCGGCGATGCCGGAAATGCCGATCACTGCGTCGAGATCGGCTTCGGCGAGACCGGTTTCCAGGCCGTTGACCCGCACCCAGACGCGCTGGTCGGCGATCTTCGGCGCATAGGCCTTCACGCCGGCGCGCGCGTGCTCCTTTTCCGCGGCTGGCACCGAGTCCTCGAGGTCGAAGATGAAGGCGTCCGACGGCAGGGCCAGCGCCTTGTCGAGAAACTTCTCTCGATTGGCCGGAACATAGAGAAAGCTGCGGGGCAGGGGCATGAGGACGAACCTGTCGGTTTGGCTGTTGGCTACTCGGCGGCCGTCACTTTCGGCTTTGCCGCCGTTGCTAGCTTGGTGACGCCTTTGGCCATCAGCTCCTGGATCGCCGCGGGCGCATAGCCAAGCTCGCGCAGGATTTCCTCGGAATGCTCGCCCAGCATCGGTGCCGGGCGTTCGATGTCGGGGCCGCCGTGGTCGAGCAGCACCGGGTTGCGCGTCACCTGCATGGTGCCGAGCCGCGGATGCTCAATTTGCTTCACGACGTCGCGCGCCTTGATCTGCGGGTGCTCGAACACCTCCTGGAAATTGTTGACCCGCGCGCACGGCACGCCGACCTCCATCAACGCGGCCTCAAGCTCACCCGACTGGCGTTTCCGAATGACCGGCTCGACGATTGCGAGCAGCGCATCCTCGTTGAGCTTGCGATTGGCATAGGTGGCAAAGCGCGGATCGGAGGCATGCGCATCGAGGCTGAGCACTTGCATGAAGTTCTGGTACAGCATGTTGTTGGGCATGCCGATGGCGAGGTAGCGGCGGTCAGCGGTCTCGAACAGCTGGTAGGGTGCGGTCAGCCGGTGGCGGTTGCCCATCGGCTGCGGCACCTTGCCGGTTTCGAGATATTCGGCGGCCTCCCAGGCCGCCGCCGCGATCGAGGATTCGACCAACGACACGTCGGCGATGCGGCCTTCGCCGTTTTTCGCCGCGCCAACCAGACTCGCCAGCGTGGCGTAGGTGGCAAACAGCGCGCCGAACACGTCGGCGGTCTGCACGCCTGGCCGCATCGGCATCTTGCCCGGCTCGCCGGTCACCGACAGCGCGCCAGAGAACGCCTCGATGATCAGGTTGACGCCGGCCCGCCGCCGTTCCGGTCCGGTCTGGCCGAAGCCCGACACCGACGTGTAGACGAGCTTCGGATTGACCGCCTTCAGCTGTTCGGCGCCGAGCCCCATCTTGTCGAGCGTGCCGGGCCGGTTGGCCTCGACGAACACGTCCGACCGGGCGGCGAGCTTGCGCATGGCCTCCTGCGCCTCCGGCGCCTTCAGGTCGAGCACCAGGCTGCGTTTGTTGCGATTGAGCGCGGTGAAGCTCACGCTCTCGCCGTTGCGGATCGGCGGCGTCTGCCGGCTCATGTCGCCGCCCGGCGGCTCGACCTTGACCACGTCGGCGCCCATGTCGGCGAGCAGCGTGCCGCACAACGGCCCGGCGATGAAATTCGCGAGTTCGATGACCCGAATTCCAGCAAGCGGCTTGGCCATCACTGAATCCTCAGTCCCGCCTTGTCGATGACCTCCTTGTACCGCGGCACCTCGCGCTCGACCCGGGCGCGGAATTGCGCCGGGCCTTCCGCCACCACCGGCAGGCCGATCTTGTCGAACTTTTCCTTGATGTCGGGGCGGCTGAGGATCGCGGTCAGCTCCTTGGCCAGGCGATCGATCACCGGTTGCGGCGTGCCGGCCAGCACAAAGATGCCCTGGAAGGTGTCGGATTCGGCATCTTTGATGCCGACCTCACCCAGCGTCGGCACGTCCGGCAACGGCGCCCAGCGCGTCTGCGAGGTCACGGCGATGGGGCGCAGCTTGCCGCCGTCGATCTGGCCCTGCAACGAGCCGATGTTGGCAGTGTAGAGGTCGACCTGGCCGGCCAGCGCCGCATTGGTTGCGGGACCGGCGCCGGGATAGGGGATGTGCTGCATCTCGATGCCGGTGCGAAGCTTGATCAGTTCGCCGGCGAGGTGCGGCGTCGTGCCGACGCCGGAGCTCGTCCAGTTCATCTTGCCGCCGGCGGCCTTCGCCTTTTCCAGGAACTGCTTCATGCTCTTGATCTCGGATTGCGCCGGCACCACGAAGACGTTGGGCGAGGCGCCGATCACCATCAGCGGCACGAAATCTTTGAGCGGCTCGTAATTGGCCGAGGCATAAAGGCTCGGATTGACCACGAAGGCGCTGGAGCAGACCAGCATAGTGGTGCCGTCGGCGGGCAGCCGCTTGACCGATGCGATCGCGATGTTGCCGCCGGCGCCGCCGCGATTCTCGATGATCACCGGCTTGCCGAGCGCCTCGCCGAGCTGCGTGTTGATCAGGCGCGCCGCGATGTCGGTGCCGCCGCCGGCGGGAAAGCACAGCACCCAGGTGATCGGCTTGTCCGGATAGTCGGCGCGTGCCGGGCCAGGCGTCGCGCCGAGGACGCCGATCGCGCCCAGCAGGGCGAAGGCAAGAATAAAGCGTTTCATTATAGGTAACCTCCGGATTGCCGATTATGGCAGCCCGGCCCGCCTCCGTCAGGATGTCCGGTAATAGCCGTGGCCGGTTTCGTTCGGGCGTGCTTCAATCGCGCTGTTCGCCAAAGTTCCAAGAGTCGTTCCAACAGTCTCACCCGCGATCCATGACCCAACAATTCGACGTCATCATCGTCGGCGGCGGCGCCGCCGGCTGCGTGCTGGCCAACCGCCTGTCGGCGCGCTCGGGCACCTCGGTGCTGCTGCTGGAGGCCGGCCAGGACACGCCGCCCGGCCGCGAGCCGGCGGACGTGCTCGATACCTATGCCACGTCCTACTACAACGACGACTATTTCTGGCCGGGCCTCAGAGTGCACTGGCGGATGGCGGACAACTCGCCGGCGACGACCTTTCTGCAAGGCCGGCTGATGGGCGGCGGTTCGTCGGTGATGGGCATGGTGGCCTATCGCGGCACGCCGGACGACTATTCGGAATGGGAGCAGCTTGGCGCCAAGGGATGGGGCTGGAGCGACGTGCTGCCCTACTACAAGAAGCTCGAGAACGATCTCGATTTCAGCGGCGACCAGCATGGCAACAGCGGTCCGGTGCCGATCCGCCGCACGCCGCAGGAGGATTGGGCGCCGCTGTCGAAGGCGGTGTTCGCCTACGCGCAAGAGCGGCAGATGGCCTATCTCGCCGACATGAACGCTGATTTCCGTGACGGCTACGGCTCGGTGCCGATGAGCAACTGGCCGGACAAGCGTGGTTCGGCCGCGATCTGCTATCTCGACAGCACGGTGCGCGCGCGCGGCAACCTCACCATCGTCAATGGCGCTATCGCGACCGGATTCGTGTTCGACGGTAAGCGCGCGACCGGCGTCAAGGCGCGGGTGCGTGGGCAGGAGCAGGTCTTTGACGGCCGCGAGATCATCTGCTCGCTCGGCGGCATTCACTCGCCGGCGTTCCTGATGCGGCAGGGCATCGGACCGGCGCGGCATCTGCGCGATCGTGGCATCGAGGTGCGCGCCGACATGCCGGGCGTCGGCCAGAATCTGTCAAACCATGCCATCATCTTTGTCGGGCTGCTGCAGAAGCGCGGCGCGCGCCAGAAGCAATCAATCCGTCCGCATCCGATGACCTGCTTCCGCTATTCGTCCGGCCTGCCGGACGCGCCGCGCAACGACATGTACATCAACGTGCAGTGCAAGACCTCGTGGAGCGCCCTCGGTTTCCAGGTCGCCAATTTGGCGCCGTGTCTGCTCAAGCCCATGGCGCGCGGTCGCGTGTCGCTGAAGTCAAAGGAGGCGGCCGAGCCGCTGGTGGAGTTCAACTTCACCGACCATGAGCTCGACCTGCAACGCTTCATGCAGGGCTTCCGCCGTTGTGTGGACGTGCTGGCGCACGACAAGGTGCGCGCCATGAGCAGCATCACGTTCCCGGTCAAGTTCGACGACCGGCTGCGGCTGCTCAACCGCCGCAACCTCAAGAACAAGATACAAAGCGCGCTGGTCGCCGGATTGATCGACCTGGTGCCGCCGCTGGCGGCGCCGATCTTCGCGACGCTCGCCGACCGCAAGATCGATATGAACGAGCTGGTTCGTGACGACGCGGCGCTGGCCGACCACATCCGCCACAACGTCGCCGGCACGTTCCACCCGGTCGGCACCTGCCGCATGAGCGCCGACGCCTCCGATCGCGACGCCGTCACCGACACGCAGGGCCGCGTGCGCGGCTTCGAAGGCCTGCGCGTGGTGGACGCTTCGCTGATGCCGACCGTGCCGCGCGGCAACACCAATATTCCGACCATCATGCTGGCGGAAAAGATTTCCACCGCGATCGCGGCTGGACAGGGGTGATATTCGAACCGCGTCATGACTGAGGATGTGCGCGAACGGCGGCTGCGGCGGACCTTGCGCGCCGTCGCGCTCGCGCATCCGTTCTATCGGCAACGCTTCCGCGCGCTCGGCCTGGCGGCGCAGGACGTCGGTTCGCTGGACGATCTGCAAAAGCTGCCGCCGACCAGCAAGGACGACTACATCGCCGACCCCGAGGCGTTCCGGCTCCAGGCGGCCGATCTGCCCGACGAGTTCGCGCCGGCCGAGCGCGTGCTGTGGGACGTCGCTTACACCACCGGCACCACCAGCGGCCGGCCGTCGCCGTTCTACAACACCACCCACGACGCCTATGCGATCTGGGACCAGGCCCGCCGCTGCAACGAAGCAGAGGGCTTCCGGCCGGACGACCGCGTCGCCAATCTTTATCCGCTGGCCGATTTCCCGACCGGGGCGTTTCTGAGCGTCATCCGTTCGACCATGATCGCCGGCCTGCCGGTGGTGCATGGCCTTACCGGCTCGGCGCATTCGGAGTTCAAGGTGCGCCATTCGCTCGCCGAGGCGCTCGACACGGTCGTGCGGTTCAGACCAACCGTGCTGTGGGGCGTGCCAAGCTTCGTGCGGCGGTTTCTCGAAGAGGCGCGGCGCAGCGGGCGCGATCTTGGCGCGGTGCGGCTGATCATCACCTCGGGCGAGCCGATGCCGGCCGTGCTGCGTGCCGAGCTGAAGGCGCTGCTGGTGGGCTGCGGT
>Ga0310810_10010508_pt1 | contig 10779 bp, 7 predicted proteins | sample NCmetagenome_FD_207641 | JGI IMG/M metagenome (GOLD analysis project Ga0310810, IMG submission 207641) | Soil microbial communities from experimental microcosm in Duke University, North Carolina, United States - NC | ecosystem: Engineered > Artificial ecosystem > Soil microcosm > Unclassified ... | reverse complement strand
GCCAGTGGTCCGGCGTGGCGATGAGGACGGCATCGACTTCTTTCATCTCCAGCAGCTTGCGGTGGTCGGTGAAATTGCGGGCGTGCGGCGCCTTCTGGCGGGCTTTGTCGATCTGCTCGCCGTAAATGTCGCAGACGGCAGTTACGTCGACCTTGGGGCTTTCCTGGAACTGCGACATGTCGTGCCGGCCGCGCTCGCCGCAACCAATGACGCCAAGCTGCACCTTGTCGTTGGCGCCGAGGATGCGGGAGTAAGAGAGCGCTGTAGCGGCGCTCGCGCCGCGCAGCAGATCGCGTCTTCGGATGTTGGTGGGCATGCAGAGATTATACGATTCAGTGGCGTGTATCGATCAAGGCTTCGCATGGGGCACAGGCGGCGAGCCAGGAATTGCCGCGCTACGCAGTCAGATCGGCGCTGGGCAGAAACCGCGGAGGTTTGCGGAATTTTGTCGCCTGCTCGAACGCGTAGGCAAGGCGGATGAGCACCGGCTCGCTGTACGCTTTGCCAACAAACGACAGCCCAACGGGCAGGCCGAACACGTAACCGGCGGGCACGGTGATGTGCGGGTAGCCGGCCACGGCGGCGGGGCCGGTGAAATCGCCGCCGGGAAAGTGATCTCCGTTGGGCAGATCGATGGGCCAGGCGGGCGGGGCAGTGGGTGCGATCAGCGCATCGAGCTTATGCTGGCCCATGATGGCATCGATGCCGCGAGTGCGGGCCAGTTCGTGGTTGCGCTTCAAGGCTTTCACATATGCGGGCGTGGTGAGCGGCCCTTTGGCCTGCGCCTTGATCATGACGTCCTGGCCGAAATAGGGCATCTCTTTGGCGGCGTTCTTCTCGTTGAAGTCGATGATCTCTTTGAGCGAGTGCACCGGCGCTTTCGGGCCGAGGCGCTCCAGGTACGCATTGAGGTCCGCTTTGAACTCGTAGAGCATCACTTCATTTTCCGAATCGCCGAATTTTCCAGTGGTCGGGATGTCAGCGGGATCGATGATCTCGGCGCCCAGGTGCTTCATGGTATCGATGGCCGCGGCCATGAGCTTGTCGACCGGTTCGCTGAACCCGAAGTACTTCCGCGCCAGACCAATGCGCGCGCCACGCAGTCCGCTGGGATCGAGAAATTTCGTATAGTCGGCCTGCGCTTTGCCCGCGCTCTCTTTGGTGACCGCGTCGTTCGCGTCGATGCCGGCCATCACGCCCAGCAGGATGGCGGCGTCGGTCACGGTGCGTGTCATGGGACCGGCGGTGTCCTGGCTGTGCGCGATGGGGATGATGCCCGAGCGGCTGACGAGGCCAAGGGTAGGTTTGATGCCGACGAGTCCGTTCATCGAAGACGGGCAGGTGACTGAACCATCGGTCTCCGTGCCGATCGCAATCGCGCACTCATTGGCTGCCGCCGCGGCGCCCGACCCAGAGCTGGAGCCGCAGGGATTGCGGTCGAGAGCATAAGCATTGAGTGTCTGCCCGCCGCGTCCGCTCCAGCCGCTCGTCGAATGGCTCGAACGAAAGTTGGCCCACTCGCTCAAGTTGGTCTTTCCCAGAATCACGGCGCCGGCTTCCCGCAATCGCTGGGCGACAAATGAATCGCGCGGCGCGATGGAACCGGAAAGCGCGAGCGAGCCGGCAGTGGTCATCATGTTGTCGGCGGTATCGATGTTGTCCTTGATCAACACGGGTATGCCATGTAGCGGGCCGCGCGGGCCCTTTTCACGACGCTCTTTGTCGAGTGCCTCGGCGATCGCGAGGGCATCGGGGTTGATCTCGATCACCGCGTTGATCGCCGGCCCGCGCTTGTCGATCTCGTCAATTCGCGCGAGATATTTTTCCGCAATCGACCGTGCCGAATACTGGCCCGACTTCATTCCAGCCTGCAACTCGGCAGTCGTGGCCTCTTCCAGATCGAATGGTTTCACGGGAACTGGCGTCGGACGAGATGATGGCGACTGGGCCGGGATCGCGAGCGCGGCCCCCCCTCCCAGCAGGCTGAACTGCAAAAACGTTCTACGCTTCATGAGAAGTGCGGAGATACCAGTACGTGCCGGGTGCTTGGCTCGCGGCACATCGGAGTTCTCCAACTGGGGATGATATCCCACGCAGGCGGTGCGCGCCAGATGCTGCAGGCCGGCGGGCCTCAGTACGCCAGCAGCCGTTCGGCTTCGCGGGCGAGGTCGTCGACTTGCGGCAGTATGGCGTTCTCCAGTTGCGGATGATAGCCCACCCAGGTATCGAGGGCGCCCACGCGGCGCACGGGAGCATCGAGGCGATCGAAAAGCTCGTCGGCGATGCGGGCGGCGATTTCGGCGCCATAGCCGAAGGAGATGGTGTCTTCGTGCGCCACCAAAACGCGGTTGGTCTTTTCGACGGAGGCGCGAATGGTGTTCCAGTCGCAGGGCGCAAGGCTGCGCAGATCAATCACCTCGATGCTGGCGTCCGGGTTCCTGCGCTCCACCTGCATGGCCGCCTGCAACGATTTCTGGACCACGGCTCCGTAAGTCACGATGGTGAGGTTCTGCCCGGTCTTCACGACTTTGGCGCGGCCAAATGGAATGGTGAAATCGGGACCGGGGTGCGGCGAACGGTTATAAGGCTCGCGATAGAGGCGCTTGTGCTCAAGGAAAAGCACGGGATCATCGGAGCGAATCGCGGTGCGCAGCAGACCGCAGGCATCGAGAGCATTCGATGGCATGATGACGCGCAGGCCGGGGATATGCGTGAACTCCACCTCGCCGCACTGGCTGTGATAGATGGCGCCGCCGTTCAGGTAGCCGCCGATGGGCACGCGCAGCACCACGGGGCTGGAAAATCCACCGTTCGAGCGCCAGCGTATGGTAGCCATTTCATCGCGGATCTGCATCATGGCGGGCCAGATGTAATCGAAGAACTGCACCTCCGCCACCGGTTTCAAGCCGCGCGTAGCCATACCAACGGCGCGGCCGACAATGGAAGCCTCGGCCAACGGCGTGTTAAATACGCGGCGCGCACCAAATTCGATTTGCAGCCCGGCGGTGACCTTAAAAACGCCGCCTTTTCCTTTTATTTCCGTGAGAGCTTCTTCGCGCGAGTAATCGGCCACGTCTTCGCCGAACACCAGAACGTCGGGATTGCGGCGCATCTCCTCGGCCAGCGTAGTGTTGATCAGGTCGACCATGGTCTTGGGCTCGCCGGTGAAATGCGGCGTCGCGGCGAAGGCGTCCGCAGCCGGATCCACGCGATCCGAATAGAGGTGGACCAGAGCCGAATCGCGCGCGGGCGGCGATTGGCGTAGCGCTTGCTGCGTAGCCTCGTGAATCTCTTCATCGATTTCGTGGACGATGCGCTGCAGCGACTGGCGATCGAGGATGCCTTCGTCGACCAGCAGCTTCGGGAAATTCAGCACCGGGTCGCGCGCGGATTCGGCTTTTCGCTCGGCGGCGGTTTTGTACATGCGCTCGTCATCGGAGAGCGAGTGCGAATACAAGCGCACCACGCGCGCATGGACGAGCGCTGGCCCGCGGCCGGAGCGGCAATAATCGGCTGCCTCGCGCAGCGCCCGGTAGGAAGCGAAAAAGTCGGTGCCGTCTGTCTCCCGGCGAAAAAGAGACGGAAAACCGGAGAGCAGCGGGCTGATATTGCCGCCGGCAGTCTGGCACGCGACCGGTACCGAGATGGCGTAGCCGTTGTCTTCAATCAGGAACAGGACCGGGAGGCGATCCAAGCAGGCCACGTTCATCGACTCCCAGAACTCGCCTTCACTGGTTGCGCCATCACCGCCTGTGACCAGCGTCAGTTCGCCGGAGTCCGGCTGGCGGTAGCGGCCGGCTTCGGCGCATCCCACCGCCTGCACAAACTGGGTGCCCGTAGGCGAAGAGGACGTGACTATGTTCAATTTCGGCGCTCCCCAGTGCGAAGGCATCTGGCGGCCGCCCGAAGCGGGATCGGATGCGGCACCGACCGCCTGCAGCAACATTTCGTACGGCGTCACGCCCAGCATCAGACACAGCGCGCGATCGCGATAGTACGGATACACCCAATCGTGTCCGGGGTGCAGCACCATGCCAGCGGCCACTTGGACGGCTTCGTGTCCCGCGCCGCTGATCTGGAAGAAAATGCGATTCTGACGCTTGAGGGTGATCTCGCGATCATCCAGCCGGCGCGCGGTGTGCATGATGCGGAAAGCGCGGATCAGCGCCTCCGGCTCAAGACCATCGAAACGCGCCGGGCTCTGGCGGTCCGTGCTGGTTGTCGTAGTCGCCATGCGAATCCTAACTCAAGTGTAGAGGAGTTTGGCGAAGTTTTGCCGGATCGCGTACCACAATAGCCAGTGCCACAAGATAAAGCGCGCCGCCGATCAGCAGCGTCTGGACCAACCCTAGGTAAATGGCCAACACCAGCGCCGTGACCGACCCCAGCACGCTGGCCGCGGCATTGAGCGACCATGCCCAGCGCACGGACGAACTCTGCCATTTTTCCAGGCGCGCCAAGCCGATGGGGAAGGGCATCCCCATGAGAAATCCCGCGGGGAAAATCAGGGCCACCGTCACCGCGATCTTCCATGGAAGCGGAAAGGTCATGCCTTTGGGCAGCAACACGGCGACATCGAGCGCGAGTAACCCAATCAGGATCGCCACTCCGGCAAGCACCGCCCTCCACCTGGCAGCGGAATCTCGGATAACGGCGCGGCTGGCGTAACTGCCCACGCCACTCGAAACCAGGAGCGAAAAGATCACCACCGTCAGCGCGTAAGTCGGATGCCCGAGAAACAGGACGAACTTTTGGATCAGAGCGACCTCGATCAGGATGTATCCGGCGCCGATGGCAAGAAAATAAAGCAGAAACGCGAGTACGGGCTTCTCGTGCGGTAGACGCGCGCGTAACACCACCGGCGGAAGCGCCAGAATGATGAAAGTAGCGGCCACGCTGATACCGAGCAGCTCAAACAGCAAGGGAACGGCGCGGTTGATCTTGTAATCGGCGCTGCGCCTGGAGGTCCGGGTGACAAACTCCCACAGATCGCGCGGCTGCACGGTGTAGAAGAAAAACGGCCGGTTATCGGTGACGGCAGAAATATCGAAGGGGTAGCGGTGCTGGAAACCCATGGGATCGGGCGTCCGCAAAAGTTCCGTGAACGGGTTGGGGATCAACTCGTCGGGAAGATAGATGGCTTCCATGTGTGACAACGCCAGCGCTTTGCGGGCGTGGCTGATGTCTTCGGCGCGAAACGGGTGGCGCGCAATCAGCACCGTATCGCGCGCGCCCCAGCCGGCCAGATCGGCGCGTGAGCCTTCGCGGCCCACGATGATGTGGCGCGCCGGGTCGGTTTCCCCGAGGTTTCGCAAGGCCACCATGGCCAGTGAAATCAGCCGCAGCGATTCGCGCGGCGGATCGAAGCCCCAGCGTGTGAAAGCCAGGATGCCGTCGTCAGCGAGGTGTGTCAGGTAATCGTGAAAAGCATCGGTGGTGTACAGATTGCTTTCGGAAAGCGCGAAGGCGCCCGCGGCGGTGGAGGCCCAGGTGTCCACCAGCGTGGCCTGCAGCACCTGATATTTTTCGGCGCTGCGGCGCACAAAGGCGCGCCCGTCTTCGACGAAGATGTGGACATCGGGCCGCAAATAGAGGTTACGGCTCCATTGCGGAAACTTTTCCCGCATGATGGTGGTGGCGATGATGGGGTTGATCTCAACGCCGGTGATGTCGTGGCTGCCGGAGGCGAGCGCCCGCGCGACATCCCAGCCCCCGCCCGGGCCGATGATGAGCGTCTTGGCCGCGGGGCGGATGGCGTACGGCAGGCCTGGGCCCTGATAAAGGAGATCGTTGACATCGCGATCGGACAGGTGCGCGAAGTCGAAATTGGGAATCCAAGTGGACGCGTCGGCGTCGATGACAATGGTCTGCGCGCCTGAACTTTTGTCCGGTACAACGGCGATACGGGAAAAGCTGTTCCATTTAACGAATGTTTCTCGATCCAGCTTCTGGCCCTTGGCGTACACCACGTTGATGAGTGAGTAAGAATCGTTGAACAGCAGCAGACCGAAGATCCCAAGCGCCAGGGCGACGCTTGCGGCACGGGCCGCGACCGAGCCGCCCATGCCATGCCATACCGCGGCTGCGGCTGCGAATAGCACGGCCGCCACGATCGTGGTGTTGGGCCCGCCGAAAGCATTCAGCAGCGGTATCAGCAGCAGGCAGCCGCCAGCGGCGCCGGCGAGGTCAAAAAAGTATACGCGGTTCACGCGCTCGATGGTTTCCGAAACCGCCAGCGCGACGATGGTGCCCGATACAAAAAAGGGCAGGGCAGAGGTGAAGTAGATTAGCGCCAGATATCCCGTTGAAGGATTCTGTCCCTGCGCCAGCACCACCAGCACAGCCAGGATCACGAGGATACTGTTCACCGCGCTGAGCCACCCGAGCTTCGAAAACAAGCTGCCCTTCCAATCGGCGACCACGTAGGAAAACACGCCGCCGGCGCCTAGTCCGAACAGCGCAATCGAAATGGCCAGAAACGCGAAGTGGTAATAGAAGACTACGGAAAAAATGCGCGTGAGCGACAGCTCGAGCAGCAGCGTGGCGAGCGTGGTCAGAGCCACGCACAAGTAGATAAAGGACCAGTGGAAGCGCGGTGCCTGAGGGGGGGCGGAGAAGGTTGGCAATCTACTATGTTAGGCGATCCGGCGCGGCTGGGTCACGTAAAGTGTCACGTGAAAAGCCCGCGTGCGATCTTGATGAACTGCCCGCCCATTTCGAAAATGACGCGCGGAACGACCATGACGAGTGGCAGCAATGGGGCCCAGGAGCGTGACCAGACGGCGAAGAGCGCGAGCACTACAAGCAATGGCGAAAGGATACGGCCGAAAGCGTAGGCCTCCATCCAGAACAACGGGCCGAGATTCAAACTGCCCACGGCCATCAGAATTGCGACCCACTGCAGAGGCCAGGACCAATTTTTTCGCAACAGCCAGAAAGGGAGGATGAGCGAGAAAAGCGCGCCCGCCAGCGCCAGTTCATCCAGCAGACTGGCCGCGAGTGCCACGGCCGGCGCGGAAGCATAATGCACCGGATTTAACATGCGATTAGCCAGGCTGGCGAGCGGCAAGGATGCCAACCAGCTCATGACGTTGTAGCCGGATGTCCTGGCGGTGAGAAAAGCATACCAGCCCAGTGCCGGGACCGCGGAGGTCGCGAACAGAAAGGCTTTGTTGAAGCGGCGTTCGCGAAGCTCGGCCAGAACATAGGCCGCCGTGAAGAGGAATCCAGTTTCGCGGGCCAGCGGAGCCAGCACCAGAATCAAATGGATCTCGCGTGGCCTGTCTTCTGTCACGTAAAGAGCGAAGCCAATCGCGAGCGACACCAGAGCCAGGTCCACCGTGAGACGGTCGAGCGACACTACTGTGGCTGGCGCCAATAGATACAAGACAGCCCACGCCGGATGGAAGGTGTAAATTCCGATGAAGCGGCCAAGCCAGTAGATCCCAGCGAACAGGAACAGGAGATTCACACTAATGTAAGCCGCGTCGACGTGCCGCGATTGGCCGGCAGCCAGCAGGGCGGCCAGCCCTGGCACCAGAATACGCGCGTAGCGCTGCCGCGGCCAATCCATGTGACGCGCCAAGCCGTGCTGAAGCAGCGGGTCATGGGCTACGTAATGGTAGAACTGCCCATCGTATCCGTAAGTACCGGCGAAGCGATAAATATTCTCGGCGGCCAGCTCGGGCGGCGGGACCACAACCACACCGGTGCAGAACAATCCAGTCCAGTTACCGGCGTAGTTGAAACGGACCGTCAGAGCCTGCCATGCGAATGCCAGCCCGACGGCGCAGGTGGCGCAGATCAGTGGCCAGGTACGATCGGGACGGCCTGATGTCACAAAGAAAACACGAAAGGCGTGCCGTGCTGGAGTTCCTGATAGCAAGTGTCCGGCGCATATAGCTTCAGCGACGCGCGAAACTGGCGTGGATCGACGGCGTTATCCGGAAACATATCGTAGTGACAGGGGATCGCCACCCTTGGTTTGATCTTTGCTACTACTTGCGCGGCTTCGTAATGCGAAAGATTATTGAAGCCGCCGTTGATGCAGGTGATCACCACGTCGGGCGTGAATTTTGCGGCGGAAAACAGCAGGTCGCTGAAGTCCGTGTCGCCCGTTACGTAAACCTTCGGGCCCCCGGCGAACGTGAAAATGTAGCCCATATGGTTGAGATCGGTATCGTCGGTCGGAAGCGCGAAGGCGCCGCGCACGTGGATGTCGCGCAGCTCGAGTTCGCACGCCGGCCAGGCGGACAAGATACGGCCGGTCTCGATGCCTTCCGCGCGGTAGACGCCGCAGCTGGGGTGCGGCCCGACGAAATGCGTGGTGTCTTTGTGGCGCAGGCCGCGAATGGTTTCGGGATCGGTGTGGTCCTGGTGGTTGTGCGTGCAGGTGAAGATGTCCACATCGAGGTCTTCCGGGCGAATGAGGATGGGGACGCGCCGACTCAAATCCACGCCCGTGTGGCTATAGGCGGCTTCACAGCTATTGCTCAGATACATGTCCGTCGTGAGCAGCGTGCCCTCGGGCGTCTTGAAAATGTAGCCGGTCTGACCCAGCCACCAGAGGGCGACGGATTTCTTGGGAACCGGAAACGCCCGGATCTCCGACATGAGGCTCATGCCGGATATTGTACAGAGGTTTGTCCTGCCTGCTTCTTAGGCGCGAGGTTTCTTACGGGCGAGGGCACGGCGCGCGGCAGCAATCACATCGCGCGCGACCAAGCCGTACTTGTCGAGCAATTGCTCGGGCGTTCCCGACTCGGCGTAGGTATCGTGGATACCGACAAACTCCATCACGCACGGATGCGTCTCCCCAACCACCTGGGCCACGCGCACGCCCAAGCCGCCATCAATCAGATGCTCTTCGGCAACGACGATGGCGCCGGTCTCGGCCGCGGCGCGTTGGATGGCGGCGCGGTCCAGCGGCTTGATGGTGTGGACGTCGATTACGCGTACCGAAATACCCTCGGCTTCCAGGGTTTCGTGCGCGCGAATGGCTTCCGCCACCAGAAGCCCGGTGGCGATCACTGTCACATCGGTTCCTTCCATCAGCTCGATCGCCTTGCCGATTTCGAACTTCTGGTCCGGCGGATATATGATCGGCGCCTTCATGCGGCCGGTCCGAATGAAAACCGGGCCCACGTACTTGATCGCTGCAAGCACCAGCGCGGTGGCAGAGACTTCGTCGGCCGGCGAGATCACCACGAAGCCGGGCAGGGAACAGGCCAGCGCCGTTTCTTCCACGCTCATCTGCGACGGTCCGTCTTCGCCAATCGAAATGCCGCTGTGCGTTCCCACCACTTTGACGTTGAGCTTGGGATAAGCCACGGTGACGCGCAACTGCTCGAAACCCTTGTTCATTACGAAGCAGGAAAAGCTGGCCACGACTGGGATCTTGCCCGCGTACGCGAACCCGGCAGCGATGGCTACCATGTTCGCTTCGGCAATTCCGCACGAAAAGAAGCGGTCTGGAAATTCGTTATGGAATAGCGACGTGTAAGTGGATTTGGAAAGGTCCGCGTCGCCCACCACGATATCCTTGTTCTCGCGTCCGGCCACCACGAGCGCCTTGCCAAACGCTTCTCGCGTGGCCATCCCGAGTTTCAGCTCGAATTTCGGTTTGGTCGGGGTCATTGCAACTCCTGTAGGGCGAGCTTCACTTCGTCCGGTGTCGGCGCCGTCCCATGGAACTTCGGATTATTCTCCATGAAGGAAACGCCCTTCCCCTTGATGGTGTGCGCGATTATGGCGGTGGGCTTGCCTTTGGTTTCCGACGCCTCTTTGAAGGCCGCCTGAATCACCGGAATGTTATGGCCGTCAATCTCGACGGTATGCCAGCCGAATGCGCGCCACTTGGCTGCCAGCGGAGCGACTTCCATGATGTCCTTCACGAAACCGTCGAGCTGGATGCCGTTATAGTCCACGATGGCGACGATGTTATCGACTTTGTGGAACGCGCCAAACATCGCGCTCTCCCAGATTTGCCCTTCCTGGATCTCGCCGTCGCCCATCATGGCGTACGTACGCGCCGGGCTGCCGTTCAACCGCGCCGTCAGCCCCATACCCAGCGCCAGCGACACACCTTCGCCCAACGAACCGGTGGAGGCTTCGAGTGATGGGATGAACCGGACGTCGGGATGGCCCTGGTAGATCGAGCCCAGCTTGCGCAGTGTGTTCAACTGGTCGAGTGGCGTGTAACCGCACTCGGCCATAGCGGCGTAGAGCACCGGCGCCGCGTGGCCCTTCGAAAGAATGAAGCGGTCGCGGTCCGGCCATTTGGGGTTGCTCGGGTCGTGGCGCATCACATCAAAGTACAGTGCGACGACCAATTCGACGGCCGACAGCGAACCGCCCGGATGGCCGGATTTCGCGGCGCCGATCATTTCGATGATCCCGCGGCGGATCCGCTTGGCGATAGCCTGCATCTCAGGCACGGTCTTTTTTGGAGGCATGGAAACCTTCAATTTAGCACGGGGCGTGGAGCAGGAGACGCAGCGGGCGGGGGCTGCCGCTACTACTATCCTAAGAGCCGTGCCGCTGGTTTGGCGAAATACGTCAGCACGAAGTCGGCCCCCGCCCGGTGAATGGAGGTCAGGCTCTCCATCATGGCGCGCTCGCAATCGATCCACCCGTTGCGCGCCGCCGCCATGATCATGGAAAACTCGCCACTCACCTGGTACGCTCCCAGCGGTACGTCGAAGCGCTGACGCGCCTGCCAGATCAGGTCGAGATAGGGCATGGCCGGCTTGACCATGATCATATCGGCTCCCTCTTCCA
>Ga0310810_10010507_pt1 | contig 10779 bp, 7 predicted proteins | sample NCmetagenome_FD_207641 | JGI IMG/M metagenome (GOLD analysis project Ga0310810, IMG submission 207641) | Soil microbial communities from experimental microcosm in Duke University, North Carolina, United States - NC | ecosystem: Engineered > Artificial ecosystem > Soil microcosm > Unclassified ... | reverse complement strand
TTTTTCTCGAGCCAGACCAAACCCGCTGGCAGGGAGCCAGCAGGCCTGATCTGCGTCAGTCTACGCTTCGCGGTTCAGACAGTTCAGCAGCAGGTTCATGTTCCCGAGCTGCGTCTGCGTGGTGGCGCCCACCGCACCGCTGTAACTCTTGTCGATAAGCGCGACGGCGGCGGTAAATGTGTCGTTCACCGTGCTCGCGCTCGTTAGGCCTGCGGCGGCGGCATACGCACCGCAGCCCAACGCACCGAGGGTCTGCCCGGTGAAACCAGACACCAGCCCAATGTTGTAGGCAAGAGCCAACGTCTGGGCAGAGTTCGTATTCAACGTACCGGTATTGATGCCGGTTGCTACCGTGCAGTCCTTCGTTGCCGTCGCGGCGCCGACCGTAAAGATTGACGGTGTACCCTTGCCGCACGCATTCAGCGTGTTGGGGAAAACCTTCGCCGCCTCGGCCTGCGTGTCGATGAGTGAACCCCGACCAATGGCCTTGCCGTTATTACCATAGCCGCCGGCGGCAACGATCCTAGCGATGCCGTTGGTGTTGCCCCAGTAGCCCATCGTCTTGCCGAGCTGAATGACGGTCAACGGCTCGCACGGGGTGTCATCAACCACATCGTAGTTCGCGTCCGACGGCTGTGTTGCGTGGAAAGCGTACGCACCGGCAGCCAACGGGCCCTTGCTAGCTGACCTCACGCCTGTGCCAGCCCCGTTGTCGGCACCGGTGTTCGCAACGGACGAACCAGCACCGTCACACGTGCTGTTGAGATAGAACGTGAAAGTCACCGCAGCCTTTGGAATGGCTGCGACCTCTCCCGTCACCGTTGCGCGGTCATGTACGGAGGATCCCGATGTAACGCTCGTCACAGTAGTGTGACCCGGGTCCAAGTGAATGTCGGTGCTGATGTGCAGTGTGCCTTTGCTCACCGTGAACGGCTCGCAGCCTGTGTCATCGGTGACGGTGTAGTTGTCGTCCGACGGCTGCACCGCGAGGTAGGAATACGACCCTGCGCCCAACGCGGCGGTGCTCGCCGACCGCTCACCCGTACCCGGGCCGTTATCCGCGCCCAGGTTGGCCACGGACGTACCGGGGTTCTCGCAGATGCCATTGGTGTAGAGCGTGAACTGTACCGCAGCCTTCGGAATGCCGGTGACCTCTCCCGTCACGAGCGCCCGATCGTGGACGATCGAGCCGAGCGCCACTGGCGCCGTGATCGCGTTGTGTGCCGCGTCGTGAGGGGTCGTACTGATGTGCAATGAGCCTTTGTTAACCTTGAACGGTTCGCACTCGCCTTCCGAGTCGTTCATCTCTTCCAGGTTACCGCTGTTGAAGTACGCCTTGAACGAGTACTCGCCCGCCCCCAGCGGCCCCTGAGTCGAACTTGCAACCCCAGTTGGTGCTGTGCCGCTAATGGCCTTTTCGTCGGGACCAGACTCGGGAGTTCCCGTACAGGTGTTGTTCTTCCAGAAGAAGAAGGTCACTGTGCTCCCGGCAGGAATGGTCCCACCCGCGGGGGTGCTTGATACCACTGCCGTGTCATGAGCTATCACGCCAAGCGCGGCGGGACTCGCGTTACTGATTTCAACGTGGGAAGGGTCATGAACCGTAGTGACAATTGACGCTCCCTGTGGCTCCCCACCGCCATCACAGGGTTGGTGCGAAAGGTTGAAGCGGTTGTAGACGGTTCCTGGGGCGAGTATTGCTGTTGCGTACGGCGCCTCGAGCTCGGTTCCCGAAGCCACGGGGATATTCGGCCGCAGCGGATCAGCGACCACCACCAACGTGTAGTGCGCAGTGCCGCCGGTAAACTTCTCGAGCGGCACATCCTGCGTCACCCCGCCATCCCAGTAGACGGTGATGTGATCTGGGGCAAGGGACTCGTCAGCCAAGCCGTTAATGATCCAGTGCCATTCGCCTTCTTGGCACGCCCCAGACACGTTACTCTGGCTGATTTGCCCCGGGATAACAACGGCGACGGGAGCGGTCAGCCTTTTCGCGCCTTGTTGCGTCGCCGTCGGCGACTCGGCACAAGCTGCGAATAGAAGCGCCGCCGCTGCGACGCCAACCCCTGCGTACCATTTCATAGCTGATTCCTCACCAGAAGGTTTGCCGGGCCCCCTTGTCGCCGGCAGACACCTCATCGAGAACCCGGCTGTCTCGCAGTAGTGCGAGACCCGTGGCTTTGCGGACCGGCCTCACGACCGGGGTGCCCTTCAGAGGACTTCATCGCGCCCGCTCGCCTGGCACGCTCGCAGCACCTCTCGTTGCCCGCGGCATAGGCGGCCAAGCATTCCGCCCACCGCGGCACTCAGAGGGGTGTTGCCCGCGAGTCCAAACAAGCCGACACGTTCCGAGTGACCAGATGCGAGCTGGCCCCTCGAGCCACCGTGCCGGAACGGAGGAGCAGCCCCGCCCCTCCGCCGCGATCCCGTAACCGCCACACTTTGTGGTGTAGGTCACGTGTCACATGTGCTGTAGCGCACTTACGACGGGGGCCAGTATAAGCCGTTGCGGTTATCCCACAGTTAGAACCGTCTCATCGGGCGCGCGGCACTTGCTTCCCACCCAGAATCGCGATGGCCCGATCCGAACATGACGGCTCGCTGACGCCCCGGGAGATGACCGGCGTGTCGGCGCGAACATCGTCGCGGCAACCGGAGTGTTACGATTTGTTCACCTAACGCGAAGTCGCCGAGAGACCGGCGTATGCGCGGGCGGATACTGGGGCGACCGACCGCTGTACACCCAGCCTAGAGCCATCGCCCCACGCCATCCTGGGCGGGGATGCAGGATCGATTTCCGCACCGGACCGAGAGCCGCCGCACTCTTCGAGACTCTTACGGTTTGTTCACGCTCTAACCGTTGCGACGGGCGGGTCGAATGTGCTCTGGCGCACAAGCGTATCTTGGGCTAACCTAACCGCTCTGCGTCGTCTGTCTGGGTAGCACCCACTTCCGGCCCCCTCCTCAAGCGCGTGCTTCACCTTCGGATCCTCGGCGGCGCAGCGGTCCTATCGTCCGACGGCGCTCTCACGGGAGCCGCCGGCCGGCGGCGCGCCTTGGCGTTGCTCGCGCTCGTGGCCTCGGCCCGAGACGACGGGCTCGCGCGTGATCGCGCGCTGGCGCTGCTCTGGCCCGAGCTGGACTTCGACCGCGCTCGGAACAATCTGAAGCAGCTGGTCTTCTCGCTGCGTCGAGCGCTGTCCCCGGAAGTGTTCGCGGCCACCGGTGCGACGCTGCGACTCGATCCGAACGTCATCACCGTCGACGTCTGGGCCTACGAGAAGTCGATCGCCGACGGCCAGCTCGAAAGCGCGGTCGCACGGTACGGCGGTCCCTTCCTCGACGGCTTCAGCGTCCCCGGACTTCCGGAGTTCGAACGTTGGGTCGAGACCGAACGCGAGCGGCTCTCGCGCGTTCACGCCGAGACGCTCGACACGCTCGCCGAGCGCGCGCGCCGCGCGGGACAGTTCGAGATTGCCGCAGCGTGGCGACGGCACCTCGCTGCACTTGATCCGCTGAGCGCCCGGTATGCAGTGTCATTCGTCCGCGCGCTGTCGGACGCTGGTGACGTACCCGGCGCCCTCCGCCATGCGCTGCTGTTCGAGCGACTCGTCCGCAGCGAGCTCGATGCCGACGTCGGACCCGATATGCGTCTGCTCGTCGCTCAGCTCCGCCTGCGATCGGAGAGCAATGCGGAACGCGCCATCACGAGCGCCGAAGTCGCGATCCTGACCGATGGCCCGCGGGCTGTCGCTGATGAGGACAACAGCCCTCCCGCGACGGATGACGGTCCGCCCCCGTCGCGATGGAGCAAGACGATTCGCGCCCTCACGCCGCGGGTCTACACTCGGCGTGTCGCCATCGCGGCTCTGGCGGTGGCCAATGTCATCTGGCTCGGATTCCTCGGCCGCACACGGTTCTTCTCGCCGGCGGCCGCGATGGGCGAAGTACCACCCGACGTCCCGGCAACCGTCGCCGTTTTCGCATTCGACGGCCGTGCGACCCCGTTGACCGGTGAGCTCTCTCGCGCGACTGCTGAATTGCTCACGGCCTCGCTCGATGGCGGAACCGGACTCACAGCGATCACTGCGCCGGCCGATGCCCAGCCGGACGGTCGCATGGCGTCCACTGACTCCACGGTGATCGATGCCGCCAGTGCTGCACGAACGGCTGGCCGCCTCGGGGCACGGCTTTTCGTCCTTGGTCGCATCGTGGAAGTCGGAGGACGACTGCGGGTGACGGCGTCGTTGCACGATCGCGCCCGGACCGACCCGCCTCTCGCCCGCGCCTCCGCCGAGGGATCCGCGAACGAGATTTTCGAGGTGGTCGATCACGTCGCATCCCAGTTGCTCGCGGGCCGATTCCCGGGCACGCGCGGGGCTCTCGCTCGCGTGGCCGCGACGACGTCCGCTTCGCTGCCCGCGGCAAAGGCATACTTCGCCGCCGAGCAGCAGATGGGGAACGGCCGCTTCGCCGCGGCGCTCGACGCGCTTCGTGACGCGGTACGCCTCGATAGCGGCTTCGCGATGGCGTACTACCGGATGAGCCACGCCGCCGAATTGCTGGGGAACGACACCGAGACGCGACTCGCGGCCAACGCTGCTGTCCGATCGGCATCGCGACTCGACGACCACTACCGCCGAGTGCTGCTGGCGGCGGCCGCGCGGGAAAAAGGCGACATAGAGGCCGCCGAGCGCGCGTATACGCGCCTAACGCTCGACTATCCGAGCGACGCCGACGCCTGGTTTGGCCTCGGAGAGGCGCTCTTCCATCTGAACCCGCTTCGCGGCCGATCGCCGATAGAGGCGCGGGAAGCCTTTGTTCACGTCGCGGAGCTCGACGGACATCACGTCGAAGCCCTCGTGCACCTCGCGCGCATCGACGCGCTGCGGGGCGACTCCGCCAGCGTGGAACGTTGGCTCGCTCGGACGCGTGAGTTTGCGACCGACGAACAACTCGTCGGCCGACTGGCGTTGCACGTGCGAGCGCTCGGCGGCGTGGACAGGCAGCGTCTCCAACGCGCCAGCATGCTGCGCGGCGGTGCCGGCGCGCGCCAGCTGCTCGCTGCGTCAGACCCGTACGACATCGAGAGTTTCGCCGCAGAGTTTCTCACGCCGGACGTTCCCGCGGATCTCGCCGCGTACGGTCACAGGCTCGCCGCGTACGCGAGCGGCGCCCGCGGCCAGTTCCGAGCGGCGCTTCGGCATCTGGACGAAGCGCAGGAATCCGATGTGGATTCCGACATCGAGGCTCGCTCGTTGATCGTTGCCACGCCTGGAGCACCGTTCGATTCAGCAACGGTCGCGCAGACGCGGTTGGCCGTCGAGCGATGGCAGCCGACGTACCTCCGCGACCCGGACCAGACGCTGGATGAAATAGCTGCCGGCCGCGCGCACGCACTTCTCCGACTGCACCGACTCGGGCTCATTGCGCTCCGTGCCGGTGATACCGCGTCGGCGGCGAAGGCGGCTACGCGGCTGGAGCGCATCGCCGACCCAGATTCGGAAACGACGGAGACGGCGGCAGCGCTCGCCCAGAGCCTGCGAGCACGACTCGCAGCGGCGGCCGGAGATTCTGCCCGCGCGCTCGACTTGCTCGAGCAGGCGCAGTGGACGCACATGGGCCGGATTGCGGCAGCAGAGCCGCTCGATCGGCTGCTGCACGCAGACCTGCTCGCAGCAACCGGACGGCACAAGGATGCGCTCCGCTGGTATGCGACGTTAGGTCTCGGCGCGCCGCAGGAGTTGCCGCTGGTCGGGTTCGCGGCGTTGGGAATGGCGCGGACGAGCGAGCGGATGGGTGACCGCTCCGAGGCGGCTCGCCACTACCGACGTGTCGTAGAGCTCTGGCGGAACGCGGACCCAGCGCTGCAGACGCTGGCTGCCGCCGCCACGCAGCGGATCTCCGCGCTCGACACGACGGCTCGTTAGCTGTCCCGGAGTCGAGACAGGGCCCCCGAGTTACTCGGGAGCCTTTCGTTCGTAGACGACCCGGCCGCCAACCGCAGTCAGTGTCACGTGCGCGTCGCGAATCTGCTCGGGCGCAATCTTCGTCAGATCCCGGTCGATGATCGCAAAGTCGGCCAGGGCACCGGCTGCCAGCATGCCCTTCTCCTTCTCGTCGAAGGACGCGTATGCGCCGCCGTGCGTATACGCGCGCAACGCGTCCTCGACCGTGATCTTCTGCTCGGGTATCCAGCCGCCTGGATTGCGGTCATCGAGCGTTCGACGAGTCACCGCCGCATAGATGCCTTCCAGCGGCGTCGGCGGCGCGACGAACCAGTCGCTTCCGAACGCGAGCGTCGCCCCTGCGTCGCGAAGCGAGCGAAACGCATAGGTGGTCTTCGCTCGCTCCGGACCGATCACCTTCTCGGCCCACCGACCGTCGTCAATGGCGTGGTATGGTTGCATGCTCGCAATGACGCCGAGCGTGGCGAAGCGAGGAATGTCAGGCGGTGCGATGTGCTGTGCATGCTCGATACGAAAGCGTCGATCGCGCGGACCGTTCTCTTTTTCGACGCGCTCGTAGATATCGAGTTGCTGGCGAATCGCGCGATCGCCGATCGCATGGACGATGACGTGAAGTCCCGCCTTGTCAGCGCCGGACACCCAGCGATACAGATCGTCCGGCGTGTTGACGAGCAGGCCGGTGTCGGAAGGCGCGTCGGTGAACGGCTTCAGCATCGCCGCCGTATGGGAACCTAACGAGCCGTCGACGAAGCCTTTCAGGGCGCCGATCCTGAGCCAGGCGTCGCCGCGGCCATGGGCAGCGACGGTATCGCGCAGCTGTTCCCAGGTGGAGAGCGGCACAGCGGCGTAGATCCGCGTGCGCATCCGCTCGGCCTTTCGCGCCCGGTCGAACACGGCAACGTCGTTCCACGAGCCCATGTTGTGAACGGACGTCACGCCCTGAGCGGCGACGTATTTCATGGCCGCGTCGAGCGCACGGTCCTCGAGCTCCGCCGGTGGATTCGGCGCCACCGCGTTCACCGCGTCCATCGCGTTGTCCTTGAGCACACCGGTCGGCTCGCCGCTCGCGTCGCGAACGATGGTGCCACCGGCGACCTCGCGCGACGCGCGCGTCAGCTTCGCAGCACGCAAGGCAGCGGTATTCGCGAGCGCCATGTGCCCGTCGAGTCGGCTCACCCACACCGGATTGTTCGGCGTGACGGAGTCGACCCATTCACGACGGGGAAGCTCTCCACCCCACAGTTCGTGGTCCCAGTCTCCACCGGTGATCCAGGCACCCGCAGGCGCCGTCGCCGCGAACGCCTTGATCCGAGCGATGAACTCGGCCGGCGTTCTGGCATCGCGAAGCTGGACCGACGAGAGGCGGAATCCGCCGTCCACGAAGTGCACGTGCGAATCGACGAAGCCCGGCACGACCATCTGTCCGGCAGCATCGATCACTCTCGCGTTGGCCGACGCTTTCCGAACTGCTGCGCTCGAGCCGACCATGGCGATGCGATCCCCGCGGACGGCCACCGCCTCGGCCCACGGGCGAGTGCTGTCGCCGGTCCAGACGCGCGCGTTCACGACCGCGAGGGTCACTGGGCCGGAGGAGGCGCCCGTGTCCCGGCTCGCTGCATCCCTGTCGTTCACCTGACAGCTAGCGGTGAGAGCGCCGAACGACAGCGCGATGACGGACTGGCCGAATCGCACGGGTCACCGTCGCTCGACTGCGTCGCGGACGTCGAGCAGGATCTCGAAATAGAGCTGTTCGCGACGGTAGGCAAAGTCCAGCGTCGCCATCTGCGCGGCGTCGCCGGTGGCCTTGGCGCGCTCGAAAGCCTCACGGTACATCTCATCGAGGTTGGCGAGAATGCGATCTCGGGAGCGTGACATTCGGGTATGTTCGATGGCTTTGGAAGTGAGACGCGGCGGCTCATCGACCGGCTCGTCGCGCCCGCGATCGAGCGAGTCGAGGAGGTACCGGCGAGCGGCCCCCATCATGAGACGGCGCGAACTGAGAGGGTCGGTCATTGAACCGTGAAGAAGTCTTCGCGCGCGACGGTCACCGGTGCGTGTACTGCGGCGAGATATTTCTCGACGACGAGCTGACGATCGATCACGTGCAGCCGCGCGTCAAAGGCGGGGACCGGTCCGGTGGCAACTTAGTTACGGCCTGCAGGGCCTGCAACGTGCTGAAGGGGCACCGCCGGCTGTCCGAGTTTCTTCGAGCCACGCCGTCCGCGCTGGCGAATTTTCGGCTCTACGCACGGCATGTGTGGCCTCGGCATTGGCGCGTTCTGGAGGAAGAATTGCGAGACGACGGATAGCTGGTGGCTGCCACGCTATCATGGAACCAGGATCCTTCACCGGGTATTAATCAGGCAGGAAGGGGAGTAGCCACGCGGGCTTCGGCTCGCGCTTTCGGATCGTCAAGACTGCGCTGACCCAAGTCGGCGCACGGTCCGATCGGGTCGCACAACGACTAGGCGAGACCTTCGCGGACGCCGGGCAATCGTTGCCCAGCGCGCGGAGGGCTCGCCTTTCGCGCGTCGAGACCACAGTGCGATTGGAGATGTGCAGATGAACAACCTCAAGGTTTTCGTGCTGATGGCGGGGCTCACCTCCCTTTTCGTCGCCATCGGCGGGTACTTCGGCGGGCAAGGAGGCATGATCATGGCCTTCCTCTTCGCCGGGCTCATGAATTTCGTCATGTACTTCGCGTCATCGAAGATGGTGCTGCGAATGTACGGCGCGCGTGTTGTCTCCCAGCAGGACGCGCCCGAGCTCTACGCGATGGTCGATCGATTACGCCAACGGGCAGGCCTCCCAATGCCGACGCTCGCGATCGCGCCCCATGCTCAACCGAACGCGTTCGCGACCGGGCGAAATCCAGAGAACGCCGTCGTCGCCGTCACTGACGGGATACTTCAGCTCGTGTCACGCGACGAGCTCGAGGGCGTGCTGGCGCACGAGCTCGCACACATCAAGAACCACGACATGCTGCTGCAGACGTTCACGGCGACGCTCGCCGGCGCGATCAGCAACCTGGCGCAGTTCGGTCTGTTCTTCGGCGGCCGAGATGATGAGGACTCGAGCCCGATCGGCGGAATCGCGATGGCGATCCTCGCGCCGATCGCGGCGATGCTGATCCAGTTCGCGATCAGCCGTCAGCGAGAGTTCAAAGCCGATGCGGTTGGAGCGCAGATCAGTGGCAAACCGCGGTCGCTCGCGAATGCGCTGCGCAAGCTCGAGGTAGGTGCGCACCGCATCCCGATGCACGTCGCGCCCGCGGTCGCGCCGCTGGCTCAGGTGAACCCGCTGGCGGCGTACGGCGGCGGCATGATGTCGTTGTTCTCCACGCATCCGCCAACGGCCGAGCGCGTCGCGCGGCTGGAGGCGCTCGCGGCGTAGGGCGAGCCTAACGCGGATCTGGTGCCGGCGTGGTAGAGAGGCGGTGAAAGACCGCCTCCTCTACCACGCTTCCGTTTTTCAGATGCTCGACGACGATGCGCTCCAGGAGCGCAGGCGTCACCCCGCCATACCAGATGCCGTCTGGGTAGACGACGACGATCGGCCCGCCAATGCAGACGCCAAGACACGGTGTTTCCCCGCGCTTCACGCGCGTTGGCCCGAACAGCAGGTCCTCGCGCTCAAGTAACGTCGCGAGCAGGCTATACAGCTGACGGCCACGTCGATCCGGGGAGCAAAACCCTCCCGTGCACACGAGGATGTGGCGCCGATACGAGTCCATTCGGGGTTGGCCCATGCGAGATAAAGCTAGCCAGCGACGCCGGGCGGGGTGGAGCGCAGCCTATTAGACGGCTATCATTTATCCGTCATGGCAACGGCCGAGGAGTTCTTCGCAATCGAGCTTCGCGTCGGGACCGTGACGAGAGCGGAACCGTTTCCCGAAGCACGGAAGCCGTCGATTCGGCTGTGGATCGACTTCGGGACGGAGCTCGGTGAGCGTCGCTCGAGTGCCCAGCTCACGCATCACTACACGCCGGAGTCGCTGGTGGGACGGCAGGTGGTTGCCGCCGTCAACCTCGGGGATCGGCGGATCGCGGGATTCGTGAGTCAGGTGCTCGTGCTCGGCGCCATGCCCACGCCGCACGAGGTCGTGCTGCTCGAAGTGGAGCGGCCCGTGGAAAACGGCACGCGGATCGGGTAGCCCGCGGGTCGACCGCACGGGTCGAACATTCGTTAGGCGCGCGGGGCGTCGCGCCCCGCATCGATGATTCACATCGCCCCAGGAGGCGACATGACCGCCACCGCAACTCCCGCCACCTTGCCTGCTATCGACCAGAAGGGCTATGCGCATCCGGAGATGCTCGTCAGCACCGAGTGGCTCGCTGCGCATCTGAACGATCCGTCGATTCGTATCATCGAGAGCGACGAAGACGTGTTGCTCTACGACATGGGCCATATTCCGAACGCCCAGAAGATCGACTGGCACGCCGATCTGAACGACCCGGTCGTGCGAGACTACGTGAGCCCCGAGCAGTTCCAGGAGCTACTCCGAACGAAGGGCATCGACGAGAGCACGACGGTCGTGTTCTACGGTGACAAGAACAACTGGTGGGCGACGTATGCGTTCTGGGTCTTCCAGCTGTTCGGGTTCACCAATGCGCGTGTGCTCGACGGTGGTCGCATGAAGTGGGAACAGGAAGGGCGGCAGATGGTCGCGGACGTTCCGACGTTCGCGCGCACGAACTACACGGCACCCGCGCGCAACGACGAGAAGATTCGCGCGTTCAAGGAGCAGGTGCTGGAGCACCAGAAGAACAAGGGCAAGCTGGTGGATGTCCGGTCACCCGACGAGTTCTCG
>Ga0310810_10010506_pt1 | contig 10779 bp, 10 predicted proteins | sample NCmetagenome_FD_207641 | JGI IMG/M metagenome (GOLD analysis project Ga0310810, IMG submission 207641) | Soil microbial communities from experimental microcosm in Duke University, North Carolina, United States - NC | ecosystem: Engineered > Artificial ecosystem > Soil microcosm > Unclassified ... | reverse complement strand
GCGGCAGGGGGAGCTGAGCATCGTCTGTGCGGACGAGCGGGTGCCGGCGGAGGTCCGGGCCGAGCGCGGCTGGCGGGCGCTGGAGGTGGAGGGGCCGATCGACTTCCAGGTGGTGGGGCTGCTGCACGGGCTGACCGGTCCGCTGGCGCAGGCCGGCATCTCGGTGTTCGCGGTGGCGACGTTCGACACCGACGTCCTGCTCGTCCGGGAAGAGACATTGCCCCGGGCAGTGGAGGCGCTCCGGGCGGCGGGAGTGGTGGTGGACGGGCCGCGCGGCGCTTGACGGGAGACGCCCCAGCGACCCGGGAAGGCCCGTATTCTGGTCTGCTCGACACGGCTGGTTCTGGTCGTGCAACCAGGCCAGCCGGAGGCGAGGGTGAGGACATGACCCGTCCCCGCGTCCGCGTCCTGCTCTGTCTCCTCGCGCTCTGCCTGGCCTCGTCCGCGCCGGCGGCCGAGCCAGCTCCGAGAGATGGCTCGCACGACTTCGACTTCGCTCATGGGAAGTGGAAGATCCACGTCCGGAAGCTGAAGGCTCCGCTCAAGGGTTCGAAGGAGTGGATCGAGTTCAGCGGCACCTCGGTGTGCCGGCCCTTCTGGAACGGCTCGGGGAACCTGGACGAGCTGGTGGTGGATGGGCCCGATGGCCGCATCGACGCGATCACCCTGCGGATGTACTCGCCGACGGCGCGGCAGTGGTCCCTCAACTGGGCGACGAAGAAGGGCGCGTCGTTCGGAGTTCCCACGGTGGGAGAGTTCCGCAACGGGCGCGGCGAGTTCTACGACCAGGAGGCGTGGGAGGGGAGGACGATCTTCGTGCGTTACGTCTGGTCGGAGATCACGAAGACCTCGGCGCACTTCGAGCAGGCCTTCTCCGACGACGGCGGCAAGACCTGGGAGGTGAACTGGATCACCGACCAGACGCGGGTCGAGTGAGGGACGCCTCGGGAGCAGGCGCAGACGTTCTCGCAGATCGTCGGTTTGATCGAGGCTCAGGAGGGCTTCGACGCGCGCGCCTTGCAGGATGCACTGCCGCGCCTCGAGGGACCGCGACCGACGGCGTATCGCTCGTGCTGCCCGAACCACTCTGGCCTCGTTCGAGCGCTGCAGGTTGTCGACGTTCGACCTCCGGATGTTCCGAGGCCGGCCCGACCCCGTCGTTGCACGGCTGCCCGAGCGGACGCGGCTCTGCCCACCCGCCCGGGGGGACGGAGGCGCGGGCCCAGAGGCAATAGCAACAACTTCGAACTGGGGTGAAGCTGCCGAACCAAGGTCCGAGGGTTTGGAACGAGGCAACTCGAACTCCTGGTCGCAGTTCGAGCTATAGCTTCTGAGCGCCGACTCCCAGGGCGCAGACGTTCTCGCCGATCGTCCGGTGATCGAGGTTCAGGCGGCTTCGACGCGCGCGCCTTGCAGGATGCACTTCCGCGCCTCGAGGGACGGCGACCGACGGCGTATCGCTCGTGCTGCCCGGACCACGCTGGCCTCGTTCGAGCGCTCGCAGGTTGCCGACGTTCCGTGCGACCTCCGGATGTTCCCGGCGGGACCCGACGCCGTCATTCACCCGCGGCCCGAGCGGACGTGGCTCTGCGCACCCGCCCGGGCGGGCCCAGAGGCAATAGCAACAACTTCGAACTGGCGTGAAGCTGCCGAACCAAGGTCCGAGGGTTTGGAACGAGGCAACTCGAACTCCTGGTCGCAGTTCGAGCTATAGCCTCAGAGCTCGGGCTCCCGCTCCCCCGGGCGCGCCCCGGATCGCGCCGGCACGGAGATCGCATCGCCTCCGCGCGAATGCCTTCAGCGCTCAGAATCCCCGGGGCCCGCGCCTTGGCTCCGTCTCCTCTTCCGGACGCGTGTCTCTGCAGCGCCACGCGCATCCTGAGCAGGTACCTGAGTCGCCCGCTGAACCGTTTCCTCGCGGGCTTCGGAATCACGATCACCGAGTTCCAGCTCATGGTCGTCCTGCAGGAAGGTCCTGCCCGCGCGCTCGCTCTCGCTCGGCGCCTGCATCTCGACCCCGCGCCGACGGGCCGCGCGCTTGCGAGGCTGCGGGAGCAAGGACTCGTGCGGCAGGCGCTCCCCCGGCGGTTCAGCGAATGGATCCTCGAGTCCGCCGGAGCGATCTATCTCGAGCTGCTCGAGCCGGGCTGGGTCGGGCTGAACCAGGACGTGCACGTGATCCTCGGGTCGGAGCGCTCGACGTGCCTCGTGCGTTTCGTCGACCAGCTTCGCTATCCGGTCCCGAGCAAGCACGAGGGGTGGTTCATGGACTGAGACCCCACCGTTGCAACCCTGAGCGGTCGGGCTCGACGCAGGCCGGTCGTGATGTCTGCCTGGAAAGCCGCGCCCGTCACCGCGTTGTCTACGAGCAAGATTTGCCCGGGAAACCGCCTCGAGAGCGGCGGCCCGGATCCTTCATCCGTTGACGACCCGGAGCTCCCGCGGCGTGGGACGCGGCGCCTCGACCTCTTCCTTCTCCCACCCCACCGCGAACCTGACCGCCCGCTCGACGACCGCCGGGTCCGCGAGCAGCCTCCGGTGCCCGAGCCGCTCGGTCGCCATCAGCTCCGACCCTCCCCAGGCGCGGTGCAGCGCCTGCGCGGACAGGAACGGCACCTCGCGGTCGCTCCGGTCGTGGACGATCAGCGCCCGCGTCCCGAGGCGAGGGGCGACGCCAGTCAGCTCCACCGACGACAGCCGCGCCTTCTCCAGGAACGCCCGGAGCCTGCGTTGCATGACCTCCCACGTCGCTGCCGAGACCCCCAGCACCTGAGCGAACTTCTGCAGATACGGCTCGACCGAGATGGGTCCCGAGATGAGCACCACCCGCGGGAGCGGAACCCCTCGTGCCGCGGCGAGCACCGTCGCGGGGACGCCGAAGGAATGGGCGATCACCGCCTCGACGTTCGGCTCGCGCCGGAGCACGGCCTCCACCGCGTCCACGGTCTGCGGGAGGTCCGAGAACCGCCCCGAGGACCGGCCGTGCGCCGGCAGGTCGATGGCCACCACCCGGCGCCCGGTGTCCCGGAGCGGGCCGACGAACGCGGAGAGGTCTCCCGACGTCCCGTTCCAGCCGTGCACCAGGACCACCGTCGGCCCACCCCCCGCCCAGACGTAGCTCGCCAGCCGATGCCCGCCGGCGGCGAAGTGCTCGACCGAGTCCGGTGGCGGCGTGAAGCGCGGCTGGCGGCGCGGGGCCGTTCGCCGGAAGAGCTGGAAGACCACCGCCGCCGCTGCCCGGGGGGAGATCGCTCCCAGCCCTCGAAGCCCGGCGGATACGAAACGAACGTTCGTACTATTCTCGCTCACGGCAACTCCTCCTTCTGCAGCATGCGGTTCGACGGTGAAGGTCAGTGGGCGGGCAACGCCTGCGCGAGCAGCTGCTCGAACGACGTGCGCGCCATCGTATCTGCGTTGCGCTGCCGCATCAGGCGACGCGCGTGGTGGAAGCCCAGCATCAGGCCGTGGATCTGGAAGGCGAAGAGGTCGCAGTCGAGATCGTCCCGGAGCAGTCCCGATTCGACGCCGAGCCGTGCCGAGCGCGACAGCACCCCGAGGAGCCGTTGCTCCTCCTCGACCAGGTAGTCGCGCACCGGACCAGGTTGGTCGTCCAGCTCGAACGACGCCCCGGCGAAGACGCACCCTCCGGGAAGTCCGCGGAGGCCGCGCGCAGCACCTCGATCTGCAGATCTTCCTTGCTTCCGAAGTGCGCGAACAGGCCGCTCTTCGACATCTCGAGGGCCGAGGCGAGCTCACCGATGCTGAGCCCCCCCAGGCCGTCCTTGCTCGCCACCCGCGCCGCGTACCGGAGGATGCGCGCCCGCGTCTCGTCGCCCTTGGTCACGCTCTATAGATACGAACGGTCGTTCTTTTTGTCAAGCCCCGGGCCTGCGGGGGCCCGCCGGAGGGGTCCCCGCCCCGGTCAGGACGGCCCGGAGGACGTGGGCCAGCTCGTCGATGCGGAAGGGCTTGTCGACGATCTCCCGGATGCCCGCCGCCCGTGCCGTCGAGGCCGGGACCGACCAGCGGTTGCCGGTGGACAGCACCACCGGCAGCTGGGGACGCAGCCGCGCCACCCGCGCCGCGAGCTCCACCCCGTCCATGCGCGGCATCTGGAGATCCGTGAGCAGCAGGTCGAAGTCCTCGGGGTCCTCGGCCACCAGCTCCAGGGCTTCCTCGGGATCGGTGACCGAGGTCACCTCGTAGCCGAGCCGCCGGAGCTGCTCGCTCACCACCCGCGCGATGACCGGCTCGTCGTCCACCACCAGCAGCCGCTCGCCCGCGCCAGGCGGGGCCACGCCAGGGACCGGCGCCGGCTCGGGACGCTCCACGCCTGCGGACGGCAGCTCGATGTCGAAGGTGGTCCCCTTCCCCGGCTCGCTCCGGACGAAGATCTGCCCGCCGTGGTCCTGCACGATGCCCTGCACCACCGCGAGCCCCAGGCCGGTGCCCTCTCCCAGCGGCCGGGTGGTGAAGAACGGCTCGAAGATCCGCTCCAGAACCTCCGGCGTCATTCCCACCCCGTCGTCGGTCACCCGGAGCCGCACCAGCCCCGGCGTCCCGTCCGCGGCAGGCAGGTTTCCCAGGTACACGCCCACCGTTCCGCTGCGGCCCTGGAGCGCCGCGGCAGCGTTGGTGACGAGGTTGATCACCACCTGATGCATCTGCCCCTGATCGGCAAGCACCATCGCCGCCCCGGAGTCGATCGCCGCCTCGAGCTGGACCGACGCCGGCACCGACGCCCGCATCAGCTGGAGCGCCTCGCCGATGACCTGCTGCAGCCGCACCGGACGGTGCTCGTGGCCGGTGCTCCGCGCGAAGGTCAGCAGCTGGCGCACCACGTCGCGGGCGCGAGCTCCTGCCTGGAGGATCTCCATCGCCCGGCTTCGCTCCGGACCGGCGCACTCGTCGTGGAGCAGCTGCGCCTGCCCCATGATCGCGGTGAGCACGTTGTTGAAGTCGTGGGCGATCCCGCTGGCGAGCGTGCCGATCGCCTCGCGCTTCTGCGACTGCCGGAGCTGCACCTCCAGCTGCTCGCGCCGGAGCTCCGCTTCCTTGCGCTCACTCACGTCGCGTCCGATGCCCAGCAAGTCCGCCGAGGCGTCGGGCGACATCGCCAGCACCACCTCCAGCACCCGCTCGCCCGCGGCGGCACGCACCGGCACCTCGAGCGCGGGCCCGGGCGTCTGGCGGAGCGCGGTCCAGATCTCCTCCCCCCGCTCGCCTGCGACCAGGGCCGAGAACGGGCGCCCCACCCACTCTTCCGCGTGCAGCCCGGTCACCGCCTCGAACGCGGGGTTGACCGAGGTGATCCGACCCTCGGGGCTCACGGTGAAGATGACGTCCCGGGCCCGATCCACCAGCGAGCGGTACCGGCTCTCCGAGACGCGGAGGTTGCGCGCGGCGAGCAGCTGGAAGGCGACGATCAGGCCGGTGTACACGGCGAAGTCCGCCCAGGTCGCCAGCGGCGAGTTGTGGACCGCCGTCGGCGGGAGCAGCCCGCGGGTCCCCGCCACCGCGAGCCCGAGCCCCGTCAGCAGCACCGCCGCCGCGGTGAGCACGGTGGCCTGCGTGCCGAGCAGCAGCCCGGCGGCGACGACCAGCACCATGTACCCAAGCGTCGCCGAGGCTCCGAGCCCACCCGCGGTCCACGCCGACAGGGTGAGGAGCAGCCACCCGCAGCCGAGGTAGCCGGTCGCCGCGAGCGCCACCCACCCTCGTCGCGTCGCCCAGGCGAGCAGGACGATCACCGTCCAGCCGAAGGCGGTCTGCGTGCCGTAGCGAAGAAATGCCGACGGCACGACCCAGGACGAGACGATCAGGTACACGAGGAAGCCCGCGGCCTGGATCCACAGGAACGCGAGGAGCAGGCGCGCGCCACGCGTCCGGAGCTCGGCCGGGTCCGACGCCGACCCCCGGCGCGGCTCGATGAACAGGCTCTCCTGCGCCGCGCCCGGTGTACCCGGAACTCGCCAGCGAAGCTTCACCCCACGGCCAGTATCAGAAAAGGCTCGATGCGCTCGCATGGGTCGCCGGTGGCCCGGATCCACCGTGCACAGTCGGCCGACAGGCGACGAGAGGTGCGACCGTTGCCCACCTGCCCTAAGGTGCCGGCCCCATGCGACTTGCCGCCGCCCTCGTGCTGCTCGTCTCCGCGTCCGCCGGTGCCACGTCGCCGCGCACCTTCCGGATCGACTACTTCCACACCGGCAGCGGTGGAAAGGAGATCTTCAGCCTCGACCGCCTGGTGGTGGAGCCGCTCCCCTGGCCGGGAAACCCTGCCCGGCCCATCGACGACACCGACTCGGGCAAGTACCGCTTCCTCGTGCGAGATGCGGCGAACAAGTCGCTCCTCTACTCGCGCGGGTTCAGCTCCATCTTCGGCGAGTGGGAGGAGACGCAGGACGCGAAGGACCGGGCGCGCACCTTCGAGGAGTCCTTCCGCTTCCCGCTCCCCGGAGGACCGGTGGAGGTGACGCTCGAGAAGCGCGACCGGGCCAACGCCTTCGTTCCGGTCTGGACCTTCAAGGTCGACCCGAAGGACCAGACGGTGAGCGACGCCGCCCCCGACAGCCCCGGGCCGCTCATCCCCCTGCTGAAGAACGGCCCTCCGGAGTCGAAGGTGGACCTGCTCATCCTCGGTGACGGCTACACGCGGGCCCAGCGCAGCAAGTTCGAGAAGGACGCCCGGCGTCTGGTCTCCATCCTCTTCAGCAAGTCACCGTTCAAGGAGCGGAAGCAGGACTTCAACGTCTGGGGCCTCTGCCCCGAGTCGCGCGAGCCGGGCATCTCCCGCCCCTCCACCGGAATGCACCGGCGCAGCCGCATCGGCGCGACCTACGATGCCTTCGGCAGCGAGCGGTACGTCCTCACCTTCGACAACCGCTCGTTCCGGGACGTCGCGTCGTTCGCGCCGTACGAGTTCGTGGAGATCCTGGTCAACGGGAACACCTACGGCGGCGGCGGCATCTTCGGGCTCTACAGCACGGTGGCCGCCGACTCGCTCTGGTCCCCCTACGTGTTCGTCCACGAGTTCGGGCACCACTTCGCCGGGCTCGCCGACGAGTACTACACCTCGGACACCGCCTACCTGCCGTCCGCGGATCGGCTCGAGCCGTGGGAGCCCAACGTCACGGCGCTGAAGGACCCGAAGCAGCTGAAGTGGAAGGCGCTCCTCTCTCCCGACACGCCGCTCCCCACGCCGTGGCGAAAGGACGAGTTCGAGGCGACCAGCCGGGCCATCCAGACGGAGCGCAAGAAGATCCGAGCCGACCGACGGCCGGAGTCGGAGATGGACGCGCTCTTCACCCGCGAGAAGACCGAGGTCACTCGCATCCTCGGCACCGATCAGTACTCCGGGAAGGTCGGGGCGTTCGAGGGCGCGATGTACGAACCTCGCGGTTACTTCCGCCCCGAGGAGGACTGCATCATGTTCACCCGGGACGAGGTGCCCTTCTGTCGCGTCTGCCAGGCGGCGCTCTCGCGCATCATCGACCTCTACGCGAGGGGGCCGGAGAAGTGACCCGCGTCGCCCTGGTCGCGCTCGGCGGCGCCATCGGCTCGGTCGCGCGCTACGGCGTCGGAGCCCTGGCGGCGCAGCTCCTCGGTCCGACGTTTCCCTGGGGAACGCTGTTCGTCAACCTCTCCGGCTCGTTCCTCATCGCCCTCGTGATGCACGTGGCGCTGGCCGGGACCGCCATCTCCCTCGAGATGCGGATCTTCCTCACCACCGGAATCTTGGGCGGGTTCACGACGTACTCGTCCTTCAACTACGAGACGCTCGCGCTCATCGACCAGCGGGCGTACGCCCTGGCCAGCTTGAACCTCGCCGCCACCGTGGTCGGATGTCTCCTGGCCGGGGTGTTCGGCCTCGCGTCCGGGCGCGCGCTGGCCGGCGCATAGGAGGGACGACGTCATGGGTCACCGCGTTCTGGAGGGGGACCAGACCCTGCTGAGGATCTTCCTCGGCGAGTCGGACCAGTGGCACGGCAAGCCGCTCCACCTGGCCCTGCTCGAGCGCCTCCGGAAGGAGGGTGCCGCCGGGGTCACCGTGCTCCGGGGCATCGCCGGCTTCGGAGCGCGGAGCGTGGTGCACACCACGCACATCCTCCGCCTCAGCGAGGACCTGCCCATCGTCCTCGAGCTGGTGGATACGCCCGCGCAGGTGGAGCGCCTCCTCCCCATCCTCGGCGAGATGGTGAACGAGGGGCTGGTGACGATGGAGAAGGTCCGGGTGGTGAAGTACGCACCCGGAACGCGCTGACGAGGGACGCCCCGGGGGCGCGCCACCCTCCGGGTCAGCGGAAGAGGGCGACGGCCTTGATGAGCGTGTTGAGGACGCCCCAGAGCAGGGGAATCCCCACCGTCAGCCAGGCGAAGGCGATCACCCCGGGGTTGTGGCTCCAGTCCTTCTCTCGGGTCGCGACGGGGTCGGTCATGGCGGTCCTCACTTGGCGAAGCTCGGCTCGCCGTCGGGCAGCGGCTTCCGTTCGGCCTCGAGATGGCGCTGGCTCACCGGCTTCACGGCCAGGTTGCAGAAGAACCCGACCACCAGCAGACCGGCCATGATGTACATGGTCACGTTGTAGGCCTGGTACTTCGGAACCCCGTTCGCGACCTGCCACTGGCGGATGTAGTTCACCAGCACCGGGCCGAAGATTCCGGCGGCGCTCCAGGCGGTGAGCAGACGCCCGTGCACCGCGCTCACGTACTTCACCCCGAAGACGTCGGCGAGGTAGGCCGGAACGGTGGAGAAGCCTCCGCCGTACATGCTGATGATCACGCAGAAGCAGGCGACGAAGAGGGCCACGCTCCCGATCTTCCCGGTCGCCGGAACCAGGAAGTAGAGGATGGTCCCCAGGATGAAGAACACCGCGTAGGTGGGCTTCCGGCCGATCTTGTCCGAGAGCGAGGCCCAGCTGAACCGGCCGCCCATGTTGAAGAGGCTCATCAGGCCGACGAACCCGGCGGCGGCGCTGGGCGTGACCTTCCCGCGGAACATCTCCTGGATCATGGCCGAGGCCTGACCGAGGACGCCGATGCCCGCGGTCACGTTGAGGCACAGCACCCACCACATGAACCAGAACTGTGGAGTCTTGATCGCCTGCTGCGGGGTGACGTTGTGCGTGGTGATGAGCGCCCCCTCCTTGAGAGGAGGCGGCGTCCAGCCGGCCGGCTTCCAGCCCGGGGCGGGGAGGCGGTACCCGAACGCGCCGCCCATCATGAAGAGCAGATAGACGATGCCCAGCACCACCCAGGTCTGCGCGACGCCGGTGGACGTCGGCGAGCTGAAGGCCTTCATCAGGCTATCGGACATCGGGGAGGCGATCAGCGCGCCTCCTCCGAAGCCCATGATCGCCATGCCGGTGGACATGCCCCGGCGGTCGGGGAACCAGCTGATCAGCGTCGAGACCGGGGTGATGTAGCCGATGCCCAGGCCGATGCCGCCGATGAACCCGTAGCCCAGGTAGACCAGCCAGAGCTGATGGGTCGAGATGCCGAGGGCGCCGACCAGGAAGCCCACGCCCCAGCAGAGAGCGGCGACGAAGCCCGACTTCCGGGGCCCCTCGCGCTGCACCCAGGTCCCGAAGAGCGCGGCCGACAGACCGAGCATCACGATGGCGATGCTGAAGATCCACCCCAGCTCGGCCAGGCTCCAGTCGCCGGTGGCCGACTTCGAGATGCCGAGCTGTCGGGTGAGTGGCAGGTTGAACACGCTCAGCGCGTAGGCCTGACCGATGCAGAGGTGCGTCGCCAGCGCGCACGGTGGGATGAGCCACCGGTTGAACGTCGGCTTGGCGATGATGCGTTCCTTGTCGAGGAAACCTGCCACGATTTCACCTCCGCGAGGTCATCCGAACGAGGCGCGGGACCCGGTGACGGTGCATGCTTTTCTTGCAGGGCGTCGCCAGGTAAACCCTTGGGGCCCCATGCAAGGGATCCCATACAAGACGTATGGGCTCCCATACAAGTCTCTTCGCAACTCGGTGTGCACTTCGCTATGTTCCCCGGATGGATCGAACGCGGGACGGCACGCTCGGAGGCACCGGGGGCCCAGGGGGCGACCGGGGCGTCGAGGCGCTCACCCCTGAGGAGACCGTGGCCCCGGTGCTCGCTCCGGTGGCGACCGTGTCGGGAGGCATCCCGGCCATCGTCAGCGCGCTGCGGCACGCGGTGCGCGAGACGGGGCTCTACCGCGCTGGCCGCCTGCTGCTCGACCTGAACCAGACGCGGGGGTTCGATTGCCCCGGCTGCGCCTGGCCCGACCCGGACCAGCACCGGAGCGTCGCCGAGTTTTGCGAGAACGGCGCCAAGGCAATTGCCGAGGAGGCGACGCGGCGCCGGGTCGACCCGGAGTTCTTCTCCCGCTGGAGCGTCGCGGAGCTCTCCCGCCACAACGACTACTGGCTCGGCAAGCAGGGACGTCTCACCCACCCCATGGTCCTGCGCCCGGGCAGCAGCCACTACGCACCCATCGGCTGGGACGAGGCGTTCGCGCTGGTCGCCTCCGAGCTGAACGCGCTCGATGCGCCCGACCAGGCGGTCTTCTACACCTCGGGGAGGACCTCCAACGAGGCGGCGTTCCTCTACCAGCTCTTCGTCCGGGAGTTCGGGACGAACAACCTGCCCGACTGCAGCAACATGTGTCACGAATCGAGCGGCGTCGCGCTCGGCGAGGCGCTCGGCCTGGGGAAGGGGTCGGTGACCCTCGAGGACTTCGACCACACCCAGCTCGTCGTCGTGATGGGCCAGAACCCCGGCACCAACCACCCCCGGATG
>Ga0310810_10010505_pt1 | contig 10780 bp, 6 predicted proteins | sample NCmetagenome_FD_207641 | JGI IMG/M metagenome (GOLD analysis project Ga0310810, IMG submission 207641) | Soil microbial communities from experimental microcosm in Duke University, North Carolina, United States - NC | ecosystem: Engineered > Artificial ecosystem > Soil microcosm > Unclassified ... | reverse complement strand
CCGGTTTTCGTTCTGCTGCTCGCGGGCGAGATACTTTTCAATTTTGCTGCGGCGCTGGCGATCGGTGCCGCGCACGGCAATCGGCGCCGTCTTCTGACTGGGCTCGCGGTTGCAGCCAATCTCGCGGTTCTCGGTCTTTTCAAATACGCGGACTTCGCGCTCGGCACGATCAACACGATCGCCGGCAACAGTTTCACGCTGCCCGGCCTCGCATTGCCGCTCGGCATCTCATTCTTCACCTTTCACGCGATCTCATATCTGGTCGACGTCCATCGCGGAGCGGCGCCGAACCGCAGCCTGCTGGCGATCGCGGTCTATATCGCGATGTTTCCCCAGCTCGTTGCCGGCCCGATCGTGCGCTATCACACGATCGCGCGCCGCCTGCAGGCGCGGCGAACAAGCTTCGGCCGCATCTCCGCGGCATTGCGCATTTTCATCATCGGACTGGCACAGAAACTGTTGGTCGCCGACGAGGTCGCGCGCGTCGCCGAAGCGGTGTTCGACAAGGCAAACGCGCCGAGTCTTGCCGAAGCCTGGCTCGGTCTCTCCGCCTACACGATCCAGATCTATTTCGATTTTGCGGGCTATTCCAACATGGCGATCGGGCTCGGCCTTGCGCTCGGCTTTTCGTTCCCGCGCAACTTCAATCTGCCTTATGTGTCGCGCTCGATCACCGAGTTCTGGCGCCGCTGGCACATCAGCCTGTCGCAGTGGCTGCGCGACTATCTCTACATTCCGCTCGGAGGCAATCGGGGCACGTCGGCCGAGACCTATCGCAACCTCTGTCTTGTTTTTCTCGCGTGCGGCCTTTGGCACGGCGCGAACTGGACCTTCGTGATCTGGGGCGTCCATCACGGCGCCTTCCTGGTGATCGAGCGCGCGGGGTTCGGCAGAGCGCTGGCTCAGGCGCCGGTCTGGGTCGCGCGGGTCTACGCGCTCGCCGCGATCATGAGCGGGTGGGTCTGGTTCCGCGCGCGCGATCTTGAACACGCGTTCTCGTTTTTCGGAAGCCTCGCAGGACTGCACGGCGCGTCGGGTCTGGGCATGACGACGCATATCGCGCTGCATCCGGCGACGGTGGCGGCGCTTGTCGTTGGCGTCGTGCTGGCGACCGTCGAGATCAGGATCTGGCGTGCGCTGCGCCATCTGACGCAGCTTGCGCAGCCGATCTATGCGTTGGGCGACGCTGCGGCGATCACGGCAATGTTCGGGCTCTCGCTCCTGAATGTTGCGGCCGGCTCGTACAGCGCATTCCTCTATTTCAGGTTCTGACATGGGGTTGCTCGCGCGATATAGGCGTTACTGGTGCCTGCTGGGCTTCGCGGTGTTGAGCGTCCCGTTCGCGGTACAGCTGTTGCAGCCGTCCAATCCTGCGTCCGAGGAAGAAGCCCGCATATTGAGTGCGGCGCCCACATGGCCGCGGACGGCGCGCGACTGGCTTGCGCTGCCGCGCGAGCTCGATCGCTTCTTCGGCGATCATTTCGGTCTGCGCACCGAGATGGTGCGCACGCATGCGCGCCTGCGTTACGCCGCTGACCTGCCCAGCGATCTTCGCGTCATCGTCGGGCGCGACAACTGGCTGTTCCTCAACGGCGACGGCACGATCGAACAGTCGACCGGGAAGGTGCTGCGCGAAGATCAGATCGCACGATTCGCCGACCGGGCAGCGGCGCTGCGCGCGCATCTTGCCGGCAGCGGCGCGCGGTTTCTCGTCGTCATTCCCCCCAATGGCTCGACCATCAACCGCGCGCGACTGCCGGCTTGGGCGGCCGAAGCGGCTCCGGTCACCGAGTACGATGCGATGATGCGCGCACTTGCCACGCGCGGCGTCGACGCGGTCGACCTGCGTCCGCCGCTGCTCGGCGCAAGCGCGCCGGTCTATCGCCGCACGGACACGCACTGGAACAGATATGGCGCGCTGATCGGCTACAATGCTGTCGTAGCTGCGCTGGGGAGGAAAGACTGGATCATCGATCCGGCGCGCGTACTGCGCGGCTTCGTGCCGGTCGAGGGTGGCGACCTTGCGCGGCTGCTTGCTCTTTCGAAGGATCTCGACGACGAGGATGCGGTGATCGATCTCGCGCCTTACGGAGCGCGGCCGCTCAAGGTCCAGCCGTTCGCAACCCAGTTCGAGGAAGGCGGCGATCTCATCGAAACCGGCCGGGACGGACCGGCCATTCTCGTCCTCGGCGATTCATTCACGCGCGGCTTCTGGCAGGACTATTTCGCGCTTCACACGAAGCGTTATGTGTGGATGCATCACGAGCAATGCGCCTTCAAGCAGAGCGTCGTTGATGCGGCAAAGCCGAACATCGTCATCCTGGCGCCGGTCGAACGGCAGATGTTCTGCCACTAGCCGCCTTCGCTCGCGCGCGCGAATGCGGTGGCGACATCGGCGGCGGATGGCGGTCGCAGCCTCGGTCGCGGCGCGAGCAGCCGCGCGACAAGTTCGGCGATCGCCGGTCCAATGCTTTTGGCGGCAAGTGACGCGTGGATCGCGCGCATCTGCCCAAAACCCGTGAACGGCATCAGCGAACGCGGGACATCCGGCCGCGCGCCGGTCAGCATCTCATGCGCCATGACGCCGAGCGCATAGAGGTCGGCTCGCGCATCAACTTTGTCGCCGCGCGCCTGCTCCGGCGCCATGTAGGCGGGCGTGCCGGTGCCGGCCTGATGCCGCGCGCCGGCAAGCAATGCGACGCCGAAATCGATCAGCACCGGCGCATCGCCGCCGCGCAGGATTACATTGTCGGGCTTGAGATCGCGATGGATCAGACCCGCGCCGTGCACGGCGGCGAGCGCGAACGCGATGCGCGAGAGGAGGGAGAGGCTGCGCGCGCGGTCGAGGCCAGCCTCCATCGCCTGGCGCAATGTCGGTCCCTCGACGAACTCCTCGATCACGAGCGTGTCGCCGCCGTGCACCGGAAGCACGCCGAAAACGCGCGCGATGCCGGGATGATCGAGCCGCGCCACGGCGATCACCTCGGTGCGCGCCGCCTGCAGGAGCTGGTCGCGGAGCGCCGGGTCGTAGTTTTTGCCGCGCGCCGCGCGTTTGATCGCGACCTCGATGCCGAGTTCGAGATCGTAGGCGCGCGACACCTTGCCGAAGGCGCCCGAGCCGAGCGGGCGCTCGCGTACGAAGCGCTGCGCCGGGTCCACTTCCGCTCCGAGCGGCGCGCCGGCGATTCGGCCCGTGCCGCCGTAGTCCGCCATCAGGCGTGAGCGCACCTCATCGGCGTAGCCGGCAAGGGAACGCGCGAGCGCACGCCGCAGCGCTGCGCCAAGCGTACGCTCCGCTTCGTCGGTGCGGCCGAGCGCCTCCAGCGCCTTCGCCTGCACGAGCCGCGCGCGCACCTCGCGCGCCGCAAGGTCGTCGTCGGCGTAGCGCGCGATGATGGGCGCGAGCAGCGCGGCCGCGTTCGCGGCGTCGCCGCGCGCCAGCGCAAACTCGGCCTGCGCCTCGGCGATTTCGACCCGCTCGAACGCGTCAAGACTGTCCGGCGCGTGCAGGGCCGCGCGATCGAGCGCCGCCGAGGCGGCGTCGAAATCCCGCGCCGCAAGCGCACAGCGCGCAGTCTCCAGCTCAGTCAGCAGCAACAGGCGTGCCGGAGCGGCGTCCAGCGTCTTGCCCGCGGTGGCGATTTGCGCACGCGCCTGTTCGATATGGCCCGCCGCCACCGAAGTCTGCAGCAGGTTGACCCAGGCGCGCTGGAATTCGCGCTTCGGCAGTTCGGCGGGAAGCGCAAGTGCGCGCGCGAACAGGGCCTGCGCGTCGGCCGGCCGGCCGATTTCCATCTGCAGGCGCCCGCCCTCGATCAGCGCGAGCGCAATCGTGAGCCGGTCGTCGCGCGCTTCCGCGACGACGCGCAGCAATGCGAGCGCAGCCTCGCGGCTTTCGCCGCGCCAGGAAAACACGGTCGCGATCGCGCGGAAGATTTCGGCAAGCTCGCCGCCATGATCGCCGCCCTCGAGCAGGAGGCGTGCTTCGTGCAGGTCGCCAAGGGCTTCTCCGGCAAAGCCGAGCCGGTTGGTGGCAACCGCCCGTGCGCGCAGGAAACGGGCGCGCAACAGCGCATCGTCACGCAGCGCCGGTTCAAGCGCACGCAGGCGGGCCAGCACCGCCTCGGCCGGCTTGTTCTCGCCAAGATCGGCGAGGCAGGCGTCGAGCGCGGCGCGTGCGTCCTCGCTCGCCATGCGCGGTCCGCCCGCCGCTCTATTGCAGGCTGCTCTGGCGCGCCGGCACCCATTGATAGAGACGGAACGTATAGGTCAGGTCGGCGCCAGCCAGCTTGTCTGTCACGTCCCGCTTGTTGATCAGCACGACTTCCACGTCGCGTGGAGTGACCGAGGGGTCGGCGATGCGCATCCCTTCGATGCGGTGCGCCTCGATCGCGCAGCCCGCGCGAGGTTTGGCCGGATCGCCGGTGTTTTGCTGGGCAGGAGTCAACAGGCGGCAGCCGAGGAACGGAAAGATTCCGGAACTGGACTGTCCCGCCAGCTTGCCGTCGACAAAAATGACGAAGGCCCCGCCGCCCTCAGCGGTCGCCATGAACAGATAGTCCGCGCCCGGCGCGAGCTTGAGCGGTATCGAGGAAAGGTTGAGATAGAGATCCTTGTTGCCTTCCGCGATGCGCTTGCCGGACTTTGCATTCATTTTGCGGGTCACCTCAACCATGTTGCGTGCCGCCAGCCCCTCACCCGGCCGCGCATCGTAAACGATGTTGTCCGGCATGAACTCCTTGGCTGAACCGAAGCTCTCCGCGATCGAGCTCCAATATGCGCGCGCCTCGGTCAGCTTTTGCTCCGCAGTGCCGTCCAGCATGTCGCGCACGAGGTCGGCTCGCTGCGCGAAATTGACCAAGGCGGCGCTGGGGAAACGCGTCCCCTCGGTAACGAACAGATTGATGGAGTTCAGCAGGCCGACGACGCGTCCGCTTGCACCGACTACGGGGCTGCCGCTTGCTCCACCCGTCGCGGGCAGATCGGCATGGATGAGCTGGCGCAAGCTCGGCTGTGCGGGAAGATGAAACATGTCGGTCATGCCGGTGACGACACCGAGGTGCTGCTCGGGCGTGATTCCGAGACTTCCGGATTGGCTTTGTGTGAGGTTCTCGCTTGGATACCCGGACGTCGCCAGCGGTGCGCCCGCGGCGAGCGCGGTGAGCTCGTCGGTGCCGGCGATCTCAAGGCGATCGCTGTCCGGCAAGGTGCCGGCGACCCGCAAGAGGGCGACGTCGTATCCATTTCCCTCGAGGCGGTCCAAGATTCCACGGTACCCCCTGATGAACCGCACATCGGACTGCAGCCAGGCCCCGAACGGCACGTAGCCCGGATGCAGCTTGTGTTCGACAACTTCGTAAATTTGTCCATTCTGACCGGGTGCACGCACGATCATGCGCTCGCGCGGGCGCAATCCTTCGCGCGCGATAGCCACATGCGCGTTGGTGGCAAGCAGGTTCGATCCGACGACCCACGAGGTGCCAACCGCGCGGATACGCTGATCGCCGTCCTGTAACTCGACGTGATAGACGGCACGCGACAATTGTGCGCGTGCATTTGCGCTGATGCGCAGGGTCGCTTCCTTCTGCAGCGCTTCGGAGAATTCCTTCTGCGCCGACTCGATCCGCGCGGTCGCCTGGCTCGTCGAAATGTAGTTGTAGGTGGCGAACGCGCCACCGCCCACGGCGACGATAATGGCGACCGCGGCGATCGCGCGCGCGACCTTGGCCATCGTGCTCGCCTGCGTCGCGATCTGACGCGGCGAGGCGGCTTCGGCCTGACCCGCGGTCTTCAGGTAATTGTCGGCGCGGGTATCTTCGGTGATGCCGACGCCGAGCGCCGGGCCGCCGACGCGGCCCAGTTCGATCTTCACGCCGCCGCGTACGACCTGTCCGTTGTCGGCCGGCTGTCCGTCGATCGCCACATAGGGCGTGCCGAACAACTCGACCGTCCAGGCCCCGGACGGTTTCCTCACCAGCGCGAAATGGTGCCGCGCAACGGCAGTTTCCTCCGGCGGAAACTGCACGTCGCAATCGAGCTGCCGTCCGAAAACGACGCGCTCCTTGGTCTGATCGATTTTGACTTCGGTGCCGGCTTGCGGCCCGTTCAAATGCTTGATGGTGAGCACTTGTCAGCCCCGTCCCAGGAAAAAGCCCCTGCCCAAGTATTCAATACCGCTGCCGTCGAGGCAATCGGATGACAGTTTGCCGGGCGAGGTTGGCTCCGCTACCGTTCGGGGCGGCTGACGGGGATGAACATGACCAAGCGAATTCTTGCATTGGCGCTGGCATTTGCCCTTGGTTGCGGCGCAATCGCCGCCGAGGCCCAGCCTTATCCGTCCCGCCCGATCCGGTTCATTGTTCCGTTTCCGGCCGGCGGTTCGACCGATATCGCGGCGCGGCTCGTTGGCGACTACCTGTCGCGCGCGTTCGGCCAGCAGGTCGTGATCGAGAACAAGTCCGGCGCGAACGGCAATATCGGGATCGAGGCGGGCGCGAAGAGCCCGCCGGACGGCTACACCATCCTGGTCACGGCCGACGCGGTCGCCAGCAACCCGCACGTCTTCCATCTGAATCTCGATCCCGTGAAGGACCTGGTGCCGATCGTCCAGCTTTCGCGCCAGCCGATGGTGCTCGCCGCCCATCCGTCGCTCGGCATCAGCACGATTGCCGAACTGACCGCGCTGGCAAAGCAGCAGCCCGGCCAGCGCTATGCGACGGGCAGCGGCGTGGGCTCGCCGCAGCACATGGTGGTGCAGTGGTATGCGCAGATCGCAGGCTTGAAGATGGAGCAGGTGCCGTATCGCGGCGGCGGGCAGGCGATCAATGACCTGATCGCCGGGCACATCAAGCTCGGGTCGCTGGGGTCGACCCCGCTGATCCCGCACTACAAGGCCGGCACGCTCAAGCTGCTTGCGCAATCGACCAAGACGCGCTCGCCGAGCCTGCCCGAGATACCGACCTTCGAGGAAGCCGGCATCAAGGGACTGGTGCTCGACCAGTGGCTCGGCGTGTTTGCGCCGGCCGGCACGCCTGCGGCAATCGCCGCGCGGCTCAACGCCGAGATCAACAACGCGCTCAAGGATCCCGCCGTGCGCAAGGGCCTCGCCGATTCCGCGCAGGACCCGGTCGGCGGCACGGTCGAACAGTTCACCGAGTTCGTGCGCGAGGATTACGCGATGTTCGGCCGGCTGGTGAAAGAGCTGAACATCAAGGTCCAATAAACCGCATGCCGTATTCCACCTATCTCCCCGAGCACATGGGGTCGGTCGCCCTGTCGCCGGCGGGCCCTTTCGTCGCCGGTTCGTATGAAGAACTGACTCTCGTCTACACAGCCGGTACCTTCGGCATCGACGACACCGGCATGGTGAAGATCTCGTGGCGGACGACCTCCGACATGAGCAAGCCGCAGTTCGACAAGCCGGGAGCCCCGAACTTCACCACCGTCGAGGCGAGCAACGGCGCGAAGCTCGAAGTCTGGTTCGACCGGCTCAACATCCGCCCCTGGGGCAACACACTGCTCATCCGCGTCGGCCGCGGCTATCTACGTCAAGGCGATACACTGACCATCCGCTTCGGCGACCGGCGGCAGGGCTCGCCGGGCTGGCGACTGCAGACCAATGTCGAGAAGAGCGTCGAGCTGCGCACCTCGGTCGATGCGTTCGCGACGTACGAGTTCTGCGAGCTGAAGCATCCGGCGTTCGACCTCGTGGCAGGCCCGGCGGCGAGCTGGAAGGCGATCCTGCCGTCGCTTGCCGTTGTCGGCGAGCCGTTTCGTCTTGCGATCGTCGCGGAGGACATGTGGGGCAACCCGACCGCTGATGCGGCGGCGACGTTCCAACTCGTGTCGTCGCAGCCGCTGCGCGGATTGCCCGAGACGATCGAGATCAAAAAAGGCGAGGGGCCGCGCGTCGTCGGAGGCCTTGTCGCGGAGGCTGAAGGCGACATCGCGCTGCGCCTGCTAACGAACGGTACCGAAGTCGCACGCGCCAACCCGATGCGTGTGGTGAAGGAGGTGTCGCTGCGCCGCTACTGGGGCGACCTGCATGGCCAGAGCGGCGAAACGATCGGGATGGGATCGGCCGAGGATTACTTCCGGTATGCGCGCGATGCGGCCTTCATCGACATCGTCGGCCATCAGGGCAACGACTTCCAGATCACCGACCGGTTCTGGACCAAGCTGAACGAGCTGACCGCCGAGTTCGACGAGCCGGGCAGGTTCGTGTGCCTGCCCGGCTACGAATGGTCCGGCAATACCGGCATGGGCGGCGACCGCAACATCTTCTATCGCCGCGAGGGCCGGCCGATCCGCCGCTCCTCGCACATCCTGGTGCAGGGCGAGACCTCGACCGAGGCGATCTATACCGCGGACGCGCTGTTTCGCGCGCTCGAGGGCGAGGACGCAGTCGTGATCGCGCATGTCGGCGGGCGCTATGCGGACGTGAAGTATGCACATGACGGCCGGCTCGAACGCGCCGTCGAGGTGCACTCGACCTGGGGCACGTTCGAATGGCTGTTGCACGACGCGTTCGAGAAGGGTTTTCGCGTCGGCATCGTGTGCCACAGCGACGACCACAAGGGGCGGCCGGGCGCAACGCGGCCCGGGGCTTCGAGCTTCGGCGCGGTCGGCGGGCTCACCTGCTACTTCATGCCCGAGCTCAACCGCGATGCGCTGTTCGAGGCGCTGCGGCGGCGTCACCATTACGGCACGACGAGCCCGCGCATCCTCATTGACCTCTCTGGCACGTTCGCGGAGCCGGTGACGCGCTTCTCCGACGATCCGCTGCTCGGGCCGGTGCAGGAGGAGAAGGTCACGCAGGCGATGATGGGGGATATCGTGCGGCCCGGCCGCATCCCGATGCGGCTCGCGGCGCAAGTCAGCGGCACCGCGCCGCTCGAGCGCGTCGACGTGCTGCACGGCAGGCAAGTCGCCGCGACATTCCGCAATTATGTGCCCGCCGATCTCGGGCGGCGCGTGCGCGTGCTCTGGCAAGGCGCCGAATACCGCGGGCGCGGGCGCGAGACGCTGTGGAACGGCAAGCTGACGATCTCGGGCAATCGCATCGCGCGCTTTGCGCCGGTCAATTTCCTCAATCCGGAACGCAAGGTCACCGAGAGCGCGCCGGGAACGCTCACCTGGACGTCGGTCACGACCGGCAATCTCGCCGGCATCGACCTGTGGCTCGACGAGGCGCGCGCAGGCACGCTGAGTATCGAGACCAATGTGGTGTCGGGCACGATCGAACTTGCGAGGCTCGCGGACCAGACGATTGGGTTCGACGGCGGTGGACTAGGCCGCCAGCTCAGCGTTTATCGCCTGCCGGAGAACGACTGGAGCCGCTCGCTCAAGCTCGAACACACGGTGCAGTTCACCGGCGGCGCCGACCTGCCGGTCTACCTGCGCGTCACGCAGGCGGACGGAAACCAGGCCTGGACCAGTCCGATTTATCTGGTCGCGTGAGCCGAGCTACTGCGGCGGGAACGCTCATGACACTTTCGACTCATCCAGGGTGTAATGGAAGTCGCAGTGGCTGGCGCCCTGCATGATCGTCTGCGTCCGTTTGAGGCGCATGCGCTTGTCGTAGCCCTCGCAGAACGTGGCGTCGCGCTGGCAAGATAAGAGGTGGCCGATTTCACCGAGCCCCATGTCTCGGTACATCTCCGCATACTTGCAGCGAGTCACGTTGAACACGTAACTCGTCTCGGTCTGCTCCTTGACCTCCATCTCCATGGCGCCGCCGAGCTTCCAGAGCGACTGGCGATCCACGAAGGTCTGGATAGAGGTTTTGCCGCCGACCTTTGCCGCGAATTCCTTCGCTTGCTCGATTGAAGAGGCACGCACGGCGCCCGCGATGGTCCTCTGGGCCACCTCGATACCGTGGCTCGCCTTCAGCGTATCGTAGACGTGCTTGAGGATCATCGCCTCGATGCGTCGTTGCTCGAACATCGGGGTCGGAGCGCGAACTGCTTCAGTCATAGGGGCCTTCCTTGGCGGGAAACTTGCGCGCTTACTTACTACCGGAGCCGACCAAAATTTCCATGTCGACGACAAACGGCCGTCGGCTTCCATTGTCAGGAAATGAGAGCCGCATTGTCTCGCGCACGCCCTTGCGGGTCTCGAGGGGTAACTTGACGTACTCCTGGCCGGAAATGCCGGCCCCCGCCTCGGTTCCGGCGAAGTAATCGTCGAACGAGGCAAACGAGAATGACCGGATCTCCGCGCCGACCTCCACATCGCGGAAGTCTGCGGTAGCGAACAGGTGGCGCAATCGCTCGATGGTGCGGATCGAGGCGTACCGATTGAGCTGCTCAGCGCGCTCGGGCACATGCTGCCCAATGACGGTTCCAATGCGCGTAAAGAGCGAACGCTCGGGCGTCGAGTTGACGATCGCCGCCGCGCGGCGGCCGGGCTTCAAGATGCGCCTGAACTCGGCGAGACCGCGGCTGGGATCATCGAAGAAGGCGAGCCCGAGTTGGCAAATCACGCGGTCAAAGCGGGCGTCGGGATATGGAAGCTTGTGACCGTCGAATTGGTCAAACGTGATCCTCGCGTTCTCTGGATTTTTCCGGGCGACGTCGAGCATAGTTGCGGAGATGTCCCCCGCGACCACTTCGCCGCCGGGTCCGGCGCAGTCTCGGGCGGCCCGAGCCGCAGCGCCAGTGCCTGTCGCCACGTCAAGGATGCTGTCGCCGGTATCAATGCAGGCTGCATCGAGCAGCACGGGAACGAACGCCTCCGTTACGCGGGCGAACATCTCGTCGTAGCCGCTGGCGCTTCCGAC
>Ga0310810_10010503_pt1 | contig 10781 bp, 12 predicted proteins | sample NCmetagenome_FD_207641 | JGI IMG/M metagenome (GOLD analysis project Ga0310810, IMG submission 207641) | Soil microbial communities from experimental microcosm in Duke University, North Carolina, United States - NC | ecosystem: Engineered > Artificial ecosystem > Soil microcosm > Unclassified ... | reverse complement strand
ACGCTTCGCCCAGCGCGCGGGCGATCGCGAACAACACCGGACGCGTCGCAAGCGGAATCACCGTGCGCGCATGGCGCACGACGAAACGGCACCCGTCCACGACCAGTGCGTTCGACGCCAGCAGCGCCTCGACATCCGCCAACAGCAGAAGCCGCTCCTCGCCGCTCGCAATCAAGCGCGCCGCGGGCGCATTCAGGACACGCGAAGCGTTCTCGACTTCCGCCGCCAGCGCCGGAATCCGGGCGTGGCGTGCGGCCTGTTCAGCGCGACCGAGCGCTGCGTGCGCCGCTGTCGTCCGCAGGCGGCGCATCGCGATGCCCGCCACCACCAGCTCGTGAGCGGTTCTCGATGCAGGAGGGAAGGGGGCGGGATCGAGCGCGGCGAGCCTTCGCTCGGCCTCGTCGACCTGCCCAATCAGCAGCAGGCGCCGAACCTCGAGATAGTGCGCGTGCGCGGCGTTCAGGCGATCGCCATGCCGTTCGAGCGTCGATCGCGCCGCGTCGAGCGTCTCGGCAGGCCAGCTGAGGTCGCGTGAGACGAGCGCAATCTCCGCCTCGGCGACGATGCACCTCGCGCGCGCCACCGCTTCGTGCGGACCGAAGCCGCGCGCCGCCCGTCGCACGAGCGCCCGCGCGCGCACGAGATCGCCGAGCTGCGCCATCGCGATCCCGCGCAGCGCGAGCGCCGGCGGATCGTCGCGCAGCGCCACGCGCTTCAGCGCGCCGAGTGCATCGCCGGCCGCGAGTGCCCGCGCCGCAGCCGTGATCAACGAGTCCATCGAAATCCCGCCACACTTGTCACTCCCGCCATTCGGTCCCGCACGTCAAGACTAGTTTCATTCGTTGTCGTTGCAACCGTTGAAAACGCAGGTTCTGAAAAGGAGCGCGAGTGATGACCAAGCACATGACAGGAACACGCGAGGAATGGCTGAAGGCGCGGCTGGCGCTGCTCGACGACGAGAAGCAGCTCACGCGGCGCGGCGACGAGCTGGCAGCGCGCCGTCAGGCGCTGCCCTGGGTTCGCGTCGCGAAAGATTATCGATTCGACACGGACGAGGGCGGCGCCTAGCTCCTCATCTATCACTTCATGTTCGGGCCCGACTACACCGCCGGATGCCCGTCGTGCTCGTCGATCGCGGACGGGTTCAACGGCGTCGCCGTCCACCTGGCCAACCACGACGTCATGCTGTCGGCGGTATCGCGCGCGCCGCTCGCCAAGCTCCAGACCTTCAAGCAGCGAATGGGCTGGACCTTTCCATGGGCGTCGTCGTTCGGCAGCGACTTCAACGCCGACTTCGCCGTCGGGTTCACCGAAGCGCAACAGCGCAACGGCGACATCGCCTACAACTACCGGCGCGAGGGTGCCTGGCAGCTGCGCGGCAGCGATTCGCCCGTGTCGACGATCGCCGCCATGACGGGCACCGACGCGGCCACCTACACGCGCGAGCGGCCCGGCGTCAGCGCCTTCGTGCTCGACGACGGCATCGTCTATCACACCTATTCCGCCTATGCGCGGGGACTCGACGGGCTGTGGGGCATGTATCAGTGGCTCGATCGCGCCCCGCTGGGGCGCAACGAGCACGGCGTCTGGTGGCGCCGCCACGACGAGTACGGAGGCTGAGATGACCGGGATGCCGATGCCCGGCGGCTGGACGATGTCGATGGCGTGGATGCGGATGCCGGACCAGACGTGGTTCGGCGCCGCAGCGTCGTTCCTCGGCATGTGGATCGCGATGATGGTGCCGATGATGCTGCCGTCAGCGATCCCGACGTTGAGGCGTTACCGCGAAGTCATAGCCGACTCAGGTGAAGCGCGGCGCAATGGGCTGACTGCGCTCGCGGGCATCGGCTATTTCTTCGTCTGGGGCGTGGTCGGAATCGCCGCGTATCCGCTCGGCGCCGCGCTCGCGGCGATCGAGATGCAGCAGCCGTCGCTGGCGCGCGCTGTGCCGATTGCGGTCGGAGTCGTGGTGTCGATTGCCGGCGCGCTTCAGTTCACGACGTGGAAGACGCACCGCCTCGCCTGCTGCCGCCAGACCGCCCGGACCATGTCGGCCGACGCGAGCGCGAGTTCGGCCTGGCAGCACGGCGTGCGCCTGGGCCTTGATTGCGGCCTGTGCTGCGGCAACCTGATGACGATCCTGCTCGTGGTCGGCGTCATGGATCTGTTCGCGATGGCTGCCGTGACGGCCGCGATCACCGCCGAACGTCTCGCAGCATCGGGCGAACGTGTCGCGCAGGCGATCGGCGTCGTCGTTGTCGGCGCAGCGGGGGTCCTGCTCGCGCGGGCTGTTGGTCTGGGGTGACCATCCGGGGCAGGTTATCGCCCGTCCTGGCGCCGAGAACCTTCAGTCCCCTTGGGGCACCCGACTCCTTTCGGCGAGGTGTAACGTTCGCGCCGGTCGTGACACATGTGGGGTATAGCGAGAGGGTCCGGCAGACGCCGGACGCGCCACCAAGGAGACGCCGATGATTGCTCAAGCCTTGCAGCCACATGTCAACACAACCAACGACACTCCTCGTTATTTCCTCGGACTGCCCACGCTCGTGCGGGCGACCGCCGAGACCACCAACGGCGCATTCGGACTGGTTGAGAGTCTGACGATGCCGCCGGGGTTCGCGTCGCCGTACCACACGCATGCGCAGGAAGACGAGGCGTTTTACGTGCTCGAAGGCGAGATGGCCTTCGTGTGCGGCGGCACCTGGACGCGCGCCGGAAAAGGGACGTACGTCTTCGGGCCGCGCAACATCGCGCACGGCTTCAAGGTAGTGGGCGACACGCCGGCGCGCCTGCTGCTGCTTTGCGCTCCCGGCGGCTTCGAACAGTTCGTCGTCGAGTTGAGCGAGCCGGCGCCGGCTGCGCCGGACATGGCGAAATTGATCGCGGTGGCGGCGAAGTACAAGATCGATATTCACGGACCGCTGCCCGAGGAACCGCAGGGCGTTGCCGTTTCGACCGCGGCGGATCCCGAGAGCTTGAACCGACGCTGGATCCGCGCGTTCAACGAGCGCGACTGGGAAACAGAGAAAGCTGTCCGCGCGCCGAACTTCCGCGCCTATCTCTCGGGCGCGCCCGGTCCGCTCGACAGCGACGCGTGGTCCGGTTTCCTCATGGCCTTCACCAGCGGGTTTCCGGACTCACGGATCGCAATCGACGCGTGCATTGCCGAGGGCACCACGGTCGCGACACGCTGGAGCCTTACCGGCACGCACCAGGGCGAGTTTCAGGGCATCCCGGCGACGGGCCGCACCGTCGCGTTCTCGGGCATTGAATTCAACCGCATCGCCGACGGCCGGTTCGTCGAACACTATTCGATGTTCGACAACCTCGCGCTGCTGCAACAGCTTGGCGCGATGCCGGCGTAGCTTTCGACGCCGTCAGGGATCACGGGTTAGTGGAACGGACCCTTTGATTCGGGACCGAAAAGTTCGCCACGAAGACACGAAGACACGAAGAAGACACAGGACGACTTTGTCAGATGGGCGACGGCAGGCCGAGAACGCCTGCCGCCGCGAACGGCTCGACGGCGCAGGGAATCGCGCCTTCCGGTCCTGTCGGTCGCATGCACCCACGGCTACACTAATGGGCGATGGCGGTCGAGATCAGCGACGCCGACCTTGCGCAGCGCATCGCTGCCGGGCAGCGCGACGCGGAGACGGAGATGTGCCGCCGGATGGCGCCGCGCATCCGGCTCTATGGCCTGCGGCACTTGCGGTCGGCGGCGGCCGCGGACGACCTGGTGCAACAGGTGCTGCTCAAGACCATCGAAGCGCTGCGCGCCGGCCGTCTGCGCGACGCAGACCGGCTCGCGCCGTTCGTGCTGGGGACGTGCCGGATGACCGTGCTCGATCTGCGCCGGAGCGCGCACCGGCAGGAACAGCTGCTCGAAGAGTTCGGAACGATCCTCGTGCCGCATCAGCCGCCGGCGCCGAGCCTCGACGACGATCGGCTGGCGCGGTGCGTACAAGCGCTCACCGAACGTGAACGCTCGATCGTCGTGATGACCTTCTACGACGAGCATACCGCCGGCGAAGCGGCGGGATTTCTCGGCATCTCGGAAGCCAACGTTCGCGTGATTCGCCATCGCGCCATCAAGCAGCTGCGCAGTTGCATGGGAGCCGCGGCATGAGTAATGGCGACAGCGGCCGGGGCATCGACTGCTCCAGCCCAATCGAAGCGGCCGCGCTGATGGACTACTGGCTCGCCCACCTGTCGCCAGACGCGGAACGCGCGGTCGAGGAGCACCTGTTCACCTGCGACGCCTGCGGCGATCGCTGTCGCGAGGTGATGGCGCTCGCCAGCGGACTGCGCGCGCTCGCGCGGTCGGGATCGCTGAGCGTGATCGTCAGCGATCGATTTGTGCAACACGCCGCAGAAACGGGCCTGCGCGTGCGCGAGTATGCGCCGCGAGCGGGCGAAGGCGTCGCGTGCACCGTGGCGGCCGACGACGATCTGTTGCTGGCGCGTCTTGCGGCCGATCTGACCAGCGCGTCGCGCGTCGATTTGAGCTGGTGCGATCCGCGCGGCATCGAGCAACAACGAATGGCCGACATCCCGCTTGATGTCGATGCAGGCAGCGTCATCTGCCAGCAGTCGATCACCTGGGCCAAGGGATCGCCGACCTCGTCGATGACCGCGCGCCTGCTGGCAGTCGACAATGATGGCGGCGAACGAGTGCTCGGCGAGTACACCTTCAACCACACGCGAACCATTCCGGGGCCGCCAAGCTGGGAACTGCCCTGACCCCTGATGGTTTTAATCCGTGAAGCGTTCGAGCCGATAGGCCAGTTCCGGACCGCCGCGCCCTTCATACGCAAGCTGCGCGACGAGCAGCGTGAACGGCTCCGTGTAGCGGGCAATCCGCAGCGGGCCGGCGTCGACCGGATCGAAACCTGCGTCATGGATCAGACGCGCCGCCACCCGTTTCGCGCCCTTGTGATCGCCGCAGTACACCAGGCTCGGCCGCTTCTTTCTCCGCCTCGCCGCGTACACGGCGAAGAGCACCTCGCTCGGCACGGTGCTGAACGCAGAGACGACGTGCGCGCCACGAGCCTTCCTGGCGAGCGCCTCCGCACCGGAGGACCGGTGCGCGACGACGAGATCGGTGTCGCTCTTGTTCATCGGCATCGAGCAGCTGACCATCACTTTGCCCGACAGATCGCCTGCCTGACGGAGCACGTCGCCGACTCGCGACCAGTGCACGGCGAGCAACAGCGCGTCGGCAGCGCGCACGGCGTCGGCCGGCGTGCCGGCGCGCGCACGCCGCCCTGCGTCGCGGGCCAGCCGCGCCAGCTTCCGCTCGGTGTGCGCGTAGCTGAAGACGACGTCGTGTCCAGCGCGCGCGAAGATCGTCCCGAGCGTGCCGCCCATCCGCCCCGAGCCGAGAATGCCGATGCGCATGAGTGCCTCAGTGTCCGTACTGATCGTCGGTGACTTGCTCCATCCAGTCGGCCACTCTGCCGTCGAGCCGCTCCTGAATCGCGATATGCGTCATCGCTGCCGCCGGCGTCGCGCCGTGCCAGTGCTTCTCGCCCGGTGCAAACCAGACGACGTCGCCAGGCCGAAGCTCCTCGACCGGTCCGCCCCAGCGCTGCGCCCGGCCCGTGCCGGCCGTGACGATCAACGTCTGGCCGAGCGGGTGGGTGTGCCACGCCGTCCGCGCGCCCGCCTCGAAGGTGACGCTCGCCCCGACGGCCCGCGCCGGATCGACCGGTTCGACCAGTTGCTCGATGCGCACCGTGCCCGTGAACCACTCGGCTGGACCCGGCCGGGTGGGCCGTGTGCCGCTTCTCATGATGTCCATGTCGCGCTCCTTGTGCGCCACAGAGTAACGGCATTCGCCGCGCCGTGGATAGCTCGACAGACCGACGCCCGCTTGCGTGAGACCGCGAGTTAGCATATGCTAACTTCATGAAGGCGCGCCCGACGCCGCCCAGCCGCACGCGGCCGTTCTATGTCGCCGCGGACGATGCGCCGGCCAAGCGAAAAATTCTGGTGACCGCGCTGGCGCTGTTCGTGCGCGACGGCCTTTGCGAAACCAGCGTCCGCGACATCGCCAAAGCCTCCGGGTTCACCAATCCGGCGCTGTTCAAGCACTTTCGCAGCAAGGACGACCTCGCGCGTTATCTGTTCGAGCGCTGTTATCTCGAGCTGGCCGACGTGGTGTCGGGCGCCATCGCGTCGCGACCCACCTTTGCCGGGAAGCAGCGCGCCGTCGTCGACGCGTACCTGGCCGCGCTCGATCGCGAGGCGAACAGCGTGCTCTACGTTCAGGACGGGCTTCGCCACTTCTGGCCGAAGATGCCCGATCGCGTCAGGCGTCGCTCCATCGTGGCCGACGTCCGCGGCCTGCTCGACCGAGGACGCGCCGACGGTCGGGTGACCGATCGCATCGACATCGACCTGTTGACCACCGCGTGGCTCGGCACGCTGCAGCAGTTCGCGCGCTTCCGCTATTTCGGTGAATTCACGCAGCCGCCCGCAGCGTTGGCCGACGCGCTCGACGCTTTGTTGACGAAGATGACCCAGCCCTAAATTTTTTTGGCTTCTGAAGTTAGCGATTGCTAACGCATGGTACAGGAGAGACGGCATGACGAGAATTCACGCGCTGAGCACCGGACTGGTCAAAGTGAGGCTGCCGCAGATGGAATCGCGCGGCCGCGGCCCGGCGCGCCTGGGCCACATGCTGTTCGACGACGAGTGGTCCGACTGGCTGCCGATCTACGTGTGGGTCATCGAGCACGACGAGGGGGTCATCGTCGTCGACACCGGCGAGACCGCCCGCGTGCACGACCGCGGCTATCACCCGCGTTGGCATCCGTTCTACCGGCGCGCGGCGCGCTTCTCGGTGCATCCCGACGAAGAGCTCGGTCCGCAGCTGCGCCGCCTCGGCGTCGCACCCCGCGATGTGCGGCACGTCGTGCTCACGCATCTTCACACCGACCACGCCGGCGGCCTTCAGCACGTGACCGGCAGCCGCGTGTGGGTGGCGCCGGAGGAATACGAACGGGCGACCGGCATCGGCGGCCGCGTGCAAGGCTATCTGCCGCACCGCTGGCCGAAATGGTGGCAGCCCGAATTCATCCGCTTCGATCGACGGCCGATCGGGCCGTTCGCCGAATCGATGCCGTTGACGCGGCGCGGCGACGTCGCGATTGTGCAGACGCCTGGTCATACCCCGCACCACGTCTCGGTTGTCGTCTGCGGCGATCCGACGTTGTTCCTCGCCGGAGACACCAGCTACAACGAACGGCTGCTTCTCGCCGGGAAGGTGGACGGCGTCAGTCCCGATCCCCGCGTGACGCTCGGCACTCACGCCAGGATTCTGTCGCTGGCGCGCGAGCGGCCGCTCGTCTATCTGCCGTCGCACGATCCGGAGGCGGCCGCTCGGCTTGCCGATCGTGCGGTGGTGCGAGCGGCCGAGACCTCGCAAGCGCACGGTCGTTCCGCACAACAGCCGCCGGAAGGCACGCTCGAAGCGTGGCGGTAACTGCGTACTAACCGCGCAGCGATGTGGCAAAACTCTCCAACTTGTTTTCGTGAGAGGACGATGGGATCGTCGTCGGTTGATGAGCGCGATCGACGAAGCGGAACACGACGTGGTGACGCGTCTGCGGCGGCACTTCGGCCATCGCTCGTTCCGGCACGGACAGGAACAGATCGTCGAGGCCGTGCTCGGCGGCCGCGACGTGCTGGCCGTGATGCCGACCGGATCCGGCAAGTCGCTCGGCTATCAGCTGCCGGCGGTCGTGCTGCCAGGCGTCACGCTGGTCGTCTCGCCGCTGATCTCGCTGATGAAGGATCAGGTCGATGAGTTGAACCGCCGCGGCATTCCGTCGGGCGCGCTGCATTCGATGTTGTCGTCAACGGCTCGCGCCGATGTGCTGCACGCCGTCAGATCCGGAACGCTGCGCCTGCTGTATGTCGCGCCGGAACGGTTCGCGTCGCACCAGTTCCTGCAGCTGCTCGCGACGCTCGACGTCGCGCGCTTCATCGTCGACGAGGCGCACTGCGTGTCGGAATGGGGCCACGACTTCCGGCCCGACTATCGGCGCCTCGGCGAAGCCGCTGCGGCGTGCCGGCGAAGCGATCGATCCCCGGGGCGGCCGCCGATCGCGGCGTTCACGGCGACCGCGACGCCCGAAGTGCGCGACGACATCACCGCGCTGCTCGGCCTGAGCGGGCCGCAGCTGATCGTCACCGGCTTCGATCGACCGAACATCTTCCTGCGCGTGGAACAGGTCGGCGATGCCGGCGAGAAAGACGATCTGCTGCCTGGGCTGGTACGCGGCCGCCGCGCGCTGGTGTATGCGGCGACGCGCAAGAGCGTCGAAGCCGCCGCGGCGCTGCTCGAGCGATCTGGCGTCCACGCGGCGGCGTATCACGCCGGTCTCGAGGACGGACAGCGGACGAACGTCCAGGATCGATTCGCGGCGGGCTCGCTGCCGGTCGTGTGCGCGACCAACGCCTTTGGTATGGGGATCGATCGGCCGGATGTCGAAGCCGTCGTGCACTATGCGATTCCGGGATCGGTCGAAGCGTATTACCAGGAGATCGGGCGGGCGGGTCGCGATGGGCGTCCCGCGACGGCGACGCTGCTCTGGGACTACGCCGATGTCGCGACGCGGGAGTTTCTCATCGACAGCCCGCGCCGGGACAAGCCGGGGCGGCATTCCGGGCCGCGTGACGAAGAGGAGACGGCGCGACGAAGGGCGCTCGACCATCGCAAGCTGCAGCGGATGATCGAGTACGCCGGCGCTTCGGCATGCCTGCGTGCGGCCATCCTCCGGTACTTCGGCGACAACGCCGCGCACGAACCGTGTGCCGCGTGCGGAAATTGCCGGCCGGATGCGGTCGATGCGCACGAGCGCGAAATCGTGCGGAAAATTCTCGCCGGCATCGCGCGCTCGGGCGAGCGCTACGGACGCCATCGCGTCAGCGCGATGCTGCTGGGCGAGGCCGACGACGTGCCGCCGGCGTTGGCGGCACTGTCCACGTTCGGTCTGCTCCGGGACGAAACCGCCGACACGCTGCGCGGCTGGATTCGCTCGGCAGTGTCGGCTGGTCTGGTCGCCGTGTCGGACAATCAGTACCGGACGTTGAGCCTCACCGACCTGGGCCGCGCGTTCATGCACGGCCGCCTCCCGGACGCGGCGATTGGTCGGCCGATCAGACGGCGGCGGTGGGCGGAGCTGCGCGACGTTCGCGACGATCGACGGTACGCGCTCAAAGCGCAGCTCTCTGCGTCTGCGAGAAAATTCAGACTGCGGTGAGTGCCGCGTGCATGCGCGGATCGCCCCGCACCGCGTCCCACTCGACAATGTCCGGTCTCACCGAGGCGCCGGCGGCGACGAGCGCTTTGACGATGTCGTAGTGCGCGTCGGCCGGACGCATACTCCAGCCCGTCATTGCCCACGTCAGCGGCGTCGTTTTCCAGGTCTTGTCGATGACGTCGACGCGCGCGCCGTTTCGCAGCAGCAGCGTCACGACGTCGAGGTGACCCTGAAAAGCGGCGATGTGGAGTCCGGTTGCGCCCTCGCCCCACCCTTTGACTTCCGCGGCAGTGTCGACTCCGTGGCCCAGCAGGAACTCGACGACGTCCGTGCGGCCGTACACGCACGCCAGGTAGAACGCTTCGAGCAGCTGCGCACGCGCCGGCGTCGTGGCGGAACGAGCGCCGCCCGCGACAAGCTGTTTCACCGTGTCGAGATGTCCGAGGCCGGCGGCGTCGACCAGCCCGACGTGCGCGCCGCGGCTCGCGAGGTACTCCGCGGCTTGCGGCTGTCCGTTCGCCAGGCAATCGCGGACGATCGACTCCCGCGTCCTGCCGCTCGACCGGTCCACTCGCGCGCCGTGTTTCAGCAGCACGTCCATCACGTCCCGCTGGACGCCGGCCACGGCCGGCGGACCGCTCGTCGCCACCAGCCCCAGCGTCGTGTAGTCGCTTTCGTACACGTCGGTTGTGGCGTCGACATCGGCGCCGGCCGCGAGCAGCATCTCGGCGATCTCAGCGCTGTTCCGGGGCGAGATCTGGCGGAAGCCCTCGACGCCATTCGCGGCGACGTAGTGGAGCAGCGTCGCGCTGTGTTCTCGTGTCGACCGCGCGTGGACGAGTCGCGGGTGACGACGGAGCAGCCGGCCGAGCGTCACCGCATCGCCGTTGACGATCGCCGCCACCGCTGCTTCGTATGCAGACACCGGCGAACCCGACTCGCCGAGCGACTCGATGTGGTGCGTCAGCTTCGGCCAACTGAGGAAGCCGAGCGCGCGCGCGATGACGAATTGCGCGGTGGTGAGCGCGCCGGCCGCGGCCGCCTTCGAGAATTCCTTGTGCGCGTACTCGGCGACGCGATCGACGGCGCTGCGCCGATCCCGTTCGCTGCGAAACACGTGACCGGCTGGAAAATGCGCCGCGAGGCGTGCGATCCAGTCGTCGGCCCACTGGCGAATCGCACCGGGATCGGCGGATCGGCACGCCTTCGCCAGATCCTTGGCGAGCTTGCGGTACTGTTCGAGGTTGGGCCGCGGCGCGAGCGGGAGCGCTTCCTGCGGATTCGGGTACATACGAATCTCCTTTCATGACGCGCCTGGAGTCCGCTCAGATCAGGCTGAAAGAAGGTTCGCTGGATGTAACGACTGCAGGGTGGGCACGGCCCTTTCCGCGGACTGGATGCGCCCCGTGCGCGCGCCTCAGTATCGCACGATCGCGCTGGATCACCGCCGCCGACCTGCGACCGTCGCTCGACGGAATTGCCACGAAAACACGAAGCCAGGAAACCACG
>Ga0310810_10010502_pt1 | contig 10782 bp, 10 predicted proteins | sample NCmetagenome_FD_207641 | JGI IMG/M metagenome (GOLD analysis project Ga0310810, IMG submission 207641) | Soil microbial communities from experimental microcosm in Duke University, North Carolina, United States - NC | ecosystem: Engineered > Artificial ecosystem > Soil microcosm > Unclassified ... | reverse complement strand
CCTCGACGAGATCGCGAAGCTCGCGGCAGAGGGCCCCACAGACGAGGAGATGGCGCGCGGCCGCGTCCAGGCGGAATCGCAGTTCGTCTTCCGGCTGCAGACGGTCGGCGGGTTCGGCGGCAAGTCGGATCAGCTCAACGCGTACAACGTCTTCCTCGACGATCCGAATTACTTCGACCGCGATCTGCAGCGCTACCAGGCGGTCACCCGAGAGTCGCTCCAGGCCTCGGCCGGCTACCTCGATCCGCGCGCCCGCGTCACGCTCAGCATCGTACCGCGGGATCGCGTGGCGCTGGCCGCGCCCGATTCGGCGCCGGTGCATGTCACGTGACGATCACGCGCGAGCGGCTTCCGGAACCCGGCCCCACGCGGCTGTTCACCTTTCCCGCAATCGACAAGTCCGCGTTGCCGAACGGCCTGCGCGTGTGGACCGTGCGGCATCCGCAGGTGCCGCTCGTCGCGCTGATGCTTCTCGTCCGCCGCGGCGCCGCGTGGGATCCCGCCGGCAAGGAGGGGCTGGCCGCCGTCACCGCGGACATGCTCGACGAAGGGACCGGCGACCGCTCGGCGATCGACATGCACGAAGCGATCGCCCGGCTCGGAGCGCAGTTCGACACCGACATCGGCGCCGACGGCGTCGTCGTCAGCATGACGGCGCTGAGCCGCTTCACCCGGCAGGCGCTCGGGCTGATGTCGGACCTCGTCGTCCGCCCGGCGCTGCGCGAGGCCGACTTCGCGCGCGTGCGCCAGCTCCGCCTTCATCGCCTGACACAGATCCGCGACATCCCGACGGCGGTGGCGGATCGCGTGTTTCTCAAACTGCTCTACGGCGTGCATCCGTACGGCCATTCGCCGATTGGCACCGAGGCCTCGCTCGCCTCGATGACGGTCGACGATGTACGCGGGTTTCACCGCTGGGCGATCGCACCGTCGGATGCGACGCTCGTCGCGGTCGGCGACTGCGACCACGGCGAGATTGGCAGCTTCGCCCAGGAGGCGTTCGGGGACTGGAGTGCTCCGCCGAGCGGCGTGGCGCTCACGGACGGTCATCTGCCGCAGGGGGCGCGGCTCAACGTGGTGCCGCGCGCGGCGGCGCCGCAGTCGGAGCTGCGCATCGGTCACGTCGCGGTCGCGCGGAACACGCCCGACTATCATGCGCTGCTCGTCGCCAACGCCGTCCTCGGCGGCCAGTTCGTCAGCCGCATCAACCTGAATCTGCGCGAGCACAAAGGCGTCACCTACGGGGCCCGCACCGCGTTCGAATTCCGGCGGCTTCCGGGTCCGTTCTCGCTGCACGTGAGCGTCCAGACCAGCGCCACCGCTCAGGCGATCGAGGAATCCATTCGCGAGATTGGCGACATCCGCGGACCGCGCCCGGTGACGGCCGACGAGCTCTCGCTGGGGATTGCCGGCATCACGCGCGGCTACCCGCGCAACTTCGAGACCGCCGATCAGATCGCGCGCGCGTCGATGCAGCTCGCGCTGTACGACCTGCCCGACGACTATTACGCGCAGTTCGTCCCGAAGATCGAGTGCGTCACGATCGATGATGTGTCCGCGGTGATGGCGCGCCACGTCGATCCGGCTCGCCTTACCACGCTCATCGTCGGGGATCTCGACAGCATCGCCGCCGACCTGCCGCGGCTGGGCCTGGGCGAGCCGGTTGTAGTACCGCACGACTCGTTCTAATACAATTGCTGGTTGCCGGCGATGAACCTCCAACGTGTCGGCATCAGCCTCGTGACGCTGATTGCGATCATCACGATCGCGCTGGCGGCGGCCACGATCTGGCTCTTTCTCACGAACCCCGTGACGGTGGCCAACGCCGTCAACGAAGGCGACGTGTCGCCCCTGCTCCGCAACCTCGCGGAGGTCATCTTTAACGCGCTCAGCGGAATCCTCAAATACCTGTAACGCTCGGGGTTCGCCGGTTCGCCGGTTCAAGGTTTCGGGTTCAAGGTTCCCGGTTCGAGGTGAGCACGGAACCTGAGAACCCAGAACTTCGCGAATCCGCGAACCGGCGAACCCACGAATCCCTCACGCGCTGAGCGCTCTTTTCAGAAAGCGCGTGAGTATCCATCCGTCCACGTACTTGAAAGGTGCTTTGCCGGTCGTGTAATGGCCGCAGGGCAGGACGGCGACTTCGTGCGGGATGCCGCGGGCGCGGAATTCACCGACCAGGTTGCGCGACAGATCGACGGGAAACGTGAGGTCGTAGCGTGCGTAGACGAGCAGCGTGCGCCGTTCGCGGAGGCGATCGAGGTAGAACTGCGGGCTGATCGGCGCCCACAGCGCGCGCAGCCGATCGAGATCGATGTGGCCGTCGAGCCCCTGCCGCACATGCGCGGTCGACAGGCCGCGCCAGACGACGTCCGCGAAGTACGGCGAGATGTGATTGAGCGCCTGCGCGCGAATCAGCGGCTCGTGCGCCGTCGTCAGGAGCGACAGACACGAGCCGAGGCTGCTGCCGAGAATCCCGATCCGCTCGTAGCCCTGCGCCGCGAGCCACGCGATCGCGCGCCGCGCGTCGAGGACCGCTTGGCGGCACACCTGCACGGTGCGCGCGACGTTCGAGCTGACGATGTAATCGGCGCGACGGAGCTCGGGCGGCATGCGCTGATCGTGATAGGGGAGGCTGAGACGCAGCGCGCTCATGCCGTTCATCGCGATTAGCCGGCACAGACCGACATGGCCGCCGGCGTCCGAGTTCCACTGGGGGAGGACGAGGACGGCTGCCTTCGGCGAACGCTCGGCTGAAGCCTCGCGCTCCATTCCGCGAGCTGACGCGTCCGCGCGAGGCTTTAGCCGAGCGGGAAAGTAGCGGCAGCGGACCGTGTTGTTCTCGACGTGCGGCGTGACGACGGCGCTCGAGAACGTCAGCAGGGGACCGTCGGCGCTCTCACGCAGCATGTAATCTGCGGCGGGTGTGACGGAGAAGAACGCGTCCGTGTCAGCCATGACACCGGACACCCAGCTCGAGAGAATGTCCGCCGGGAGCGCCTTCGACGCATGGCCATTCTCGGGAATCCAGTCGAGTCCCCACTCGAACGGGCGCACGACGCGGTCCCTCGTGACGGCCGCGAGCCGCCGCTCCCAGGCGTGGAAGAGCGTTTGCAGCAAGAGCTTCATGCTATACTGCGCGGTCCATGCACTTCACGTCCTCCGACAAGGACAAGCGGGCCAAGCGCAGCAGCTCTAAGAAAAGCTGCGTCCACCGTGTCGGAGGCTGTGTGCACGCGCGCTGATTCACGAAGCAACGCGACACAACGCTGCCGGCCGGTTCCGCGAACCGAGCCGGCATTTTTTTTGGTGACGAACGATGAATCCGATTGACGTGGGCATTCTGGGCGCGACGGGAATGGTCGGTCAGCAGTTCATTGCGCTGCTCGCGAAGCATCCATGGTTCCGGGTGAAGTGGGTGGGCGCGAGCCAGCGATCCGAAGGCAAGGATTATCGCGACGCCTGTGCGTGGCGGCTGCCGGCGCCGCTGCCCGATCGCACCGCGGCGCTGCGCGTCGACGCCGCCGTGCCGGACCGCGCGCCGCAGCTCGTCTTCTCGGGCCTCGACTCGTCGGTCGCGGGCGAAATCGAGCAGGCCTTCGCGCAGTCCGGCCGCATCATCGTCAGCAACTCGCGCAATTACCGGATGGTGAAGACGGTGCCGCTGCTGATTCCCGAGGTGAACGGGGATCACCTCGGTCTGCTCGACGCGCAGGGCACCGCCCAGGGCTGGCCGGGACGCATCATCACCAATCCCAATTGCGCGGCGATCGTGCTCGCGATGGCGCTCGCGCCGCTGCGCCAGTTCGGGCTCTCGAAGGCAACCATCACGACGCTGCAGGCGATCTCGGGCGCGGGCTATCCGGGCGTCGCGTCGTGGGACATTCTCGCGAACGTCATTCCGCACATCGGCGGCGGCGAGGAGGAGAAGCTCGAAACCGAGACGCGGAAGATCCTCGGCCGGCTGCGCAACGGCGCGATCGACGATCACTCCGTCGTCATCAGCGCGACGACGACTCGTGTGCCGGTGCACAACGGGCACACGGGATCGATCTCCGTCGCGCTCGAGCAGAAGCCCGATCCCGACGCGATCATCGACGCCTGGAATTCGTTCAAGGGCGTGCCGCAGCTGAAGGAGCTGCCGAGCGCGCCCGCGCAGCCGATCGTCTATCTGCACGAGCCGAACCGGCCGCAGCCGGCGCTCGACGCCGGTCGCGACGGCGGCATGACGGTGACGATCGGACGACTGCGCGCCTGCCCCGTGCTCGACTTCAAGTTTGTCGCGCTCGGCCACAACACGATCCGCGGCGCGGCCGGCGCGGCGATCCTGAATGCCGAGCTGATGAAAGAGCAGGGACTACTGTGAGGCGGCGCTGTTGGTGTGTGGGTCGGGTGAGTCGGGTAGGAACTGCGTTTCCCCCACCTGGCTTACCCGCCATGCCTGACCTACCCGGCCTGCCGGAGGCCGCATGAGCGTCGTGATGAAATTCGGCGGCACGTCGGTCGCCGATCCCGACGCGATCAATCGGCTGATCGCGATCGTTCGCGGTGAGCGCGACAAAGGCAGGGGCGCGGGCGCGCCTGTGGTGGTGGTATCCGCGCTCGCGAACGTTACCGATGCGCTCGTTGCCGTGACGCGCCTCGTCGAGACGGGCGATGCGGCGGGCGCCGAACGTGACGTGCGTGCGCTGCTCGATCGACATCTCGACGTGGCGTCGGCGGTCACGGCCGGACGGCGCGAGACGCTCCTCGAGGAGGTGCGCCGCGAGTTCCAGGAGCTCACCGGCCTCGTGCATGCGCTCGCGGTCCTGCGCGACGTCTCCAACCGGTCGATGGACGCCGTGCTCGCGGTCGGCGAAATCGTCAGCAGCCGCATCGTCGCGGCGGCGTTGGCGGACAGCGGCATCGGCAGCGCGTGGATCGACGCGCGCGACGTGCTGAAAACCGACGCCGAACACGCCGGTGCCGCGCCGGACATGCCTGAGACCTGCGCGCGCGTGTGCGCGCGCGTCGCCCCGGCGAGCGCCGCCGGTACGGTCGTCGTCCTCGGCGGCTTCATCGGATCGACGGCGGCCGGCGTGACGACGACGCTCGGCCGGGGCGGATCCGACTATTCCGCCGCGATCTTCGGCGCGTGTCTCGACGCGAGCGAAATCCAGGTCTGGACGGACGTCGACGGCATGTTGACGGCGGACCCGCGCGTCGTGGCGCAGCCCCGTGTCGTCCCGCAGCTGTCGTTCGCGGAGGCGTCGGAGCTCGCGTACTTCGGCGCGAAGGTGCTGCATCCGAGCACGATCCTGCCGGCGGTGTCGAAGAACATTCCGGTCCGCATTCTGAACGCGCGCCGGCCCGAGAACGCCGGCACGCTGATCGCCGCCGACAACCACTCGGACGCGGGGCTCGCCGCCATCGCGTGCAAACGCCGCGTCACGGTCATCGACATCACGTCGTCGCGGATGCTGATGGCGCACGGCTTCCTGCGGCGACTGTTCGAAGTGTTCGAGCGGCACAGGACGGCGGTCGATGTCGTCACGACGTCGGAAGTGAGCGTGTCGGTGACGGTCGACGACACGCGCCGGCTCGACGACATCGTCGACGACCTCCGGCATTTTGCCGAGGTGGGCTGCGAGCCCGAGATGGCGATCGTGTCGCTCGTCGGGGAGTACCTGCGCGCCGATCCGACGCTTTTCGCCCGAGCCGTGACGTCGCTGGATCAGGTGCCGCTCCGGCTCGTGTCCCAGGCCGCGTCGCGTCGTAACATCACATTTGTGCTGCGCGACGCCGACGTGCCTCATGCGATGATGCGCCTGCACGACGCGTTCTTCTAGAGATGCGGATCCTCCTCGTCGGCCACGGAAAGATGGGGCGCCTCGTCGAGTCGCTGGCGTCGGAGTACGGGTGCGACGTCGCCGGCGTCATCGATCCGCAGTCGCCCGCACACGGCGGCGGGCCCGACGCCGATCGCTGGTCGGGCGTGGATGTGGCGATCGACTTTTCGACCGCGGCGTCCGTGCCGGTCAACGCGCCGGTTCTCGCGCGGCGCGGCATCAACCTCGTCGTCGGGACGACGGGTTGGCGCGAGCACGAGGCGGCGGTCCGGAAGGCCGTCGAGGAGAGCGGTGCGGGGATTGTGGCCGCGCCGAATTTTTCGACCGGAGTCGTACTGTTCGACGCGCTCGCAACGCACGCCGCCCGGCTCTTCGCTCCGCACCAGGATTTCGGCGCGTTCCTGCACGAGTCGCATCACGCCGCGAAAGTCGATGCGCCGTCGGGGACGGCGCTGCTGCTGAAGCGATCGATGGAGGACATGGGGTTCGCCCGCCCCATCGACGTGTCGTCCACGCGCGCCGGCTTCATCCCCGGGACGCACACGGTCGGTTTCGACGGCCCGGCGGAGACGATCACGCTGACGCACGCGGCGCGCGATCGGTCGGCTTTCGCGCGCGGAGCACTGACCGCCGCGAACTGGGTTCACGGAAAGCGTGGATGGTTCACAATGCAGGACGTTCTGGGAATCAAGTGAGGCCGCGATGAGAACACCTTTCACTGGCGTAGGCACGGCGCTCGTCACGCCGTTCACCAAACACGGCGATCTCGACGAGTCCGCGGTCCGGCGCCTCGGCCGCCGGCAGATCGACGGCGGCGTCCACTTCCTCGCCCCGTGCGGCACGACGGGGGAGAACCCCACGCTCACCGACGACGAGCGTTTCCGAATCGTCGAGATTCTCGTCGACGAGGCGAAGGGGCGCGTGCCCATCCTCGCCGGCGCCGGCGGCTACGACACGCGCGAAGTGATCCATCTCGCGCGCGAGATGGAGCGCCGCGGCGCGGCGGGCCTCTTGTCGGTCACGCCGTACTACAACAAGCCGACGCAGGAAGGGCTGTATCAGCACTTCCGCGCGATCGCCGAGAGCACGCCGCTGCCGATCGTCGTTTACAACGTGCCCGGCCGCACCGGCGTCAACGTCGAAGTTGCCACGCTCGTCCGTCTCGCTGAAATCCCCAACATCGTGGCCGTGAAGGAAGCGTCGGGGAACGTGACGCAGATGTGCGAGGTCGCCCGCGCTGTGCCGCCCGACTTCATCGTGCTGTCGGGGGACGATGCGCTGACGCTGCCGCTGATGGCCGTGGGCGGGCACGGCATCATCTCGGTGGCGTCGAACGAGATTCCGCGCGAGATGGCGCAGATGGTCGAGGCCGCCGAGCGCAACGACTTTGCCGCCGCGCGAAAGATTCACGCGCGAATCCTGCCGCTGATGCAGATCAACTTCGTCGAGTCGAACCCGATCCCGGTGAAGGCGGCGATGGCGGCGATGGGGCTGCTCGAGGAGCGCTACCGGCTGCCGATGGTGTCGCCGCGGCCGGCGTCGAAGGACAAGATTCTCGCGGTGCTCAGAGAGCTGGACCTGCTGAAGGCCGCGCTCGTGTAGATGTCGACACTCGAACGCGACATCACGCATCTGGTCGCCGCCGGCGCGTCGGCGAACCGCGACGCGGCGCGCGACGCCTTCGCGCGGCTGCGCGAGGCGTTGTCTGCCGGCCACGTGCGCGCGGCGCAGCCCGACGCGTCCACGCCCTCGGGCTGGCGCGTCAATGCGTGGGTGAAGCAGGGAATCCTCCTGGGGTTCAGATTCGGCGATCTCGTCGACGCGTCGATGGACCACGGCCGCTGGCCTTTCTACGACAAGGACACGCTGCCGCTCAGAAAACCCGGCCTCGCCGCCGGCGTGCGCATCGTCCCCGGCGGCACAACCGTGCGCGACGGCGCGTATCTCGCGCCCGGCGTCATCTGCATGCCGCCCGCCTACGTCAACATCGGCGCGTGGATTGGCGAGGGCTCGATGCTCGACTCGCACGCGCTCGTCGGATCGTGCGCGCAGGTCGGGGCGCGCGTGCACGTCAGCGCCGGCGCGCAGATCGGCGGCGTCATCGAGCCCGTCGGCGCGCTGCCGGTCATCGTCGAGGACGATACGCTCGTGGGCGGCAACACGGGCATCTACGAAGGCGCCATTATCAAGACGCGCGCGGTCGTCGCGGCAGGCACCGTGCTGACCGGGTCGACGCCGGTCTACGATCTCGTGCGCGGCGAAATCATCAAGCCATGCGCCGAGCGTCCGCTGATCATTCCGGAAGGCGCCGTCGTGGTCCCCGGCGCTCGCGCGGTCGCGGGAGGCAAGGGGCCCGAGTGGGGCCTGTCGCTCGCGACGCCCGTCATCGTGAAGTATCGCGATTCCCGGACCGACACCCGCACCGAACTCGAACAGTGGATCCGCTGACTAACGGACGTGGCACGCGGAACTCGCGGAGCACACAGAGAAGATTTTGCTCTGCGGTTTCTGCGGGTTCCGCGTGCGATGTGTTCTGATGGCGGATATCGACGTTGTAGCGTTGACGCGCGCGCTAGTGGACATCGATTCGACGACGGGGCGCGAGGGCGACGTCGGCCGTTGGGTGGCGGAGTACCTGCGCGTCCGCGGCTTCGCGGTCATCGAACAGCCGGTCGACAGCGACAGATTCAACGTCGCCGCATTCCCTCAGAAAGCGACGCCGGACCCGCCGAAAGTGGCGCAGGACGTTAGTCCTGCGTCCCCGGCGGTCGTCTTCTCGACGCATCTAGATTGCGTCCCGCCGTTCTTTCCCAGCCGCGTCGACGGCGATCGTCTCTACGGCCGCGGCGCGTGCGACGCGAAGGGCATCATGGCCGCACAAATCGCGGCGGCCGATCGATTGCGAGCCGACGGCAACTCACGCGCGGGCCTGCTGTTCGTCGTCGGCGAGGAGCGCGGAAGCGACGGCGCGCGGCGCGCCAACGAGATGCCGCCCGGCTCGCGGTTTCTGATCGACGGCGAACCGACCGACAACAGGCTGGGGCTCGCGACGCGCGGCATCCTCCGCGTGAAGCTGCGCGCGTCCGGTCGCGCCGCTCACTCGTCATATCCGGAGCTCGGCGAGTCGGCCATCGACAAGCTGATCGATGCGCTCGTCGCGCTGCGATCCTTCTCGCTGCCGGAAGACGAGGCGCTCGGGCGGACGCATTACTCGGTCGGCCTCATCAGCGGCGGCGTCGCGCCGAACGTCGTCTCGCCGTCGGCGGAAGCCGAGGTGATGTTCCGCACCGTCACCGATGCCGCCGAGGTTCGCCGCGCGATCGCGCCGCTCGAGTCCCGCGTGGCGATCGAGCATGTGCTCGAGGTCCCCCCGGTGCAGCTCAAGACGGTGCCGGGATACAGCGCCGCGGTGTTTCCCTACACGACCGACATCCCGTTCCTAGCCGCGTGGGGCGAGCCGCTGCTGCTCGGTCCCGGGTCCATTCACGAAGCGCACACCGCGGACGAGTCCGTGTCGATTGCGGAGCTCACGGCAGCGGTGGATCACTACGTGGCGATCGCCCGGGTACTCGCATTGCAGCGATAGGCCTTACCATGCTCGAGAAGCCTTCGCGGCCCGACGTGCACCGGCCGACGGACCCGGTCGACAAACCGCCGCCCGACGTCAAGCCAGTGCCTCCGCCCGACATTCCTCCGGCGGGCGCGCCGCCGGACATCCGTCCGCCTCAGCCGCCCGAGCGCGGCGACGACCCGGCCTGACCTGGTCGTGACCTGGTCATGACCTGGCCGAGACCAGGTCACTTATGTGGCGCTCGCACGCGATTGCGACGCGCAGCAGCGCGTCGGTCTGTCCGAGGCAGCCGACGAGCTGCGTGCCGCAGGGCAATCCGGCCGCGGTCGATCCCGACGGTAACGCGATCGCCGGGTGCCCCGTCATGCTGAACGGCTGGGTCAGGCGCAGCATCGCGTTGCGGACGGGCTCGGTGGTCGTGCCGAGCTGAACGGTCGTCGCGCCGAAAGCCGGCGCCGGCATGGGGAGCGCCGGCAGGATCAAGGCATCGTGCTGCGCGAGCGCCGCATCGATTTCGCGCCTGAGCACCGCGCGGCCGGCGAGCGCCCGCACGTAATCTTCGGCAAGCACATAACGGCCCATCTCGAGGCGAAGGCGGACAGGCGCCGTGAACTTGTCGGGCATGCTGTCGAGCATGGGCGCGTGATACGCGGCGGCCTCGGACAGCACCATGTGCAGATAAATCGGCGCGATGTCGGCGGCGTGCTGGATCTCGATGTCGCTGATGTGGGCGCCGGCGCCGCGGAGGCGATCGAGCGCCGCCTCGAACTGCGCGCGCACGTCGTCGTCCAGGAGATCGCAGAAGTACGGACGCGGCACCGCGAGGCGCAGGTTGCCGACCGGCAGCGGCCCCGGCGGCGCTGCCGCCGGATCGCCGAGCAGGGCGTGATAGACAAGCGCGGCGTCGGCCACCGATCGCGTCAGCGGGCCGACATGATCCATCGTCGTCGACAGCGGAACGACACCATCGGTCGATACTTCGCCGACGGATGGCTTCAGCCCGACGAGCCCGCAGCAGGCCGCCGGAATGCGGATAGATCCGCCGGTGTCGGTGCCGATCGTCGCCAGCGCCATCCCCGCCGCCACGCTCGCGGCGGATCCGCCGCTCGAGCCGCCCGGCGATCGTGACGGATCGTACGGATTGCGCGCGGGGCCGAACGCCGAGTCCTCGTTCGTCGTGCCGAAGGCGTATTCGTGCAGATTGGTCTTGCCCACGAACACGGCGCCGGCCTGTGCGAGGTGGGCGATGACCGGCGCGTCGCGATCGGCGACATGGCCGTCGCGCACGTGCGACGCGGCTGTCGTCGGCAAGCCGCGCATGTCGATCAGGTCCTTGATGGAGATCGGGACGCCGTGGAGCGGCCCGTGATCGCGGCCGGCGGC
>Ga0310810_10010501_pt1 | contig 10783 bp, 7 predicted proteins | sample NCmetagenome_FD_207641 | JGI IMG/M metagenome (GOLD analysis project Ga0310810, IMG submission 207641) | Soil microbial communities from experimental microcosm in Duke University, North Carolina, United States - NC | ecosystem: Engineered > Artificial ecosystem > Soil microcosm > Unclassified ... | reverse complement strand
ACGATTTCTTCTACGCGCCCGAAACCGAAGCGCTCGATTGACCATGGACACGTATTACCACGCCCACGACCTGGCGAAGTTCGGCGACATGGGCAAGGACGCGCCCGAGCTGTGGAAGAAGTTTCTCGAGTGGTACACCGCCGTCTTTCAAGAAGGTGCGCTCACGGAACGGGAGAAGGCCCTCATCGCGCTCGCCGTCGCCCACGCGGTTCAGTGCCCCTATTGCATCGACGCGTACACGACCGCGTCGCTCGAAAAAGGATCCACACCCGAGCAGATGACCGAAGCGGTGCACGTGGCGGCGGCGATTCGCGGAGGCGCGTCGCTCGTTCACGGCGTGCAGATGCGCAACCACGTGGACAAGCTGTCGATGTAATGTCCCTCCCCACCTTGCTGAACACGCATCACGCTCTGGCCGACACCTCGGCTCAGCGCGATGCACTCGGCGCACTCGATCTGGCGTGCGATTTCGGCGAGGCGCTCGCCCGCGCGGGTCGCGCACCGCTCCGCGCGGCGGACATCTCGGTCCTGCAGATCAACGTCGGCAAGCGCTGCAACCAGACCTGCCGTCATTGCCACGTGGACGCCGGCCCCGATCGCACCGAAGTGATGCCCGCGGACGTGATCGAGGCGTGTCTTCGCTTTCTCGCAGCCAGCGACATCCCCACGCTCGACATCACCGGCGGCGCACCCGAGCTCCATCCATCCTTCCGCGCCATCGTCCGCCGGGCGCGCGCGATGGGCCGTCACGTGATGGATCGCTGCAACCTGACGATCACGAGGCTGCCGGCCTACAGCGACTTGCCGGAGTTCTTCGCCGATCATCAGATCGAAATCGTGGCGTCGCTCCCTTCGTTCGCCGCGAGGCAAACCGACGCCCAGCGCGGTGCCGGCGTGTTCGACGACTCGATCGCGGCGCTGCGACGGCTGAACGAGCTGGGCTACGGCGTTGACGGATCCGGTCTGCTGTTAAACCTCGTGACCAACCCGGTCGGCGCATTCCTCCCGGCGTCGCAAGCGTCGCTCGAGGCCGACTGGAAGCGCGAGCTCAATCGCAAACACGGCATCGTGTTCAATCGGCTCTACACGATCACGAACATGCCGATCAGCCGCTTCCTGCAGTACTTGATCGACTCGGGGAATCTCGAGAGCTACATGGACAAGCTGGTTGCGTCGTTCAATCCGTCTACCGTCGACGGCTTGATGTGTCGATCCACGCTATCTGTAGGCTGGGACGGCCGGCTCTACGACTGCGACTTCAACCAGATGATCGACCTGGGGACGACGCACAGCGCTTCGCAGACCATCTTCGACGCGACGCCCGCGGCGCTCGCCTCGCGCACGATCGCCATCGGCAGGCACTGCTTCGGTTGCACCGCAGGCGCTGGTTCCAGTTGCGGCGGGGCGATCGCGTAATTCGTCCTCGCCAGTCCGTTGTCCTTTGTTCTTGGTGCTTGGTCCGTTCTGTGGTCCAAGGTCCTCTGGTCCCGGGGCCGCCGCGGCGGGACCACGGACGAGGAACCAAGGACGGACCAGGCACCAAGGCCCAGGGACGGAGGACGCCACTACACGGAAACGAAGACTGCTCCAGCCGAACCTACAGCGGCTCGAACACGCCGGCGTGCGTGTTCTTCCTCACTTTGTTCCAGAGAAAACACTGACCGTTCATCGCGATGTAGGTGCCCGGCGGCAGCACCTGGGCGAATGACAGCGCGCTGCCAAGGTTGAAGAGACCGTCAGAGCTGCCGAAGGCATACGGGATCATCGCGCCGGTCAGCACGATGGTCTTGTCACTGACGCCCGCCGCGATCGCTCGCGCCGTCTCCACCATCGTGTCGGTTCCATGGGTGACGACGATCTGCCGCTCGGAACAGTCTACGCAGCGCTCGACGATCCGCGCGCGATCGGCATCGGTCATCTCGAGACTGTCGATCATCATCAACGTCTCGATGGTCACGTCCACGCGCGAGCGCCCGAGCCGCAGCATCTCGGGAAGGTGTGTCTCGCCGAACGACAGCCGTCCGCGGATCTCGTCGTAGTTCTTGTCGAACGTGCCGCCGGTCACGAAGACGCGAAGCATTGTGGTCACCCCTGTCGGGCACATCGCTCTAATCGCGGAGACCGCGGAGTTGTTTCATCGCAGAGATCGCCGGGATCGCAGAGGAGCCACGAGAGGCGCCGGGCCTTGCGGCCCGGCCATGGCTCACGCGATGCGGCGGTCGTAAGCATCGAAAACCACACGCGAAGCGCTTACGGCCGCCGATCGTGTGATTCATGCCGCGCGTAGCGCGGGCCTCTCGTGGCTTCAACGCGCGTCACCAGCCTTCGGATCTCTGCGATCTTTGCGATCCCCGCGTTGAAAAAACCAGTGAACACTGCTCCCAAGTGTCTCCTGCGATCCCTGTCAGTTGGAGCGGCGCCGGCTTGGATCGACGGCGCTCACGACCAACCCCACGATCACTACCGCAACCGCCCCGATCACGTTGTGCCACAGAAACGCGACGTTGGTGGCGCTCGCCGCCCACGCCACCGCGCCCATGCCTGCAATCAGGCCGACGAAGGCACCGTTTGCTGTGGCGCGGGAAAATCCGACGGCCAGAATGAACACACCGAGGATCGACCCGTAAAAGAAGGAGCCGAATCGGTTCACGACCTCGATGAGCGATCCGAGCTCGGCCGCCCACACCGCCACGATGCAGGCGAAGAGTCCCCAGAACCCGGTCGCCAGCCGCGACACGCGCAGAAAGTGCGCATCGCTGGCGTCGGCGCGAATGAATCGCCGATACCAGTCGATGACCGACGATGTCGAGAGCGATGAGAGCTCGCCCGCGATCGCCGACATCGCCGCCGCGAGGATGGCGGCCACCAGCAGACCGGGAAATCCGACCGGCATGTGTCCCGTGATGAACGTGGGAAACACGTAGTTCACATCGTTGTACGCGGCATCGCCGGTGGCCTTGCGCACGAGTGCGGCCGCATCGCTGCGAATCGATCGCGCATCGCCGTCTTGACGCTGAAATTCGCTCTTCGCGGCTTCGAGACTGCGTGCATCGCCGGCGGCTTCCGCTCTGGTCATGACGCGCGCGGCGGCCGCGCGCGATGCCGTGGCTGCCTCGAAACGAGACTCGAGCGCACGGTACTCCGAGGCCATCGGGCCCTTGCGAATCTCGTCATCGTGCACGCGATTGAAGAGCATCGGAGAGGGCGTGTAGAGGAAGAACAGAAACAGAAACACGCCAACGAGCAGCACCAGCGCCTGCAGCGGAATCTTCCAATACGCACTGATCAGCAGCGACGTACGCGCGGCATCGACCGAGGACGTTGCCAGGTAGCGCTGCACCTGGCTTTGATCGGTCCCGAAATACGAGCAGAAGAGGAACAGCGCCGCAATCGTGCCCGACCAGAAGGTGTACTGGTTGGTCAGGTCGAACGAGAAATCGAAGATCTGAAGCCGGCCCGCAGCGCCAGCGATCCGCAGCGCCTGCGCCACGCCCACGTCGCTCGGCAGCCCCATGATCAGCACGACCACCGCCGCGAGCAAGCCGCCCACGATGAGCACCATCTGCTTGACGTCGGTCCACGTCACCGCCTGCACGCCGCCAAACATCGTGTAGACGATCGCCGGCGTGCCAATCAGCGCGACAGTCGTGGTCAGCGGGAGGCCAAGAACCACCGAGAACACGACGGAGGGCGCTGATATCACGACCCCAAGCGACATGCTGCGCGACATGAGAAACAGCAGGCTGGTGAACGCGCGCGTCTTGGCGTCGAAACGGCGCTCGAGGTACTCGTACGCCGTAAACACTTTCGCGTTGTGGAAAAACGGGACCAACGTGACCGACAGGATTATCATCGCGAGCGGCAGCGCGAAATAGAACTGCAGGAACCGCATCCCGTTCGCATACCCCTGCCCGGTCGTGCCAACCATCGTGATCGCGCTGAGCTGCGTCGCCATCACCGACAACCCGACGGCCCACCACGGCAGGCTGCGCCCGCCCAGGAAATAGCCCTCGAGCTCCTTGCTCCGCTTCGTGAGGCGGACCCCGTCCCACACAATCCAGACGAGATAGGCGAAGACGATGGTCCAGTCGAGCGAGGTCACGAAAAGAGTTCCTGGAAGAGATAGAGCGCCACGAGCACACCGGCCCAGACGATGAGCACACCGACGTATTGGCGTTGAATGGGGGTCACAGGCTCAGGCTCCTCGTGCGCAACCGTTCATCGGCGGCTGCCGCAGCGGCACGCGTCCGGCCCACCCAGGCCCGGTCGGCGTCGAGAACGGCAACGGCCTTTTCCAGTGCGCGCGAGGTTTCGATCGGCGAAGGCCCCCCCGGTGTTGTGCGCACGTCGACGAAATGTCTCGGGCTCATGATCTCGGTCAGCTCCGAGGCACTCAGTTCGAGTGGCGTGCCCAGCGCGTCGCGCGAGACATCGCGCAGCATGGCGGCGAGCAGCTCGGGATCGTTCGCGCCGCAGGCGCCGCTCAGGCGTCCTGCCAGCGCATGCGCCGTCCTGAACGGCACGCCTCGTTCGCGTGCCAGATGATCGGCGAGCTCGGTGAGCGTCGTGCCTCCCGCTGCCGACCTGGCCTCCATACGAGCGACGTCGAACTCGGCACTGCGCATCGACGCGGCGACCAGCGTCACGGCGCGCGTCGCATCACGAAACATGGCGGCGACGAGCGGCTGCAGGTCGTCTTCGGTGTCTACGATGTCGCCAAACGGCGTGTTGTGCACCATGAGCATGACGGCAAAGGCCTGGCCGAGGGCCTTGCTGCCGATCGCCCGCGCGTGCTCGAGGGCGACCGGATTCCGCTTCTGCGGCATGATCGTGCTCGACTGCACGAAGCCTTCCGACAGCCGCAGGTAGCCGAACTCCACCGTACACCACAGCAGCAGATCCTGCACGAATCGGCCGACGCCCGTCGTCAGCACCGCGGCCGCGGACGTGCTTTCGAGAAGGTAGTCCACCGTCGCAATGCTGCCGTAGGTGTTCCCGGTCGGTCCCGCGAAACCGAGGAGCTCGCTTGTCACGCGGCGATCGATCGGGAACCCGGTCCCGGTAATGGCGCACGATCCGAGCGGGCAGCGATTCGTGGACGCGTGGGCCGCACGCAAACGAACGACATCGCGTTCGAGCTGCTCGATGACGCCGAGCAGGTAATGTGCGAGCGTGGTCGGCTGGGCCGGCTGCGTATGCGTCTGCGCGGCGAACAGCGTCTCGCGGTGATGCGAGGCGAGATCGATCAATACGACGCGCAAATCAAGGCTGGCCTCGATCAGTGCTGCCAGGAACTCCCGCTGCCGCAGCCGGTACATCGTCATGTCGATGTCATTGCGGCTGCGGGCCGTGTGAAGCCGTCCGGCGATGTCGTCACCACACGCGTCCACGAGCAGACGCTCGACGTACGAAAAGAGATCCTCGCACGTGCCGTCGAATGGTGTCTTGCGAATGGCGTTGACGTTGATCGCGTCGAGCGCCTCACGCAACGCATGGGCGTCCGGCGCATCGATGATGCCGCGCTCGGCCAGCATCACCAGGTGCGCATAGTGAATCGCGATGAGCGGCGACAGGAACAGCGTCTTCGCGTCTTCGAAGTTCTCGCTGAGGACCTGTGACACGTACTCCGGATCGAAGCGCATTCCGAGCGCAGTATAACAACGGTGCGAGGGTGCGAGGGTGCGAGGGTGCGAGGGTCCGAGTGACCAGCGAGGCGAGCATGCTCGCCGATCTGAGGCGAGCCTCGCTAGGGATTCATCCAGTAGGCGAACTTGACGAGCAGCGTGTTGGCGGCTGGCGTGGAGAAGAGATCCGAGTAATCGGAGGGCAGGTCGAAGCGGCCGGGCACGCCCTGACCCTCGCGGCCCTGCTGCCACACGACGAACAACGTCGATCCAGGACGATATTCCCAGCGCAGCACATTCGTCGTGCGGAATGACAGGTAGCTGAAATCCGCATTGCTGCCGTATGCGTAGGGCGCGTAGCGATCCTCGTAGCGTGCGGCGCGGCCATTCACCAACTCTTTGTAGTTGACGTAGCCCCCGGCGCTGACGAATGGCTGCGCATACACCTGCAGCGAGAGGTTGGGTGTCATTGTGTAATTGACGCGCATCGTGAGCGAATGGGTCTTCTGCTCGAGACGGCCGAAGACGTATCGCTCCCGGCCCTCATCGGTGACTTCGGCAACCCACTGTGCGTCGTTGATGTTGTTGTTGTAGTTGAAGCCGACCTGGGCCGAGAACGACGAGAGCGGACGGTAGACAACCGTTGGTTGAAGCTCGAAGAAGCGTCCCCATCCATTCCCCCCGAAAGCGGAGTTCCAATTGAGACTGACCTTCCGGCGATCGTTGGTATTGAAGTACTGCCAACTGCTGCGCCCGGGTTCGATCAGACCGCCAGGTCCACCACGCGTCAGACGATCGTCGAAATTACGGGCATTGACGTTGACGCCAAACCCGGCCGACCAGAAGTTCTGGAATTGCCAATGCGCGTTGAAGTTGCCCCCGAGCTGGAGCCGGTCCCCGCCGAAGTTGAACGACGACCACTGGTTGAAGTTGATTCTGATGTTCCGTGTGTACTTGCCCGGAGTGTCCCACCTGATCTGTAGCCAACTGTTCTGCGGTATCTCGTCGGCGCGTTGCTCGAAGCCGACATCGTTGACCTCGAACCCGGGCGACTTGTACGCGACGTTGACGTTCATTCGCGTCCGTCCGCCGGCGATCTTGCCGAACGACAACTGACCGGAATGCCCACGCATGTTTTCTGCGAACGGGTCGACCTCGACATGATCGGCGTCGGGCCGCTGAAAGCTGTGAACGTTGTTCCGCTGCAGCTCGTCGATCGACTCGGTCGAACCATGGACGCTGCTGCCAGCCCAATACCCGACGAGGCTCCATCGATTCCCGATTCGCCAGTCGTAGTCCACGCCGCCGGTCACCGCCTCTTCAGGCAGGAACGCCACACCATCCACGATGTTGCGATTCGTCGTCGTCAGAATGAAGCCGAGCGACGACTGATCGGAGAACTCACGCCGCGCCCGTGAGACCGAGTAGAACGTGCTCGGCTCGACGACCTGCGTTCGACGAAATCCCGGGAAGGCGATCTCCGCCTGTTCCTCCTGCGTGGCAGCGGCAAGTACGCCGACCGAGAACCGGCCAACCCGCCCGGTCAACTTGCCGGCGCCGAGAATCGTGGACTGAAGAGGCTGAATGGAATGCTCGTCGGGTCCCAACGTGGGGACGCCGCGTGGCGAGCGTCCGATTCGCCGTGAATAGAACAGATTGCAGTCGCGACACTCGAACTGATACGTGCCGGAGCCTTCGATGAAGAACGGGCGCTTCTCCGCAAAGTACGTCTCGAACGCGCTCAGATTGACCACGGCAGGATCGGCCTCGACCTGGCCGAAATCCGGATTCACCGTGCCGGTCAGGTTCAGCGCCGGCGTGACGGCGTATTTCAGATCGACGCCGACCGACATGTCGCGATCCGGGCTGTTCTGCAGCGGATTGCCGGGATCGAGAGGGGTGGTCTTGACCTCACCCACCACGTAAGGCACGAGCTCGAGCCGCTTCGACGCGCGGCCTCTGGTCACGCCGGTCAGATCGCCGAAGGAGGACACGAATCCGCTCGCGTTCTTCGAGAGCAGAGGCCACGTGGCCGTCTCGTTCAGGCGAGCGATCTCCCGAGTCACCGCGAAGCCGATCCGCCCGTCTCCACCTCCGCTGAAGCGAAGCTGCGAAAACGGAATACGGAACTCGGCGCACCATCCGTCGTTGTCCCTTCTCGCTACCACATCCCAGATGGCGTCCCAACTGTCGTCGCTGTTGCTGTCGTTGAACCAGTAGGAATCCTGCTTGACGCCGGCCGGGTTGACGCCGAACTCATAGGCCGTTCGTCGATCGTGATAGGAGTCGATGAACACATGCACCCAGTCCGATGACGACCCGGCATCGCGGCGCGTGAGATAGCCGACGATGCGATGGGGATCGGGGTCGTAGGCACGGACGGCCACGTAGATCGACGTCGCGTCGAATGCGACGCGCGCTTCCGTGCGCATCGTCGATGGGGCGCCCTCGAGGGGATCGCGCTGCACGAACGCGGTGACCGGTGCTGCCTCGGCCCAGGCTGGATCGCTGAGGTCGCCATCCACCACGATGGGCAGGACGTTTTCGCGGATCGCAACCGCCGACATGGCGGCAACCGGTGCCTGTGCGAACGCCGGCGTCGCGGCAACCGTCGCTGACAACACGAACGCCGCGAGCGCGGCTTTACTCGACACCTCGCGTGTGTTGGTTTCCTCGGATACGTCGTCTCCATTGGAAACGGGCTTGGTTTTCATCGCGGCCTACGCTGACAGCCTCAATACACTCGAACCGCAGAGTAATAGCCACAGGTCTCCACCGCAGCATAAGACGGCTGCCAGCGAAGCTTGGTTGACTGACGAAATGAACGGAGCCTGGTTACGCTGCGGCCGTCCGGACGGTCTTCTGGCCGGGCGTGTCATGCACAGCACGTTCCCAGCGGGTAAAGAGGTAGCGGGCAAGGTCTGCCGTGAGTAGAGCTTCCGAAACGTGTGGTCCCAGGCGCAGCCCCGCATCGAGAATGGGCGCGGTGAGTTGCTGTGCAATTGCGTCTTCGATCCACAGCCGGCTCACAGCGGCGCCGTGGTGGCAGATTCGCGCGATACCGACCGGTTCACCCATCCAGGTGACCTGCACGCGAAGGCTATCGTAGGCAGAGCCGTCCGGAATTGGGACGACGCCTTGTTCGAGATCGACACAACATTCGAGCGTTCGGACCGGGCCACGCTTCGCGAACGCATGCGGCGCCGGTGTCATTGTCTGGGTTTTCACGATGGCCGCTGGCTCCCACACTCGTGTGTACCGCGACGGGCGGGCTCCACTCGGTCTCCAGTAGGCAATGTTCGAGCTTGCTCGCTCCAGCGCACGCTGGGTGGCACCGTCGATCGACTCGTAGTCCTCACGGCTTCGCCACCAATGCCGGCAGAAAGGGGCGCCGGCCGGCAATGCCGGCCTGAACGGGCGGCGAAGTGAGTGTGGAAGCGTGAGGCCGCTGACCGTCATGACCTCGGGGTCGCAGAGGAACACGTGAACGAGCGCGGACACCCAGCGCCGGTCCACGACGGCGTCGCCATCGGTCACGGCGAGGATGTCGCCACGACGTTCCGCGATCGCCTGTCGCGAGGCCATGTCCAGCCCAGGTGCGTTGCTATATCTGATCTGCGGATACCGGTCGCGGATGAGTGCCTCGACGTGTTTGCGATCGTCGGAGGCATCGATGAGCACGAGGTCCACGGGCGCGTAGTCGAGACGCAACAGCGAGTCGAGACACGGCTGCAAACGACTCGCGGGAGTTCGACTGCGCACGGCCACCGTCACGAGCGGCCCGGACGAGAGCGAGGGCGCAGGTGATTGGAAGAGCGTCGAGGCGTCCGGCACCCGTGGCGGGCGACAACTCTGCACGGCACGCTCGGCAAGTGGCAGCGCGCACGTCCAGGCATGCTGACTCAGAAACTGACGGGCGAGGGCGCCGCCGTCCAGACGGCCGTCCGTCACTCGGGCGGAGCCCCAGCCGAGCGGACGTCCATGGAGCCGAAAGAGGACAAGCGCCGATTGCACATCCGGCACAACGGCGTCGTCCAGTTTTCCCGTGATTTCAACATCGACCAGTGTCGCTCCAGGTGCCATCGCCACGACGTTTTCTCCAGCAGGGCACCAAAGTGCAAGAGCGATACCGGGAGCGGGAGAGCGGACGTCAGTCCAGGGTATGTGACGGTTACCCGTCGTGGCTCGGAGTTCCTGACCGGATCAGCCAGAAGTCCAGCGCAGCCCGCTGCTCGGGCGCGGCCGCCGGGTCCACTTCGAGTTGCCAGACTCTGAGCGGTTCAAGGCCGAGACGCGCGTCGAGCCGCAGCAGTCGATCGCGACGCGAGACGAGCACCGACACGCGCTCGCCCGGCGTGTACTGCTCCATTCGACTCTCGAGTTGATCGGCACGCACCCTGAAGTCGTCAACCGCAATGATCTCGTCGTCAACGTTGATGCCGGCCTCGTGTGCCGCCGTCGCGCGACGCACCTGCGCGACGATGAGGCGGCCGTTGTCGATCCTGGTGATCACGCCGAGCGAGGCGCGGGCTGGCGCTTTGCCAGGCTGCGGTTCCGGAACCCTGAACCGCAAGCCGAGCCACGCGAGCGCACCGGCCAAGTCGAGTTCCTGCGTGCCGTCGAGCGCGGTTCGCCAGAAGAGAGCCAGGTTGGTCGCGGCGACTTCCTCGACGAGCGCGCGAAACTCGTCCTCCTTGAATCCGCGAGCGCCGGAGTACCGCTCATACGCTGCCCTCATCACATCGTCGAGGCTTCGACGGCCGCGCGTGGCGCGGCGAATCTCCATATCGAGCAGGAACGCCACGACGGCGCCTTTGATGTAGTAGCTGATGGAGGTGTTGGGCGAGTTCTCGTCGGGGCGGTAGTGTTTGATCCACGCATCGAACGACGCGTTGGTGATCGACTGCACGCCGCGGCCAGGGGCGGCCTGCAGTGCCTCGATCTTGTCGGACAGGGAGGCAAAGAACTCCTCGCGCGTCGAGAGACCGGCGCGATGAAGGAGCAAATCGCCGTAGTAGTCGGTGATGCCTTCGACGACCCAGAGTGCCCGTGTCTGCGTCTCGCGCTCGTAGTCGAAGGGGCCGAGCTCGATGGGTCGCAGCCGTTTGCCATTCCACACATGAAACAGCTCGTGGCTCACGAGCTCGAGCCACCCGAGA
>Ga0310810_10010499_pt1 | contig 10783 bp, 12 predicted proteins | sample NCmetagenome_FD_207641 | JGI IMG/M metagenome (GOLD analysis project Ga0310810, IMG submission 207641) | Soil microbial communities from experimental microcosm in Duke University, North Carolina, United States - NC | ecosystem: Engineered > Artificial ecosystem > Soil microcosm > Unclassified ... | reverse complement strand
GGAGCTGCCCGAGGCCGTCCACAAGTACATCAAGGCGCACGACGGGATGTTGCTCGCGAACCACGGCGCGCTGACGGTCGGCCCCGATTTGTTTGCCGCCTACTACAAGATGGAGACGATCGAGCACTTCGCGAAGATCAGTCTGGTGGCGCGGATGCTCGGACGGGAAAATCTCATTACCCGGCAGGAAGTCGACCGGCTGCAGGGATTGCGGGGCATGTACGGCATCAAGTCCCCCGCGCCCATCTGTGCCGATCCCGCCTCGGTGGACGCCGGCGCCGGCAGCCCGGGCACGGAAGATGTTGCGGATTGTCAGATTGTGCAGGCGCCGTCGGCGCTCGGGACGAGACTCGTGCCGGAGTTCACGTTCGGGGACAGGTCTCCTGACAGTCTCCGGAGGCCTGTCCTCGACAGCATCCGACCCGATGGCGGCGGCGAAATTCGGTTAACATACCGCGAACTCTCCGCGCTCATCGAAGACGCGATCAGGAACTTACGCTAGAGAGGACTCAGGGCTCACGGCTCAAGGCTTAAGTTGGCTTAAGCCCTAAGCCTTAAGTCATAAGCCCTTCAAGGAGACAGTAATGGGTGAGGCGCTAGGCATGATCGAAACCAAGGGGCTGGTCGCGATGATCGAAGCCGCCGATGCCATGGTGAAAGCGGCCAAGGTCACGCTGGTCGGCTGGGAAAAGATCGGGGCCGGGTATGTCACCGCCATCGTGCGAGGCGACGTGGCGGCAGTCAAGGCCGCGACCGACGCCGGCGCCGCGGCGGCGCGCCGCGTCGGCGAGCTCGTCTCCGTGCACGTCATTCCACGGCCGCATGCGAACCTTGAAGATGCCTTGCCAATCGGCAAAGCCACCACATCGAAAGCCTGAGCCCCGCGCCCGGCGGTGAAAGAATAGATTGGTTCTTGGCAAGATAGTCGGGACCGTCGTCGCGACCCGCAAAGATCCGCGACTGGTCAGCAGCAAGCTGCTTGTCGTCCGCCCTATGGATCCTCGCGGTAAGCCTGAAGGCAATTACCTCGTCGCCGTCGATACGGTCGACGCGGGCGTTGGCGAGACGGTCCTCGTCGTCAGCGGCAGCTCGGCGCGGATGGCGTCCGGTCTGAAGGATTGTCCGATCGACGCGGCCATCGTCGGGATCGTCGACGAAATCGAGATCAAGGACTGAGCTGTGCAATTGGGTCGAGTGATCGGCGACGTCGTGGTCACACGCAAAGACGAGACCCTCGTCGGCGTCACGCTGTTGGTCGTACAGCCGCTGACGCCCGAGCGGGAGCCTGTAGGGCGCACGCTCGTGGCGGCGGACGCCGTGGGCGCCGGCGTCGGCGAAATCGTCTTTTTCGTGCGCGGCAAGGAAGCGAGTTTTCCCTTCTATCCCGTGCAGCCGCCGGTCGATGCGGGAATCGTCGGCATCGTCGACCACTGGAATGTCGAACGATGAGATTGCAGAATTGCAGAATTGCAGAATTGCAGGAAGGAAGGGGAGAAGGGTCGCTTCTGCCATGCAAGAATGGAGCGCCTTTCTTCGATGTCTTTCTGCAATCCTGCAATTCTGCAATCCTGCAATGGCTCTGATGCAGATCGCGCGCGTAGTGGGGACCGTCGTCTCGACCCACAAGCATCGCAAGTTCGAGGGTGCGAAGCTGCTCCTCGTGCAGCCGCTGAATCTCGACGACACGCCGCGCGGCGTCGCGCTGCTTGCCGTGGATAGCGTGGGCGCCGGGGTGCACGAGAAGGTCCTCGTCGTGCTCGAGGGACGCGCGGCCGGCGAGGCGCTCGGTCGCAAGGCCGCGCCCGTCGACGCGGCGATCGTGGGAATCATCGATCACGTGGAGTGTGATGCGGATTGAAGGCGCGGAATCTTCAACGCATCATGCGGACGCTCGCCAGGGAGATCGACGGCCTGGATCTGCCGGCGGTTGAAAAGATCTCGGAGAGCCAGGAAGAGGATCCGTTCCAGGTCCTCATCGCCACGCTGCTCTCCGCACGGACGCAGGACGCCACGACGCTGGCGGCATCGACGCGGTTGTTCAGGGTCGCGAAGACGCCGCGCACGATGGCGCGCCTTTCCGTCCGTCAGATTGAGCGGCTCATTTATCCCGTCAGCTTCTATCGCCACAAAGCGAAACACGTCAAGGCCACCTGCGGCATTCTCGTGTCGCGTTTCGGCGGGCGGGTGCCGACCACGATGGACGAGCTGCTCATGCTGCCGGGCGTCGGACGGAAGACCGCCAACCTGGTTCTCATCCTCGCGTTCAAGAGCCTCAAGAACATCTGCGTCGATACGCACGTGCACCGCATCTCGAATCGCCTCGGGTGGGTCCGCACGAATACGCCCGATGAAACGGAGCAGGCGCTCTACCGCGCTACGGCGAGCCGCTGGTGGCCGTACATCAACCTGTACCTCGTGACGTGGGGTCAGAACGTCTGCCGTCCCCTCTATCCGCGATGCGGCGCGTGCGCCATCGAGCCGTATTGTCCGCAGGTGGGTGTGACCGTCACATCGAAGACATGAGAGAACCACGATTAACGCAGAAACACCGGAGCACGCAGAAGAAAAGAGTCTCTCTGCGGAGATCACGACTTCCCGCGCCTGCGTCGTGGCGCGCCCTGGTGACGATCGCGTTACTCGGTTGCGGCGCGATACTGTGGGCGCAGGGGACAGGGGCCGGACCGGTCGTCGTGGTGGAGACCACCAAAGGCGCGTTCTCGTTCGAAACATACCCCAAGGAGGCGCCAAAGACGGTTGCGCATGTGCTCGCGCTGGTGCGGCGCGGCTTTTACGACGGCCAGCGGATCCATCGCGCGGTTCCCGGGTTTGTGGTGCAGTGGGGCGATCCGCGCTCGCGCGACCTTGAGAAGGAGTCAGACTGGGGACTCGGATCAGAGGCGTCGAGCGGCGAGCCGATCGGCGCTGCGGAGATCTCGAAGAAGCGGGTCCACCTCGCGGGAGCGGTAGGCATGGCGCATCCCGGCAGCCCGGCTGCGGCCGACAGCCAGATGTACGTCACGCTCGCGAAGCGGACGGACTTGGATGGCTATTACACGGTCTTCGGACGCGTGATCTCGGGGGCAGAAGTGCCGGCCACGCTCGAGCGGGGCGACGTCATTACGAGGATGTACGTGAGGGAGTAGCGGGAATGGCAGATGGCAGACTGCCGGTTGCCGATTGACGGTTGACGGCTCCGGCCAGTTCCGGATATCGAGCCAGAAACGTTTCAGGATATTCGCCCTCGAGCGGCTCGCCCAGCTGCTGCTTGATCATCGCCGCATTGGCAACCGACTTTGCCGAGAAGTGATTGTTCGTGTAGAGGTACAACTTCTTCACGAGGCGGCGAGCGGCCCCTGCCGTGTCCGAGAACTCCCGCAGTTCGTCGGCTGAATAGAGATAGTCGTAACGGTCTTCCGATTTGGCGTGCCGCCACCAGTGCTCGGCATTCCGTCCGTGCAGACGCATGTAATAGAAACCCTCGACGTTCGGCAGGTAGTTCTGCCTGATCGAGAACTTGAATTTCGGCTCGTCGATCTGCACCCACGCGGCATGGAATTCGTTGAGCAGCGCAAGGGTGTCTCCGATGCGGTCGCTCCAGCTCCTGTGGCGGACTTCCACCGCCACCTGGTATCCGGCGAGCGCGGCGAGCAGGTTCGCCAGGTAGTCGCGTGACGCCGGCGTGTCCTTGAAGCTCGGTGGAAACTGTGCGAGCAGCGCGCCCAGCTTGCCCGCGCCGGCGAGCGGATCGATTCCGCGGCGGAATTCGTCAAGGTCCGCCTGGTTGGGCTTCGCGATGGCCTCGAGCCAGTCGCCGCCATCCGTCGCCGCGGATTGCTGTCCCAGTGAATCGGCGACCCGTTCCTTGTACATCTTCGGATGGGTGAATTTCTGATAGAGCTTGATCGAAAATTCGAACCCGGCGGGCGTGCGCGCAGCCCACGCGCGAGAAACTGCGGCACGCGGCTGCCCGTAGAAAGTCGAATTCACCTCGACCGTGTCGAAGTGGCTGGCGTAGAAGGCGAGCTCGTCAAACCCTTTCGGCCGCTTCTGCGAGGGCGGATAAAAGACGCCGTTCCAGGTCCCGCGACCCGTCGGGTAGTTCCATCCCGAAGTTCCGATCCGGAGAGCCGGCATCACTCATAGAATGATAATGGACCGGTGTATCGCGCCTGATGAGATTTCTGTCTCGTCATGAGCGCCGCATCGCGATCCCGGGCCCGGTGTGGGGCGGAGCCCACGTGAAGTGAATGCTGACGATTAACGAGATCTTCTACTCCATTCAAGGCGAGTCGAGCCGTGCGGGTCAACCGTGCGTGTTCGTCCGGTTGACCGCCTGCGACCTCCGCTGTTCGTGGTGCGATACGCCGTACGCATTCGACGAAGGGCGGAAGATGTCAGTGAGCGACGTGGTGGCGGCTGTTGAAGGCTACGGCTGTCCCCTCGTCGAGATCACCGGCGGCGAGCCGTTGCTCCAGCCGGACGTCTATGAGCTGATGGAGCGTTTGAGCGGCAGCGGCCGGACGGTCATGCTCGAAACCGGAGGCCATCGGTCGATCGCGCGCGTCCCGGCCGGCGTCCTGAAGATTGTCGACGTCAAGTGCCCGGGGAGCGGGGAATCCGACAAGAACGACTGGGCGAATCTGAACATGCTGGCGCCAGGCGACGAAGTGAAGTTTGTCATCAAGGATCGCGTCGACTACGAGTTCGCGCGCGACGTAATCGCCCGCTACGCGCTCGCGGATCGCGCTGCCGCGGTGCTGATGTCGCCCGTCCACGGAGTGCTCGAGCCACGCACGCTGTCCGAATGGATGCTCGCGGATCATCTGCCGGCGAGGTTGCAGCTTCAGCTGCACAAATACATCTGGGAGCCAAATACGAGAGGAGTGTAATTGGTGAGTTGGCGGCTTGGTGGCTTGGCGATTGAAAAGCCGTTCACCAGCTCACCAACTCACCAATTCGCCAAGTCGCCAAATGCGAGCGGTCGTGTTATTGAGTGGCGGCCTTGATTCCTATACCGCTGCAGCAATTGCGAAGTCCGAGGGCTTCGAGCTGTGCGCGCTGACGATCGCGTACGGCCAGCGGCACGCGCGCGAGGTCGAATCGGCGCGGACCGTGGCTCGGTCGCTGGGCTGCTCGCGCCACCTCGAATTGCCCATCGACCTGCGTGCCATTGGCGGATCGTCGTTGACTTCGGACGCGGCCGTGCCGCGCGACCGCGATCTCGCGGCCGCGGATATTCCGTCGACGTACGTTCCAGCGCGCAACACGATCTTCCTGTCGCTCGCGCTCGCCTGGGCGGAAGTACTCGAGGCATTCGACATCGTCATCGGCGTCAACGCGCTCGACTACTCAGGCTATCCGGACTGCCGCCCGGAGTTCGTCCGCGCGTTCGAGTCGCTCGCCGCGCTGGCGACGCGGGCGGGGGTCGAGGGGGCACGGTTGCGGGTACACACCCCGCTCATCGATCTGACCAAAGCCGAGATTATTCGACGCGGTGTCGCGCTCGGTCTTGATTACGGATTGACACACAGTTGCTACGATCCGGCGCCCGACGGAAGGCCCTGCGGACGATGCGACAGTTGTGTGCTGCGAGCGAGAGGATTCACCGAAGCGGGCGTCGCCGATCCGTTGATCCTGCGTTAAGAGGGCAGAGATCCTCTGCAATCTCTGCACGCGCGGCCGCCGCGGCGTCGGATCGTGACTGCCACGTGCGTGTTGCTGCTCCTGCCAGCCGGCGCCATCCTTGCGGCTCCGGTATCAACCGGGGGCACCGCTGATCGCCGGGTGATGATCACGTTGCCTGCCGGACAAGCGCTGGAAAAAGGGCGCTTCTCTCCGGTGGCGCTCTCTCCCGACGGCCGTTTGCTCGCTCTCCCTGCGCGCACTCGACGAGCTCGACGCACGCGATTCCGGCGACCGACGGAGCGACGACGCCGTTCTTTTCGCCGGATGGTCGATGGCCGCTTTCTACCCGGGAACGTCGCTGAAAAAGGTCTCGCTGGCCGGCGGTCGCTCATCTGGAGCGCGACCTGGAGCGCGGTGATCGCACCGGACAGTTTCGATGTGTCATCTGCATCAGTCGCCCGCGGTGCCAGCGTCTTACCGTCTGAATTCCGCGAGTTTGACGACGATCGCATCGATGGCGGCGATCGCATTCTCGGGCATCGTGCCGAAGTTATTCGCGACAATCGCGAAGACGAGCGGCTCGCCGTCGCCGCTCGTCACATAGCCTGCCAGCGAGCGCACGTTGGCGAGTGTTCCGGATTTTGCTCGCGCGTTGCCTTCGGCGGCCGTCCCCGTCATCCTCGCGGCCATCGTGCCGTCGCGTCCGGCGATGGGCAGCGACCGTTCGAACGGTTCTCGCAGGCCATCCTCTCGATCGACGTGCATCAGTACGGTGACGAGCGCGTCAGCCGTGACGTAGTTGTAGCGTGACAGACCGGACCCATCCACCTGGACCACGCCTGCAGGCGACACGCCCCAGGGTTCGAGCGTCCGAGCGGCGATCATCCGTCCCATCTCGAACGTCGGAGCACCAGCGGTGGCGCCAAGCGTCTTCAGCAGGGTTTCCGCGTACATATTCACGCTGTTCTTCATCAGCCGCATCGCCAGCGTGGACAGGGGAGGCGAGTGGTGAATGTTCAGCACTGTACCGTCGCCGGCCGCCGGCGCGTCCTTCACGTCGTCGACGTCGACGGCCGGGCCGCGAACTTCGATTCCATGGGAGATCAAGGTGTCCCGCAGAACGGTCACGAAGAACAGCGTCGGATTATCGACGGAGAAGATGCGGATGATTGGTTCGCTCGCGAGCGGGATCGATCCGTGCAGCTCGAGGCGCGAGCTTCCAGCGGATCGACGCGCGGAGATGGCAGGAGCGGTCCCGGGGGCGGCCGTCGTCAGCTGGTTGTCGAGATCGAGACCGCTGCCTGGCGGTGCAAATCGCACCATCGCCGCAGCGCCGATCGCGGGGCCAGGCGCGATCGTGGCCTGAACGGTATTCTCGTTGTACTGCAGCGCGCTGACGCCTGCCGCGTCGCGCCCGGGCAGATCGTCCCACGCCCAGCCCGGTCCCAGCGTTTCATCGTCGAACGCGTTGTCATTGCCGATGATGCGGCCCGTGATTGTGCGGATGCCGTTCGACTTCAGCGTTTCTGCCCAGCCTGCGAAGACTCCGGAGGCGACGACTTCACCATCAAGAATGCTTGGATCGCCGGATCCGGCGACGATCAGATCGCCGTTGAGGACGCCGTCGTCGATCGAACCTGTGGCGACGAGCCGCGTGTCATAGACGTAGCCCCAGCCGAGCCGCTCGGCGGCGGCCGCGAGCGTGATGATTTTCATCGTCGATCCCGGCATCAGCAGCTTGTCCGCGTTGAGCGAGTACAGGGTGTCGTTGGTCTTTGCGGATCTGACGAGGATCCCCCAGTAGCTCCGCGTGAGCGGCGGGGCCGCCAGAATGGTCTGGATGTCCCGCTGAAGTGAAGCCGTTCTGCCCGCGGCCGGAGATGCTGGAACGACAGCAGGCCGAGGCGCGGCGTGACACGCGGACACCGCCAGCAGGAGTACGAGGGCGAACGCGCCCTTTGTCTCAGTCCTTGACGACAGGGGCGTACTCGCGCTTCTGACGGGGGGCGTCCGCATAGTAGGCGAGCTGCTCCTGGCGCCACAGCTTGAGACGGCGATCCAGATCCTGAATCAGATCAGGCCGGGAAGACGCGAGGTTGTGCTTTTCCGCAGGATCATTCACCTGATCGTACAGAAAATATCGTCCATCGAATTCGTTGTAGAGGAGTTTCATCCCCGAGCGGACGATCGCCGATTGGAATGCTGCGGGCGTCTGCACAATCGTGTAGACGGCGCGGTCGGGATTGGGTTGAGCTTCGAACAGACTGATCCCCTGGAATCCGGGGTGCGCGGGAAGGCCGAGCAGCTGCAGCAGCGACGGCGGCACATCGAGGAACATCGCCGGTCGAGCATCCAGTCCGGGCTCGAGGCCGGGCGCCCTGATGATCATCGGCACTTTCACGACCTCGTTGAACAGCGAGCTCGCGTGGGCAGAAAAGCCGTGCTCGTAGAACGCCTCGCCGTTGTCGCCGCCGATCACGAACACCGTGTTGTCCCACTGCCCGTGGCTCTTGAGGGCTTCGAAGAGGCGAGCGATCTGCGTATCCTCGTAGAAAAGGCTGTCCGCGTAGCGGCCTTTGACGATGTCGATCTTCTCGATCGGAAATTTGCCCCACATGATCGCGAAGTCAATCTTCCTGGGACTGAAACGCCGAGGGAAGTCGTCGGGCACCACGTACGGCAGGTGGCTGCTCTGCAGGTTCATGTGAATGAAAAACGGCTGGTCCGCGACGCCGTCGATCCATTTGATCGCTTCGTCGACCGTGTACCGGTCGTCGACGCTGCCCGCTCCGTTTGTTTCCTTGACCCATTCGGCAAATCCGGTGTCGCCGTAAGGGGCGTAGGTCGGGCCGGTGAACGTTTCCGCGTCGAAGAAGCGGTCCAGGCTGCTCTGCCGCTGGAAATTGATCATCCCGCCCCAGCGCTCGTTCTGAGAGGAAAAGATCGCCGTCTTGTAACCGAGCGCCTTCAGCACGTCGTAGATGAGGACACGCGGATAGGGCGGGTTCGGCGGGTACTCGTACATCTGAGGCGACCGCAGTGGATATTGCGACGACAGCGGTACGAGATCCGCGTAATTGGAATGACTCGCCTGAATGTACGCGTTCGTAAAAACGCGGGACTGCCGCGCGAGCGCGTCAATGGTCGGCATGACGTCGCGGGTTCCGCCATACACACGAAGCTGATCGGAGCGCAGCGACTCGACTTGCACCATGACGACATTCCATCGCTTCGTCCCGTTCCGCGGGACGCCGCCCAGATACTGCTCCATCGAAATGATCGGCCGGCGGATCACGCTCGCGTTGTCGGTTGACGCCACCGGGGCCGGTTCGGCAGCAGTACTGCTGGCGATATCCGCAAGCACGTGGGCGGCCGGGCCCGTCTGAGCGTCACGGCTCACGGCGTACACAGTTTTTGGCTCATCGGGACGGCCCGTCTGAGAGCCGTAGGCCGCCTTGCCGATGAGCGCCACGACGACAGACATGCCAATCACGCCGCCCGTCGTCACGACAAACCTTCGTTGCACGGCCGGGCGCCGCCTGGAGATCCAGCCGGGGATCCACCATCCGAGCGCCGCTGAGCCGACGAGCGTTGCGAGGAGAACGGCGATTGCCACGGGCGGGTACACCCAGTGGTAGATCTGCAATCCGTTGAGCGCGAGGAAAGCGTACGCCTGGCGGTCGAAAAAGACGCCGGTGTTCCAGAAAAGCGCCCAGCTCGACCCATAGAGGAGCACGGCGACAAACAGCAGGGCGGCCTGAAGGGCGCCGATGATCCAGCGGACAACCGGATGAACGCCGCGGCGGCGCAGCGCTGCCAACAACAGCAGCAATGCGCCGACGGCGCAGACGCCGCCGACCAGAGCGGCCAGGCCGTAAGCCGTCAAACTGACGCGGGCGCCGGGTGGAAGATGATCGTTGCGCAGCGCCGTATTCGAAACGAGCGCGCTCAATGCGAGCTCCACCGCGGCGAGGAACATCCACGAAGCCGCGAGCAGCGCGATCGTCGGCACGAGTCGGTCGAAGACGCTCTGTGCGCTCGACGATGCCGCAGGCTGGCGGAAGGGGACCGCACTCCGCGAGGATCTGCGTTTGGCCATCAGGCGGTTACTTCGAGACCATGTCCAGCGCTTTCATGATTTCGTCGAAGTCATTTGTCGCAACCTTCGCCGAACCCGGCTGGCCAGGCACTGACGCGTAGACGTCGGCGCCCGCTTTCGCGAACGATACCCGTTCCTCCTTCTTGCCGTCCTCGAACTTCGCATAGACGGTGAGCGACGGCTTGTCGAGACCCGTCCTGGCGGCCGCGTCGACAAACGAGGCGGCGCGAAGGCCTTCGAGCTTGACGATCAGGTTCTCCATGCCCATCGGATCTCCGGGGTTCGGCATCACCCGATGCCATTTCTCCGGCGTCTGGCCGTCCCCTTTGACTTTCTCGAACACGATCGTCTGTCCGTCACGGGTGAACTCGAGCCGATCGGTGGAGTAGCCGCGGAACGCGAAGATCTCCTTTCGACGGTACTCGTCCGCGCCCTTCTGCAGATCCTTGACCAGCCCGCCGTCTGCCGTCGCGATGAGCGGTTTCGAGCTATCGCGCACGTACACATCGTCGCCTGTCGCCTTGCCGCCGATCACGAGCGACGCCGTCGTTCCGCCCCCGGATAACGCAATCGTGCCCTGCGGTTTGTCGAAGCCGTATTTCTTCAAGTCTGCGGGCGTCGCCTGTTCCGCGACGATCGATTTCATCGCGACCGTCTGCAGACGGCCGAGCAGCGAATCCACCGCGGTGTAATCGGCGGTGGCCGCGATTGGCTTGGTCAGTTTCCAGTCGGTGCCCTGCCTGGCGAGCTCGAGCGATCCGGCCACGTCGATCCGATCGACCTTTTCGCGCTCGAAGGCGAGCAGCGACTTGTCGCGCAGATCGAACGTCGCGCGGTTGAAGATCGCATCGGTGTATCCCGGAACCAGCATCACGCGCTTGTCGCTATCCCGCCTGGCAAACAGATCGCCGCCCGTTGGCGACTTGGCGCCGATGAACAATCGGTGCGCGTCGGCGTAGGTCTTGTCGCCGGAGGCCTTGAACTCGATCTCCACGCGCGGCGAGTCCAGGCCGTACTCCTTCAGGTCGGCCGGATTCTCGTCGACGACGCGGCTCACTT
>Ga0310810_10010498_pt1 | contig 10783 bp, 10 predicted proteins | sample NCmetagenome_FD_207641 | JGI IMG/M metagenome (GOLD analysis project Ga0310810, IMG submission 207641) | Soil microbial communities from experimental microcosm in Duke University, North Carolina, United States - NC | ecosystem: Engineered > Artificial ecosystem > Soil microcosm > Unclassified ... | reverse complement strand
CCGGCAGGTGAACACCGTCGCGATGCTGGGTAGTGCCATCCACGGGATTCCAGCAACCTGGCGTCAGCAGGCGGCCGCGCGGTGGGATCCGGGCCTGCAATGGGCTCCTTCGCAACCTTGAGCGGAGGAGACCGATGACCCGATCGCCGTGCCGCGCGACTCTCGCGAGCGCGCTCTTCAGCCTGGCGACCGCCGCCTGCAGCGGCGATCAGTCCAGCCCCATCGTCACCGAAGCCGTGCGCCACGCCGAGATCGATCTCGCGCCCGTCGGCACCGACCTCGAGCGCGAGGCGCCGGTCTACGCCGGCGAGCGCGTCGGCCTCGCCGACGGCGACCAGCTCGAGCTCCTCTCGATCCGCACCGGGCCGGACGGCCTGCGCCACGCGCGGCTTCGCCAGGTGCACGGCGGCGTGCCGGTGTTCGGCACCGAGATCGCCGTGCACGCCGACGCCACCACCTTCCTCGGCTTCGCCGGCCGGATGACGCGCAACCTGGACCAGCTGGATCTCGCGCCCGCCTTCGACGAGGCCGCGGCCCTGGCCACCGCCCGCGCGGTGCGCGGCGCCGACATCACCTACGACCGCGAGGAGGCGACCCTCTTCATCTGGCCGCGCGGACCGACCGGTGCCGACCTGGTCTGGCTGGTCGAGCTCGACAACCGGCCGCAGCCGGCGGCCGACGCCGGGCTCTGGACCATCGTCCTCGACGCGGTCACCGCCGACGTCATCGAGAAGTACGACTCCCTCGAGACCATGGAGCAGGGCTCCGGGCCGGGCGGCAACGACAAGATCAGCTGGAACTGGAACGCCGAGCTCGACCTCGAGGAGAAGGCCGGCGAGTACTGGATGGACACCGATCGCCTGCAGACCCTCGACGGCAAGCGCGGGGACGAGGTGGTGCACGGCCCGGCCCTCGAGAACATGGAGGACAAGGCAGCCAACGACGCGCACGGCTACGCCGAGGCCACGCTCGCCATGATGAACGACTGGGTCGACATGAACTCGCTCGACGGCAACGGCTTCAAGATCGTGAGCCGCGTCCACGACACGACCTGCGGCGGGGCGCCCGACAACGCCTGCTGGAACGGCCGCATGATGTCGTACGGCGACGGCGCCCCCGGCGGCGCCTTCTACGCATTCTCGGGCGGCATCGACGTGGTGGGCCACGAGCTGAATCACGGCTTCACCCAGTTCCACTCGCACCTCGCCTACCGGAAGCAGTCGGGCGGCTTGAACGAGTCCTTCTCCGACGTCGCCGGCACCATGGTCGAGTTCTACCGCGAAGGTGAAGGTGCCGACTTCCTGCTCGGTGAGGACATCACGACCGGCGCCGAGCCGTTGCGCACCATGTGCGAGCCGTCGAAGGACGCCGCCTTCTGGCAGGAGCACCGGGCCTACTGGGTGAAGGTGTTCAAGGCGCAGGGCCACACCGAAGCCGAGGTGGACGAATGGCTCAAGCACCAGGTGTCGATCGACGACGCGAGCGGATACACGGACGACCTGAACGTGCACTACACGAGCGGACCGCCCAACCGCGCCTTCTGCGTGGCGGTCGGCCGCGCCAAGGCGCACGGCGTGAGCACGGTGGACGCCGTCCACCGCGTCGGCACCGCCTGGTACGCCGCCAACGCCGGCTTCTGGACCTCGACGTCGACCTACGAGGAGGCCTGCCGCGGGATCGTGGACGCCAGCCTCGCGCTCGGCTTCTCCGACGAGGACGTCATCGAGATCGCCCAGTCCTGGGCCGACGTCGGGGTGACGTGCGGCGGCGATCCGCTCGGCAACGGCCTCGGCGGGGTCTGCGACAACGACGGCAGCTGCGAGGTGACCGACGGCGAGAACTGCGTCACCTGCGAGGACTGCGGCGGATGTGGCGAGTGCGGGCCGTTCCAGCTGGCCAAGTGCCGGCTGGGGATGGGCGACTGCAGCACGTGCGGCGGAGACGGGGCGGTCGGCTGCGGCGACGGCGTCTGCTCCCACGACGAGACCGACGCGAACTGCGGGGTGGACTGCGGCTGCGAGGCGAAGGACGTCTGCGGTTCGCTGGCGCCGTTCGGCTGCTGGTGCGACGACACCTGCGGCGCCCCCAACCACCCTTGCTGCGACGACATCGACGTCTGCTCGCCATGACCGGCGACGGCCGCGGGCTCTTGCCGATCTAGTCGGTGCGGATCCAGCGCGCGCCGCACTGCAGGCACTCCATGCGGGCGCCGCCCGGGAAGACGAGCTTGGTCACCACGGTTCCCGGCCGGTGCTCGCATCGCACGCAGAGAGTGCTCGGCCGCACCGGATAGTGTCCGCGGTGCGGCGGCACCTGCAGGATGCGCAGCCACTCGACGACGAGGTCCTCGTCCCAGGCGACCTCGATGCGGTTCTTGCCGACCACCAGGCCGTGCTCGAGCGCCAGATAATAGAGGCGCAGCCGGCGGCACTCCTCGCGCATCCCGCGGCGCGAGAACTCGCGGCCGAGCCGCACCACCAGATCCAGCAAACGATCCGCCATGTCCTTGACCTGAACGCATGTTCAGGATACATGACGGAGGCGGATTCGTCGCGCCGGGAGAGGATATCCTCGCGCCATGCATCGCCCGCTCTCGGTAGCGCTGGTGGCGGCGCTCCTCACCGCTGGCTGCGCGTCGAGTGCGCGCTCGCATCGCGGTGGCTCGGATCGGCCGCACGTGGTCCTGCTCGACATCGAGGGCGCGGAGCCGGGCGGACCGGTCGCGGCGCGCATCGAGCAGCTGGCCGGCAAGCGGTTCGACCTCATCGACGCCGCCACCTACTGGGAGACCGCCGGCATGCTCAAGGCGAAGAAGCTGTCGCGCAAGAACATCGCGCGGGTCGCCAGCGAGCTCGGCGCGGTGGCGGTCATCCACGGCAAGGCGACCGGCAAGAAGCGCCGGCAGGTGGTGACCGTCTACGTGCGCGACGCGAAGAACGGCAAGCTGCTGGAGCGCTACCGGCTCACCGTCAAGAACGGCACCATCGCGAAGAAGGGCAAGCGCCAGCTGGATCGCAAGCTGCTCGCCCGGGTGAAGGGTGCGCCGCCGCCGGAGATCGCCGCCGACGACACCGAGACCGCCGCCGCCGAGCCGGCCGCCAAGGAGGAAGGCGGCAAGACCGCGGCGACCGCGAGCAAGCCCGCCGAGGAAGAGGAAGAGCCGCCCCTGCCGCCGGTCAAGTACGACGACAGCGGTCAGGCGGTGGACGACGAGCTGCCGCCGATGTAGCCGTGGGATGTACGTAGCCGGCAGCGCGACTGGCCAGGAAGCGAGCGCTGTTTACCGGCTTTTCCGGTCGCCGGCTGCGCAGCGCGCAAGCCGTTGATCGTCCGGGCGGGATCGCGTGGCACGCCGCTCGCAGAGGCCGCGTGCGTCCCGAATCCCCGCTTTGCGCAGAAGGAGAACCTTTCCATGACCACGATGATCCGCCGCGTCGCTCTTCCCCTCGCCCTCCTCGTCGCCCTCGCCGGCTCCTCGATGGCCGCCAGCAAGGCGACCCGGCCGGATGGCCGCGGCTCCCGCACCGCCATCCAGAAGAACCGCGCGAAGCGCGGCCTCACCACCAAGATCAAGGTCCGCGCGGTCCGCGACTCGCGCAGCGGCAAGAGCTCCCAGGTCCTCTCCGAGGTCGTGGGCACCGGCAAGGTCGAGGCGTACAACGTCAACAAGGCGACCAGGACCGCGCGCCGCACCCCGACCGGCCTGGTCACCCAGAGCACCGCGAAGAAGGCCGCGAACTCCAAGCTCCGCCGTGAGAAGGGCGCCAAGAAGGGCACCTTCGCTGGCGTCGACGCCGAGGGCCTGAGCCGGAACGGCAACTACCAGTTCCGCAGCCGCACCGACCGCACCGACCGCGTGTTCGTCAGCCCGACCAGCGGCCGCGCCGTGAAGTTCGAGAAGGAGCTCGGCAAGAACGGTCGCGACTACTAGCTCGCGCTAGAAGCGGACCGCGTCGGCCACCTCGGCCAGATGCGGCTCCCGCAGCTCGATGGGCGCCGGAGTGGCGAGACGCTGCTCCGGCGCTGCTGCGTCGACGATGGTGGCGATGACGCCGCGATCGGCGAGCAGGCGGTTGTGGCCGAGGCCGGAGGTGGTGATCAGCCGCGCGCCCGGCCAGGCAGCGGCCAGCGCGGCACCGGCGGCCAGTGGGACCTCGCGGTCGCCGTCGTCGTGGACGACCAGGAGCGACGCCTCCTGGCGCGACGCGAGCACCAGCGGATCGAGCTCGGCGGCCGGCACGCCGGCGCGCGCCTCGACGCTCCTCATGAGCCGCGGCTTGCTCTCGTCCGGCAGCCCGACGATCCGCGAGAAGTGATCGATCCAGCGGGCCGGCGACACCGGCGGCGCGATGAAGACGGCGCGCCGGGCGCCGAGGCCGCGCGCGAGCGCATAGGTCGCGGCCACCGCGCCGAGCGAGTGGGCGACGATCGCCTCGGCGCCGCCGACTGCCTCGCTCACGCCGGTGATGGCGTCGGCCATGCGCGGGATCGAGGCCAGCCGACCGCCCGACGCCCCGTGCCCGGGCATGTCGAAGGTGACGGCGCGATAGCCGCGCGCGGCGATGGCGCGCGCGATGGCGGCCAGCTGGCGGCCGCGGCCGTTCCAGCCGTGCGCCAGCACCACCGCCGGACCGCTGGCCGGTCCCCATTCCCAGGCCGCGAGCCTGACGCCCCCGGCGATCACCTCGAGGCGGCGGCCGTCCTGGTTCGCGTTGGCCGGCGGGCGCCGATCGCGCCCGAGATCCGGCAGGAGGAACCAGGTCGCGGCCATGTCGGCGGCGCTGGCCGGCGCGAGCGGATGCAGAGCGCGCAGCGCGACGCGGCGAAGGGCCCACCGGGTCATCCGGTATGATCTGCTGACTGTCCCGCGCGGGGACCCTTCGGTCCGGGGGGCCCAGCGGGCAGTACGAACGGTCGTTCTATTTTTGTCGGACATCGAGAACCTCCTCACCGGGAAGACAGCGAGCTGGATCAGGCGCGGATGCGCGCGAGCAAGTCGTCGAAGGACCGCCGGGCTCGGCGCTCGGCGCCCTCGTCGCGCAGCAGCCGGGACATGCGGTGGAACGCGAGCAGGATGCCGACGACCTCGAAGGCGACCTGATCCGGATCGACGTCGCTCCTGAACTTTCGCGATTCGATGCCGGCCCGCACGATCTGGGCGATGGATTCCTGCAGGTCGCGCTGGGTCTCGACCAGGTAGTCGCGCACCGGACCGGGCTGGTCGTCCAGCTCGGCGGCGGCGGCCTGGAACACGCACCCGCCGGGGAACTCGTCGCGGTCCCACGCCAGCCAGTTCTCGAACAGCGCCCGCAGCCGCGGCTCGCCGCGCGTCGCGCGCAGCGCCGGTGCCAGCACCTTGGCGACGAACCGGTCGGACGCCGCGCGAAGGACCTCGAGCTGCAGCTGCTCCTTCGAGCGGAAGTGGGCGAACAGGCCGCTCTTCGACATCTTGGCGGCGCCTGCGAGAAGGCCGATCGACAGCTGTCCGAGGCCGCCGGTCGACGCCAGGCGGAGCGCCTGATCGAGGATCGCACGGCGGGTATCCGGTCCCTTGCTCACGGTCCAAAAATAGTACGACCGTTCGTTCTTGTCAAGGCCAGGATTTGTCCACCCATGGAATCCACGACAGCCACCCGACCGGGATGTCGATGATCCCGCGCTCCTGGGCGAGCAGGAGCAGGATGGCGAGCACGGCCGCCAGGACCAGCCCGATGGCGATGCCGCGCAGGATCCGGGTTCGCCGTACCAGCCCGGCGGCCTCGAGGTCGGCGGTGTTTCCGCTTCCACGACTGTCAGGACGCGGCGACGGCCGCCGCCTGGGCAGCGGCGTGGGCGCCGGATGCGGCGGCGGGGTGGTCATGGCGCGGACGTCGGAGGCGAGCTGCCGCCCTACCCGCCCCTCCGGCACCGCCGCCAGCGCGGTCGCGAACTCCTCGGCGCTCTGCCACCTCTCCTCGCGCTCCTTCTCGAGCGCCTTCCAGATGGCGGCGTCGAGCTCGGCGCTCAGCTCCGGTGCCCGCGAGCGGGGCCGCTCCGGCATGTCCTCCACCTGCATCCGGAGGAGGCCCATCTTGCCCTCGGCCTGGAAGGGACGGCGCCCGGTCACCATCTCGTAGAGCAGGAGACCGACCGAGTAGACGTCCGCCCGCGCGTCCATGGGCTCGGCCCGCGCGTGCTCCGGCGACATGTAGGCCGGGGTGCCGATGACCCGCCCCGCCACCACGCTCACCTCGGTGGGACCGCCGCCGCTGTCGAGCAGCTTCGCGACTCCGAAGTCCAGGATCTTCACCAGGTCCTCGCCGGGCGCGCCGACCAGCAGCACGTTCGACGGCTTGAGATCGCGGTGCAGCACGCCGACCACGTGCGCGCTGGCCAGGCCGGCCAGCATCTGGCGCGCGATGAAGACCGCGCGCTCGGGCGGCAAGGCGCCGTTCTCGTCGATCACCCGGCGCAGCGAGGTGCCAGGGTGGTACTCCATCACCAGGTACGGCAGCTCCTCCCACGATCCGTAGTCGATGATCGTGACCAGGTTCGGGTGGGTGAGGCGGCTCATGGCGGCCGCCTCGCGCTCGAAGCGCACCCGGTGATCCGGCAGCAGCGCGGCCGTCCGGTGCAGGAACTTCACCGCGACCGGCTTGCCGAGCCCGAGCCGCTCGCCGCGATACACCACCCCCATCCCCCCGGCGGCGATTCGCTCCGTGATGCGATACCGGTGGTCGAGGACCAGGCCGATTCGCGGGTCCTCCATGGGTTGGGAGCAAGAGTATACCGGGTCGAGGACCCTCTGGTAGGCTCGGTTTCGGCCCACGGCGGGCGGTTAGCGACGATGATAGAGGGTCCCGATCCCCGCATAGGGATGCTGCTGCACAGCAGGTACCAGATCATCCAGCGCCTGGCCGAGGGTGCGATGGCGGTGGTCTACCGCGGGGAGCGCGTCCGCCTGCGCCGCCCGGTCGCCATCAAGTTCCTCCACGAGTCGTACGCCGCCACCGAGGATGGCCTGCGCCGGTTCGAGCGCGAGGCGATGGCGATGAGCCAGCTCGCCCATCCGAACTGCGTGTCGGTCACCGACTTCGGCCTCGACCAGGGCGCGCCCTATCTGGTGATGGACTTCATCGAAGGGCAGAGCCTGCGCGAGGTCCTGCGCATCGCCCAGCGGCTGCGGCCGGCGCGCGCGCTCGACATCACCCGCCAGATCCTCGCCGGCCTGGCGCATGCGCACGCCCACGGCATCATCCACCGCGACATCAAGCCGGAGAACATCCTGGTCTCGTCGGTGGAAGGCCACGGCGAGCGGGTCAGCATCCTCGACTTCGGGCTCGCCAAGCTGCGCAACGAGAACTCGGTGACGACCGGCCTGGCGGTCGGCACCCCGAGCTACATGTCGCCGGAGCAGACCATGGGGGAGCGGGTCGACGAGCGGGTCGACGTCTACGCCACCGGCATCATCCTCTACGAGCTCCTGGTCGGGAAGAAGCCGTTCATGGCCGACTCCCCGTTCGACATCATGCGCATGCAGCGCGAGCAGGCGCCGCCGCCGCTGGCCATCGCGGCTCCCGACCTCAAGGCGTCCCCCGAGCTCGAGGCGCTCATCCGCCGCGCGCTGGCCAAGAGCCGCGAGGGGCGCTTTCCCTCGGCGGCCGCCTTCGGCGCCGCACTCGATACGGTCCCGGAAGCGCAGCGCGGCGGTCCGGCGCGGCGCGCCTCCACCGCGGGCGGCAGGAAATCCGGGCTCCTGGTGGCTGCCCTGGTCCTGCTGGCCGCGGTCATCGCGGCTGTCATCCTGAGTCATTGACCCGGCGCGGGCGGCAGGAATAGCGCGCGCCTCATTCCGGTAACGAGCCCGCATGTCGTCCTCCCCCCGGCGCAACCTCGACGTCCGCCCGGGCGAGATCGCACCCTTCGCGCTGTCCTTTCTCGCCTTCACCGCGCTCCTGTCGGCGAGCTACGTGCTCAGGCCGCTGCGCGACGCGCTCGGCATCCAGGCGGGGGTGAACACCTATCCGTGGCTGTTCACCGGCACCTTCGCGGTGACGCTGGTCCTCTATCCGCTGCTCGGCGCGATCGCCAGCCGGACCACGCGCACCCTGTTCGCGGTCATCACCTACACCGTGGTGATGCTCGGGCTGCTGGTGTTCCGCGTCCTCATCGCGCGCGACCCGCACGACCAGGTGCTGGCCCGCGCCTTCTTCGTGTTCGTCAGCGTCTTCAACCTGCTGCTGGTCTCGATCTTCTGGAGCGTGATGGCGGACGTGTTCACCAACGAGCAGGGCCACCGCCTGTTCGGGCCGATCTCGGCCGGCGGTACCACCGGCGCGCTGGTCGGGCCGCTCCTGGCCCGCGGGCTGGTCGCCAGCGTCGGGGTGCCCGGGCTGCTCCTGGTGGCGGCGGCGCTGGTGGCGCTGACCATCGCCTGCGTGGTGGCGCTCAACCGCTCCGGGCGGGCGCGGGCACCGGACGCCGGCGGCGTCATGCGCGACCTGGCGATCGGCGGCACCACGCTCGACGGCATGAAGAGCCTGGCCCGCTCGCGCTACCTGCTCGGCATCGCCGGCTTCATCCTGCTGCTGAGCGGCACCGCCACCATCGCCTACTTCCAGCAGGGCTGGATCGTCCAGCACATCCTGACCGATTCGGAGTCGCGCACCGAGCTGTTCGCCACCCTCGACCTGGTCACCAACGGCATCACGCTCATCATCCAGATCCTGCTGGCGCGCATGCTGCTGCGCCGGATCGGACTTCCCTGGGTGCTGGCCAGCCTGCCGATCATCACCGCGCTCGGCTTCATCGGACTGGCGGCGGCCCCGGTGCTGGCCGTCTTTGCCCTCTTTCAAGTGATGCGCCGTGCCAGCGACTACGGGCTGGCCCGCCCGGGCCGCGAGATCCTGTTCACGGTCATTCCGCGCGAGGACAAGTTCAAGGCCAAGAACGTCATCGACGTGGTGATCTACCGCGCCAGCGACGCGAGCTTCGCCTGGCTGACCGCGCTCATGGCCGCCGGCGGGCTCGGGGTGGCGAGCACCTCGCTGGTCGCCCTGCCCCTGTGCGCCGCCTGGACCGCGCTGGCCATCTGGCTCGGCCGCCAGGAGCGGCGCATCGCCCGAGACAAGGAGAGCCCGGCATGAAGAGAGAGCGACCCTCGCGCCGCGACGTCCTGCGCTACGCCGCCGCCGGCGCCGCCCTCGCCGCCTGCAGCGGCGGCGGCACCAGCGGCACGCGGCCGGCGCCGCCGGTCGCGCGTCCCGCGGGCAAGAAGAAGCGCGACAAGGAGGACGGCGTGCTCGATATCCTGATCCTCGGCGGCACCGGCTTCGTCGGCCCCGCCATCGTCGAGGCGGCGCAGCCGCGCGGTCACCGGCTGACCCTGTTCAACCGCGGCAAGACCCATCCGAACCTGTTCCCGGACATCGAGAAGCTGCACGGCGATCGCGACGGCAAGCTCGACGAGCTGAAGGGCCGAAAGTGGGACGCGGTGGTCGACACCTCCGGCTACGTGCCGCGCATCGTCAAGATGTCCAGCGAGCTGCTGGCGCCGAACGTGAAGCACTACGTCTTCATCTCCACCATCTCGGTCTACGCCGGCTTCGAGAAGCCGAACGCCGACGAGGATGCGCCGCTCGCGACCCTGCCCGACCCGACCAGCGAGGACGTGCCGCAGTACTACGGGGCGCTGAAGGCGCTGTGCGAGAAGGCGGCCGAGGCGGCGATGCCGGGCCGGGTGGCCACCATCCGGCCCGGCCTCATCGTCGGGCCGCGCGATCCGACCGGCCGCTTCACCTACTGGCCGATGCGGCTCGCCCGCGGCGGCGAGATCCTGGCGCCCGGCACCGGCGCCGATCCGGTGCAGCTCATCGACGTGCGCGACCTCGCCGAGTGGATCGTCACGGTCATCGAGCAGAAGGTGGTCGGCGTCTACAACGCGCTCGGCCCCGAAAAGCGGCTCGAGATGGCCGGGTTCCTGAAGGGTGTCGGCGAAGGGGTCGGCGCGCCGGATCCGAAGCTCACCTGGGTACCGGCCGAGTTCCTCGACCAGGAGAAGGTGGCGCCCTGGCAGGACATGCCGGTCTGGATCCCGGCGATGGGCGACATGGCCGGCGCCGGCACCATCTCGAACGCGCGCGCGACCGGCAAGGGGCTGCGCTTCCGCCCCATCCCGGACACCGCGAAGGCGACCCTCGACTGGGTGAACGGGCTCGACGCCGAGGAGCGGGCCGCGGTCACCGCGAAGGCCGGCCTCAAGGCGGAGCGCGAGGTGCAGGTGCTGGCCGCCTGGCGCGAGCGGGACAGGAAGGGCAAGCCGGACAAGAAGGCCAAGAAGACCGGATGAGCTACAGTGCGCGCCGTGTGGCTGCTGGCGGCGCGGCGTGCGATCGAGGGCGCGGGCGGCTGGATGGCCGATGCGCTGCTCGCCGCCAGCGCCGTCTCGCTGGGCGAGCTCGGGTTCCTTCTCTTCCAGCCGGACGGTGCGCGGTCGGCCGCCGGCATCGCCGGCCTCGTGTGGGTGGTCTTCGGGCTGTGCGGCGCGGCGGCGGCACTCGCCGGGCCCGCGCTGCTGGCGGCGGTCGCCATCGTCTCGCGCGCGCGGCCGATCGCGCGCTGGCGCGCCGCTCTGGCCGCACCGGGCGAGGCGCGCGTGGCGGCGCTGGTCACCGGACTGGTCGCGCTCGCGGCGGTGGTCGGGTTCGCGCTGTGCGTGTTCCGCGTCGCGCGCTGGACCCACCGCGAGTTCCACGAGGCACGACCGATCGCGCTCCTCGAGGCGGCGATCCTGTCGGCGGCCGCC
>Ga0310810_10010497_pt1 | contig 10784 bp, 10 predicted proteins | sample NCmetagenome_FD_207641 | JGI IMG/M metagenome (GOLD analysis project Ga0310810, IMG submission 207641) | Soil microbial communities from experimental microcosm in Duke University, North Carolina, United States - NC | ecosystem: Engineered > Artificial ecosystem > Soil microcosm > Unclassified ... | reverse complement strand
GATTTACGGTCGCGATAGAGCGTGAATTTAGAGCCGGGCGGGCTTTCCGCCTCGGCGAGGGCATCGGGCGGCGTCTCGAAGACGATCGCGCCGCTCAGCAATGTCTGCAGCGTTTCGGTCTCGACCTGCAGGCCTTGCGTCCCGATCGTGGCCTCGACGCCGGCGGCGATCCAGAATTGACTGCCGGGCCGTATCAGCGTGCTGTGCGGCTCGTAGATAAAGACGTTGACCGACACCGCGCCATCCTTATCGGACAGCGTGTGGTCCATGACCTCCCCGACCTGGACCCCATGAAAATAGATGGGCGCGGCATCGCTGATCGCCGGCATCCGTTCCGCCGTCAACGCGAAGATCTTGCCGTTGATCAGTCCTTGCGCCGGCGGCGGATTGTCGAGGCCGCGGAAATCGCGCGCGCCGCTCGGCTGCTCGCCGGGCAGCATCCCGATATAGGCGCCCGAGACGAGCGTGCTCAGCCCCGAGATGCCACTAAAGCCGAGCCGTGGCCGAACCACCCAGAATTTCGTGTCGGAGCGCAATAGCGGCTCGGCTTCGCGGCGCATCTCCGCGGTCACGACAACGTTTGATTTGTCGTCGCTGAGGCCCAGGCTGGCGACCCGCCCGAGCTCGACATTCTTGTAGCGGATCGTCGTGCGCGCCGCCTCGTTGCGGCCGAGTTCGATACCCTCGGCGTTGGCGAAGCTGATCGTGATGATTGGGCCGCGGTCGGAGATCGTGCGTAGGCCAAGCCAGGCGGCGATCACCAGCGCGATGACGGGGACGGCCCAGATCCAGGGCAGCCCCGCCCAGGGCCGCGATCGCGGCGGCGGCAGCCCGCCGGGCCGTGGCGGTCCCGCTGGGTCGCTCACCGCAGCTCTCCCTCAGCCGCATCCCACATGAGCCGCGGGTCGAAAGCGGCGGTCGCCAGCATCGTCAATGCCACGACGGCGGCAAAGCTGACGATCCCGGCCTCCGGATCGACCGTCGTCAGGAACCCGAATTGCAGCGAGGCGGCGAGGATCGACACCATGAAGACGTCGATGTTGGACCAGCGCCCGACAAAATCGATGAACCGATAAAGCCTCGTCCGCTGGCGCAGCCACCGCGCCGAACGCCGGCGGATCATATGCAGAAACCAGGCGAGCGAGACGAGCTTCGCCATCGGCACGACAATCGAGGCAAAGAAGACGAGAAGGGCCAGCGGCCATAGGCCGAGAAGCAACAGTTCCTCGACACCGCCGAGAATCGTATAGGTGCCGACCCGGCCGAAGCGTTCGATCGTCATGACCGGCAGCAGATTGGCGGGCAGATAGAGGATGGCGGCGGCGCTCGTCAGGGCGAGGGTCGCGCTCAGACTGCCGCGTCGGCGCGGTTCGAGATCGGTTGTGCAACGCGGACAGCGGCGGTTTGCGCGCGGCGCGTCGGCCGCGGGCGCTGCGAGCACCAGCTGGCAGACCTCGCAGGCGAGCCAGGGCTCGCCGGGTCTTGGCGCAAGGGGCTGGGGATCGGCGATCAAATCCCACACCCGCTTCCGGCCGAGCGTCAAAACCAGCAACGCCTGCACGAGGACGAGGGCGCCGAGCGCGTACCCGCCCGGTGCGACGGTTGTTTCGACCGCCTGCGCCAGGCGCGTATACGCGACATAAGTGCCGAGCAGATAAACGTCGAGCATGCTCCAGGGATAGAGCAGGAGCGCTGTTTTCCACAGCGGCGCAAATCGCGCGCGCAATGCCGGGTCGCCCCAGCGCAGCCCGGCGAGGACGATCACGACAAGGCACATCCAGGCGAGCGGGACGACAAAGGACAGCGCCGCCACCAGCATGCCGAGCCCGGCAAAGGGGCCGCCATACTCGGACAGGCGCAGCGGTTCGCTGATCAGCAGATCCTGTCCGGTACGCCCCTCCAGGCTGACCACGAAGATCGGATAGGCATTGGCCAACAGGAACAGGATCAGCGCCGTTGTGGCGAGCGCCAAGGCGACGTCGATGGGGAGTGGAGGATAGCGTGACAAATTGCTGCCGCAGCGAACGCAGGCGAGGCCCTTTCCGGCCAGGACGGCGCCCGGGGCGCGGTGCAGCTGACCGCAGTCGCGGCAGGCCAGTAACGTATCGCTCATCCCTGCGGGTCCCCACCCCTCCCGGGGATGCGCCAGGCGCTATCCTCGAGCCGCAGTATCAGAGGCAAATCGGCCGCGCAAACACAAGCCGCCCCTGTTAGCGTTGGGCGTTAGCCTTGGGCGCGATTGCGTTCAGCCCTTCGGCCCCCTATATCTTGGCTGTCGGGCAACCGACTATGGCGATAAACGGCTTGTGGAATAAGCGTTGCGGACCCGGGGGCGGTACCCGGCGCCTCCACCAATTCGCCGGCTCCGGAAGACGATTTGGAGCCGGCCTCTGCGGGGGCGAAATAGGCTCGACGCGCGTGGTAAAGACAAGAACCGTCGCCCGGTATGATACCGCCGTTATCGGGTCAAAACTTAGCTGCGAACGATAACTTCGCACATGAGGCACTTGCGGCCTAACCCTTCACAGGGTGAAGCTAACAGGTAACTCGCGGTCCGAGGGGCACCGGGCAACAGAAGCCCCTCACTTCATTCTTCTACGCGGGTCGCTGAGCACGGGCGAGGGGCGGTGGCGCAGGATCTGTTTGAGTACGACAAGATGGTCGAGCGGGCGCTTCGCGGGGTCGTGCGCGATGCGCTGGCGCGGGTCGCGCAAGAAGGACCGCGCGGCGCGCACCATTTCTATATCACCTTCGCGACGGGGATGCCCGGCGTCGGCATCCCGGACAGCTTGCGCGAGCGCTTTCCGGAAGAGATGACGATCGTCTTGCAGCACCAGTTCTGGGACCTCGAGATCGGCGAAGAGTCGTTCGCGGTGTCCCTCAGCTTCCAGAAGCAGTTGGAGCGGCTGACAATCCCGTTTGCGGCGATCCGCACCTTTGCCGATCCGTCGGTCAATTTCGTTCTGGAGTTCGGTGGACCGGTTGTGGCGGAGCCGAAAGCCGTCGGCAGTCTCCCCGCTCCAAAGGCTGCGACGGAGCCGGAACGCCCGGCGAAAGACGAAGGCGCAGGAGCCGAAGTCGTCACCCTCGACAGCTTCCGCAAGCGTTGAGCTAAAAGGGCTGCCCCCCGGTCTGAAGCGTATAGAGGGCCAAAAAGCCTGCCCGGCTTGACCTCGGGGCGGAAAGGAAGATGCTGCCGCCGCCATCCGTTTGGAGCAGCACATGAGTGATGCCGCTTTTCACGAGCTGTTTCCGCTGGGCGCGGACGATACGCCCTACCGCAAGCTGACCGGCGATTTCGTCTCGCCCGCGAGCTTCGAGGGCGAGCGCGTCGTCAAGGTCGCGCCGGATGCGCTGACCCTGCTCACGCGTCAGGCTTTCGTCGATTGCCAGCATCTGCTGCGCCCGGGCCATTTGGCGCAACTGCGTACGATCCTCGATGACCCCGGGGCCTCGGCAAACGACAAATTCGTCGCGCTCGATCTGTTGAAGAATGCCAACATCGCGGCCGGCAAGGTGCTGCCGATGTGCCAGGACACCGGCACCGCGATCGTCATGGCAAAAAAAGGGCAACAGGTGTGGACCGGCGCCGATGATGCCGCGGCCATCTCAGAGGGCATCCGCCGGACCTACACCGAGACCAATCTGCGCTACAGCCAGGTGGCGCCGCTATCGATGTATGAGGAGGTCAACACCGGCGACAATCTGCCGGCGCAGATCGACATCTATGCCGAGCCCGGCGAGGAATACGATTTCCTGTTTATCGCCAAGGGCGGCGGCTCGGCGAATAAGAGCTTTTTGTATCAGCAGTCGAAAGCGGTTCTGAACCCGAAATCGCTGCTGAAATTCATCGACGAGAAGATCCGCACCCTCGGCACCGCCGCTTGCCCGCCCTATCACCTGGCAATCGTCATCGGCGGCACCTCCGCCGAGATGAATCTGAAAACCGTAAAGCTCGCCAGCTGCCGCTATCTCGATCGTCTTCCCGCCTCCGGCAACAAATTCGGCCAGGCCTATCGCGATCGCGATTTCGAGGCCGAGGTGTTGGAATTGACCCGCGGCCTCGGCATCGGCGCCCAGTTCGGCGGGAAATACTTCTGTCATGACGTCCGCGTGATCCGCCTGCCTCGGCATGGCGCCAGCCTGCCGATCGGCATCGGCGTGTCCTGCTCGGCCGACCGTCAGATCCTGGGCAAAATCACCGCCGAGGGCGTCTTTCTCGAAGAGCTCGAAACGAACCCCGCGCGGTTTCTGCCGGAGGTCACCGACGAGACGCTGGGCGGCAAGGTCGTGCCGATCGATCTGGCTCGGCCGATGCCGGAGATCCGCCAGACGCTCTCGCGGTACCCAATCAAGACGCGGCTCAGCCTGTCCGGGACGCTGATCGTCGCCCGCGACATCGCGCATGCCAAATTGCAGGAGCGGCTCGATCGCGGCGAGGGGCTGCCGCAATACATCAAGGATCACCCGATCTATTACGCCGGTCCCGCCAAGACGCCGGAGGGCTACGCCTCGGGCTCGTTTGGCCCGACGACCGCCGGGCGCATGGACAGCTATGTCGGGCCGTTCATGGCGGCCGGGGGTAGCTTTGTGACCTTAGCGAAGGGCAATCGCGGGCCGGAGGTGCGCGAAGCCTGCAAGAAATACGGTGGGTTCTATCTCGGCTCAGTCGGCGGCCCGGCAGCGCGGCTCGCGCAGGACTGTATCAAAAAAGTTGAGCTGATCGAATATCCCGAGCTCGGCATGGAGGCGATCTGGCGCATCGAGGTCGTCGACTTCCCGGCCTTTATCGTCGTCGACGACAAGGGAAATGATTTCTTCGCCGCGCTGTAATGAGGGCAACGCAACGGGGCGGCGGCGCAATGGCCGCGAGGCGGCCTGATTGCAGCGTGAAAGCCTCCCTGAGGCATTATTGCGTGGCGAAAAAGCGGCGTGGGACGCCTTTGTGCGGCGTTATGGCGGGCTCGTTGTAGCCGCGGTGCGCGGCGTCGCGATGGCCCAGGCCGAGGTGGAGGATCTGACGCAAGAAGTGTTCCTCCGATTATGCAAGGACGATTTCCGGTTGCTGCGCAGCTACGACCCTGCGCGCGCCTCTTTATCGACCTGGCTCACGATCGTTGGCCGCAGCACGGCCCGCGACGGGCTACGCCGGCGGCGGGCCGAGGCGGTGCCCATCGAGGCCGTGCCGGAAGCGCAATTGGCGATCGATCCGGTCGAGCCGGTGCAACGGCTCAAGCTGCCCGAGGCGCTGCTTTCGCCCCGCCAGCGCGAGATCCTGGCCATGCTGTACGACCGCGACATGGACGTCGCCGAGATCGCGCGAGCGCTCGGGATCGACCCGCAAACCGTGCGCAGCGGCCATCACAAGGCCATGGTCAAGCTGCGGGCGCATTTCAGGAGCAATGAATGAGGCTTTGCGAAACCCAGAGTTGCGGGGATATTTTGGCAACCAGCGTCGTAGAACGGTCATGGCCGGAGTAGACGATCAGCGCGGCGCCGGAGAGCCGGGCTTTGGGACCGCCGAGCGTGAGCTGTGGCGGCGAGGCCGCGCGGCCGAGATTGCCGAGAATGAACCCGAGCGCTTTCTCGACCTCGCCGGCTTTGCCGATGGCCGGCTCGATCCCGACGAGCATGACCGAGTGGCCGAGCGATTGGCCCACGATCCCGAAGCCGCGGCGGATGTCGCGGCCGCCCGCGCTCTGGCCGAACGCAGCTTGACGGGCGAGGTCGCGCCGGCACATCTCCTCGCTCGCGCCTGCGCCCTCGTTGGCGACAAACCCGCTGAAACAGCCGGGATTATTCCATTCCCGCGGCGGTACCGGCCGCAACCCACTTTCACCGGGGTCGCCCGTTGGGCGGGGCTGGCCGCTGCCTTGGTCGTTGCGAGCTGGCTCGGCTTCGATCTCGGCAGTATGACCTCTGCCGCCTTCGCGCCGGGGGTGCAGTCGCCCGAGGATAGCCTCGTGCGCGACATGCTGGAGCCTTCGAGCGGCTTTGTCCGCGACCTGACGGAGGGCATGCGGACGTGAGCGTGGTCACGGCCGGCCGCACCGATGCTGGCCCGCGGCGCTCCCGGCTTTGGGTCGCATTGCTCGCCATCTCGCTGGTGTTGAATTTGTGTTTCGTAGCCGGCGCGGTATGGAGTCGGCTACATCCGCCGGCGGCCCGGCAAGATCTGGCCGAGCGCTACCGCCAGATGGCGGTGCAGCTGGATCTGGATGCGCAGCAGCGCGCCGCTTTCGACCGCTATGTCGGCGGCATCCGCAGCCGCACCGAGCAGATCCGTCAGGATACCGATCCCTTGATGAGCGCGGCCTGGGAAGAGCTGGCAAAGCCGCAGCCGGATATGAGCCGCGTCGAGCGCCTCTTCGACGAGGCGGCCGAGAAACGGCGCGCGATCCAGCACGAGACCACGTCGCAAACCGTCGAGCTGCTTGCCGCGCTCACACCGGCACAGCGCGCCAAATTCGTCGCGACGATGCGGGAATGGCGGGCCGCTTGGCGGCAACGCGCCGCGAGCCGCTGATCCGAGGCGTTGCGGCTTTATTTTGTTCCGAACAGCCGGTCGCCGGCGTCGCCCAGCCCTGGCAAGATATAGCCGTGGTCGTTGAGGCAGCGGTCGAGCGCCGCCGTGACAATCGCCACCTCCGGAAAAATTCGATGCACTTGCGCGACACCCTCCGGTGCCGCGACGAGGCAGACAAATTTGATCGATCGCGCTTTCAGTTCGACGAGCCGCGAGATCGCCGCGACGGCTGAGTTGCCGGTCGCGAGCATCGGGTCGACAAGGATCACGTCTCGCCCGGGCAGATCCTCCGGCAGCTTCAAATAGTACTCGACCGCCTGCAAGGTACGCGGCTCGCGGTAGATGCCGATATGGCCGACCCGCGCCGACGGCATCAAATCGAGCATGCCGTCGAGAATGCCGTTGCCGGCCCGCAGGATCGAGACGAGACAGACCTTCTTTCCGGCAAGCACCGGCATCCGCGCCGCTTCGAGCGGCGTTTCGATCTCGGTCTCTTCGAGTGCTAGGTTGCGGGTTGCCTCATAGGCGAGCAGCAGGCTGACCTCGCGCAGCAGAGCGCGGAATTTGGAGGTGCTGGTCTCGCGTTTTCGCATCAGCGACAGCTTGTGCTGCACCAGCGGATGGTCGACGATCGTCAGCGCCGGCGGGCGCGGCGTCTCGGGCGGTTCCGGCATCGCTTTCTTCCTCAAAACAGGGTTCCGTCGCTAACAATCAGCAGCGGCGCCGAGCCGTCCGGGCGGCGCTCGGCGGCGATCTCGCGGCCGGCGGCCCAGCTGCCGCCCTCCAGCACCTTGGCGAGCGGAAATTCGGCGGCGCTCTTGCCAAGCCGCTCGTGCACACGGGCGGCGAGCCGATCGAGCAGCGCCAAGGTCAGCGCGCGCCACTCAACGACCGCTTCGCTGAAGGGGTCGAGAGGCTGCCGCAGCAGCGAAGCATCCCGCGGCGCAATCACCCCGCAATCGATAAAGAGGCCGCCATTGCGGTATTCGGCGAGCCCGGTCAGCCCGTCGATATCGGTGATGTTGAATCCAGCGTCGGCGAGCGGCTCGATCAGCGAATAGGTGAGCCATTGGCTGAGCTTGTGAAACGGCACGAACCCGTCGTCCGGGACCGCGCCGTGCCGCCCGCAATCGCCAAGCGGGACGCCATTGAGTGACAGCCGCCCCGGCCAGATCGGGCCAAACGCGCGCAGTACGAACCGCAATATGTCAGGGGCCGGTAATTCGCCGCCCTGCAGCATCCAGTGATCGTACAGATGTCCCAGCCGTGCCGGCTCGCCGAACACTTCGGGCGCGCCTACCATGATCTCGCCCAAGCGGCGCAGCAGCGCAGCGCGGCCGTCGAGCCCCAAGAGCGGGTTGTCGGAGCTGTGCTGGAATGCTGCCCCGAGCCGCTCCGGCGTTATCGCCGCGAGCGCCGCCGCGTCAGCCCGCCAAGGATCGCCCGGATCGGCGGAGAACAGCCCGTTCTGCATCGCGCGCAGGCTGGCCACCGCGAGCCCCTCAGAGCGCCCGATGACCAGCCCGGTTTCGGCTTCACGATAGCGCCAGCCCGGCCCCGAACCGGCGTCGAGCAAGACCGAGACGATCGCCAGATCGAGCTGCGCCCGCGCTCGCTCCGCCGGATCGGCCCCTGGCGCAACCAAGGCGGCGCGATCGATGCCGCCGGCCCCAAAATGCCGCCAGCGGCTATGAAACGGCACCTGGAGATCGGGATAACGTCGTCGCGTCAGGTCGACGACACGCGCCACCGCGTCGTCGAGTCGCTCAAGGTGCAATCCGAAATGCCGCGTTTCGCCCCGCTCGGCGGCGGCAAACACGATCGCACAGCGCTCGCGCACCGCCGCCGCGCTGAGCAGATAGTCAGGATTGTCTTCGGGGCTCACGTATTGAGGCGGCGGCCCTTGGTGCGGCGCAGCTGGGCGGTGCTCGGTGCGCCCCCGGGCGCGAAATATCCCGCCGCCTTTTTCGCCGCGATCTCGACCTGCGCATCTTTCGGCACAAGCCGCTCGGGGAGGGGCACCCGCTCGACAATCTCGATCCCCTGCGCCTGTACCGCGCCGTGCTTCATGTTTGACATCGATACCCAGCGGTCGATGCGGCGGACGCCGAGCCAGTGAAAGACGTCCGGCACCAACTCCTGAAACCGCACATCCTGCACGCCGGCAACGCATTCGGTGCGCTCGAAATAAGTATCGGCGCGATCGCCGCCCTGCTGACGTTTGCGGGCGTTGTAGACGAGGAATTTCGTCACCTCGCCGAGAGCGCGTCCTTCCTTACGATTATAGATGACCATGCCGACGCCGCCCTGCTGGGCCATCTCGATGCAGACCTCGACGCCGTGCACGAGATAAGGCCGGCAGGTGCAGATGTCGGACCCGAACACGTCCGAGCCGTTGCACTCGTCATGCACCCGGCACGCGATGCGAGCCTCGGCCGTCCCGACAAGCCCGATATCGCCCATTAGATAGACCGTCGTGCCGCCGATCGGCGGCAGGAACACTTCAAGGTCCGGCCGGGTTACCAGTTCGGGGAACATGCCGCCGGTTTCCTCGAACAGCGTGCGGCGTAATTCATGCTCGGGGATGCCGAACCGCTCGGCAAGGCCCGGCAGGTGCCATACCGGGTCGATCGCCGCCTTGGTGACACGCACCTCGCCGCTCGGCAATACGACCTTGCCGTCTGGCTTGATCCCGCCCTCGGCGATCCGCTGGCGGATTTCCGGCACATCGATGTGCGCGGTCGTGACGGCGATCGTCGGCCGCACATCAATACCGGCGCGGATTTGCTCGGCGAAGACCTCGCCGACGAGATGCCCCCACGGATCGAGCGAGACGATCGTCTTAGGATCTGTCCATTGCGGATGCGGCCCGATCAGGGCGGCCGGAGCGGTGTCGGTCAGGTCGGGGCGATGATGCGGCGCGAGGGCGCGGGTCGCGACCGCCAGGGCGCGGTAGATCGCATAGGCGCCACTATAGGATCCGATCGCGTTGCGGTGGCGGGGCTCGGCCGGGCTCGCGACCACCGGGCCGCGCTCCTCCGGGGTGGCTGCGCCCCAGCGCAGCTTGACCATGCCCTCGCCCGCGTTCCCGGGATGCGAGGTCAGCCGAATGTGCCGCGGGATTGCCGGTTCCATGCTGTTCAACAAAAGTCTCCCGCAATCCCAAAAGGTAGCGATGCGCGCGGCCGGCGGCAAGTCGGGCCTCCGAGATCACCTCTCAGTGATACGGCGAGCGTAGCGGGAGCCGCTGGCGTATGATCGGCCCCAGCCCTATCGATTGGCGAATTCGGCAATGGCCGCGATGGCCACTACAGAGGCCCCGCGCCTCGATCCGCGTAAGTTCCGCGACCCGTTCGTGACCGCAGCGGGCGAGCGCCGCGCCCAGGTCGCGCTGCGGACGCTCGAGACGCTGTGGTTCAACACCGGCACGCTGTGCAACCTGACCTGTCAGCACTGCTATATCGAATCGTCGCCAAAGAACGACCGGCTCGTCTATCTAAGCGCCGCGGAGGTCCGCGAATATCTCGGCGAAATCGAGCGGCTTGGGCTCGGCACGCAGGTGATCGGCTTCACCGGCGGTGAGCCGTTTATGAACCCAGAATTGCCGGCGATGCTCGATATCGCCCTGGCGCGCGGCTTTCGTGCGCTCGTGCTGACCAATGCGATGAAGCCGATGCACAAGGTGAAGCCTGCGCTGCTTCGCCTTCGGGATCGCTATGGCGATCGGCTGACGATCCGCGTCTCGATCGATCATTACGGCCGGGCAGTCCATGAGGCCGAGCGCGGCCGTCGCAGCTGGGCCCCGACGATCGACGGCCTCAAATGGCTCGCCGCAAACGGTTTTGCCATAGCGGTCGCGAGCCGGCGCCTCTCGGGCGAGTCGGAGGATGGCTTGCGCCGCGGCTTCGCCCGGCTGTTCGCGGAGCTGGGCCTCGCGATCGATGCGGCCGACCCGGTCGCGCTGACGATCTTCCCGGAGATGGACGAGGCAGCCGACGTTCCCGAGATCACCGCGGCGTGCTGGGGAATCCTTGGCAAATCGCCGGACAGTGTCATGTGCTCGAGCTCGCGCATGATCGTCAAATTCAAGGGAGCGGCGCATCCGACCGTCATCGCCTGCACCCTATTGCCTTACGATCCGCGGTTCGATCTTGGGCCGAGCCTTGCCGGCGCGCTCGGCCCGGTGCCGCTCAACCACCCGCATTGCGCCAAGTTTTGCGTCCTCGGCGGCGGCGCCTGCAGCCGCAATTAGCCGCAA
>Ga0310810_10010495_pt1 | contig 10785 bp, 6 predicted proteins | sample NCmetagenome_FD_207641 | JGI IMG/M metagenome (GOLD analysis project Ga0310810, IMG submission 207641) | Soil microbial communities from experimental microcosm in Duke University, North Carolina, United States - NC | ecosystem: Engineered > Artificial ecosystem > Soil microcosm > Unclassified ... | reverse complement strand
TATCGGAACGCCCAGGTGACTGTCCTCGCGCCCACGGGCACGATCAGCTTTCTAATGGATTGCGATACCACCGGGATCGAGCCGGATATCGCGCTGGTAAAATACAAATTACTAGCCGGCGGCGGAATGCTAAAAATCGTTAATCAGACAATTCGACCGGCGCTGGAACATCTCGGTTACGCCGAAGATGAGATCGCGCATATCATCGAGCACGTCGATCTTTTCGATACCATAGAGGGTGCGACGCCCGGCGCCGATCACAGCGCGGTTCTAGCGGGGAGAGCGGAGGCGGGCCGGCTCTATCCGACGCCATTACGGTCGGAACATCTTCCCATTTTTGATTGCGCATTTCGCGCGCATCTCGGTGAACGCAGTCTTCATTACATGGCCCATCTGCGAATGATGGCGGCAGCACAGTCTTTCCTTAGTGGCGCGATCTCGAAAACGGTGAACATGCCGGAGAACGCGACTGTGGACGACATTATGAACACTTACGTGGAAGGATGGCGGCTCGGGCTGAAGTCGATCGCCATTTACCGCGACGGCTCGAAACGTTCCGCGCCGCTTAACACCAGAAAAACGCGCGACATGGGAGCCTTCGATGGTGCCATGGATGTAATCGCTGAGCCCGAAGAATTGCAGACACGCATTCTCGAATTGGAAGAAGAAATCGCGATGCTGCGGAGCCGGCTGGATCAGCCAATCCGGCACCGTATGCCGGACACGCGCATGTCGTTGACGCACCGGTTCGAGATCGCGGGCCATGAAGGTTACATCACGGTTGGGTTGTATGAAGATGGCCAGCCAGGGGAACTCTTCATCACGATGTCGAAGGAAGGCAGCACCATTGGCGGTTTAATGGACACCGTCGGGACATTGACCTCGATTGCCTTGCAATACGGCGTGCCGCTGGAAAGTCTGGTGAAGAAATTTGCTTATCAACGATTCGAACCTAGCGGGTTCACCAAGAATCCCGATATCCGGAATGCCACCAGCATTACCGACTATGTTTTCCGCTATCTCGGTTGCCAGTTTATCAAAGGTTACAAGGAAGCGACTTCGCCTAACCGCGCGCAATCAGAGTTTCCGCTGAAAGAAATCGCGGAGATGGAAAAGAAGGCGATCAATCGCCCCGTCGCCGAATTGCCGCGCACGGCCGAGAAGGAATTGATCGACGTGATCACGAGCGATTCACCTGGCGAAGGGAACCCGAAAGTAATCACTACTGGCTACACTCACGCGGACCGAGTGAAAGAAGCGCTCGGCAACATGTTCATGGATATCGTCTGCTCGCACTGTGGGAGCGACAAAGTGATTCGTGCCGGAGCATGCGGCGTTTGCACCGAATGCGGCACCAGCCAGGGTTGTAGTTAGATTGACTAGTTAGAAGGGAATTAAAATGCCTAGGGAGTTAACTGATGCCACACAAGAGGTTCAAATGAACAGCGTCTATGACGAGAAGGTTCTCCGCGAAGCTATTCGAAGCTTCATGGACGCAGGGCGGATTGCCACTTCACCAGAAATGAGGCTGGTTTGCCATGGTCTCGCCAGCCTTGCGTTTTCCATTAACGAACTGCAGAAGCGCCTCCATTTTGTTGAAGAAAGAGTCGGCGGGTCTCCGATGCGAGATATTCAGGAATTGCTTGGCGACAAAAAAGAAGACTCTGACGACCAAATTGCTGAAGGTCATTTCTGGCGGACAAACCGGGGTTGATCGCGGAGCGCTCGACGCCGCGCTGGCGCTGCAAGTTGAATGCGGCGGATGGTGTCCGGAGGGTCGGTTGGCCGAAGATGGCACAATCCCGAAACGTTACCCGGTGATGGAGTTGGCAAATGCCGGGTATGCCGAGCGGACTGCGCGAAACGTAGCCGATTCAGATGGCACGCTCATTATTTCAAATGGAGTTCCGCTTGGCGGAACTGGTGAGACTGTTGATCGCTGTATCGAGATGCGAAAGCCGCATCTGATTATTGATTGCACGAGGAGGAGCGTCCAGGAAACGATCGAAGTGGCCACTGAGTTCGTTACAAATCTGTCATTCCGAGTCGCGCAGACGACGAGGAACCTCTCGAACGTTCGCAAATCGCCCGGCGAATTGGAAGATCCCTCGCATTCGCTCGGCATGACGATCGTGTTGAACGTGGCCGGTCCACGGGCCAGCCAATGGCCCGGAGGTCACAAAACTGCGCGACGAATTGTGTCGGGCATTCTGCGCCGCTTAGTGGACAGAACGGCGCCATTGAATACAGTTCGTGACTCGCCACGCGGCGACCCCTGAACATGGCACCAAGCGAAGCAGAAATTCAACGTCAGAAAGAAATGCAGCAGGCCGAGGAGCTGCTTTTTAGCGGCCGGCAGGAACTCGGTTTTGCCAAGGGGCTTTTCCTGGGAAATTTCGTGGCCGATTGGGTAATGCCGTATCCGAGGCTCGACCCGACCCGGCAGACGGAACTGGAGAGTGCACTGAGCGAAGTGCGCCAAATGCTCGATCGCGATCTCGATCCGGACTGGATCGATCGCAATGCCGACATCCCGCGCCACCTCATCGAGGGCCTTGCTCGCACGGGCGTTCTTGGAATGACGGCGCCACGGGAAGTTGGCGGCCGCGGTTTCTCGCAAATGCAGTACTGCCGGATCCTGGAGGAGATCGGAAAACGGGACGCTTCCACTTCGGTCTTTGTTAACGCTCATCACTCGATTGGAATCCGTGCCCTGCTCTTGTTCGGTACCCGTGAACAGCAAGCGCAATGGTTGCCCTCGCTGGTCGCTGGAGAAAAGCTGGCAGCGTTCGCGTTGACCGAACGGGAGGCTGGATCAGACGCCGCCAATGTCCGAATGACCGCTACTCCGAGCGACGACGGCTCGCATTACGTTTTGAATGGCGAGAAACGTTACATCACCAATGCCGCAGTGTCGCAGGTCTGGACGGTGATGGCGCGAACGCCGGTTCCGAACAAGCCGGGCAAAGACGCGATTACCGCTTTTTTGGTCACGCCGGACACCCGCGGTGTGGAAATGATCGAAGGTCGAATGCCAAAGCTCGGGATTCGCGGCACTGCCACGGGGCGCTTCCGTTTAAACAATGTGCGTGTGCCGAAAGAAAATATTCTCGGCCCGCTCGGCAAAGGTTTGCGCGTCGCGCTGACCGTTCTGGATTTCGGGCGCACCACTTTCGGAGCTTGTTGCACCGGCGCGGCCAAACATTGCCTGCAGCTGGCGATCGAACACGCCAATTCGCGTCAGCAATTCAAAAAAACCCTGGGCAATTTCGATCTGGTAAAAAAGAAAATCGCGCGCATGGCGGCCGACGTTTACGCGATGGAAGCAATGACCAACGTAACCGCATCGCTGATCGATCGCGGTCTCGAGGATTACATGATTGAGACTGCGATGCTGAAAGTTTTCACGACTGATCGGCTATGGGAAGCGGTCAACGACGCCTTCCAAATTCACGGCGGCTCCGCTTACTTCGATGATAATCCGTTGGGTCGAATGTTGCGCGACGCGCGGATCAATCAGATCGGCGAAGGGTCGAACGAAGTATTGACCTCGTTTATCGCGCTGGTCGGAATGCGTGGGCCAGGAATGGAGTTCAAGGAAATTTACGACACCATGACTTCGTTCGCGTTCAACCGCATGGGTAAGGCTTGGAGCGCGGGCTTGCATCGCCTTGGCGCGGCGGTCCGAACGCCGAATGTGCCGGTGCAAAGCGCTGAGCTGCGTGGTTTCGCCGGGCGATTGGGGAGATTAATCTGGCGGTTCAACGTCGCGGTTAATCGCTGCCTCGTCGTTTATCGCGAACCGGTGCTGGACATGCAGTTGATCCAGGAGCGGATTGCGGGCGCGGCCATGGAACTTTTCGCCTCGACCTGCGCCCTTAGTCGCTGGGACTCGGAGTTACAGGCGCGCGGCCGAAATGGCGGAGCGCCCCCACCCGATTTTAGCGCGCCCGCTTATTTCCTGCGCAAATCGATTCGGCACGCCAAGAAATTGTTGGCGGAGTTGAACGATAACGACGATCACGCGTTGCTCGATACGGCAAACGCCGCGTTGCGGGCGACGAAATAGCGGTCGCGGCGTGGCTGCTGGCACGCTGTTTCCTCATTTGCGACCGCGGGAATAGGCGGCACGAATCAGGCTCCCTGCAACGCGTGACCGAAGGTTCCGGAAATCACGACGCAACAACCGCGGCTAATCAAGCCGCTTCCACGACTGAGCTACGAGGAGGCAGTACCGCGGCGAAAATTGAATTCGGCGTTATCGCCGCGATCGCTCTTGTCCTTGCTGGCCATGTTTTTGGCGGCGTTCCAACTGCCGACTTCGCGGATGGATGAGGGAACGCTGCTGGTTTATCCCCGAGCAGGTTTTGAAGGGAAAACTGCCGTACCGTGATTTCGAGACCTTTTATGGCCCGCCGAATCCGTTTCTGCTCGCTGTGGTCTATTAAATAGGAGGCATCGGGCTCACCCCGGAACGGGCGACCAGATTCGCCTACCGGCTCATCCTTCTCGGCGCCATGTTGTGTCTTGCCCGGCGTTGGAACTCCACCGTCGCTTCCGGGTGCACGCTTTTTGCCGCGCTCTTTCTGGTGAGTCTGGGTGTCGCGGCTTATGTGTGGACGGGGGCGGCTGGCCTGCGCCCTGGAGATGAATCCGAGCAGGCAATCGACCCGGTTCGCGTCTCCCCGCCGATATCTGTCGGGCGGATTGGCTCTTCTCGACCGGAGCTTCGCATGTCTGGAACGAACCAAATGCGTCCAGCGAGCTCGGCTCGGATGCATCAAACCAAATGGTGCGATCGCGATTTGAGATTTGCGGCGAATTCGGAGCCTACTTGCTCTGCCGTCGCAGGAAAGATGGAAGCTAAGGTGACGGCGAGCGGCGCCGGCCTCTTGGCCTGCTTCTAGCTGCTCCGGAGGCATGGCCTCCTCCCCACTGGTGGATTCCGCGCCGTTCGATTTTCACGGCAAACGCGTGCTCATTTTCATCGTTGCCTACAACGCCGCGCGCACGATTGAAGAAGTGCTCAACCGCATTCCGTCTTCGCTGCATTCGAGCGCGGTCGAAGTGCTGATTATCGATGATTCGTCGGCGGACGATACTTTCGTCGAAGGGTTGCGCTTTCAGCATCAACGTCCGCCTTTCCAAATCACCGTGCTCCGGACGCCGGAGAACCAGGGTTACGGCGGTAATCAGAAGCTCGGTTATCGCTACGCCATCGATCACGGATTCGATATCGTCGCCCTCCTGCACGGCGACGGCCAGTATGCGCCGGAAAAACTGCCGGAGTTGCTTGCTCCGCTGGTTCGGGACGAAGCCGATGCCGTCTTCGGTTCGCGCATGATCGACAAGAAAGCGGCGCGAACGGGCGGGATGCCGTACTACAAATGGATCGGCAACCAGATCCTGACCACTTTCCAAAACTGGATGCTGCAAACGAACCTGTCGGAGTTTCACTCCGGCTATCGCCTGTATGCCACCCACGCGCTCGCGCAACTGCCGTTCGAATGCAATAGCGGGGCCTTTCACTTCGACACCGAGATTATCATTCAGCTGGTTCTGAAAAAATTCCGCATTCTGGAGCTGCCGATTCCAACCTTTTACGGCGACGAAATCTGTCACGTCAACGGACTGCAATACGCCCTCAATGTTTGTAAAGCGATGGTGCGGGCACGGCTGCATCAAATGAATTTGTTTTTCGATCGCAAGTTCGATGTCGCGCCGCCGGAAGAAACCTACGACCTCAAGCTCGGGTTCACCTCTTCCCACACCATGGCGATCGATGCCGCGCGCAGCGGCGCTCACGTGCTGGATGTCGGCTGCGGACGCGGGTATGTGGGGGCCGAGTTGGTGAAAAAGGGGTGCGCGGTCACGGGGATGGACCGTCTGATCCCGGCTGAAGGCCAGAAGAAAATGCAGTTCATTCACTGGGATCTCGATCGCAAGGAATTTCCCGTCAACGTTTCCCAGTTCGATCAAATCTTCATGCTCGACATCATCGAGCATTTGAAGCGGCCGGAGGAATTCATGGACGAATTGCGTTTTGCGACCGGTTGCAAGCGCCCCGAAGTGATCATCACCACCGCCAACATCGGATTTTTCGCGACCCGCCTGATGCTACTCCTGGGGCAGTTCAATTACGGGAAGAAAGGTATCTTGGACGCCACCCATACCCGCCTCTTTACCTTTCGTTCGCTGCGCGAATTGCTCCGGCAATCCGGTTACAAGATTCTCGACGTGCGCGGCATTCCCGCGCCCTATCCGAAGGCGCTCGGAACCAATTTCATCAGCCGGCTCCTGGTCTGGGCTAACGAGAAGTTGATTTCACTGAGTCGGTCTTTCTTCTCCTATCAAATTTTTGTGCGCGCCCAGGCCCTGCCGACGGTAAACAATCTGTTGTGCGAGACTATCAACACCAGCCAGGAATTGCGGCAGAATGCGCTGCCCAATTTACTTCAAGATCTGGAGCGCCCGCAGCAAACCTTCGGGCACAAGCTCGTATAATCCGAATTTGACGAACAGAATCTGGTACTGCCGCAGATCGAACGCGCACAGCGCCATGATGGAAAGAGCGAGCCAAAGATCGGCTCGGCGGAAGCGGGCAAACAGGGCCACCAAATAGCTCGCGGCCAGGAAGCACAACGGCAGATCCCACATGTTGGCATAGCGCAGGTTCATTCCGTAGCGGACATTGCACATCACAAGAAAGCTCGCGGCCAGGAAGGCCGTCAGAAAGATCACGGCGGAGTTGCTTCGTTTGAGCGTGAAAATGGCGCCGAATGCGAGCAAGAGGACAATCGGACTAACTAACGATAAATCGACAAGGTAGCGATACCAGGGTCCGTCCCCGGTTTTGAGGGCGTAGGGCAGAACGGCGGCCTTGCTTACGAGCAATTGATAGATGTGGATCGCGGTGCCTAGCGACCCGCAGAGATTCACCAGGATGGCAACTCCGAGGAGTGGGCCGACCAGGGTCGTCGCCAGGAGAAAACGCGTGAGTATGCCGATTCGAAACCAATAGCTCGCGCCCAAAACTGCGAGCAGGCCGAAATAGGCGAAAAGTGCATTTTCCTTGGTCAGGACGAGAAGGGCGAGCGCGATCCCATAGCCGGCGAGCCAGCGCCAGTCGTTCGGCCGTTGTAAATTTTCCCAGAGCAACCAGAGACAGGCCAGGGCAACGCAGGCAAAGACACCATCAATCAGGGCGTGCTGCGACATGTGGATTTGAGTTGGCGCGAACGCCATCAGCGCGCTGGTGACGAGGCACAATCGGACGCCGCCGAGGTGGATGGAAAAAATCGCGGTCAGCACGAGAGTAAGAATGCTGAACAGGCTGGAGATATTTTTCAGGGCGGCGAGGGCGTCGGCCCCGGTGGTTTGGTGCCAAAGATAAGCGCAAAAAATGTAGAGAAAGCGGGTCGGTGGCAGGATTGCGCTCGGAAGTCGGGCTTGCAGATTAACGTATCCTTCCGCCAGGTCCGGATACGAGGAGAGTCCCGCCTGGGAAAGGGTTTTGACGTATTCGCGATAGAGATTTTCGTCGAAACCGACGCCGGTAAAGCCAGGTTGGGGATGCAGGACTTCCAGGAAATGTAAGGGAGCGCGCTCAACGAAAAGAGCCGGTGGCAAACGCAAGAAGATCCCCACTGCGAGGACGGCGCATATTCCGATCAGGGGAAGGGCGCTGGGACGAGATCGGGCCGGTTCGGTCACGAATCAGGTTCCGGCCACTGGCGCCGGAGAGAGAAGTTTAAGGGCTGAGCTTTGTTGAGGCACGTTGTTTCGCCAGATGAGGACGGAACCGACGATCAGTGTCAACCAGGGAAGAAGGTTCCAGGGAGCCCAGACCGCGCTGAGGGCATTAGTCGAAACACCAAAATACCAGACCCAGGAGTGCGAGATGGTGCTGTAAAAAACAAAGAGGAAAATGGAGGCCGCGGCGGTGAAACAGACAAAGAAAGTGGGCGAAAGGACCAATAGGAATGGCGTTAACCAGACAAAGTATTGCGGGGCGACGCCTGGGGCGAAGATGAAGAAGCTCAGCCAGCTCATGGCCAGCGTAACGACAAGGCCCTGAGCATCGCTGCCACGTCTGCGCCACGCCAGGAAGAGAACAAAGGAAACGACTACGAGCTTAAGTAGGTTGCTGATAATGGTGGCGGCCGGCGCCAGCCCGAAAAAGCTGATCCGGCTTAGATGCTGAAAATCACTGATGCGGATGAGATACGTGATTCCCCAAAGACCCCAATAGCTTCCGTAGCTCAAAACATTCTTGGCGTAAGCGATGGGGGAGAAAATAAGCGGTTCCAAGGCGAGGAGCACAGTAGTGACGAGAAAGGCCGCGATAAAAGGGCGAAGCTGACGACGATTATGCCAGAACAGAGCGAACACTGGAATGAACAGGAGCGGCACAATTTTCACCTGCCAGCTCAAGCCCAGGAATAGACCGCAAAGAATCGGTTGCTGCCGCGCCGTCATCAGGCGGGCGATAACAAGGAACATCACCATGACCGAATCGGTGTTGCCATGAAATCCGCTGATCATGAGCGAAATTGGATTAAGCGCAAAAAGAAGGAGCGCCCAGAACGGAGGGCGACGATCGCCCATTGCGTCGGCCAATTTCCAAACGACCAGGCTCGAGACGAGGTCAGCGATAACTCCCGGCAATCGGAGAAGAAACGCAAAAGTAATGTTGTTATGGGTGAAGAAATAGAGACTTGAGAGGTCGTAAATCGCACGCAGGTAATAGGCAACCAGCGGCGGATGATTGAAGAGAATGACCCGGCGATACGTTTCGGCGAGACCGTGGATGCTCAGTTCCCGGCCGAACAGGAAAAAAACGACGGTGTCATTGGTGCCGATGGTGTTCCAAGCAATGAGAAGCTTGGCCCCGGTCGCGGCCAGGGCAGCAAGCAAGAACCAAAAGCCCGGCGATAAATACGTGGTTTGGTCGCTGTTCGCACGCCGATCGACCTCGGTTATCTCCCCGATTTTCATTGGCGGTGGATTTCTTCGCGCAACTGACGGAACTCGGGTTGCTGTGGACTTAGGGCAACAGCGGAATCGATTTCGGCGCAGGCATCGGCGCGGTCGCCCCTGGCGGCATAGGTCTTGGCCAAAAGAAAATGAGTCTTGGCGCTGCGAGTGTTGAGATCGAGCGCGCGCCGGAACCAATGTTCGGCCAGTTCGAATTGCTGGTGGTCCAGGGCGATTACGCCAAGATTATTGAGCGCGCCGCGGTGACGATCATCGAGCTGTAGAGTGGTAAGATAAAAGGTGGAAGCGGCCGCAGAATTTCCCTCCGCCAGCCGCAGGTTTCCGAGAGCGAAATTCGTTTCCGGATTCGTTGGGACATAAGCGCGGGCGAGCTGCAATTTTCTTTCCGCCAGGGGAAGATTGCCGGATTCGAGCGCCTGCCAACCGCTGTTGTAGGCATCCAACGCCCAAAGTGATGGATCGCGTTGCGGCCAGGAAATGAAATAGGAAGAGACAATTAGAAACGCGGCGTAGGCAATGGCCCAGCGAAATTTGCCCGCCACGACATGATTAAAAAACGCAACCAGGCCGAAGGCGGCGAAAATAAGAAGGCCCGGAACAATTGGCAGACGATAGCGTTCGGTGGTGAATACCGGCAACAAGGCGAGGACATGCAGGGCGATGGCGACGGCGATCCAACGTGAGAGCGGCGCTGTTTTCCAAACCAGAAAGATCGCTGGCAACGCCAGGGCCGCGACCAGGCCGAAATAAATTCCGGGCAAGGTGACGTTTTGCTCACGCAAGATCGTGATGATGCTGAGATCGTCGTATTGAAATGCGCTCCAAAGATTGCGGAGTTTGAGCGCAAGCAGACGAAGCCATGCTACCGGATGACTCGTTATGTAATTGCGCGCCTTCGCAGCCCAATACTGTGAGACCTGACCGCGTGGGAGAGCGTGTCCAGCGGCGGATTCAGCCGCGTCTATGGAATCCTGTAACATCGCGGCCTGCCCAGCGTGGAGACCGGGCGGAAAACGCGGATAACCAATCGCGCCCGGATTATTTCCAATCCAGAAATTAATACCACTGTGAGCGGACAGAAATACGCGGTCGTGGGCAATGAAACAATTGTGCATCCAACAGGGCGAAGTACCGGCAGCAGCGCCAAGGAAAAGCAGAACGAGGGCGTTTATGCGCGTGCGGAATTGGGAATGAGTGGAAATCGCCGGTTTGAGAAGGATTGCGCCGACTACCAACGGGATGAGGAAGAGAATCGTCGCGATTGCCGTCGCGGCGAGGCCAACCAGCAGACCGAGAATTAATGGCTCCCATTTTGTCGGCGCGTTCTTCCGGCTGACAATGCGCCAAAGGATGAGCCAAAAGATAAAGACAAACCAAGCGGTAGGCATGAGAACGACGGCGTAGGTTTGCGCCGGGACAAAAAAGGCCCAGCCCACCGCTGCGAGTACACCAGCGATTTGAGCACGGCGCAGGCCGGTTCCCAAAAAAATGCCGACCGAAACCTTATAGATTAGCGCCGCCGTCCCGGCATCGAGTAATGCCTGCAGGAGGGCAGGAATAAATGGACCGTAGCCGACAATCTTATAGAGGGCCGCGAGCAAGTAAGCGTACCCCGGCAGGCCGTAAAAGGCTAGGTGATCAGTAAGCTGGCCGTTAAGAATCCGCTGTGCCCAATCATCGTAAAAATGCATGTCTCCACGCGTCGGCAAGAGGTATGGCGAAGCGGTTAGTCTAGCGAGGACAACGACACGGATAAGCAGAACACCGCCGAAAACGTAGTGTGCCGGA
>Ga0310810_10010494_pt1 | contig 10787 bp, 6 predicted proteins | sample NCmetagenome_FD_207641 | JGI IMG/M metagenome (GOLD analysis project Ga0310810, IMG submission 207641) | Soil microbial communities from experimental microcosm in Duke University, North Carolina, United States - NC | ecosystem: Engineered > Artificial ecosystem > Soil microcosm > Unclassified ... | reverse complement strand
CGGTCGTGTACGTGCCGTGCGTCGCCGGCGGCACGAACCCCTTCTTGATGCGGCTGTTGGGCAGGACGAAGCGGATCGCATGATCGATGTGCCCGCTCGCGACCTCGTCGGCGGTGAAGAGCAAGGGCGCGATCGGGAAGCCGGCCGCGTCGGCGCTCGTGCACTGCAGGCCGCGGCCGGTCATGCCGTACGCGCGCGTCTCGTCCCACACCGCGAGGCAGCCGCCGTAGAACGTGCCGCCCGTGATGTTCGCGCGCCACATCTCGTAGAGCTTCTTGCCGACCGGATCGTGGACGAGCAGGTGGCAGTCGCCGTCGCCCGTGCACGCGTAGCCGCTCTCGCCCTCGAGGTTGCCGCCGGTGGGGACCGGCACCTTCACGCCGTCGCAGTCGGGCGAGTACCAGTCGTCGGTCTTCGTGAACGCCCTCTTCCGCGTCGTCGAGGTCGCGTCGAGGACGTCGAGATCGAAGTCGATCTGCATCTTGTTGCTGTTGCCCCAGCCGCCCGCGTTGGTGAGCGCGGTGATGATCGCGTCCGAGTTGCTTGCCTTCGGCAGCGTCGAGACGTCCTGCAGGAACCACGAGCCCGCGGGGAAGTAGCGGCTCGTGCCCGAGGTCGTCAGCGCGGCTTCCACCGACGCGGTCTCGGCGCCTCCGTCCGGCTCGCTCGGCTGCGCCGCGCTGGTACAAGCACCGATCAGACAAATAGCGATGATTGGCCCTCTCATGGAGTGCCCAGATTGACCATCATCGCGACAGAATCAATGACAGGATTCGGACTTGACGTTTTCCCGATATTCTCCCTCGACGTTTCCCGGAGGATCGTAGTTACAGACCCAGATCTCCATTCCATTGCATCGGGAAGTCCCGCATCCGACATGCTTGGTATCGCGCCATACGACCTGCGTGAAGTGGCCCGTCTCCATCGAGAAGCCGCCCTTGCGGAAGTCGTATTTCGCGATCTCGCCGTACCACATGCCGACCACGCCGCCGGCGTCGAGCGCGCCGACGGTGCCGGCGGCGAGGTTCTCGCCGTAGTCGGTCGTCGAGTGCTCGAAGCCGCAACCTTCGTCGCGCAGGTGATCGGCCCACTTCTGCGCGATCGCGGCGAGCTCCTTCGACCACGCGAGCGGCGGCGCGCAGTGCTTCGCGCGCACGCGGTTGTGGGCGGCGACCAGCGCGGCGCCCTCGCCCGCCGGCGTCGGTGACGCCTTGACCGGCTTGGCGAGCGGCGGCGGCGGCTCGCCCTCGCGGACCACGATCGTCCGCGGCTCGTGCGCGTGTCCGCCGCAGGCCGCGAGTCCCAAGAGCAGCGCCGGAATCGTTCGCACGGGCTCAAGTCTAGCGCCGGGCCCGCGCGGCGGTGGCGTATGATCGCGCCGATGTCTTCGGAGACGGAGCCGCTCCCCGAGCACATGTGGCGGAGTCTCGCCGAGCGCGCGTCTGACGGCCTGTTCGTCACCGACACCGACTTCCGCCTGCAGTGGGTGAGCCCGTCGGGCCAGGCGATGCTCGGCTACACGCTCGAGCAGCTGGTCGGACACCGGATCAGCGAGTTCTTCTTCGATCCGCCCGCCGAGCTCGCGCGCCTGCCGCTGCAGCGCGAGGCGATCCTCGGCGGCAAGGCGACGACGACCGTGCGCGCGTTCCGCACCGGCGACGGCGAGCGCCGCACCGTCGAGGTGGTCGCGACCGATCTCGGCAACGGCCTCGTGCTCGGCATGGCGCGCGACGTCACCGCGCGCGTCGACGCCGAGGCGCGGCTCGCGCGCTCGGAGGCGAGCTTCCGCGCGCTGATCGAGAACACGCCCGACGGCGTCGTCGTGCACCACGAGGGCACGACGGTCTACGCGAACGCCGCGATGGCGCGCCTGCTCGGCTACGACGACGTCGATCAGATGATCGGCGTGCCCGTGATCGATCACGTGCACCCCGACGACCACGCGCGCGTCGCGCAGCGCGTGAGCCGCCTGCACGCCGGCGAGGCGGCCGTGCCGTTCACCGAGGAGCGGCTGGTGCGCACCGACGGCGCGATCGTGACCGCGTCGATCGGCGGCCTCCGGATCGAGTTCGGCGGGCGCCCGTGCGTCGTCGCGATCGCGCGCGACGTCAGCGAGCAGCGCCGCCTGCAGGCCCGCCTGCTCGAGGCGGATCGCCTGGTCGCGCTCGGGACGCTGTCGGCGGGCATCGCGCACGAGGTGAACAATCCGCTCACCTACGTGATGCTGCACCAGGAGTCGATCGCCGCCGCGCTCGACCGCCTGCGCGCGCTGGTCGGCCCCGAGGCGCAGGCGTTGATCGATCGGATCGCGCAGAACGTCGCGATCGCGCAGGACGGCGCCGAGCGCGTGCGCCACATCGTGCGCGACCTGAAGATCTTCTCGCGCGTCGAGGACGACCTGCGCTCGCCGGTCGACGTGCGGATCGCGATCCGCCGCGCGCTCGTGATCGCGGGCCACGAGCTGCGCGATCGCGTCACCGTCGAGACCGACCTCGCCGAGGTGCCGAAGGTCAGCGCGTCGGACGGCCGGCTGACCCAGGTCTTCTTGAACCTGATCGTCAACGCGGCGCACGCGGTGGCCGAGCACGATCCGGCGCGCCAGCGCCTCGCGATCCGCGCGTGGGCCGAAGACGGCATGGTCAAGGTGAGCGTGAGAGACACCGGCGTCGGCATCGCGTCCGAGCACCTGCCGCGCCTGTTCGAGCCGTTCTTCACGACCAAGCCGGTCGGCGAGGGCTGCGGCCTCGGCCTCGCGGTCGTGCACGGCATCGTGACGTCGCTCGGCGGAACGATCGACGTCGCGAGCGAGCTCGGCGACGGCACGACCTTCACGGTCGCGCTGCCGTCGGTTTGAAGCCGCGCGCGGCTGTAAGGTCGCTCTCGATTCTCGAACCCTCGAATCGAGACGTTTTTCAGCGGGCGATTACAAATAACTGTCTCATTGACCACCTTAATCGAACTTGTTAGCAGTGGACCGTCGAGAATTAGCTCTCGCGCGAGGGTCCATGGGCACCAGTCGATCGGTGGTTTTCGGAGCGGCGGTGGCGGCGGCGTGCAGCGGGTCGGGCTGCGTTCTCGACGGAGATCGCGACTACGGCACGCTCGACAGCGAGGTCGCGTACAAACTGAACTCGCTCGAGTTCGGGAATTCGTACGGCACCTCGCGAACGTATTCGGACAATACGAACGTCTCACTCAAGCGGAACAAGATCCTCCAACTCCCATTCTTCCAAACGCTGGGTACGAATGGGCGGGTGTGCGCACACTGCCACCTTCCCGACGAGGGGTGGACGATCACGCCGGCGAACGTGCAGCGCCGCTTCACCCACCCGCTCGATCTCACGAACCCCGATTGCCTCGTCGACGCGACCGCCTGCGCGGCGGAGCCGGATCCCGCGAGCTACGGGCTCGACCCGATCTTCCGCATCAACGACGGCGCGAACTCGCCGCTGGCCGACGTCTCGAACGCCGACGCCCGTGCGGTCGCATACAGCATGCTCATGACCAAAGGCGACATCCGCGTCGGCATCGGCGTGCCGGCGAGCGCCGAGTTCGAGCTGATCGCCGTCGACGATCCGTACGGCTACGCGAGCGCGAACGAGCTCTCGCTCTTCCGCCGTCCGCTGCCGGCGACGAACCTGCGCCTGCAGGGAGGGAAGAACGCGACACCGGTGCTCACCACCGTGATGTGGGACGGGCGCGAGACGTTGCCCGGCCACGACATCGTCTTCGACCTCTTCGATCAGGCGAACGGCGCGACGCTCGGCCACGCGCAGGCCGCCGACGGCCTCAACAAGGGACAGCGCAACTCGATCGTCGATTTCGAGACCAACCTGCACACGGCGCAGTCCACCGACAACGGCGCCGGCGATCTCACGCTGTCGAACGCGGGCGGCGGGCCTGACTGGCTCGCGGCGAACCAGACCTTCTATCCCGGGATCAACGACGTCCTCACCGGTGACTCGAAGACCGGCAAGCCGTTCGATCCGAACGTCTTCACGATCTACGCGGCGTGGGCCGACTCCCCCGATCCGCACCGCGCCCAGATCGCGCGCGGCGAGGCCTTGTTCAACACCAAGCAATTCCAGATCACCGGTGTGGGCGGCTTGAACGACGCGCTCGGGATTCCGTCGCTCACCGGCACGTGTACGACGTGTCATGACTCGCCCAACTACGGACATCACTCGGTGCCGCTGGCGATCAACATCGGCATCAGCGACGCGTCGCGCCGGACTCCCGATCTCCCGCTCTACACGTTCCGCAACAAGCAGACGCTCGAGACCGTGCAGACCACCGACCCGGGCCGGGCGCTCATCACCGGCAGGTGGGCCGACATCGGCAAGTTCAAGGGGCCGATCCTGCGCGGGCTCGCCGCGCGCGCGCCGTACTTCCACAACGGCATGGCCGCGACCGTCGACGACGTCGTGACGTTCTACGACGGACGGTTCGCGATCGGGCTCACCGCGGACGAGAAGGCCGACCTCGCCGCGTTCCTGCTGGCGCTGTGATGGTGAAGCAAGTGACCGAACGCCTCGATCGCTTCGATCTCATCGCGGAGCTCGCGAGCGGCGGCAGCGCGACCGTCTTCCTCGCGCGCTTCACGGGCGAGGCCGGCTTCCAGCGGCTGGTCGCGATCAAGAAGCTGCACCCGCACCTCGCGCAGGAGCCGGCGTTCGCGCGCACGTTCCTGCGCGACGCCGGCTACGCGGCGGCGCTCCATCACCCGAACGTCGTCCCGATCCTCGAGATCGGGACCTCGCCGGAAGGCTTCTACCTGGTGATGGACTACATCGAGGGCGACACGCTCGCGCACCTGCTCGCGCGCAGCGTGCGGCTCGGCGTCGCGATCCCGCTGCGCGTCACCGTGCGCGTCGCGCTCGACGCGCTGGCCGGCCTGCACGCGCTGCACGAGCTCGCCGACGACGAAGGCAAGGCGCTCGGCATGGTCCATCGCGAGATCTCGCCGCGCAAGATCCTGATCGGCACCGACGGGGTCGCGCGGGTGTCGGACTTCGGCGTCGCGCACGCCGAGTCGCAGCTCGCCACGCAGCGCACGCGCAGCAAGGACAAGCTCGCCTACATGGCGCCCGAGCTCCTGCGCGGCGATCCGATCGATCGTCGCGCGGATCTGTTCTCGCTCGCGGTGGTGACGTGGGAGTGCCTCGCGCACAAGCGGCTGTTCCGCGGCGACACCGTCGACGACACGATCGATCGCGTCACGACCGCGGCGATCCCGCGCATCGATCAGCTGCGCAAGGAGGTGCCGCCGGCCTTGGCGCGGGCGCTCTCGCGCGCGCTCGAGCGCGACGTGACGTGGCGCGCCGGCACCGCCGCCGATCTGGCCGAGGCGATCGAGGAGGCCGCGGCGGGCGCGGATCTGATCGGCACCCACCGCGAGGTCGCCGCGCACCTCGAGCACGTGATCGGTGCCGATCTGGTGCGCCAGCGCGGTCAGCTGCGCGCGTGGATCGACAAGAGCGAGCCGAGCATCGGCTTCGCGTCGGGCTCGCACCTGATCCCCGCGGCCGAGCTCGACAAGGCGATCGCGATCGAGGCGGAAGAGGCACCGGAGCCCGAGTCCGAGCGCGCGAAGACCACGCAGGTGCGCGCGCAGGACGCGCGCCTGCCGACCGCGACCGCGCAGACGCGCAACGTGCCGCCGCCGCCGCCGGCCGCCGACTTCTCGCTGCCGCTGCCCGCGCCGAAAGCGAAGGACGACGCGGTGCCGATCCGCTTCGGCAAGTACGTCGTGCTCGGCCACCTCGCCGACGGCGGCATGGCCGAGGTCTACCTCGCCCGCGCGACCGGCATCGAAGGCTTCGAGAAGATCGTCGTCGTCAAGCGCCTGAAGCCGGGGCTCGCCGCGAGCGAGACCGCGACCCAGCTCTTCTTGCAAGAGGCGCGCATCGCCGCGACGCTCGAGCACCCGCAGATCGCGCAGGTCTACGACGTCGGCGTCGTCGACGGCTCGTACTTCTTCGCGATGGAGCACGTCTACGGCGAAGACTTGAGGAAGGTCATGAACGCCGCGATCAAGCGCGGCCGCGCGGTGCGCCTCGAGGACACGCTGCGCGTGATCACCGAGCTCGCGGGCGCGCTCCACTACGCGCACGAGAAGCGCGGCCCCGACGGCGAGCCGCTCGGCCTCGTCCATCGCGACGTCTCGCCGTCGAACGTCTTGGTCTCGCACGACGGCGCGGTGAAGCTGTGCGACTTCGGCGTCGCCGAGGTGACCGCCGGCCGCAACGACGGCAAGCAGCGCGTGCTCGCCGGCAAGCTCTCGTACATGTCGCCGGAGCAGTGCCGCGGCGACGCGCTCGATCGCCGCAGCGACATCTTCGTGCTCGCCGTCTGTCTCTACGAGCTGACGACCTTGACCAAGCTCTTCAAGGGCAAGACCGATCGCGACGTGGTGCGCCAGATCGTCGAGGGGCGCGTGCGCCCGCCGAGCGCGATCAAGCCCGACTATCCGCCCGAGCTCGAGCGCATCGTGATGAAGGGCCTCGCGCTCGAGCCCGACCAGCGCTACCAGACCGCGCAGGCGATGCGCGACGATCTCGAGAAGTTCGCGCTCGAGCACCGGCTCGCGTTGACCGCGAGCGGGCTCTCGCACCTGATGCACGCGCTGTTCTCGCCCGACGTGCAGAAGTGGCAGGCCGCGGTGCGCGCCGGCCACGTGCCGACGCTGCTCGAGAGCAGCGGGCCCGACACGCCGTTGCCGAGCGACTTCGACTACGCGCCGGTCGTCGAGCTGCGCAAGCCGCGCCCGTGGTATCGCGCGTTCGCCGCGCTCGCGGTGATCGCCGGCGCCGCCGCGCTCGCGAGCATCCCGCTCGACCTCGCGCGATCGGCGCGCGCGGATCGCGCCGCCGACGAGGCGAAGGCCGCGGGCGCGCGCATCGCGGGCCGCCTCGGCGCGCAGATCCGCGCGGTGCGCTCGCGCGCCGACGGCATCGCGACCACGCCGATGCTGCGCGCCGCGATCGAGACCGACGCGCGCACGATGCAGGACATGATCGCGCGCGAGGCGCTGTTCACGCCGGCGGCCGGCGAGACGATCGCGATCTATCGCACCAGCGGCGCGGCGCCCGTCGAGCTCTTGCGCATGCCGGCGACGGGCACGATCGCGCCGCTCGCCGCGGGGACGGTGAGCGTCGCGGCGAAGAACCAGGGCATCGTCTTGAGCGCGAGCGCGGCGATCAACGCGCTCTACGCGAAGGACACCGGCGAGCTCGTGATCGCGCAGTCGCTCGATCCGAAGAGCCTCGCGCGCGAGCTGCCCGCGACGATCACGCGCGCGTCGCTGCAAGGGCTCGCGCAGCCGATCTGGCTCGCGCGCGGCGCCGAGTCCGGATCTTCGATCGACGTGCCGCTCGTCCTCGACGCCGAGTGGCACCTGCCGCCGCTCGCGCTCAGCGCGTCGCTGCCGCCGCCGTCGATGACGTGGCTGCCGAGCGCGCGCTGGGGATCGATCGGCCTGACGGCCTTGTTCGTCGCGCTCGCCCTCGTCGGACGTCATCGCCACCGCTGGTGGCGGACCAAGAAGCCTGCCCGTAACGCCGGAGGAGATCGATGAAGACCACCATGGCGATCGCGTTGTCGATCCTGTTCGCGTGCGGCTCGCCGCACGCCGCGCCCAAACCCGCCGCGCCTCCGGTGCCGCCTGTGGTAGGCGCGAGCGCGGCCGCGACCGCGCCCGCGCCTGCGCCGAAACCCGGCTCGCTGTTCGAGCGCCTCGGCGGCCTCCCGGCGATCACCGCCGTCGTCGGCGAGTTCGTCGGCCGCACGACGACCGATCCGCGCATCATGGATCGCTTCTTCAACACCGACGCGACCCACCTGAAGGCGATGCTGGTCGAGCAGATCTGCGCCGCGACCGGCGGACCGTGCGCGTACAGCGGGCGCGACATGAAGACCACGCACGGCGGCATGGTGCTCGTCGACGACGAGTTCACGGCGCTCGTCGAGGATCTCACCGCCGCGCTCGACAAGTTCCACGTCGGCGCGCGCGAGAAGGGCGAGCTGCTCGGCGCGCTCGCCGGCATGAAGGGCGACATCGTCGCGCCGCCCGATCAGCTCCATCCGATCGATGCGAAGACGCTGGCGCGGGCGGAGAAGATCAAGGTCGATGATCCGGAAGCGCAGCGCCTGCTCGGCGCCGCGATCACCGCGGGTCGCCGAGGCCAGCGCAACTACGCCGAGCAGCTCTTCAGCCGCGCCGAGATGCGCGTCGGCGCGCCGGCGGTCGAATCGATCGCGAACGTCTTCCGCGCGAGCGCGCCGCCGCGGGTCGCGACGCCCGTCGAGAAGCTGCCGATGGACACGCCGGCGCAGCCGAAGCTCGCGGTCGGCACGTCGGCGGACGACGAGAAGAAGCTCGAGCACGGCGGCGCGCTCGAGGGCGCGATCCTCGTCGACGGCATGCCGCTCAAGGGCGTCGGCGTCGTGATGCTCGAGCCGGTCGGCGCGAAGTGGAAGGCGCGCACGCCGAAGGCGCGCGTCGTCGAGCAGCGCGGCCGCGAGTTCGCGCCGCACGTCCTGGCGACGCCGGTGGGATCGACCGTGGCGTTCCCGAACTTCGACTCGATCTTCCACAACGTGTTCTCGCTCAGCAGCGCGGGTGCGTTCGATCTCGGCCTCTACAAGAACGGCGAGTCGCGCGAGGTCACGTTCAAGAAGGAGGGCATCGTGCGCATCGGGTGCAACCTGCACTCGCAGATGAGCGCGTACATCATCGTCGTCGCGGCGCCGCACTACGCCGTCACCGACGGCGCGGGCACGTTCAAGTTCGAGAACCTCGCGCCCGGCACGTACAAGCTGAAGGCCTGGAGCGAGCACTCGGCGGCGCCGAAGATCAGCGAGGTCAAGGTCGGCGCGGGCGTGAACCAGATCAGCGTCGCCATGTCGGGCGACGCGCCGGCGTCGAACCCCGACAAGTTCGGTGAAGAACGCTGATACGCTGCGCGCCGCATGGGCGCGCTCGATGAAGCTTCGTTCGAACGGATCGTGAAGGCGTGCAGCGCGTGCGGCGGCACGTCGCTCGAGCTGCGCGCGTACCTCGATCGGAGGTTCGAGCTGATGCTCGGCGATCCGAACGACGACGGCCGCTGGGCCTACGACGGCGAGAAGTTCATCGACGGCGTCTATCGCGTCGCGTGCACCTCGTGCGGGAAGGTCGCGCACGAGTCGCACGTGTGCCCGCGCTGCAACGCCGCCGACGCGCTGCCGGCCGCGCTCGACCTCCCGACCCGCGCGATGCCGCCGAAACGCTGCCCGAGCTGTCGCGCGACCGAGCTGACCATGCTCGCGTTCGTGCCCGCGGTCGTGGTCTCGGCAGGCGGGCGCCCTCCTCCGCCGAAGCCGCTCGCCGAGCTCGGCGATCCAGGGTTCCACGTCATCTCGCTCGTGTGCGAGGAGTGCGGGCCGATCGACGAGAAGGACACGTGCCCGATCTGCGACGCGCCGGGGCCGCTGCGCGAGCGGCCGTGACGTCACAACGGCCACCATCGAGGATGCGTTGGTGGTCGATCCATCACGGCTTCACGCTCTACGTTCCTCTCTAGAGTAGAGTCCCGCCATGCACTGGCAGGACGAGCTGAAGGCGCTGTTGCGCCCGGCGGGCGGGGGGCTGTACCTGGTGTCGACGGGACGCGCGGCGCAGGAGAAGCTGCAGCGCACGCTCTATCGCGCCGACGACGACGCGACCGTGCGCCGCCGCTTCGAAGAGACGCTCGCGAAGATCCCGAGCGCGCGCGGCATCGTGCTCGGCGTCCCGTCCGACGTCGGCGCGGGCTTCGTGCGCGGCGCGAACCTCGGGCCGCAGGTGATCCGGCAGGCGCTGCTCGACGAAGATCACGCGTGGACCGCGTGGTGCGACGCGCACGGCGTCGTCGACGTCGGCGACGTCTTCGTCGTGCCGCAGCTCCTGCACGACGACATGCTCTCGGACGATCAGAAGCGCGCGACGCGCGACTCGATCCATCGCGAGCTGTCGGCCGAGGATCGCGCGAGCCTCCCGGTCTCGCCGCTCAGCGCCGCCGAGCGCGCGCTCGATCTGATCTTCGCGCAGAACGCGGCGGTGAAGCCGTTCGTCCTCGGCGGCGATCACTCGTGCGCGTGGCCGGTCGTCTCCGCGCTGTCGCGCGCGCGCACCGATCGCTGGGCGATCGTGCAGCCCGACGCGCACACCGATCTGCTCGAGCAACGCCTGGGCGTGAAGTACTGCTTCGCGACGTGGTCGTTCCACGCGAACGATCTACTCGGCCGCGACGGCCGCCTCGTGCAGGTCGGCACGCGCGCGTCGGGTCGCGATCGCGCGCACTGGGAATCGACGCTCGGCGTGCGCCAGTTCTGGGCCGCCGAGTGCCGCGCGCGCCCCGCCGAGACGCTCGACGCGATCGTCGATCACCTCCGCGGCGTCGGCGCGACGTCGGTCTACTTCTCGAACGACATCGACGGCACCGACGCGACCTACGCCGACGCGACCGGCACACCCGAGCCGTGGGGCCTCGAGCCCGACTGGCTGCTCAAGCTCATCAAGCGCCTCGGCGGCGAGATCGGGATCGCCGGCGGCGACATCATGGAGGTCGCGCCGCCGCTGCGTCAGATCCCGCGCGGCGCGACCAAGACCACGCGCCTCGCCGCGCGCTACTTCCGCGAGACGATCGCGTCGGCGCTCGCGCTCGCGGCGATCGCGCTCTACGCCGGGTGCTCGCGCCACACGATGGAGTCGACGCCGACGGAGTCCGCGCCGATCGCGGCCGAACAGAACATGCCGCCCGAGCCGA
>Ga0310810_10010492_pt1 | contig 10788 bp, 9 predicted proteins | sample NCmetagenome_FD_207641 | JGI IMG/M metagenome (GOLD analysis project Ga0310810, IMG submission 207641) | Soil microbial communities from experimental microcosm in Duke University, North Carolina, United States - NC | ecosystem: Engineered > Artificial ecosystem > Soil microcosm > Unclassified ... | reverse complement strand
CCTGAAAGAGCCAGCGCCGCTGGCGCTCGGGCCGTTGCAGTGCGACTGCAGCGCGTTTGTCGAACGGCCGCGCCAGTCGAGTCGCGACTACGAATCCGCCGGCGAGCGCGCCATCGCGCCAGGTGAACAGGGGTCGTTGGGTGAGGGGCGCACTGGCCGTTTGCGCGCGGGCGGCCGTTTGGGTAACGAGCACGAGGCTCGAAGCGAGTACGGCACTAGAGAGTGACTTCACGGGACTCGTCCAGATCACACAGGAACATTCGCTCGGCCTCCTGGCCGAGTGTCGCGTCTTCGATCACCGCGTCGAGTTCGTAGTTGATCGCGACGCCCAAGGGGTTGAAGTCCGTGGACCCGACGCGCACCCAGCGTCCGTCGATCACGCTGGTCTTGGCGTGCATCATCTCACCCTGCCATTCCCAGATGCGCACGCCGTTGGTGAGCAGCCGGCGATAGTAGCGCCGGGCCAGAAACGACACCCACATGTGATCGTTGCGACTCGGCACGAGAATCCGAACGTCGACTCCGTCGCGCGCGGCGCCGTTGAGCGCTTCGACCTCGGAGGGCGACGGCGTGAAATAGGCCGTCGCGATCCAGATCGAGCGGCGCGCCGAGATGGCCTGGATCTGCAGTGCGCGTGAGACGCGGAGGCGCAGTGGCTCGCCTTCGACTATGCCGACCAGCGCTGGGGTGTCGGTGGCTGGATCGAGATGGGCGCCGCGAGCAGGACGCCGAAGGAATCGATGCGAACCGCGGCGCTCGTGGCCTTTGGTGCGTCGCCACATGTGATCGAACGCCTGCATCATGTCCCGCGCTGCCGGTCCGTCGATCTGCACCGCGGTGTCGCGCCAGCGCGAGCGATGCTGCTTCTGAACGCCGGTAGTCCACTCGCGCCCCACTCCGACGCCTCCCGTAATGCCGACGCGCCCGTCCACGACGAGGAGTTTCCGGTGATCACGCGGCACCAATCCGAGCCACGGTCGAAAGCCGACGGGATTGAACACCGCGATCTCGACGCCGGCTTGCTGGAGCTGCCGGAAGAATTTCCTCGATTCTCCGCGACCGCCGATCCAGTCGCGAAGGAGCCTGACGTTCACTCCCCGTTTGACGGCGGCGATGAGCGCGTCCCCGAATCGCTGGCCGACGTCGTCAGCGCGAAAGATGTAGCTCTCGAGCGCAACGCTGGTCTCGGCGGACTCGATGAGCCCGATCATCGCCTCGAAAGTCGCCGGGCCATCGCGCAGGAGGACGACGCGATTGTCGCTCGAGACGTCGGCCGCGGCAATCCGCCAAAGACCGCGCGCGAACGACGGGCCTGGGGAGGTAGCCACCAGGTCCGCGACCGCGCGCTGGGATGTCACGTCGCGCACCGGGATCGTCACGTCTGACATGTGTTACAGGATGTGTGCCTTGGTCCGAGCGGGACTATGCGCAATGCCCGGGCCAGCCGAGCCCGTCATTTTACGCTATCATTGCGTATGCTCAAGATCGATCTCTCGGGCCGGCGCGCCCTCGTGGCCGGCGTAGCCGACGATGCGGGGTTCGGATTCGCCATTGCCAAGGCACTCGCCGAAGCGGGCGCCAGCGTCTGCGTCGGCACGTGGCCGCCCGCGCTCAACATCTTCCTGACCCTGCTCGAGCGCGGAAAACTAGACGAATCGCGGCGCCTGACGTCGGGGGAACTGCTGACCTTCGAGAAGATCTACCCGCTCGACGCCGTATTCGACCGCTACGAAGAGATTCCGGAGGATTTGCGGGCGAGCAAGCGATACAAGGAAGCCGGCGACTGCTCGATCGGGGGGTTGGCGCAACAGCTCGTCGCTGATTTCGGCGACAAGCCGCTCGACATCGTGGTGCACTCGCTGGCCAATGGACCAGAGGTCAAGAAACCACTCATCGAAACGAGTCGCCGAGGCTATCTGGACGCATTGAGCGCCAGTGCGTATTCGCTCGTGTCGATGGTGCAGCGGCTCGGACCGTTGATGCGGCCGCACGGCTCGTTCCTCTCGCTCACCTATCTGGCCAGCGAGCGCGTGATTCCGGGCTACGGCGGCGGAATGTCGTCGGCCAAGGCGGCGCTGGAGAGCGACACGCGTACGCTGGCGTTCGAGGCCGGGCGCCAGTTCGGCTGCCGCGTGAACGCCATTTCCGCTGGCCCGCTCGCCTCGCGCGCGGCGAGCGCGATCGGCATCATCGAGAAGATGGTCGAGTACGTCTCGCAGAACGCACCACTGACCGAACGACTCACGGCCGAGGAAGTCGGCCGCGTGGCGGCCTTCCTCAGTTCGCCGCTGGCGAGCGCGATCACGGGGAACACGGTGTACGTGGACAAGGGCTATCACGCCATGGGCATGGCGGTGCCGAGCAACTAGCAGGCTCGCTGACGCTGCGCTCCGCGGCGCGCTAACTTCTGCGTTGGCGCGCAGGACGCCTCCCGTCCGCGGGAAGGACCGAGTCCACCTGCTTCGTTCTTCGAGGTACTCACGGTTCTCGCGAACCTCCTTGTCGCCCGACGCTGCGGACACGGGCTTTCTTAAGGAGGCTCGTCATGCCCGCTCGGGGCCTTCCGGCTCGCCCGGACCTGAAACAACTCAAGCATCAAGCGAAGGATCTCCTTCGCGCCTTTCGACGAGGCGACCCGTCCGCCGTCGCCGACTTCGCAGCATATCATCCGCAGCGTGTGGATGCGACGACGGCTCGGCTCGCCGACGCCCAGCTCGTGCTCGCGCGCAGTTACGGCGCGATCAGCTGGCCGCGACTCGTCGCCGCGTGCGAATTGATCGAGGCCGTCACTCATGAGGAGTTTGATAAGCTCCGCGGGCTAGCCAGCAAGCATTCCGACGTACTCACGGAGGGCGGCGATCGCGCCGGATGGAGCGAGCCGATGGCGGCGGCAGCGAACATCGGTCTGCGTCGGGTCATCGAAACGCTCCAAGCCTACGGCGTGCGAAGTGTGAGCGCCGCGATGGCGCGGCCGGCGTTTCACAAATGGCTCGACACGCTCCGAGTGCTCGCGCGAATGGGCGGACGCCCACCACGCGAAGCCGTCGGCGGATCAGTCGAGCTCCTGCAGGGCGACGACTTTGCATTCATGGTTGGAGTTGGCATCGAGATCGGCGCTCCGGGCGAGCCGAATCGTGACGAGGGTGAGCGCGATTGGCGTGAGCTCTGCGCGCTGGCGCTCGAGACGTACACGCGGAATCCAGCGGGCAAGCACCAGATTCTCGACGTCATGGCCGACAAAGGCGTCCCGCTGCCGGATTCGCCGGCGATGGCCGTTCATCGTGGTCGGCTGGATTTGCTCGAACGCCACTTGGAGCGCGATGCCGACGTCTTGAATCGCCCGTTAGCGATCGACGACGTCTATCCTCTCGCATTGGGCTGTCACGAAGACCGAGACCTCGCCCTCCACGGCGCGCCGCTCGACGGCGCAACGCTTCTCCACATGGCGGTCGAGTACGAGGAACTCGACGTGGCGCGCTGGCTGAACGAGCATGGCGCGGACGTGAACGCGCGCGCCCTGGTCGATGAAAGCGGATTCGGAGGCCACACTCCGCTCTTCAACTGCGTCGTGAGCTACAACGCGGGGCGGCACGATGAACGGCTCGGGCGGCTGCTCCTCGATCGCGGCGCAGACCCGAACGCGCGCGCATCGATTCGCAAGCGCCTCCCGTTTGCGCCAGATAGCAACGTTCATGAATACAAGAACGTGACTCCGCTCGGGTGGGGCCGCGCGTTTCACGAGCAGAGTTATGTATCGCAGGCGGCAATGAGGCTCATCGTTGAACGTGGTGGAACGGAATGAGCTGGCCGGGCAACGGTTGACTCACGTCCGTGCCTCGGACTTGCCCCGTCGCGCAAGAAAGGTCGGCGACTCTGGATTGCCCGTGATGTCGCAATGGAGCTGCCGATTCCGTGTCCCTTGAAGGGAGCATCATCGGTAACAGGACACGGAAACAACGAAGGCAGCTCGATGACGGGCATTTCACACGACGATTCTGAGCCCTCCATGCGACCGACACGCCGTTCGACTGCCCATCTGACGAGGATCGTACGCGGGCTCATCGCGCTGGCCGCGGTCGCGGTGTACGCGCCGGTCGCGAACGCTCAGCAGGTCGGACGCGGTTTCACGTCGCCGGAGATCGACTTGCCGACGCTCGACGGCGGACGCGTCAAGCTGTCGGCGCTCAAAGGGCATCCGGTCGTGATCACGTTCTGGGGAACGTGGTGTCCGCCCTGCCGGGAGGAGTTTCCGGAGCTGGTCGCCGCACAGAAGCAATACCGCGGGGTCGGGCTCGTGGTGCTGGCGGTCAACGAACGCGATGAGGAGCTCACGACAAAGGCTGTCCAGGACTTCGTGAACGAGTTCGGGGCGGATTTTCTCGTGGCGCTCGACAGTCGCGGGCGCACGCGTCGGAGCTTCCGCCTGATCGGTCTGCCGACGACGATCTTCGTCGACGCGGCAGGCGTCATCCGCGCGGTTCATCCCGGTCCCATCAGCCGCGTCGAGCTCAGCGACGCGCTGACGGTCATCTTGGAGGCGAAATGAGCGATCGTCTAAACGAAAGCCACCCGCTGTTGCTGGTGTTCGGTGCAGCAGTGATCGCGGCGTGCGGAGCGTCTGGTGACGTCGGCCGAGGTCCTACGGACGCCGGTTCTCCGCCGGGAAAAACACCCGACGGGCCGACGAGTGGTTGCCCTGGGTACGTAGACCAGACTCACTGTCCCCCGTTCCCGACCGGCGGGCCCTACTCGATCTCCGGCGTCCTCACGCTGCGCACGGCGAGTGGCGCCGCCCCGCTCGCGAACACAGGGGTCGGGGCGTTCGTCGTCATGACCAACGGCAGCGGTTACGGCATGGCGCCGGCGATCACCGACGCTGACGGGCGATACCGGTTTTCGAATGTGCCAAATGGACAGGTCTTCCTCTTCGGCGGCGCGCCGCACGCCTATCAGCCCTGCGCTGCTATCGCGACCGTGAGCGGGGCGAACGGCGAAAAGGACATCGAGATCCTCGACTCGGCGGTGACGCGACCGTTGACAGCCGCAGACTCGCCGATACTCTCGGGCACCGTGTATCGATCTACCAATGCGGGAAGACAGCCGGTAGCCGGTGCCGCCATCGAATTCGAGTACCCTGCCGCGATCGTGGCCCAGACGATCACCGACGCCCTGGGGCGGTATTCACTGTGCGGTCTGCCGATGGGGCGCGGAGGTCTGAACGTATGGCTGGATGGTCTCCCAGTAGGCGGCTCCGTCGTGAACATCAGCGGTGACCAAGTGTTGGACTTCGATCTGTTCGCGACCAGCGAGCGCTACTCGATCTCCGGCGTCCTCACGCTGCGCACGGCGAGTGGCACCGCCCCGCTCGCGAGCACGGTGGTCGGGGCGTTCGTCTTCACGACCAACGGCAACTCTTACGGCTTGGCGTCGGTGATCACCGACGCTGACGGGCGATACCAGTTTTCGTATATGCCAAACGGATACGTCGTGCTCTTCGGCGGCGCGCCGCATACCTATCAGCCCTGCGCAGCTATCGCGTTCGTGAGCGGGGCGAACGGCGTGAAAGACCTCGAGCTCGTCGACTCGGCGGCGACGCGACCAGAGACGGCGGCGGACTCGCCGACACTCTCGGGCATCGTGTATCGATCTACCAACGCAGGGAGACAGCCGGTAGCCGGCGCCAGCATCAGATTCAAATACGCTTCCGTGATCGCGGCCAAGACAATCACCGATGCGCAGGGGCGGTATTCACTGTGCCATCTGCCGATGGGGCAGGGCGGTCTGGAAGTATGGCTGAATGGCGTCGCAGTAGGCGGCTCCGTCGTGAACATCAGCGGTGACCAAGTGTTGGACTTCGATCTGAGCAAGTGACGATCTCGCGTTCAGCTCCATGGCGTTGGTTCCCTCGCGCGGCGACGACATCCCTCTCTGATGCGTCGACGTTCTGCTAACGACCAACGATCAATGGCGCGAACCGCCCGAGGCCGACGCGATCGATCAGCACGCGGAAGCGCGCGCTGTGGCGGATCGTGTCGTACGCCTCGTCGTTCAGGCCTATGTCCGTCGGCCAGAGCTCACCGGCGGTGGTGGCACGGGCGAGCCCGGCCAGCGCATTGGCCGTGTCGCCAAGTGCGAGGTAGGTGAGCGCGCGCTGTGTCTCATCGCCCCACTCGGGAGGCCCTGCATCGAGTCGTTCGAGCAGTTGCCGAGCGCCACCGACGTCGCCTGACTTCGCCAACTGGTATCCGACCGTCGCGACGCTCGGTTGCATGCGCATCACGAGCGCATGTGCCTCTTTCGGTCGGTTCGTCGCCAGGTAGATCGTGGCTCCGTGGATGAGCGTCGTGACGTTGTTCGAGTCAGTCTCGAACGCACGACGGGCCTCGGCGAGCGCGCTGTCCATCTGCCCGGTGAGCAGGTAGATGTAGGCCATATGGCTGAGCACGAGCGCGGACGCGGGGTCCAGGGCTCGCGCCGCCCGTATCTGCGTCAACGCTTCGGCGGGCCGACCGCTCATCATGAGCAGCCTGGCGTACTGAACCCGAGCTTCGACGTTCCGAGGGTCCAGGCGCACGGCTGTCGCCATCTCGGTCTCCGCACCGGTCCAATCGTACGCCTCCCAGAGCGCCATGCCGAGCGCCACGTGCGGCAGCGCCTGCGTCGAGTCGAGTGCGAGTGCGCGGCGCGCGGCTTGAACCAGCTCATCGTGCAAGACCGACGGTTGCACCTTATGAAACCACGGTGTGAGCGCGAGTGCCACGCTCAGGCCCGAGTACGCCGGTGCGAACAGCGAGTCTTCCCGAACGGCGCGACGGAACAGGTCGACGGCTTCCTTCACGCTCTGGCCGCGGCGAGCGAGCTTCTCCTGGCCGGCGACGTACAGGCGAAACGCTTCCGAGCTCGACGTCTGCTGATGCGGAAGACGAACCGGCGCAATGCCAATCGCCCGCGGAAAGAGGCGGCGCAGGGTGGCTGTCAGGTCACCAGCGATCGAGTCGGCGACGGCGCCTTGCTCGTTGGTGTCGACGACGAAGGCTCTGTCCCAGAGACTCGTCGCGTCGATGGCGCGCTCGAGATCAGCGGACAAGATCCAGCGGCCGCGGTCCTGCCGAACGACGGCGGTCAGCAGATAGTCCGCCTTGAGTCTCGCGCCGGCCTCGGTGACGTCTGGGGCGAGCTGTCCGCGGTAGGCACGGGCACCGGTGCGGCTCCTGATCAGGATCCCCGGCACACGTGCCAGCGCCGAAGCGACTTCGTCGCCGAGGCCGTCGGCGATGAGCGCCATCGTGCTATCCCCGGCAATGTTGCCGAACGGAAGGACAGAGACGGTGATGGGCGCATCGGCGCTCGCCGGTCGCGTAGCCAAGTACGCTGCCGCCACGACCACCGCGGAGAAGGTGGCGATCGCCGCCGCAATTCGCGCGCGGCTCGAGCGACGCCCGCTCGCGGGATGCGTCGTTCGCGCCGTGGAGACGTCGATGTTCGTGGCGCCGTCCAGAATCGCCGAAAGATCGCGTGCGTTCTGGGGCCGGTCGCCGGGAGCCTTCGCGAGACAGCGCGCCAGCAGATCGGCGACGGCCGGCGGCACATCCGGGCGCAGCTCGGTAATTGGGCGTGCCGTCGTCGCGATGTGTGCGGCGATCAGCTGATGCGTCGCCTGCGCCTGAAATGGCGGATGCCCGGCGAAGAGCTCGTACCCGAGACACCCGAAGGAGTAGATGTCGGCGCGATGGTCGATCGTCGCATCACCCGTCGCCTGCTCGGGCGCCATGTAGGCGGGCGTGCCGATCACGGTGCCGGCCTGCGTGAGCGTACCGGTCGGCGCGGCGCCGTCGCTCTCGTCAGCAGCCGCGCTGGCGGCGGCGATCGCCTTGGCGATCCCGAAGTCTGTGACGACCGCGGCGCCGCTCGAGAGCATCACGTTATCGGGCTTCACGTCGCGATGGACCACGCCGCGATCGTGCGCATACGCGAGCGCTCGCGCGACGTCTCGCAGCACGTTGACCGCCTCCGAGATCGGCAGCGCACCGCCGTCGCGAAGCCGGTCGCGAAGCGATTGGCCCTCCTCGTACGGCATGACGAAGAAGAGCGCGTCCCCTGCTTCACCAGAGTCGAACAACGGCACGATGTTCGGATGGCGCAAACGCGCGGCGATCTCGATCTCACGCAGAAACCGCTCACTCGCGAGTGACTGGGCGAGCTCCGGCCGAATCACCTTGACGGCGACGTCTCGCGCGTGCTTCAGGTCTTGGGCGAGGTACACGCTCGACATGCCACCGCGCCCAAGCTGTTTTCCAATTCGGTACCGGTCACCCAGTACCTCGGGGACATAGTTGGCCGCTTCATCGCTCGCGAGGTCGTTGAATCGACGCGCGGCGGACTCATTGAGCAGCGGCATGTCCTGTTCGCACTCGACGAGCAGCTGCTCGAGCTGACGCTGGAGCGCAGCGTCGCCCTTGCTCAGCTCCCTGACGCGGTCCGCGCGCTCGCTGGCCGGCGCATCCAGCGCCGCATCGAGCAACGGCGCTAGCTCCGCCCAATTCGACGGAACGAACGGCGCGCCATCTCCCGGCGTCGACGAATTCGTCACGCGGAAAGCGCCCGGCGCAGGAGCAAGCGCGCTTTCACCCAGTCGCGCTGGACGGTTCTGCGTGTGACTTCCAGCGCCTCGGCGATCTCGTCGTCGGTGAGACCGCCAAAGAACCTACAATCCACGACGCGAGCAAGTCGCGGCTCGACGAGCGCGAGCCGTTCGATGGCGTCGTTCAACTGGAGCATGGTTTCCGGCTGGTCTTCTGCCGCGATGAGCTCACTGTCCAGCGTGATTCGCTGACGATGTCCGTCTCGTTTTTCAGCAAGCCGGGCGCGCGCGCGGTCGACGAGAACGTGGCGCATCACCACCGATGCCAGGGCGATGAGATGCGCGCGGTCCCGCCACGTCACGCGCTGCTGTTCCAGCAGCTTCAGATACGCTTCGTGGACAAGCCCTGTCGTCGAGAGCGTGTTGCCAGGTCCCCGCGCCGAGAGTTGGCGCCGAGCAATGGCCCGCAACTCGTCGTACACCGCCGGCACGAGGCGGTCGAGACTTACCTGGCTCGGCGGCCAGGTTTCATGCATGGAGTTGGACTGGTCGGCCGATGTGTCCATGGCGCTAGCGGGCACCGCCCGAGAGAGTCGGCTAGAACGTACAGCGGAGTCCGAATGCTCGCCACGGAAACTGGCACGAGGACCGGGGACGCGGGCGCGCCAGGCCCGCGGACAATGTCGGATGCTGCATCTCATCCGGCGGATTTTCGGCAGACGCCGGATCCCTCCGCACCTCGCGCGGCGCTCTTATGTTGTTCCTTTGCAGCTGAACTCGGGCGTCAGCCGGCATCCCGGATGGTCTTTCCGAATTCTCCCGACACGACTCAGATCGTACGACGGGCGTTGCATCGCAAGCGCATCGAGTATTCCGAGGATGCGCTGCTTGGAGTATTGGAAGATGGCAGTGACCGCTACGCGGTGTACTGGGCAACGATCGCGCTGCGGGACGTGGGAACTCTCCGAGCAGTTTCCGCACTCCAAAAACTTCTGCACTATCCGATGCAGGATGTAAAGGACTGTTCCGTGCTGACGATCGCCCACCTCGCCGGCCCCGCAGCCACCGAGTTCTATGTGCACGCCCTTCGCGACAAGCGCACACGAAAGCAGTATCCGATGTGGGCAATTCGGGTGGCAGCAGACGAGCGTGCCGTTGACGCCGTGCTCGAGTACGTCGATCGAGCTCTCAAGCGCCTCGAGCGATCCACGCCGGCAGACCCGGGGGATGCCTACGTTGATGGCCTCGAGTACCTGTCGCGGTTTCACGAAAGCGACCCGCGCATCGAGACGGTTTTCGCGCGCGTTCGCCGCGTCTGGTCCCGACTCCCAGCCGGCGTGCAGAAGCGTCTGTTTGAGTCTGTGCCGGTCCTCGCGCCGGCGGGTTAAGGAACGCCCCACCTCACTCACCGCGCACCGGAGGTTCACATGAAGCGAGTCACGGGCATCGGCGGCATCTTCTTCAAAGCCAAGGATGCCCCAGCGCTGCAAGCTTGGTACAAGGCCCATCTCGGCATCGACGTCCAGCCGTGGGGCGGCGCCGCGTTCGACTGGGTCGACTCCGATGGCAAGCCCACGGGCGGAACGACTGCGTGGTTGGTCGCTCCGCAGGAAAGCAAGCAGTTTGCTCCCAGCAGCGCCTCGTTCATGGTCAACTACCGCGTTGAAGACCTTCCCGCCCTCATCGCCGCGCTCAAGTCGGAGGGCTGCAACGTCCTCGACAAGATCGACGACTCCGAGTATGGCAAGTTTGGCTGGGTCATCGATCCCGAAGGAAACAAGGTCGAGTTGTGGCAACCGCCTGCCGGTCAATGACACACCTTGGTGTCCCGCGGCATTTGCCCTTCGTGTTGCGCATCCTGGACAGCGCCGGATGGACGGTGCGAGTACGAAGCGAGAACGCGATACTCCCGGCAGATCTCGTGTGGCCGGAGGCATTACGCGCACGATACCCGACCATTCCGCCATCACTGACGGATTTTGTCGCTCGTGTCGAGGCGTGTGTCAAACCCGACGAGACCGCGTGGTTTCTCACTGCCGATGACTTTGCCGAGCGTAGCGACTCGGCATTCGCGTGGAACGAGTGGGAACGGATGGACCTGTCGCGACTGACGGAGGACGGAGACTCCGACGGCGTACTGCGCGTCAAGTCATTCTGGGATTCGTACCTGCCGTTCTACCTCGACGTCGCCAGCGAATACGCGTACT
>Ga0310810_10010491_pt1 | contig 10788 bp, 9 predicted proteins | sample NCmetagenome_FD_207641 | JGI IMG/M metagenome (GOLD analysis project Ga0310810, IMG submission 207641) | Soil microbial communities from experimental microcosm in Duke University, North Carolina, United States - NC | ecosystem: Engineered > Artificial ecosystem > Soil microcosm > Unclassified ... | reverse complement strand
GCTGCTCACCGAGATCGAGCAGGACACCGTCACATACCGCCCGAACTACGACGGCACCAAGACCGAGCCGGTGGTGCTGCCCGCGCGGCTACCTAACCTTCTGATCAACGGGGCCACCGGCATCGCTGTCGGCATGGCCACGAACATCCCGCCGCACAATCTGGGCGAAGTGTGCACGGCGCTCATCCGCCTGCTGGAAAACGACGAACTTGGCAACGCGCAGCTGTGCAAGTACATCAAAGGCCCTGATTTTCCGACCGGCGGCCAGATTCTCAACTCCGCCGAAGAAATCAAGCAGATCTACCGCACCGGCACCGGCAGCATCAGGCTGCGCGCCACGTGGGACATCGGCGACGAGACCCGCTCCACGAAGACGGTCTTCATTGACAGCGTCCCATACACGGTGAACAAGTCGCAGCTGGTGGAGCAGATTGCGGGCGTGGTCCTTGGCCGGAAGCTGCCGCAGCTCCTCGACGTGCGCGACATCTCGACCGACGATGTGAGAATCGCGCTCGAGATGAAGAAGGACGCCGACGAGAAGATGGTCATGGCGTACCTCTACAAGCACACGGCGCTGCAGACCACTTTCCCGGTGAACCTCACCTGTCTGATTCCCACCGAGAACCCGGAGGTGGGGCGGCCGGAGCGGCTGGATCTCAAGTCCATCCTGTGGCACTTCCTCCATTTCCGTCTCGAGGTGGTCACGCGCAGGCTGGAGTACGAGCTCGAGGCGCTCAAGAAGCGCGTGCACCTGCTCGAAGGCTTCGAGAAGATCTTCGACGTCCTCGACGAGGTGCTCCGCATCGTGCGGAAGTCGGAGGGGAAACAGGACGCGGCTGAAAAGATCATGAAGCGTTTCGGTCTGGACGCCGAGCAGACCGACGCCATTCTGGAGCTGAAGATCTACCGGCTCGCGCGGCTGGAGATTCTGGTCATCCAGCAGGAGCTCGATGAGAAGCGGAAGCGCGCGCGGCAGATAGGCGGGTTGCTCAAGAACGAGGAGCAGCGGTGGAAGCTGGTCCGCGAAGAGCTCGAAGCGGTGCAGAAGACGTACGGCGATGCGAAGGCCGACAAGCGGCGCACCAAGATCGAGGCGGAAGAAACGGTGGAGTATTCGGCGGACGACTTCATCGTGGAAGAGGACAACATCGTCATCGTGTCGCGCGACGGCTGGGTGAAGCGGCAGAAGGAAGTGAAGGATCTGTCTACCACCCGTCTCCGCGAGGGGGACTCCGTGCTGGCGGTGCTTGCGGGAAGCACTCGCGCCACGGTGGTGTTTTTCACCAACTTCGGGAGCGCCTACACCTGCCGCGTGGTGGATGTGCCGCCGTCCACCGGCTACGGCGAGCCGCTCCAGAGCCTGTTCAAATTCAAGGACGGCGAGCGGGTGGTGGCGGCGGCGAGCCTCGACCCGCGCTTCACGCCGGGCATGAAGGCCAAAAAGGAAGGCGACGTGCCGCCGACGCATGCCGTGGCGGTGACCAGCGACGGCTACAGCCTGCGCTTCAGCATCGAGCCGTTCGTGGAAGTGAGCACGCGCGCGGGACGCCGCTTCGCGCGCGTAGGCGAGGGCGCCGAGGTGGTAGGCGTATCCATCGTCAAAGGCGGGGAGATTCTGATTGCGGCCACTCGTCAGGCACGCGCGCTGCTCTGTAACCTGGACGAGGTGAATTTTCTCTCCGGGCCGGGGCGCGGCGTGATCCTCATCAAACTCGGGAAAGACGACGACCGCGTGCTGGGCTTCGTGGCGTCATCAGGCGATCGTGATCTGCTCACGGTCGAGACCACCCGCGGTGCGAGTCAAACCATCAGCACCGGCAAGTATGGCGTCACCAGCCGCGGCGGCAAGGGCCGCGAGTTGATGCAGCGAGGGGAATTTACGAGGGTTGTTCCGACTACTCCCGAGCTGCCTCAACTAGTGAACTAATGAACTAGGGAACTAGTGAACTAGGGAACTAGTGAACTGCTCGTGCACGCGTGCTGCGTGGTTCATAAGTTCCCTAGTTCCCTAGTTCCCTAGTTCCCTAGTTCCCTAGTTACAACCACTATCTCTGCGCAAACCCCTCGCGGTAGCCCACGCGGAACCCTTCGCGGTAGCCGCCCTGGTATTCCCCAAGGGTGCCCAGTTGCGAGTAGTAACCCGAATCCGCGCGCTCGAGTTCTGTCTGGCCGTCCAGGTCCCAGCCGTGACCGTTCACATAGTCTTCGCGGCCGGCCTGCCGTCCTTCGCTCAGCCCGCGGTCGTAGCCGCTCTGGGCCGCACGGCTGCGCTGAGGCGCTGGGCGCTCATTCCACCGGCCGTCGTTGACGTTCTGGTCCGTGATGCGATTGGTCGTATTGGCCAGTCCCGCCTGGAATTCCATGCGGCTTAACCGATTGTCGCTGCTGGTATCCATGCGATAAAACGAGCCGTCGCTCCACTTCCATTCGTCCCGTGTCAGCCAGCCGTCACGATTAGTGTCCAACTCGGCAAAGCGGTTCGGCCCGTTGGGGTTGGCCTCGAATTCCGCGGGGTTGAGACGAACGTCACCGTTCGTGTCCAGACGGACGTACTCACCCTCGGTGCCGCGCCACTCGGTCCACGTGATCAGTCCGTCGTGGTTCGTGTCGAGCGCGATGAAACGCGCATTCGGCTGGGCAACGACCGGGCCGGCGTTGTTGGTGTACGACTGGAATTCGTACTGACTGATACGATTGTCGCGATTGACGTCCAGCCGCGTGAATTCCCGGTCGTCCATCGTCCATTCGTTCCGCGTGATCCACCCGTCGCGGTTGCGATCGACGTTCGTGAACATGTAGCGCGGCCCACCCTGCGCATCGGCCACGCCGTTGCTGAGGGCGTACTCGGCAATGCTCAATGCGCGATCGCGGTTGACGTCCAGCCGGTTAAACAGTCCTGCATCCGCGTTGGACGCTCGCCATTCATTGGTCGTGATGCGGCCGTCGCTGTTGCGGTCGTAGGCGTTGAAGCGCTGGCTGATGAGCGCATCCTGCTGGTTGATCGTGCCGTCCAGATTCCAGTCACGCACGATGCTGCGCGCGTATGCCGGCTTGCGGGCGCCCGGCCGCACTTCGTCTCCGGAGAGGACGCCATCGCCGTTCCAGTCTTCGTTGTTGAAAGAGGTGTCATTGCCGCGCCACTCGTCGCGCGTGATGACGCCATCTCGATTACGGTCCTGCCCTTGAAAGCGCATCTGTTGCGCGTCTGCCTGGCTTGCAGTGGCGGCGCCGAAAAGCAATATCGCCAGGCCTGTTTTCAACGGGAATTTCATGATGTCCCACCCTTTCGTGTTCATATGTCTTCACGCTTATCAGTGCAAGCGATGTGCCGCTGGTACGTGCCGTGCCACTTTGGTACAATCGAGTTGTTCTAATGGCATACACCGCAAAAGACATCACCGTTCTCGAAGGGCTGGAGCCCGTGCGGCGGCGTCCCGGCATGTATATCGGGGGCGTCGGGTCGGCCGGACTGCACCACCTGGTCTGGGAGATTCTCGACAACTCAATCGACGAGGCGATGAACGGCCACGCCTCGAACGTCTGGGTGACACTTCACAAGGACGGTTCGTCGATCACAATCGAGGACGATGGGCGCGGGATTCCCATCGACAAGCATCCGACGACGAAGAAGAGCGCGCTCGAGGTGATCTTCACGGTCCTGCACGCCGGCGGAAAATTCGATCACGGCAACTACAAGACCGCGGGGGGCCTTCATGGCGTGGGGGCCAGCGTGGTGAACGCGCTTTCCAAAGAGTTGGTGGCCACGGTGCGCCGTGACGGCGCGGAGTGGGAGCAGCGATTCAAGCAGGGCAACCCCCTGGGCCCGCCGAAGAAGATTGGGCCGGCGCGCGGCAGCGGGACCAGAGTGTTTTTCAGGCCCGATCCCGCCATCTTCCCGAAGGTGGAGCTGGACGCCGCGGTGATTCGCGAGCGGCTCGAAGTGGCGAGCTATCTCCACAAGGGCCTGAAGATTTCCTTCGAAGACGAAAACGAAAAGACGAAGGTCACCTTCGAGCACGCCGACGGCATCCTGGCGTATCTGAAAAAGATTCTCGCCGAGCGCGGCTCGAAGCCCATCCACGACACGGCGTTTTCGCTGGACAGGCAGAACGGCATGCGGCTGGACCTCGCCCTCCAGTGGACCGAATCCACCGAAGAGCACATCCGCAGCTACGTGAACGGGATCCCCACCGGATCTGGCGGCACCCACGAGAACGGGTTGCGCGCGGGTCTTGGGAAGGCGATGCGCAACTTCATCGACACGCACAACCTCTCGCCCAAAGGCGTGACGATCAGCGCGGAGGACATTCGAGAAGGGCTCACGGGCATCTTGAGCGTGTTCATCCAGGAGCCGCAGTTTCAGGGGCAGACCAAGGACCGGTTGAATAATCCGGAGATGCTGTCCGCCGTCGACTCGCTCGTGCGCCCCGGCCTGGAGCACTGGCTGAACCACAACATCAGCGTGGCCGAGGCGATCGTGGCGCGCATAATCCTGGCGGCCCGCGCGCGCGAGGCCAGCCGTGCGGCGTCGGCGGAAGTGACGCGCAAGAGCGCCACCTCTGGCCGCCTGAATCTGCCGGGCAAGCTCAGCGACTGCAGCGCCTCCGGCCGCGCGGACTCCGAGTTGTTCATCGTGGAAGGCGATTCCGCCGGCGGATCCGCCAAGCAGGGGCGGGACCGCACGCGGCAGGCCATCCTGCCGCTTCGCGGCAAAGTGCTGAACACCGAGAGCGCGTCGCTGGCGAAGGTGCTCGAGAACAAGGAGCTGTCGGATCTGATCACCGCGATGGGCTGCGGCCTGGGCAAGAACTTCGATCTCTCCCGCTTGCGCTACGGAAAGCTGATCATCCTGGCGGACGCCGACTCCGACGGGAACCACATCGCCACGCTGCTCCTGACGTTCATCTTCAGGCACATCCCTCAGCTCATCAAAGAGGGCAAGGTGTACCTCGCCCAGCCGCCGCTCTATCGCATCGACATCGGCAAGGAAACGTTCTGGGCGCTGGACGACGCACAGCGAGACGTCATTGTGAAGAAGCACAAAGCCGGCAACGGCAGGGGCACGCCGGAGATCACCCGCTTCAAAGGACTCGGCGAAATGATGCCGAAGGTGCTGTGGGACACCACGCTCAACCCGAAGACCAGGCGCCTGCTGCGCGTGGACATCTCCGATCAGATCGTCACTGACCGCATCATCAACGAGCTGATGGGGAAGGATGCGAGCGCCCGGTTCCGCTTCATCATGGAGCGAGCGGAAGAGGCGGAAGAGCTCGACGTTTGAAATAGTCGATAGTCGATAGTCCATAGTCGACAGTCCATAGTCGACTTTGATTTACAATCGCCCATCGCCATCAACAATTCCCTTCACATTGGCCTGCGGATCAAAGACAGAGCAGGGCGCGAGATTGTCTATCGTTACCTCGGTGCCAATGACGATGTGAAGAAGATCACCGAGATGCTCCACGACGCCTACGCTCCGCTGAAAGACGCAGGGATGCGTTTCGTGGCGTCATATCAGGATGCTGAAACCACCAGAAGCCGAATGGCTACGGGCGAAACCATCGTTGCCCAGAGCGAGGGCGCGTTGGTCGGAATTATCACGTTGAGCGACGCCGAAGAAACGAGCGGATCCCCGTTTCTTGATCGTCCGGACGTGGCGCAGTTCGGCCAATTCGCCGTCAGTCCAGCGCACCAGCGTTGCGGAATCGGCTCCAGTCTGCTCTCTCTGGTGGAGCGCCGCGCTGAGGAGACAGGGTTGGCCGAGCTAGCGCTCCACACCTCGGAGCGCGCCCGTGACTTGATCGCCTTTTACGAACGGAAGGGTTACCGGTTCATTGAACACGTCCAGTGGCCCAACGTGAACTATCGCAGCGTTGTTCTTGCCAAGAGGCTCCCAGCATGACGCGCCGCCCAGCAACAAAACGCGTGGTGGCCGACATCACGGAGGACACGATTCGCGCGGTGGCGCTGCCATTGGGCTTGGTGGACATCAAGGCGTGCGGTAGACGAAGTCTGGTCCGGATTGAAGCTGGTGGTCAGAAAAGAACATCGATGACGCTGGCGGGACCACGAGCGCTGGGCTATTCTCAGTCGGAAGTCGATAGTCTGTAGTCGATAGTCCATCGCTACGACTGACCGCCGACTACCGACTACCGACTATGATCTACCGCCACACACAATTCGGCTGGATCCTCCTGGCGTTCGCGTTCGGAGTCATGCCGATCTTGATGATGGTGCTAGGAGACTCCCGCACGGTGTTGCTTCCGTTCTTCTTGTCGGGAATCATCGCGTTGCTATTCGGTACGCTCACAGTGACGGTCGATGACACGCGGATCTCGTGGCGTTTCGGCATCGGGCTCATTCGGAAAAGCCTGCCAGTGACCGCCGTGTCGTCGTTCCGCGCGGTGCGGAATCGCTGGTGGTACGGCTGGGGGATTCGCCTCACGCCGATGGGATGGCTCTACAACGTATCCGGGCTTTCTGCCGTTGCGCTGACGCTCAAAGACGGCAGGGGAGTCCTGATCGGTACCGACGAGCCGGACGCGCTTCAGAACGCGTTGCGACAGGTGGTGGTGTCATCGGGCGCGGCTGAAACGGCTCTTGGGAAACCGCCGTCGCGGCGTGCGGCCCTCCTGGCGATCCTCGCCATTAATACCGTGATGATTCCAGTTGTGGTCTGGACGTTCTACGCCGGCTCCCAGCCGCCAAGGGTCACTGTTTCATCGGAAGGCTTTGTCGTGCGAGGTGGCTTCTCCCAGGCCGCTGTGCAGTTCACCACCATCCGGGAAGTGTCGCTGCAGGATCAGATTCCGCGTGTGGTGCGCAAGAGAAACGGATTCAACGCGGGCAATACTCTCCGTGGATATTTCACGCTCGACGTGCTCGGCGACGGAAAGATCTTCATCAATCGAGATGTCCCGCCCTATGTCGTCGTGAAGACATCGGACAGCTTCGTCATCGTCAATTTCAAGAATCCACAGCAGACTCGAGCGTTGGCCGAGGAGTTGCGGAGACACCTTGCGGCGAGATGATCATGGACATACCAAAGTGTGCGCTGTGGATTGCTGCGGCGGCGACGCTGGTCGTCGCGCGCCCTGCGGCGCAGTCGTCTGGCAGGGTGACGGTGCGCGTGACGGAAACCGCGGGAATTCGCCGCACGAACTATCCAGCCACCACGCGCGTTCGCTTTCCGCGGGCGGCGCTGGCGGACGCAGCGCATGTGCGGTTGCTGTCCAGCGGCAAAGAGGTGCCCGCGCAGGTCGGTGTCGAGTCGTCGTATCCCGACGGCTCCGTGGAATGGCTCACCCTGGATTTCAACGTCGCCCTGGCACCGCGTGAATCTGCGGCGTATGTCCTCGAGTACGGGGCAGACATCAAACGGAGTGTCGAGGCGCGCGGCTTGAGCGTCACCCAGGATGCAGACGGAATCCAGGTTGGAAGCGTGCGGCTGGGCCTCACCGCGGAACCGCTGATTCGGTCGGTGAAGTATCGCCGTGAAGACATCGGGCCTGGCGCCAACGGATTTGCGATCACCGATTCCGCGGGGAAGACGCACGACGGCAGGTCCGCTCAGCAATTGAAGGTTCAGGTGCTCAAACGGGGACCGATTGCGGTGGTCGTCCAGTATGCCGGCCGGCTTCCGCTCACCCCCGAGTACGCCGTGGAGTTCGCGACACTGGTGGAGATGCCCAGCGGGAAGACATGGGTGAAGACCACCACGAATATCGACGATCCGCAGAAGCGTGTGCGGGATCTGTCATTTCATACGCCGCTGGCTCTCGGCGCGCAACCTTGGACGTGGGACTTCGGTACGGGAAGCTGGTCGTATGGCGTGCTGCGCAGCCCGGGTGAGTCTGTGACGTTGTCGCAATCCGTGGGTCCGGCGCAGGCCACGAAGTGGGAGATTCGGTCAGGCCAGAAAGGCTCAGAGCAGCCCTACGAGCAAAACGGCGTGCACCGGCCCTCCGTGGCCGAAGGCTGGGGCCACATCCAGGATCAATCAGAGGCAGTCGCATTCGCGATCGCTGATTTCGGCGCGGAAGCGGGCTCGTATTCGACGACGCTCGATGGTGATGGACGGCTGACGTTCCGCTGGGCGCCCGCGCGCGCGCTGCCGCATCTCCAGTTGACGGTCTACGAGCACTTTGTTGCCACGCCGGTGCCGGTGGGCGCCGTAACGAGCCCCGTGTCGATGTTGAATCCGCTCGCCGTGTCGGTATCAAACTCTCGATGAGCCAGCCGCCGATCGAAGTGGCGGACGTTGACGCTGACACCCTTCCGGCGGCAAGGGCGTTTCTGGAGCGGTATCCGGAAACGTCTCTCTTCATGCTTTCCAACATCCGCGCATTCGGATTGCGACTGGGAGACAGCCTGTATTCGGGAAACCTGAAAATGCTGCGCGTGGACGGAACGGTGCGGGGTGTCTTCTGCCTCACGCGTGGAGGAAGCCTGCTGGCCCAGACTGCCGGAGAACGAGCATTCGCGCCGGACATTCTCCGGGCAAGCCACGAAGAAGGTATTCCGATCCGTGGTGTGCTCGGCGAGTGGACCATCACGAAGGCGTTGTGGGATTCGCTCTGCCGCGACGGTCTGACGCCGACGTTCGAGTCGAAGGAAATCATGTACCGCGTGGACCTGCGCGGGCCGCTGCCTGAAGTGCGCGAGGGCGCGGCGGCCGTCCGGCTGCTGACGCCACCCGATCATCCGCAATGGGAGACCCTCACGGCTGCCTTCCTGCGCGAAGTCGGACTGCCGCTCCAGGGAACCGAGGACCAGCGCCGGTCGGCATTCATGCGCTCGGTGGCGTTGTCGCACTGGTGGGGGGCGTTTGAGGGCGAGCGCCTTGTCTCTCTGGTGGGCATCACGGCGATGCACGAGACGATTGCGCAGATCGGCGGCGTGTTTACCGTGCCGGAACACCGCCGCGGTGGTTTGAGTAAAGACGTGATGACGGCGGTCATGCGCGATGCGCACCGTCTTCAAGGCCTCGAGCGATTGTTCCTATTTACCGGTGAGGAGAACGTGGCGGCGCGCCGGATGTACGAATCGCTCGGCTTCGAAAGCTTCGGCTACTTCGGACTATTTTTCGGCGAGTAAGAAGGCGAAACCACGAAGGTACGAAGGACAACGAAGAACACGAAGATTAAATGTTTTCGCGTCCTTCGTGAGGTTCCCTTCGCGCCCTTCGTGGTTGCAATTCTTATTGTCTTCCGGGCGCGGGAGCGCCGCCGCCGCGAGGGGCGCCCATCGGAGCGCCGCGACCCGCGCTGGACGGCGGCACCAGATTCTGCAGCCGCATGTAGGTCACCATATTGCCGTAGTGCTCGTTCGTGTGCGCCATGATCGAGATGAGCTGGCCGAGCTTCGAGGCGTTGCCACGACCGCCGCCGGGCTCCGTCATGTTCGCGGTGGTGACGTTGTCGAACGCCTTCTTGCAGACGTCGATGGCCGTCCTGTAGCCGGCCACCAAATCCGCCTTCGACTTCGCGTTCGGCGCGGGAGTGCCGCGCTCCACAGGTCCAGGCGCGGCGGCGAGCCCCGCGATCATCCAGCAGTTGCCGTTCGCATCGTCGGTCATGTGCGCCACAAGCTGCGCCCAGGTGCGCACGTCCGGCGTCGGCTGCCATGTGTACTTGTCTTCCGGAAACTGTTCGGCGGCGGCGAAGGCGTTATTGGTGACGGTGACGTATTGCCGCTGCACTTCGGACACCAGCGTCTGCGGCGGTTGAGCCGCGCCCTGGTTCGGTCCCTGTCCCTGCGCGGCCGCCGCGCCGGCCACGATGGCGCAACACGCCAGCACGATTCCTGATTTGTTCATAGACCCGCACTCCTTTAATTGTCGAGGAAGTAGTAAGGTATCACTGAATGGTGGTCGTTCGACAGATGCAGGCCGACGATGTGGCGGCCGTTGCCGACCTCACGTCTCAGCTTGGATATCCCGCCTCGGAGTCCGAAATCAAGCGGCGCTTTGACTTCATCAAGGATCGATGGGACGCCAGGTTGCTCGTGGCGCAGCACGCCGAGCGGCGTGTTGCGGGATGGATTCATGTGCAAGCCACGTATCTGCTCGAGGCGGACCCGCGAGCTGAAATCTGGGGCCTCGTCGTGTCCGAAGCGGTCCGCGGCCGCGGGGCAGGACGTGCGCTGGTGGAAGCGGCGGAAGACTGGGCGGGGCGCCTGGGACTCGACGTGATGGCGGTCAGATCGAACGTGGTACGCGAGCGCGCCAGAGGCTTCTACGAGCACCTGGGCTACCAAGTCACGAAAACGCAAAACGCGTTTCGGAAGAGCCTCTCATAGAGCCGAGATACGGTACGCGCACCGGCGGTCGCCGGACACGATGTGTTCCGCCCGGCTGACATTCACCGCGGGCCCGAGCACGCTGCGAAAGAGATCGAGCTCGGTGGCGCAGAATCCCTGGCAGGCGGTCGCCGCTGCGCAAATGGGGCAGTGGTTCTCGACGAACAGAAAAGCGCCGCGCCCTGCGGGTTTCACCTCGGCCATGTAGCCTTCCTCGGTGCGGATCCGCGCAAGCTGTTGAAGCTTCGAGGCGAGCGACGCCTTCGAATCCATTCGCGCCGCGTAGTCCGCTCGCTGTTTTGTCAGTCGCGCGTCCAGCAGACGCTCCATTCCGGCGGCGCCGAAGGCATCTCCCACCGCGTCGATCAGCGCGACGCTCAGTTCGGCATAAGCATCGGGAAAAAGGCGATTGGCTTCTGGCGTCAGACGCCAGAACTTCGCCGGCCGGCCTACGGATACCGCCGTGCCTTCGCCACTGCGCCGCTCCGG